>Ga0210394_10000271_pt1 | contig 121926 bp, 130 predicted proteins | sample IncBWC12MmetaG_FD_160121 | JGI IMG/M metagenome (GOLD analysis project Ga0210394, IMG submission 160121) | Forest soil microbial communities from Barre Woods Harvard Forest LTER site, Petersham, Massachusetts, United States - Inc-BW-C-12-M | ecosystem: Environmental > Terrestrial > Soil >...
TTGTCGCGAACACGGCCTCGAAAACTCTCACATGATCGCTGTAGCGAATGGTCGCATCGTTTCGCATCGCGGGTGGACCCATGTGCGCGGCAGGAAGCGCTTGCCGCCACTGGAGCACAAGGGATTCATCGCACCGGGCGGCGCAGTCGTCAGAATCACCAATCTTCGCGCTTTCTGTCGCGCTTGCGACCTGTGTGTGGTTCACATGCACGAGCTCAAGAGCGGCAAGCGGGCGAGCCATAAGGGCTGGACCTGGAAACATGATGCAGACCGAGCATTCCTATACGAACCATCTCGCAACTGAGACCAGCCCTTACCTACGCAAGCACGCTCACGATCCCGTCGAGTGGTACCCGTGGGGAGCCGACGCGCTGGAGCGCGCACGCAGGGAGGACAAACCGATCCATCTGAGCGTGGGCTACAGTTCATGCCATTGGTGCTCGGTCCTCCATGAAGAGAGCTTCGAAGACGAAGCCACCGCGCGCATCCTCAACGACAACTTCGTCAACATCAAAGTCGATCGCGAGGAGCGTCCCGACATCGACCGCATCTACCAGATCGCGCAGCAGATGCTCACGCAGCGCGGTGGCGGCTGGCCGCTCACCATGTTCCTGACGCACGAAGGGCAGCGGCCGTTCTTCGGCGGGACGTACTTTCCGAAGGAAGCCCGCTTCGGACTGCCGGCGTTCAGCGACATACTGCTGCGCGTCGCCGCCTGGTACCGCGAGCATGCCGGCGAGCTCGGGCCGCAGAGTGACGCGCTGCTCGCCGCATTCGCCGAGCTCAATCCGCCGCCCGCCGGCGCCGACAGCGAGCTCACCGCCGCGCCGCTCGAAACCTGCCGCGCGCAGCTCGCGCGCAGCTTCGATCCGCAGCACGGCGGCTTCGGCGGTGCGCCGAAGTTCCCGCACCCACAGACGCTCGCCTGGCTGCTGCGCCGCTGGCAGACCCGCGCGGCATCTCCCGAGCCCGATCTGCAGGCGCTGCACATGGCGACGCTCACCCTGCGCCGCATGGCCGAGGGCGGCATCAACGATCAGCTCGGCGGGGGTTTCTGCCGCTACGCGGTGGACGAGTACTGGATGATCCCGCACTTCGAGAAAATGCTGTACGACAACGCCGAGCTGCTCGCCGTCTACGCACAGGCCGCGCTCGCCCGCGGCGATGCGCTGTATGCGCGCGTGGCGCGCGAGACCGCCGGCTGGGTGCTGAGCGAGATGCAGTCGGCGCAGGGCGGATATTACTCGAGCCTCGACGCGGACTCGGAGGGCCACGAAGGCAAGTACTACGTGTGGGATCGCGAGGAGGTCCACGCGGCGCTCAGCAGCGAGGAGTTTCGCGTGTTCGCGCCGCACTTCGGGCTCGATCTGCCGCCGAACTTCGAGGGCCGCTGGCACCTGCGCGTGGCTGTCCCGAGCGCGGACCTCGCCTCGCGGCTGGGCCTCACGCCGCCGGCGGTAGAGCAGCTCATCGACAGCGCGCGTGCACGGCTGCTCACGATACGGGCCACGCGCGTGCGGCCGGCCCGCGACGAGAAGATCATCACCTCATGGAACGGGCTCATGATCCGCGGCATGGCGATCGCCGCCCGCGCGCTGGCCTCCGATGAGCTCGCGGCCTCCGCCACGCGCGCGCTCGACTTCGTCCGCGGGACGCTGTGGCGCGAGGGGCGGCTGCTGGCCACCTTCATGGACGGCCGCGCGCATCTCAACGCCTACCTGGACGATTACGTCTGTCTGGCGGATGCCGTACTCGAGCTGCAGCAGGTGCGCTTCGCGAGCGAGGAGCTCGCCTTCGCGCAGCAGCTCATGGACGTGGTGCTCGCGCATTTTTCCGACCCCGCGGGCGGCTTCTATTTCACCTCCGACGATCACGAGACGCTGATTCACCGGCCGAAGATATTCGCCGACGACGCGACCCCGGCCGGCAACGGCATCGCCGCGAGCGTGCTGCTGCGGCTCGGACACCTGCTGGGCGAACCGCGCTACCTCGCCGCCGCCGAGGGCACGCTGCGCGCGGCGTGGGGGGCGCTCGAGCGCTACCCGCAGGGACACGTGAGCCTGCTGCTGGCACTGGAGGATCTGCTCGATCCGCCCGAGATCGTCATCCTGCGCGGCGAAGCGCGCACCATCGAGGGATGGCGGCTCGAGCTGGCGCGCCGCTACGCGCCGCGGCGCCTCACGCTGGCGATCCCCTCACAGACTGAAGGTCTGCCGGCGGCGCTCGCGGACAAGACCTCGCGCGCTGCGCCCGTGGCCTACGTATGCCGGGGCAGCAGCTGCTCGGCGCCGCTCGATTCACAGGACGCGCTGCTCGCGACCCTCGAGCCGGCTGCGGCGGCCTGAAGTAACCGTCGATCCGCGCTGCGTCTTCAGCGCTTGGTCATCGGCAGGAAGCGGATGGTGAGTCCGCCGGGCAGCGGATGATCGACTGGCTCGCCGCCGCGGTAGCCGCAGCTTTCGTACAGCCTGACACCGGGCAGCGTCGCCATCAGCGCGAACGCGCGGAATCCGTGGCGGCGCGCCTCGGCCTCGCTGCGCTCGAGAATCGCCCGGCCGAGCCCGCGGCGCACGTGCACCGGATCGACGAAGAACGCGCGGATCCTCGCCGCCTCGGTGCGCGGGTCGAGCCACGACTCGTCGCGCTCGCTGCGCGCATCGCTGCCGAACAGCGTCCGCCGGCGGCTCCAGCCACCGCAGGCGACGATCTCGTCCGCCTCCGTCACCGCCACGAAGTACGTGCCGTCACGGATCAGCCCGGTATCGACACCGAACGCTCCCTGCAGCGCCGCCTCGATCTGCGGCGGCGTGTAGTCGGCAGCTCCCAGCTCGCGGATCGAGCGCGCGATCAGTGCGCGCAGACCCGGCACATCGTCCAGCAGCGCCACCCGCACCCGGTAGCCCATCGCTTAGCTCTCGCGCGAAAGGCGCATCGGGGCGTGACTCTCTAGGCCAGCAGCTCGACGTTGCCGCCGATGGCGGCGGTATTGACCGTGAGCGTGCGCTCGGTGGCGAAGCGCAGCAGGTAGTGCGGTCCGCCCGCCTTGGGTCCGGTACCCGACAGGCCCTGGCCGCCGAACGGCTGCACGCCCACCACCGCGCCGATCATGTTGCGGTTCACATAGGTATTGCCGACGGCGAGCGAGCGGAACAGGTGTTGCGCCACGCTCTCCAGGCGGCTGTGCACGCCGAGGGTCAGGCCGTAGCCGGTGCTGCGGATCGCGGCCAGCACCTGCGGCAGCTCGCCGCTGCGATAACGCGCCACGTGCAGGATCGGGCCGAACTCCTCGGTGCGCAGCTGATCGAGACGGCGCAGCTCGATGAGCTGCGGCGGGAAGAAGTGCCCGTGCGCGGTGCGGCGCGGATCGAGCTCGCAGGCATACAGCAGTTTCGCCTCGCTGCGCATGCGCGCGGCGTGCTGGGCGAGGCGCGCGCGAGCCGCGGCGCTGATCACCGGCCCGACGTCGGTGGCGATCTCGCCCGGCGGCCCGATGGCGAGGCAGCGCATCGCGCCGACCAGCATGGCGATCACGCGATCGGCGATCTCCTCCTGCAGGTACAGCACGCGCAGCGCCGAGCAGCGCTGCCCGGCACTGGTGAACGCGGAGGCGATTGCATCGTCGACCACCTGCTCGGGCAGCGCCGTGGAATCCACCACCATGGCGTTGACGCCGCCGGTCTCGGCGATCAGCGGCACGATGGCGCCCGAACGCGCGGCGAGCGCGCGGTTGATGGTCGCGGCGGTGGCGGTGGAGCCGGTGAAGGCGACGCCGGCGAGCGCCGGGTGCGCGAGGGCCACCTCGCCGAAGGCCGGGCCGTCGGCCGGGGTGAGCTGCAGCACCTTCGGCGGCACGCCCGCCTCGTGCAGCAGCCGCGTCATGGCGTGCGCGATCAGCGGCGTCGCCGGCGCGGGCTTGGCGATCACGGCGTTGCCCGCGACCAGCGCCGCGGTGATCTGCCCGCTGAAGATCGCCAGCGGGAAGTTCCACGGGCTGATGCACACGAACACGCCGCGCCCCTGCAGGATGAGCGTGTTGCGCTCACCGGTAGGGCCGGGCAGCTCGAGTGGCGCGCCGAACGACTCGCGACCGCGGGCCGCATAGTAACGGCAGAAGTCCACCGCTTCGCGCAGCTCGGCCACCGCGTCGGGAAGCGTCTTGCCCGCCTCGCGTACCAGCAGGCTGAGAAACAACCCGCGCCGCTGCTGCAGCAGCTCCGCGGCTTTCTCCAGGCAGGCGGCGCGCACCGCCACCGGCGCGGCGTCCCACTCCGCCTGCGCCGCCGCCGCCGCCGTCATGGCGCGGTCGATCTCCGCCGCGCTGGCGTCACGGGTGAAGCCGACGATCTCGCGGGTATCGGCCGGCGAGCTGACCGGAACGTCGAGGTCGCGGGCCGTCGCGCCGTCGAGTATCGGGCCGCCGTTGTGACGCGCGCGCGCGTACACGCCCACCTCGGCCTCGAGTGCTGCGAGCGCCGCCGGGTCGCCGAAATCCTCGCCCGTGGAGTTGGCGCGCTCCGCGCCGAACAGCGCGCCCGGCTCGCGCACGCGCGGCGCCGCGTCCGCGGAAGTCAGCGCGGTGAGCGGGTCGCGCACGACCTGCTCCACCGGAATCTGCGGATTCAGGAACTGGTGGACGAAGGAGCTGTTGGCGCCGTTCTCGAGCAGCCGCCGCACCAGGTACGGCAGCAGCTCCTCGTGCGTGCCGACCGGCGCGTACACACGCACCGGCGGCAGGGCGGGAACCTCGGCGCGCGCGGCCGCGTAGAGCGCTTCGCCCATGCCGTGCAGGCGCTGGAACTCGTACGCGGTGCCCGGCGGCGCCAACGCCAGCACCGCGGCGACCGTGAAAGCATTGTGTGTGGCGAACTGCGGGTAGAGCACCGCGCGCGCGGCGAACAGGTGCCCGGCGCACTCGAGGAAGCTCGCGTCGGTGGCGGCCTTGGAGGTGTACACCGGGAAACTGGCCAGCCCGCGCTCCTGGGCGCGCTTGATCTCGCTGTCCCAGTACGCCCCCTTCACCAGCCGCACGCCCATGCGGCGACCGGTGGCGCGCGCCAGCTGCGCGACCCACCCGAGCACCAGCGGCGCGCGCCGCCCGTAGGCCTGCACCGCGAGCCCCAGCCCGTCCCAGTCACGGGTGAGCTCATCGCGCGCCAGGATCTCGACGATGTCGAGCGACAGGTCGAGACGGTCGGCTTCCTCGGCGTCGATGGTGAAGCCGATGCCGGCCGCGGCGGCTGCGCGCGCCAGCTGCAGCACGCGCGGACCGAGCTGCTCGGTGACGCGCGCGCTCTGCAGCAGGTTGTAGCGCGGCTCGAGCGCGGAGAGCTTCACCGAAATGCCCGAGCGTGCGTGGGTCGTGCCGCGCGCCTGGGCGGAGAGCGCCTCGATCGCGTGGGCATAGGCCTCGAAGTAGCGCTGCGCGTCGGCGGCGGTGCGTGCCCCCTCGCCCAACACGTCGAACGAGCACAGTGCAAGCTCGGGATCCTCGCGGCCGCGCGCGAGCGCCGCGTCGATGGTCTCGCCGACGATGAAGGCGTCGCCGAGCAGCTGCATCGACTGGCGCAGCGCCGCGCGCACCACCGGGGCGATCAGCGGCGCGGTGAGCTGCGCCGCCGAGAAGCCGCCCGCCAGCTCACCCAGCACGTCAGGCAGCAGGCGGCCCGCCGCGCCGAGCAGCGTGAAACCGGTCCGCAGCAGCAGGTCGGTGTCACCCGGCACGCCCGCGCTGCGCACCGTAGCGAGGCGCTCGGCGATGAGCTGGTCGGCGCGCTTGGGGTCGGGGGTACGCAACAGCGCCTCCGCCAGGCTCATGAGCGCCTTGCCCTGGGCGCTGTCGAGCGGGAACTGCTCGAGCATGCGCTCGACCAGCGGCCGGGAGCGCTGGTCCGCGCGCGCCGCCTCCACCCAGCGCGCGGCGCGCGCGCTGGCCGCCGCCAGCAGGCCGGACGTCGCCGCGAGATCGGCGAGCGCCTCGCCGGCGGCCTCGTCCTCCGGGCGCAGCGTCGCCGCGCGCAGCTGCGCCCGCAGCTCCTGCAGCTGCCGCTCCCCGCCGCCCGGTTGCACCGCCATCTGCATCAGCGTGCCGCCTCGAGCACCTGCGCCACCGCGCGCACGAAGTAGCCGAGGTTCTCACGACGCAGCCCGGCGATGTTCATGCGGCTGTCGTCGGTCATATAGACGTGATGGCGCTCGCGCAGCGCGTGCACCTGCGCGGTGCTGATGCCGAAGTAGGAGAACATGCCGCGCTGGCGCGTGATGAAGCCGAAATCGCGCTGCGGGCAATGCTCACGCAGCTGCTGCAGCAGCTCGCGCCGCAGGCCCTCGATGCGGCGGCGCATGGCGTCCACTTCCCCGACCCACTGCAGGCGCAGCGTCTCATCAGCGAGGATGCCGTGCACGATGGCCGCGCCGTGGTCCGGCGGCATCGACCAGATGCCGCGCGCGATGCGCACCAGCTGGCTGAACGCCGCATCCGCTGCGGCGGGCGATTCGCTCAGCACGTGCAGCGCACCGGTGCGCTCGCGGTACAGGCCGAAGTTTTTCGAGCACGACACCGCGCACAACACCTCCGGCAGCTCGGCGCACAGCAGCCGCAATGCAAAGGCGTCGCCCTCCAGGCCCTCGCCGAGCCCCTGGTACGCCATGTCGATGAACGGCATGAGCTGCCGGCGCTTCAGCACCGCGAGCACCTCGCGCCATTGCTGCGGCGACAGATCCGCGCCAGTCGGGTTGTGACACGAGGCGTGCAGCAGCACCACGGCGCGCGGCGGCAGCCGCTCGAGCGCCGCGAGCATGGCCGCGAACTGCACCCCGCCGCTCGCGGTGTCGAAGTACGGATAGGTCGCAAGCTTCACGCCTGCGCCGGCGAGCAGCGGGACGTGATTCGCCCAGGTGGGCGCGCTCACGTGCACCGTGGCATCCGCCGCGGCGACGCGGATCAGCTCGGCGCCGAGCCGCAGCGCGCCGCAACCCCCGGGAGTCTGCACGGTGCGCACCCGGCCGGCGGCGAGCGCCGGATGTGCGGCACCGAGCACCAGGCGCTCCATCGCCTGGTTGAATCCCGCATTGCCGGCCGGACCCACGTAGGTCTTGGTGCTCTGCTGCGCGAGCAGCGCGCTCTCGGCCAGGCGTACCGCGGGCAGCACCGGCGTTTCGCCGCGCTCATCGCGGTACACGCCGACGCCCAGATCCACCTTGTGTGGATCGGGATCGGCACGAAACGCGGCCATCAGGCCGAGAATCGTGTCCTGGACCACCGGCTCGAGATGCTCGAACATGGGCTGCACTCCCGCAAGAGGCTAATGGCTCAGCGCGGCCAGCGCCCGGTTGCGCGCCGCCTCGAACTCATCGCCGGGCTTCCACGTCGGCAGGGCGTCCGCCTGCGCGATGAGCCAGGCCGAGAGCATATCGAGCTGCGCGTCCTCAATCATGCCGTCGAAATTCCAGCTGCCGTCGAGCTTGTCGGCGGGCTGATGATACTTCCTGAGCTCCCACTCCTCGATCTGCTGGCGGCCCCACCCGGCGGGCCGGCCGATGAAGTCCGTGCCGTCGCTGAAGAACAGCGCCGGCACGCCCACCTTGGCGAACGAGAACTGATCCGAGCGGTAGTAGTAGCCGCGGTCGGGGAACTGGTCGGGCTTGAGCACCCGCCCCTGCGAGTGCGCGACACGCGCCGCGATCTCATCGAGCGAGGACTTGCCCATGCTGATCAGCGTCGCATCGTGCGTGCGGCCGAAGATGTTGCCGCCGTCGATGTTGATGTCCACCGCAATTCGCCCGGCCGGCACCGACGGGTGCTCGGCGTAGTACATCGAGCCGAGCAGCCCGCGCTCCTCGCCGGCGACGAACAGCGCCAGCACCGTGCGGCGCGGCCGCTGCGGCAGCGCCGCGAGCGCGCGCGCGATGGCGAGCACCTGCGCGCAGCCGGAAGCGTTGTCGACGGCACCGTGATAGATGCGATCGCCGCTGGCGTCCGGCTCGCCGATGCCGAAGTGATCGTGGTGGGCCGAGAGCACCACGAGCTGCGCCGCCAGCCGTGGATCGCTCCCCGGCAGCGCGCCGCCGACGTTGGCGGTCTGCCCGCGCGAGAGCGTGTTGGTGAAGCTGAGCGAGGTACGCACCCCGAGCGGCACCGGCTTGAAGTCGCGCGAACGCGCGGCGGCGCGCAGCTGCTCGAGGTCGTGACCGCCGGCCTGCGCCAGGCGCCGCACCGCATCCTCGGTGGCCCAGGCCCTGACGCGCAGGCGCGGCTCGTCGCCTGCGGGCAGCGCGAATTGCTCGCCGCCCCAGGAGCTCTGTACCACCTGCCAGGGGTAGCCGGCCGAGGGCGTGGTATGGATGATGATGGCGCCGGCGGCGCCCTGGCGCGCCGCGCTCTCGTACTTGTAATCCCAGCGCCCGTAGTACAGGCGGCGCTTGCCGGCGAACAGCTGCGGATCCCAGTCCGGGTCGTTGTTCATCACCACCAGGATCTTGCCGGCGAGATCCGCGCCCTTGAAGTCATCCCACTGGTACTCCGGCGCCTGGATGCCGTAGCCGACGAATACCAGCTCGGCATCGCTCAGCGCGACCTTATCGGTCTGCAGACCGCTGGCGGCGATGTAGTCCGCGCGCCAGGCAAGATCGACGTGCCCGCTCTTGCCCTCGAAGCTCCAGCTCGCAGGAAATGCCGACTTGATGCCGACGATGTCGAAGGGTTGCTGCCACTCGCCGCCGGCGAATGCGGGCTGCAGTCCCATGCCTTCGAGCCGGGTCTGCAAGTACAGCCGCGCCAGCTGATCAGCGCGCGTGGCCGGGCCGCGGCCCTCGAGCAGATCCGAGGAGAGAAAGCGGATCGGCGCTTCGAGCGCCGCACGGGTGATGTAGCCGTGTGCGGCCTGCTCGACTGCCGGCGGCACGGGCGCGCTTTGCGCGCCGGTGAGACTCGCCAGGCCCAAGTCAAGCGCAGCGGCCAAAGCACAGCGGTGCGCCGCTCTGCGAATTGCACTCATGGACACTCCCGCGCTCCCGGACGGTCGGCAAACTTAGCACAGCTGCCGCTGTCGGCCCGCGCGGCCGCGTGGAATTTCTTAACGCCATTTGGTCTGGCAGCACTGGTGCCCCTGCGTACGATGGGGGGTCCGCCGGCGCTGGGCCGGCGTCTGTGTGTTTAAGAGGTACGACTCCATGCGAATGCCGCGATACCTGCAGAAACTGCTGCTCGTTGCGCTCACCGGCGCGCTGCTGCTGCCGGCGGCTTTCGCGGCGGAGCTCGGCGCCATCGTCGGCGTCGTGACCAATGCCGCCGGCGCGCCGGTGGCGCGTGCCACCGTCACCGCGGTGCGCGCCGACGGCAACGGCATTCGCGCCACCGTCTCCGGCAGCGACGGCGTCTATTCGTTCGCCGACCTGCCGCCGGGAGCGTGGTCCGTGACCGCGGAGCTCACGGGCGCCCCGGCCATCACCGCGCAGTCATTGGTGGTGACTTCCGGCAAGGCCACGCGTCACGACCTGGTGATGACCGTTGCGGCTCCGGCAGGGCCGGCGGTGGCCGCAGCTGCCACGCCGGCGCCAGCCGCAGCTCCCGCAGCCGCAGCTCCCACGGCCGCGCCCGCGACGCTTGCGCAGATGGTCGCGCAGGAAGTCGCCAAGATCGTGCCCGAAGCGCTGCAGGCGCCCGCGCCCGCTCCGGCCAACGATACCCAGACGCCGTTCGCCGTCGGTGATCTCGGCTGGGCGAACGGCGCCGGTCGCGCCACCACGCCGATATTCGACACGAAATTCTTCACGCCCGAGATCCGCTTCGACGTGAACTACCTGCAGGACTTCAATCACCCGGTCGATCACACCATCGTCGGCTCGACCGAGGAGTTTCGCTCGGGCGAGTTCCAGATCGAGCAGGTGAGCTTCGGCGGCAACTTCCACTGGGACGGCGTGCAGGCGCGCTTCCTGTCGATGATGGGCCTGTATGCGGTCACCACGCCGCGCAACGACGCGAGCCTCGGCGTCGGTGAGTGGGATCTGCAGGGGGCTTACAAGTACCTCTCCGAGGCCAACGCCGGCTATCACTGGGACGTGAATCACGGGCTGAACGTCGACGCCGGCATCTTCCTGTCGTACATCGGCCTGTTCAGCTACTACAACTTCGACAACTGGACCTATCAGCCCTCGTTCGTGTCGTCCAACACGCCGTGGTTCTTCAACGGGCTGCGCGTGCAATGGTTCCCGACCCAGACCCTGAAGATCGAACCCTGGCTGATCAACGGCTGGCAGTCCTACGCCAAGTACAACAGCCATCCGGGCGTCGGCGGGCAGATCCTGTGGATCCCGAACGACTGGTTCCGGCTGGTGCTCAACAGCTACAGCATCGGTCAGGACAACCTCGCCAGCGGCAGCGGCTTCCCTGCCAACGGCGGCAATCCCAACGCCGCCATCGGCCTACCCAATCCCAACGGCACGTACGTCAATTACGCCAACGTCACGCGCGTGCACGAGGACGACAGCATCGAGTGGAAATACTACGACGCGAGGGACGGCGCCGGCACGGGCGCAGGTATATCGAAGATGGCGACATCCTTCACCTGGGACCTGGGGTGCGAATACGGCGGCGGCGTGCACTGCTCGCACGGACCCAACAAGGAGAGCTTCTTCGGGCTGATGCTCTACGACCGCACCTGGTTCGATCACGATCTCTACGCAGTAACGCTCGGCGGCGGCTTCATGAACAACCCGGGACGCTACCTGGCGCTGGTGCCGCCCATCAACGGCGCCACCGCGGTGAGCGGCACGCCGTATTTCACCGAGAACCCCGGGCAGAAGCTCTACCAGTGGGACGCGCAGCTCAATTTCCAGTACATGCCCAAGACCTGGCTCACCTGGTGGACGGAGGCCACGTTCCGCCACTCGAGCGTTCCCTACTGGTCGGGAGCCGGCGGCGTCACGCCACCCACCGGCAACAACGGCGCCCCGGCGAGCCTGGTGTGCAACAACGGCAGCGCCGCCGCTGCCGACGTGTGCGCGAACGAGGGCGGGGTCTGGTACCCGGATCTGCGCACACGCGAGGTCGTGTGGGGCGCCGGGGTCATGGTCAAGTTCTGAAATCGGCGCAGCGGCGCGTGCGGCGTGCGCGTTAAACGCCCCGCAGGGGCAGCGGGGCGCGCAAAGACGACGCAAGTCCCACTTCGGCCCTTCAGGCGTGCTAAGTTACCGCGCCCTGACGCGATATAGAGCCGCAATACCCGCATGAACGACCAGCAGCCCCGTACCGAGCAAGCCCCGCTCCTCTGGGTGAACGTACTGATGTTCACGCTCACCTCGCTCGCCGCGCTGATCCTGGTGCCGTGGTACGGGCTCACGCACGGATTCACGACCCCGGACTGGGTGGTCTTCGTGCTGTTCGTGGGTGCGAACGGCATGGCCGTCACCGCCGGCTACCACCGCCTGTGGGCGCACCGCACCTACGAGGCGCACTGGTCGCTGCGGCTGTGCTACCTGCTGTTCGGCACGATGGCGCTGCAGAACAGCGCATTGATCTGGTGCAGCGGGCACCGCAGGCATCACGTGCACGTCGACGATGTCGACCTTGACCCCTACTCGGCCCGGCGCGGCTTCTGGTTCTCGCACATCGGCTGGATGCTGCGCGAGTACCCGAGCGGGAAGCCCGACTTCAGCAACATCCCCGACCTCAGGAAGGACCCGATGCTGGCGTTCCAGCACCGCTATTACCTGCCGCTTGCACTGGCCACCAACCTCGGGCTGCCGCTGCTCGCGGGGCTGCTGTTCCACGACCTGTGGGGCATGCTGATCCTCGCCGGCGTGCTGCGCCTGGTGTGGAGCCACCACATCACCTTCCTCATCAACTCGCTGGCCCACATGTGGGGCATCCGCCCTTACACCGAAGACAACACCGCGCGCGACAACCCGGTGATCGCCGTGCTCACTTACGGCGAGGGCTATCACAACTTCCACCACATGTTCGCCCACGATTACCGTAACGGCGTGCGCTGGTGGCAGTGGGATCCCACCAAGTGGCTGATCGCCATGCTGCACCCGTTCGGCCTGACGCGCCGCCTGAAGCGCACGCCGACGTTCCAGATCCAGCGCGCGCTGCTCGCCATGCAGTTCACGCGCGTGCAGCTGCGTCTCGCCGGGTTACCGGGCCACTCGCACATCGAGCAGCTGCGGGCGCGCCTCGCGCAGGAGTACGAGAATTTCCTCGCGGCGCTCGCCGACTGGGCGCGCCTCAAGGAGCAGTGGCTGGTCGAGAAGAAGGCTGACCTGCAGGGCCGCCTGCGCGACATCGAGCGCAGCCTCTCGCTGCAGCTGCGCCGCATGCGCCTGCTGCAGGCACAGCTCGCGTAAACATCCCGCACCGTCGCCACGGCGACGGATGCCGCACCCTCGCCACTGAGGGCGACGCGGCGCTCACCGCACCCCGCCCCGCGCGCCGCTGGCGCACCCCCCTGCCGTTCGGGCACCATGCCTGCGTGGGGCGCATCTTCGAAGTCCGCAAGCACACGATGTTCGCGCGCTGGAACCGCATCGCGAAGCAGTTCGCGCGCATCGCCAAGGACATCACCATGGCGGTGAAGTCGGGCGGCTCCGACCCGGCTTCCAACCCGACGCTGCGGCGAACCATCCAGAACGCGCGCGCGGTCAACATGCCGAAGGACAAGATCGAGGCCGCCATCAAGCGCGCCTCCGGCCGCGACGCGGCCAACTACCAGCAGGTGCTGTACGAAGGCTACGCGCCCCACGGGGTGGCGCTGCTGGTGGAAACGGCGACCGACAACCCGACACGCACCGTGGCAGCGGTGCGTAACATCATCACCAACGGGGGCGGCAACCTCGCCACCAGTGGCAGCGTCAGCTTCCTGTTCCGCAAGATGGGCGTGTTCCGCCTCAGCCCGGAAGGGCTGGACCAGGACGACCTCGAGCTCTACCTGATCGATCACGGCCTCGAGGAGATGGGTGAGAGCACCGGCGAGAAGGGCGAACCGCAGCTGGTAATTCGCTGCGCCTTTGCCGACTTCGGCCGCCTGCAGGGGGCGCTGGAGGCGCGCGGCCTGACGCCGCTCTCGGCCGAGCACGAGTACATCTGCACGGTTCCCACCGAGCTGCCGGAAAACCAGGCGACCGAGGCACTCACCGTAATCGACCGCCTCGAGCAGGACGAGGACGTGCAAAAGGTGTTCCACACCCTCGCCTGAAAGCACGCTTGCGCCGCTGCCGTGGGCGCGACATGCTGGCGCAGGTCTTCAGGTGGCGGGGTGCGTGTAGCGCACAAGGCTATGCTCGGCGGCCTGCATGTCTATCGGCTCGAACCGGCGCGCGTCACCGACGCCGCGCAGCTCGCTGCGATGTCGCGGCAGCTGGTGGAGGAGGGTCTGCGTCCGGCGTGGGGTGCCGCACGCGTCGGCTGGCACGTGCGCAATGCTGACAGCGTGGTGCTCACCGCACGCTCCGGACTCGAACTCGCCGGCTTCGCCATCATGCGGTACGCCGAGGACGTCGCGCATCTGAACCTGCTGGCAGTCGCTCCCGCCCACCGCCGGCGCGGTGTCGCGCGGCGCCTGGTGCGCTGGCTCGAGGAGACGGCGCTCACCGCCGGCACGTTCGTCATCGGGCTGGAGCTGCGCGCCAGCAACGAGGGCGCGTGCGCCTTCTACCGCTCGCTCGGCTACCGCGAGATCGGCGAGATACCCGGCTACTACCAGGGCGTGGAGTCGGCGCTGCGCATGACGCGCGACGTGCGCGGCAGCGCCGCGCCGCTGCCGCCGCGCTAGGACTCGAGCCGGAATTCGAAATCGTAGGAATGGCCGCCGTCGGCGGCGACCGTGATGGTCATCCTGCCGCTCAAGCCCCTGAGCTCGCCGGTGCCGGAGTCCGGCACGACGCTGATCGATGACACCGGCGTGCCCCGGGTCATGGTCGCGCTGTGCTGCAGCACGAAGCTGCCGCTGTGGCCGTTGAGCTTGCCGGTCACGCGCTCGAGCGCGACATAGCTCGCCGAGCCCGGCACCTCGGTCTGGGTCGCCAGCATCTCACCCTTGCTGATTCCTTCGAGGTCGCCGTGGAAGCGCTTGTCGATGGTGAGGCGGCTGAGGTTGGCCGCGCGCGCGATCTGCGTATCGGGCTTCTGCGGCGTGACCTTCACGTCGAACGTCCCGGCGGCGCGCTGGCTGGTATCGCGCTCCTTCACGCGAGCTCAGTCCGGCATCGGTGTGAGCTGGGCGGCGAGCGCGTCCTCGAAGCCGAAGTTGCGCAGGTCGCGCACGCGCTGCGGAAACAGGATGCCGTCCAGGTGATCCACTTCGTGTTGCACCACGCGGGCATGGAAACCCTCCACGGTCCGGTCGATGGGCGCACCCTGCACGTCGAAGCCCTGGTAGCGCAAGCGGCGAAAGCGCGGCACGAGGCCGCGCAACCCGGGCACCGACAGGCAGCCCTCCCAACCTTCATCCTCCTCGGCCCCGAGCGGCGTGACAAGCGGATTGACGAGCACCGTATACGGAACCGGGGCGAGATGGGGGTAGCGTGGATTGTCCTTGAGCTCGAAGATGACCACGCGGGCGCTCACGCCGATCTGCGGGGCGGCGATGCCGGCGCCGTTCAGCTCGCGCATGGTGTCGTCCAGGTCGGCCACCAGCGCGGCGAGCTGCGCATCGAAGCGCGTGACCGGGGCGGCCACCCGCCGCAGCAGCGGCTCGCCCATCTTCAGTACCTGGCGCACGGGCATGGCGGCTGACGCGCTCTAGGTGCGGCCGGCGGCGCCGGGCACCACCGGGATCGAGGTGCGGTGGTCGCGAAATACCAGCGGCTGCTCGCGCAGCGGGCCGGCGGCAGCGCCGGCCGCGGCGCGCGCCACCGCTTCCGTCACCAGCTGGTGGTGCGGCGACAGGTCGCAGACCGGGTCGGCGTTGTCCATATCCCCCGTCAGCAGGTACGCCTGGCAGCGGCAGCCGCCGAAGTCCTTGTGCTTCTCGGGGCAGCTGCGGCACGGTTCCTTCATCCACGCATCGCCGCGGAAGCGGTTGAACGCGCTCGAGTCGTACCAGATGCTGCGCACGTCCGCGCTGCGCACGTTCGGCAGCTCGAGCCCAGGCAGCATGCGCGCGGCGTGACAGGGCATGGCGGTGCCGTCGGGCGCCACGGCGAGGAACACCGATCCCAGCCCGCTCATGCACGGCTTGGGGCGCGTCTCGAAGTAGTCGGGCACCACGAAATAGATCTGCATCTTTCCGGCGACGCGCTCGCGGAAGCGCTGCGTGATGCTTTCCGCGCGCTCGAGCTGTGCGCGGCTCGGCAGCAGCTGCGCGCGGTTGAGCCACGCCCAGCCGTAGTACTGCGTGTTGGCGAGCTCGACGTACTGCGCCCCCATGGCTTGCGCCATCTCGAGGATTTCGCCCACGTGATCGATGTTCAGGCGGTGCAGCACGACGTTGAGCACCATCGGGTAGTCGTGCGCGCGGATGAGCGCGGCGACTTTCGACTTCAGCTCGAAGGTGCGCGTGCTGCTCAGGAAATCGTTCATCTCGCGCGTGCTGTCCTGGAACGAGAGCTGGATGTGATCGAGCCCGGCCTGCTTGAGCGCACCGATGCGCGCCTCCGTCATGCCGATGCCCGAGGTGATGAGGTTGCTGTAGAAGCCGAGGGTATGGGCTTCGGCGACGATCGTCTCCAGGTCATCGCGCACCAGCGGCTCACCGCCCGACAACCCGAGCTGCACCGCGCCGAGCGCGCGCGCCTCGCGCAGCACGCGCAGCCAGTCACCGGTCCCGAGCTCCGCGCCGGTACGCGCAAATTCGGTCGGGTTGTAGCAGAACACGCAGTGCAGCGGGCAGCGGTAGGTCAGCTCGAGGAGGAGCCACAGCGGCGGCCCAACACCAGGCGATGTCTTCAGCGGCGGCCCCACACCGCTTGCGGGTTGGGTGCTGCTCATGCCACCAGCTCCAGCCAGCGCTTCTCCAGCGCCAGCACCACGAACGCCTGCACGTCCTCCGTTAGTCCCGTCATGCCGTAGCTGCGCTCCAGGTCCGCGATGATGTCCGCCACCGTGCGCACGCCGTCGCAGCGGCTGAGGATCGCCCCGGCGCTGCTGTTCAGCTTCACCATGCCCTCCGGATAGAGCAGCACGTGCGCCTCCTGCGCCGCTTCCCACTGCAGGCGCAGGCCCTTGGCGATGACCGGCCGCGCACTGCCCGCGACCTCGCTCACAGCGTCACCCCGAGGGCGAGCGCCATGGCATCGCTCATCTGCCACAGGATATCGAGCTTGAACTGCAGGATCCCGAGCGCGCGCTCCTGCGCGGCGCGCGTGCCGAAGCGCTCGAGCGTCGTGGCGAGCCCGAACTCGACGTCGCGGCGCGCCAGGCTCACGCGGCTCTGGAAGTAGCGCAGGCCCGCCGGATCGATCCACGGGTAGTGCTCCGGCCAGCTCGCGAGCCGCTGCTGGTGGATCTGCGGTGCGAACAGCTCGGTGAGCGAAGCGCACACTCCTTCAGGCCAGGGAGCGCGGCGCGCGAAGTTCACGTACGCATCGACCGCGAAGCGCACCCCCGGCAGCACCTGCCTGAGGCTCTCCACCGCGGCGCGCTCGAGCCCGACGGCTTGCGCCAGGCGCAGCCAGGACTCGATACCGCCCGGATCGTCCCCGTAACCGTCGTGATCGAGGATGCGCTGCACCCAGTTGCGGCGCACGGCGCGCTCGTCGCAGTTGGCGAGGATCGCGGCATCCTTCACCGGTATGTTGATCTGGTAGTAGAAGCGATTGGCCACCCAGCCGCGGATCTGCTCCGGCGTCGCCTTGCCGGTGTTCAGCATGACGTTGAACGGATGGTGGATGTGGTAGGCGCGGCCGCGCTCGCGCAGCCGCTGCTCGAATTCCTCACGCGTCCAGGCGGGCGCGCTCACAGCTCGATCTCCATGCCGTCGTGAGCCACCTCGACGCCGCGGCGCGTGAGCTCGGCGCGCTCGCGCGAGTCCTCGTCGAGAATGGGATTGGTGTTGTTCACGTGGATCAGGATGCGGCGCGTGCCGGCGGGAAGCTGCGCGAGCCACTCGAGCATGCCGCCCGGCCCCTGCTGCGGCAGGTGGCCGATGTCGCTGGCGCGTTTTCTCGATAGTCCGAGCGTAATCATCTCCTCATCGTGCCAGAAGGTCCCATCGACCAGCACGCATGCGGCCGCGCGCATCGCCTGCCACACGCTCTCCTCCATCGAGCCGAGCCCGGGAGCGTACACGCAGCTGCGCCCGCTGCCGGCGGCGGTCATCACCAGCGCGACGTTGTCGCCGGCGACCGGCGCCTCGCGGTGCGGCGAGAAGGGCGCGGGCTTGCTCGGTACGGCCAGCGCGCGCCACAGGATTCCCGGCACGCCGTCGACGGTGAACTCGCTGCCATCGGCCCGCAGCGCACGCCGCTCGACACCGCAGTAGTGCGCCAGCACGCCGAAGATCGGGTTGCCGTGCGTCAGGTCGGCACACGCCTGGTCCGTGCACCACACCCGCAGCGGCCGTGTGGACTCACGCAACATGAACAGGCCGGTCGTGTGATCGATCTGTCCGTCCACCAGCACGATGGCGACGATCCCGGTGTCGCGCGGCGCACGTGCCGGCTGCAGGTCGGCATTGGCGCGCAGCTGCTCGAGGACGTCCGGTGAGGCGTTGACGAGCGCCCAGGCCGCCGCATCACTGCCGCGCACGACGATCGAGGATTGGGTACGGGAGAGCGCCCGCAGCGTGCCATTGCGCACGCCCGAGCAGTTATGGCAGTTGCAATTCCACTGGGGGAAACCGCCGCCGGCGGCCGACCCCAGCACCCGGATCTTCAAACCAAAGGGCTCACGGAGCCCGGCGGCCAGGCTCCGAAGCCCTGTTCAGTCTTCAGCGGTTCGCGATGTACATCGTGATTTCCATGCCGAAGCGGAAATCACGAGCTTGTGGCTTTTCCCAGCGCATAGTCTATGTTCCTGGTTGGTCAGTAAGGGCGGCCCGCGCCGCTACCCGTGTATCCTTCTCCTGCCAGCCCCGAGGCGAAAGGGGATCATCATGAAAGTGGCCTCATGATTTTCTTGAGGACACGTCACACCCCTCCATGAAGCTGCGCACGCGGCTCAACCTGGTGCTGACCGGGGTCACGGCGATCTTCCTCGCCGTGCTGGTGGCGGACGAGGTCCGCGATGCCCGCTCCTCGGTCCGGGAAGAGATCGAGGCGGCCAACCGGGTGGCCGCCCAGGTCATCGGCAGCCTGATCCTCACCTATTCGGCGGCCGGGGGCACGGCCGAGGTGCAGCAGATGCTGCAGCGCCTGGGCCACGTGCGCGCCAACGACATCACGCTGCGCGATCCGGCCGGCAGGCTCCTCTATCACTCCCCGCCGCCGGTGTACAAGGCCGGGCGCGAAGCGCCCGGCTGGTATGCGCACCTGCTGGCGCCGCAGCCGCAGCGGCAGACCTTCACCCTGGGTGACGGTGCGGAAGTGGTGATCGAGGCGCAGCCCTCGCGCGCCATCCTCGATGCCTGGGATGACCTCACGCGGCTGCTCGCCATCGCCGCGGGCATGCTGATCGCGCTGGGCGCACTCGCCTTCTGGCTGGTGGACCGCGCGCTCGCGCCGTTTCCCGTCATCGTCGAAGGGCTCGAGCGGCTGCAGCGCGGGGAGCTCACCTGCCGGCTGCCCGCGCTTCCCGGAGCGGAAGCGCACGCGATCGGTGCCGCCTTCAATCGCATGGCGCAGGCGGTGGAGGACAAGCTGCAGGCCGAGAGCGAGGCGCGCGAGGCGCGCACGCGGCTCGAGGAGCGCCGCGAACTGGCACTGCTGGTCGGACAGAGCATCGAGGAGGAGCGGCGGCTGATCGCCCACGAGCTGCACGACGAATTCGGCCAGTCGGTCACCGCCATCCGCAGTCTCGCCATGGCCATCGCCACGCAGTCGACCCAGGCGCCCATGAGCGAAGCGGCGCGGCTGATCAGCGAGGAGGCGGGGCGGCTCTACGACGCCATGCACGGGTTGATCCCGCGCCTCGCGCCGCTGTCGCTCGATACGCTCGGGCTCGCCGAGTCGCTCGAGAGCCTGGTGCGCGACTGGCAGCGCCGCCACCCCGCCCTGCAGTTGTCGCTGCGGCACGAGTTGCCCGCCGATCTGGGCGCCAGCGTGTCGCTCGCCGCCTACCGCGTGGTGCAGGAAGGGCTGGTCAATGCGCTGCGCCACGCGCGCGCCACGCGCGTTATGATCGAGGTCAGCTCCACGGCTGCGCGCATGGTCGTCGCGGTCAGCGACGACGGCGTGGGTCTGCCGGAGAACTGGTCGCGGCCCGGCCACTTCGGGCTGCGCGGCCTGGCCGAGCGCGTGGAGCATCTCGGAGGAACCTTCCAGGTGCGTAACAGCGAGCCGCACGGCGTATGTCTGACCGCGGAGATCCCGCTCGCGGCGGGCGCATGATCCGCGTATTGCTGGTCGACGACCACGCAGTGGTGCGCACTGGTTTCCGCCTGCTGCTGCAGGCCCACGCCGAGATCACCGTGGTCGGGGAAGCGGACTGCGGCGAGGCCGCCCTGCAGCACTACCTCGAGGTCGCCCCCGACGTGGTGGTCATGGACCTTGCCATGCCCGGCATGGGCGGACTGGAAGCGCTCAGGCGCATTCGCGCGCGCCATCCGCAGGCGCGCATTCTCGCGCTCTCCGCGCACGATGATCCGCTGCACGCGCGGCGCGCGCTGCGCGAAGGCGCGCGCGGCTTTCTGTCCAAGCGCAGCGCCCCCGAGGCGCTGCTGGAAGCGGTCAGCGCGGTGGCCGCAGGTCAGCGTTACCTCGATCCGGCGCTCGCGCAGAAGCTGGCGCTCGATGAGATGGAAGGCGCCGGCAAGTCCTCGGTCGAGCGGCTCTCGGAGCGGGAATTCGAGGTGTTCGTGCGCCTGGCCGGGGGCGCCACGGTGCAGCGCATCGCCGACGATCTGAAGCTATCCGCCTCCACCGTCGGTACGCATCTCTACAACATCAAGCAGAAGCTCGGTGTGCAGAACCAGGCCGAGCTCACCCTGATCGCGATACGTCACGGCCTGATCGAAGCGTGAGGCTCTCCGTTTCCGTGCCGCGCGGCATAGCCACGCGGCGGGTGAGGCGCTCGAGCGAGCGGCGTGCGGCGGCCTTGGCGATGTGCTTGCACCACAACGGTTCGCGCTGCTCGCCCTGGCGGCGGAAGCGCTCGCAGTCGCAGGTCCACAGGATGCGATCGTCCTGCGTCCGCAGCACCTGCACCGTGCGGCTCGGGAAGCTGTAGGTCCCGAGAATCTCGTTCTGGACCGGGCGGCGGCGGCGAAAGCGGATGGCCATGCAAAAAGCCTATAACACCTGTGCTGTGGATTGCTTGTGGATTACTTGTGCATAGGCGACAAAGTTGGCGGCGCAGCAGGATCCACACCAGCCGCCGTCGTCACCGTTGGTGCAGTGCGGCGGTGTGCAGTGCGGCGGGCGGTGTGCAGTGCGGCGGTGCGCGAGCTGCGTCAGCAGCGGCCCCCCGCAGCCTAGGATGAGACGATCTTCGCCTTGATCGCCTCGTACTCCGCGTCGGTGATGAGCCTGGCGTCGAGCAGCTGCTTGGCTTCCTGCAGGCGCCGTACGGCGTCGCCGTTGCCAGCCGGCTGCGCCATCGGGCCCGAGGTCACCTGGATGCCGCCGGAGCGGGCGCGCAGTTCCTCGAGCTCGCGCACGCGGCGCTTCTCGCGCCACGCCTGGTCCTGTCCCTGGCAGATGCGATACACCGCCTGCGCCTGGTTGCGGCGCAGGCCGCGGAACTCGACGAGCTGCGCACCCTGCGCGCCGAGCGAGGCGAGATCGGTGGATTTGCCGGCACGCAGCGCCAGATCCGCGCTCAGCATGCCGACGCGCAGCGTGACCTCCTCGAGGTCCTGCCAGCGGATGGTGGTGACGTCGAAGCCGCCGAGCAGCCGGCGCATCAGCACGATGAGCCGCCCGCTGGTAGCGGCGATCAGCTGCCGCCGGTGAGTGAGGGCGAACAGCCGTCGCTGGATGGCCCAGGCGTCAAGCGTCTCGCCCGCGATCAGCACCGAGCGCAGCTGCGCGAGCGCCTTGCCGAGATCTGCCTCCTCCGTCGCCGTGGCGTCGCCCATGTCCGCAGTCCTTCAAAGCAGTGTTAGTTCTTCTTGACGATCTCGGCGCGGAACTCGCGCAGCTTCTGCTTGACGATGCGCTCGTTCGCCGGTCCCATGCGGATCAGCAGTTTCTGTCCCGCCGAGCTGCTCTCGAGATTCGGATCCGCATACTGGAACATCACTTTCGGCTGCACCAGCCGGATCGGGCCGGCCACTTCCGGCGCCTGCAGCAGATGATCGATCACCTGCACGAGGCGGTCGTTGAAGTACTTGCCCGGATAGCCGAGATCCTCGTACGACTGCTGGAACAGCGGGTACAGACGCCGGTAGACCAGCGCGAGCGACTTGACGTCGGTGGCCTGCACCGCGTGCACCAGCGGCGCATAGCGCGCGAAGTTGGTGTCCGACAGGGTGATGACGTCGCCCTGGCTGGCGGTCACGGTCTGGCCGGCAGTCGGTTTCACCGGACGCAGCTCGACGGCCACCTTGCGCTGCGACAGATTGTCGACCGTCGCGACGATGTGCCGCACGATGTTCTGCGGCACGAGAAACTGTTCGACCGGAGCACGGCCGATGACGCCGGCGAGCGAGTCGTGCACTACCGCATCGCTGTCGTTCAGGGCCGGCAGTGCCGCGGTCTCCCCTGCGGGGATCGGGTTCGCGATCTGCGGCTCGCTGCTGGCGGCTGGCGCCGGCGCTGTCGCGGTCGCCGCAGGCGCGGCGGGCGCCCGGCGCGATGCGTACCAGTACCACCCTCCCAGGGCGACCGCGATCGCGGCGATGATGCCGATCAGCCATACGACCTTGCGCCGCGCCAGGTCTTCCTGATTGTCGTCCCACATCGGGCAGTTACCTCCAGACAACCTTCGGCAACTGCCTAACTCTACTCCCGTTTGACGGCGCCGGCCGCTATGGGTTGCGTCGTATCCAGCACACCACCGTTGGCGGCGCTGTACATTGTATGAATTCTCGCGCCGCCGACTGCGCACTAAGCCGCGGTTGTGCTTCAATTCGCGCATGCCCGCCTCCTTCCATCCGGCCGTAGCGGCCTGGTTCGCCCGCACTTTCGCCGCGCCAACCGAAGTGCAGCGCGCGGCCTGGCCGGCGATCGCCGCCCGCCAGCACGTACTGATCGCCGCCCCCACCGGGTCCGGCAAGACACTGGCCGCCTTTCTCGCCGCGATCGACGAGCTGGTGCGCGACGGGCAGGAGGGCGCGGGCCTGCCCGATGAGACGCGGGTGGTGTACGTCTCCCCGCTCAAGGCACTCTCCAACGACATCCACCGCAATCTCGAAGCGCCGCTCGCCGGCATCCGCGCCGAGCTGGCCGCGCTCGGCTTGCCCGCCACCGAGATCCGCGCCTTCGTGCGCACCGGCGACACCCCGCAGCACGAGCGCACGCTGAGTGCACGGCGGCCGCCGCACATCGTGGTGACGACGCCCGAATCGCTCTACATCCTCATGGGCTCGCAGTCCGGGCGGCGCATGCTCGCCACCACGCGTACCGTGATCGTCGATGAGATCCACGCCATGGTCGGCAGCAAACGCGGCGTGCACCTCGCGCTCACGCTCGAGCGGCTGGAAGCGCACGCCGGCCGGAAGCTGACGCGCGTCGGCCTGTCCGCCACGCAGAAGCCCATCGAGGAGGTGGCGCGCTTCCTGGTCGGCGCGCACAACCTGCGCACGGACGGCGGCGCCGACTGCACCATCATCGACGCCGGGCACGTGCGCGAGCGCGATCTGCAGCTCGAGATACCGGCCGCACCGCTGGAAGCGGTGATGTCCGGCGATGTCTGGACTCAGGTCTACGATCGGCTCGCGGAGCTCGTGGGCGAGCATCGCACCACGCTGGTGTTCGTCAACACCCGCCGCCAGGCGGAACGCGTGGCGCGCCACCTGTCCGAGCGGGCGGGCGCGCAGTACGTGACCGCGCACCACGGCAGCATGGCGAAGGAGTCACGCCTGGCCGCGGAGGCACGGCTGAAGCGCGGCGAGCTGCGCGCGCTGGTCGCGACCGCCTCGCTCGAGCTCGGTATCGACATCGGCGAGGTCGACCTGGTGTGCCAGCTCGCCTCGCCGCGCTCGATCGCGGCATTCCTGCAGCGGGTGGGGCGCTCGGGCCACTCGCTCGGCGGCCGACCCAAGGGCCGGCTGTTCCCGCTGTCGCGCGATGACCTGGTCGAATGCACCGCGCTGCTGCTCGCAGTGCGCCGCGGCGAGCTCGACCGGCTGCGCATGCCCGCCAAGCCCCTCGACGTGCTCGCGCAGCAGATCGTCGCCGAGGCGGCGGCGCGCGAGTGGCACGTGGACGGGTTGTACGCCCTGCTGCGCGGGGCTTATCCGTACCGCGAGCTGACGCGCGCCGAGTTCGACGAGATCGTGCAGATGCTCGCGGCAGGCTACAGCACGCGCCGCGGACGCCACGGTGCGCTGCTGCACCACGACGGCGTCAACGGCACCGTCAAAGGGCGGCGCGGCGCGCGGCTCACCGCCATCACCTCCGGCGGCACCATTCCCGACACCGCCGACTACCAGGTGATCCTCGAGCCGCAGGCGCAGTTCGTCGGCACGGTGAATGAGGACTTCGCCGTCGAGAGCCTGCAGGGCGACATCTTCCAGCTCGGCAACGTCTCCTACCGCATCCTGCGCGTCGAGCAGGGACGACTGCGCGTGGAGGACGCGCACGGCGAGCCGCCGTCCATTCCGTTCTGGATCGGTGAGGCCCCCGGGCGCACCCCGGAGCTGTCGCTCGAGGTCTCGCGGCTGCGGGCGCAGCTCGCAACGCGGCTCGACTCAGGTCTCGAGGCGGCCGTCGCCTGGCTCACACAGGCGGACATCGCCGCTCCCGCCGCGCTGCAGCTGGTCACTTACCTGGCCGCGGCCCGCGCGGCCCTCGGGGTGTTGCCCACGCAGCAGACGGTTGTCTTCGAGCGCTTCTTCGACGAGGCGGGCGGCATGCAGCTGGTCATCCATTCCCCCTTCGGCAGCCGCATCAACCGCGCCTGGGGTCTCGCGCTGCGCAAGCGCTTCTGTCGCTCGTTCAACTTCGAGCTGCAGGCAGCCGCGACCGAGGACACCATCGTGTTGTCGCTCACCACCGCGCACAGCTTCGAGCTCGCCGACGTCGCCCGCTACCTGCATGCCAACAGCGTGCGGCCGCTGCTGGTACAGGCGTTGTGCGCGGCGCCGATGTTTCCGGTGCGCTGGCGCTGGAGCGCGGCGATCGCGCTCGCGCTGCCGCGCTTTCGCGGTGGCAAGAAGGTGCCGGCGCCGCTGGCGCGCATGGCGGCGGAGGACCTGCTCACGGCGGTGTTCCCCGACCAGGTGGCCTGCGCGGAAAATCTGCCGGGGGAGATCGAGATCCCCGACCACCCGCTGGTGCGCCAGGCGATCCGCGACTGCCTCGAGGACGCGATGGACGTCGACGGACTCGAGCTGCTGCTGCGCGGACTGGAGTCCGGCGGCATCCAGGTCATCGCGCGCGACGTAACCGAGCCCTCGCCGCTCGCGCTCGAGGTGCTCTCGGCAAGGCCGTACGCTTATCTCGACGACGCGCCGCTCGAGGAGCGGCGTACGCAGGCGGTGATGAGCCGCCGCTGGCTCGACCCGCAGAGCGCCGCCGACATCGGCAAGCTCGACGCGGAGGCGATCGCGCGCGTGCGCGCGGAGGCCTGGCCGGACGCGGGCAACGCGGACGAGCTGCACGATGCCCTGCTGTGGCTGACCTGCTGCACGGCGGGCGAGGCGGCGCACAGCGGCTGGGGGGAGTGGCTCGCGCAACTGGCCGCCGCGCGGCGCGTGACGCAGCTCGAGCACCCATCCGCGCTGTGGGTGAGCGCGGAGCGGCTGCCGCTGTTCAGCGCGCTATTCCCCGGGGTGCGCTGCACGCCGCTGGTCGTGACGCCGCCGGGGCATCAACAAGCACTGTCCTCCGAGGCCGCGCTCGTCGAGGTGGTGCGCGGTCGGCTCGAAGGCGGCGGGCCCGTCACGGCGGTAGCGCTCGCCGCAGCGCTCGGCGTGCCGCCGGCGCACATCGAGGCGGCACTCGCTGCATTGCAGGCGGAAGGCTTCGCCATGCGCGGTGCTTTCACGCCGCAGGCCACGGCGGCGAACGAATGGTGCGAGCGGCGCCTGCTGGCGCGCATCCACCGCTACACGGTGAAGCGGCTGCGCGCGGAAGTTGAGCCGATCGCCGCGCGCGACTTCCTGCGCTTCCTGTTCGAGTGGCAGCGCGTGACGCCCACCGGTCGCATGGAGGGACCGGACGCGGTGGCGGCGATCCTCGCACAGCTCGAAGGATTCGAGGGCGCCGCGAGCGCCTGGGAGACTGAGATCCTGCCGAGCCGCATCAGCGAGTACGAACCGGCCTGGCTCGATGAGCAGTGTCTCGCCGGACGCTTCGTGTGGACGCGCCTCGCCCCGCGGCGCGAGCGTGCCGAGCACGGCGCCGCGCCGGTGCGGGCGACGCCCATCGTGCTGCTGGCACGGCGCAACCTGCGGCTGTGGTCCTCGCTGGCGGGTGCGCCCGAGCCGCTGCACCTGTCGGTCGTGGCGCAGCGCGTCGCCGATCACCTGGTCAGCTACGGCGCCTCCTTCTTCGATGAGATCGCAGGCAGCACCGGGCTGCTGCCGGCCCAGACCGAGGATGCACTCGCGGAGCTCGTGGCGCTCGGCTCGGTCAACTCCGACAGCTTCGCGGGACTGCGTGCGCTGCTCGTGCCCGCCGAGCGCCGCAAGCCCGCGCTCGGCGGGCGCCGCCGGCGGCGGCTCGCGCTGTTCGGCATGGACGCGGCCGGCCGCTGGTCACGCATCGCCCGGGCGGTGTCCGAGGGTGCATCGCCCGAGGAGGCGATCGAGCACGTGGTGCGCACGCTGCTGCGCCGCTGGGGCGTGCTCTTCTGGCGGCTGCTGGCGCGCGAAGCCGACTGGCTGCCGCCCTGGCGCGACCTGCTGATGTGCTGCCGCCGCCTGGAGGCGCGCGGGGAGCTGCGCGGCGGGCGCTTCGTCGAGGGCTTCAGCGGCGAGCAGTACGCGCTGCCCGAGGCGATCACGCTGCTGCGCGAGGCGCGGCGCAGACCGCACGAAGGGCACTACGTGTCGCTGTCGGGAGCCGATCCTCTCAATCTCGTCGGCATCATCACCCCGGGGCAGCGGCTGCCCTCGCTGAGCGGCAACCGCCTGCTGTACCGCGACGGCGTGCCGGTCGCGCTGTTCGCCGCGGGCGAGGTGACGTTCCTCGTCGATCTGCCCGCAGCCGGGCAGTGGGAGGCGCGCAACCTGCTGCTGCGGCGGCACGTACCGCCGCTGCTCGCGGAGCTCAGTTAGCTAAGCGCGCCTGCGCCGCCTAAAGCCCAGACCGGCAAATCCAAGTCCGAGCAGCCCGAGCGTGGCCGGCTCAGGCACGGAAGTCGAAGGCGCGCTGCTGAGCACCACGTTGTCGAGCAGCGTGCCGACATTACCGGGCGTATTGCTGGCGAAGGTGAGATAAGCGGTGGTTGGCGCGCTCACTGTGATCAGCTGATCCGACACCACGCCGCTCGTGACGTCGCCCGAAACGAGAGTGAACACCTTGTCGTAGGAGCCGAACGTCACCGTCGCCGAGGTGGTGAGACCGCGCTGCGAGCCGATCAGATCGAAGCTCAGGTAGTAGTTGACGCCCGGCACCAGCGAAAAGGCGCTGTTGGAGCGCAGGATGCCCTGCGGGTTGCCGTTGCTGCCGTTGAGATCGATGCAGTTGCCCGCCTCCGGTGCGACGCACAGCGAGCCAAACAGCGCGCCGCCCACGATGTCGACGTTGGTGCCGCCGACGGCGGAAAATTCACCCACGGACGTTGCGGTCAGCAGCGGCGTGAGCTCGTTGAAATTCTCATTGAGCAGCGTGGTGCCGGCGAGGCTCGCGGCCGGCAGGGCCGCCAGTGCCAAAGCACCTGAAATCCAAAGCTTCCTTTGCATGTGCGCACTCCTTCACGGTCGCGTCCGTGTGGCGGTGAGTTTACTGCCGCACGCCGTGTTTCCCCAACGCTTCAGTCGGCAAAACACCTGGCCTGACGCCAAAAAATGGCGCCGTTGTTACTTAATGTGGACGTCCGCGCTGCCGCCGGCGTGTCCGCGCCGCGACGGCCCCGGTCAGCTCTTCTTGTGCTCGTCCTGCCACTTCTTCACCGCCGCCATGGTGTTCTCCACGTGCTGGTCGGGTTTCATGGCGGTGTAGGAGTAGATGATCATGCCGGTCGGCGCGATCACGTAGGACGTGCGGTTGGCATATTCCGGGTGGCTGGGCAGCACCGCGTCGTACGCCTTCATGATGCTGCCGTCCGCATCGGAGGCCACCGCGAACTTGTTGCGGCACTCGCTCACCGAGAACTTGTCGAGCTTGTCGATCGGGTCGTGCGAGACGCCGATGACGGTGGCACCGAGCTCGCGGAACTTGTCAGTCGCCTCGGCGAACTCGTGCGCCTCGACCGTGCAGCCCGGGGTGAAGGCCGCCGGATAGAAATACAACACCACCGGCCCCTTCTTCAGCGCCTCGCCGAGCGAGAACTGGAACTCCTTGCCGGCGAGCGTTGCCTGCGTGTTGATGTCGGGCGCGCGGCTGCCGTCGGGCAGCGCGGCGAAGACCGGGATCGTGCACAGGAGCGCGGCCGCAGCGGCCACGGGTGAGCGTCGCATGTGAGTCTCTCCGTTACGAGGTCAAGGGGCCAGGGGCGGGCATCATCTGACAACTCACCGCCCCGCGCCAGTGGCAGCGCAGTGTCGGCGTTCCGCAGCGTGGTGCACTTGGTCAGCGTTCTCGAGCGTAGCCGACCAACTCGACGTAGCCGCGGCCGGCAAGCTCGCGGCCGGCGCGCTGCCCGCGCGCGTCCACCGCCCCTTCCCAGTAGCGCGGCGTCGTCGCGAGCTCCTGGTCGGCGAGCACCGGGCGCACGGTGAGGTCAAGCTGCAGGGACGGCACGCGAATGCGCCAGCCGGCCGGGTAGCGCGCGCCCTCGGCGTTGCGCCATTCACCGCTCACCTCGATGCCGACCGCGCTGCCCGGCAGCGAGCGCACCGCGCCGTCTGGCCCGATCCAGGTGCCGGCACTGTGCGGATCGCGCCCACCGCCACGGTCGCGCAGCGCATAGAACATGAGCGCGCTGCCGTCGGCAAGCTGCAGCGAGAACCAGTCCCAGCCGGACTCACCGGCTCCCAGGCCGCCGCTGCCCCATTCATGATCGACCCACGCCAATCCCTGCACGTCGCGCGCCCGTCCGTCGCGGGTCAGGCGGCCGCTCACCCGAAGGCGCGGAATCGAGTAGTAGTAGCTCGCGGCCGTGGGCTCGTCGGCCTTGACTGACAGCCCGGCCTCGCCATTCAACACCGGCGGTCCCTGTGGCTCGAGGGTGAGCTCGATCCGGTAGCCGGCCTGTGCGGCGTGCAGGTGCCAGGCAGTCGCATCGCCTGCGAGCGTCCAGTCGTCGATCCAGACCTCGAGCGGCGCGGCGCGTGCGCCGGCGAGCCCCAGCGCCGCGCGCGACAGCTTCTGCGCGAAGCGGAAGCGCCGCCCTGCAACGTCGGTGACCGCGAAGTGCGCCATGTAGATCTCGCGCGAGCGCCAGGCGGACCCGGCGGCGCCGGCCGCGGCCCCGGTCGCGGCGTCCGCCGGCTGGAGCGCAAAGCGGAAGAACGTCAGCTCGAATCCGAAACGCTCACCTCCCGCGGCATCGAGGTTGCCGGTGCAGTACCACCATTCCTGGCGAAACTCATCGTGCGGTCCGTGGTCGCGGGGAAAAACGAACGGCCGCACCTCCTGCGCCTGTGCAAAGCCGGCGGCAGCCGGGCCGCCGGGCAGAATTCCAGGCAGCGCTGCGGGTGCGGCGCGCGCCACCCCCGCAACAGCGGCGAGTGCCACGGCGCCAGACAGGATCACGGCGCGCGCGGGCAAGGCGACGGGCAGTCGCGGCATCATTCCTCCCGCAGACCGCCAACCAGAGGCATGCGCGCACTGCGCCACGCCGGGTACAGCGCCGCGGCGGCTGCCGCGGCGAGTGCGAGCCACAGCGCGTTAGCGAACTGCGCGGCCTCGAGGTGCAGATCGATCTGCCAGCCGAAGGCGCGGCGGTTGATGACGTCGATGAGCGTGAGCGCGGTGAGCAGACCTGCCGGTAGCGCCGCGAGAAAGGCCGCTACCCCCATGAACGCGGTCTGCGCCAGCACCAGCAGCGCCGCCGCCGCCGGGGTCAGGCCGAGCGCGCGCAGCAGCGCCAGCTCGCGCAGCCGCTCGAGCTCCCAGGCGAGCAGCGCACTCACCAGCCCCACGGCCGCGACTCCCGCCGCCAGCCAGTACAGCACCCGGGTGATGAGAAAGGTCCGCTCGAAAATACTCATCGACAGCGCGCGGATGTCGGCGTTGGAGCGGATGAGCAGCGCCTGGCGGCCGCCGGCGGCGGCACGCAGCGCACGCACCACCTCTGGCGCGCTGACGCCCGGGGCCAGGTACAGCCCGAGCGCCGCCACCCCCTCGTCGTGCCACCAGCCGCGGTAGTGCGCGAGATCGATTAACACCTCGCCGCGGTCATTGCCGTATTCGCGGTAGACGGCCGCCACCGTGAAGGCGTGCGGCCCGGAGGGCGTCGTGAGCGTGAGCTCGCTGCCGGGCGAGAGCGACAGCCGCCAGGCGAGCGGCTCGGAGATCAGCACCGCCCCGGAGCGGAACTGCGGCCAGGCCTGCGCGGCGACACCGGCGGTCAGCCTGAAACCGGCGTAGCTCGCCGGCGCGAGACTGACCGCGTTCAGATCCACAGGTCCCGACGGGGAGTCCACCGTGACGCGCCGCCCCTCGCTGTGCGCACCTACGCCCGGAACCGCGAGCAGCGCGCGCATCACCTGCGGGTCGAGCCGCCGTTCCAGGCTCTCGCTCACGCCCGGGGCGCTCACATAGACGTCAGCGCGCATGGTCTCTACGAGCCAGGTGCGCAGCGACTCGCGGAAGCTCGCCACCATGATGGCGACACCTATCATCGCGGTGAGCGCCATGCCGAGCGCTGCGATCGCGACCCCGGTACGGCTGAGCGATGCGGCCACGTCGGCGCAGGCCAGGCGCGCCACCGGGCTGAAGCGCGCCGCAGCGCGCGCCGCCGCGGCGGCAGCGAAGCGCAGCGCGCCCGGCGTGAGCGCCGCGACGCCCAGCAGCAGCATGAACAGCGCCGCGAACCCGGCGAGCAGGCTGCGCTGCGAGGCGAGGATGGTCGCGCCGGCGCCGAGGGTGAGCAATACGCTGAGGAGCGCCAGGCGGCTCGCCACGCGCTGCACGCGCCGCTCGAGCACCGCGCGCTTGAGTCCGAGCTGCGGAACGCTCCTGGCCACTTCCAGCGCCGGCAGCAGCGCGGCGGCGAGCGCGGTGCCCAGCCCGACGCAGCCGGCCAGCAGCAGCGTGCTCCAGGGCACGGTGACCGCCTGCACCGCGACCACGAAGTACAGATCGTTGATGGTCTGCGCGACGAGTCCGACCAGCGCATGACCGATCACGACTCCCAGCAGCATCCCGCCGGCGGCGCCGGCGACGCCGAGCAGCGCCGCTTCGCCGAGCACGATGCCGAGCACCTCGGCGCGCGTGGCTCCGAGCGCGCGCAGCACGCCGATGATGCGGCGACGCTGCAGCACGGCAAAGCTCACCGCCCCGTAGATCAGCAGCGTGCCCACCAGCAGCGCGAGCAGGCTCATGGCCCGAAGATTGGTGGTGAATGCGTCCGTCATCGCGAAGGTCTCGCGCGCCGTGGCGCGCGTGGTATGCAGCGCGAGCTCGCGGGGAAGAGACGCTGCGAGGTGTGCGAGGAACGCCGTGCCCGCGGGATCGACCGGCACCGCCAGGTCGATGCGCGACAGCCGGGCAGATGTGCCGAGCCATTCCTGCGCCTGCGCGACATCGGTGAGAATGAGCCCGGCGAAGCCAGGACCCGCATCGGCGAGTCGTGCAATGACGACGGCGGCGTACGGCACCCCGCCGACGCTGAGCGCGAAGCGGCCGTCGGCCCCGATGCCGAGCTCGCGCGCGGTCGAGGCGCCGAGGATCACCGCGCCGGGCTCGGTGAACCAGGCGCGCGCCGCGGCGACGTCGTGCAGCGCGGGCGCCGGCGCGCCGCCGGCGCTACCCGCAGCGAGCGCGGCGCTCGCGAACGGATCGATGCCGGCGAGCTGCATGACGCGCTCGCCCACCGTGACGTACCCCTGCACCACCGGGGCGAGCCGCACCGCCGGCCCTTGCGCCGGCAGCGGCAGCGTGCGCAGAGCCACGTACACCTGCTCGTCGATGCCGCCGGGGCCGCCGGTGATCTCGTGGGTCGCGGCGCCGTTCACGGCCTGCAGCGACAACTCGAAGGCGCGCCGTGCGCTCGCCGTGGCGACGTCGACGGCGACGATGGTGGCCACGCCGAGGGTGAGCCCCACGAGCGCCAGTGCCAGCTGCGCGGGGTGGCGCAGCAGGTGTCGCAGGCTCGCCGTAGGCAGCGTTCTCATGCGCTTGCGCTGCGCGGCGCGGGCCGCTCGTGCAGCCGGCCCTCACGCAGCTCCAGCACCCGGTCGGCCTGCTGCGCGAGCGCCGCATCGTGGGTCACGATGAGCAGCGTCGCGCCGCGCGCGCGGGCCAGCGACAGCAGCAGCGGCAGCACCTCGCGCGCGGTCTGCTCGTCGAGATTGCCGGTAGGCTCGTCCGCCAGCAGCAAGCGCGGCTCGTGCACCAGCGCGCGCGCGATGGCGACGCGTTGCTGTTCGCCTCCGGAGAGATCCTCCACGGCGCTCGTGGCACGCGCGGCGAGGCCGACGGCCGCGAGCGCGGCGAGGCTGCGCGCGCGCGCCGCGGCGCCGCGCACGCCGTTGAGCTCGAGCACCAGGCGCACGTTCTCTGCCACGTCGAGCGTCGGGATGAGGTTGAAGAACTGGTAGACGAAGCCGACATGCGCGCGGCGAAACAGCGTGCGCGCGGGCTCGCCGAGCGCGCTCACCTCCAGGCCGTCGACGTGCACGCTGCCGCTGTCGGGGCGGTCGATGCCGCTGATGAGGTTGAGCAGCGTCGACTTGCCCGAGCCGCTGCGCCCCATGATGGCCAGCGTCTCCCCGGCACCGACCTGCGCCTCCACCCCGGCGAGCACACGATGCACCTGGCCGCCCTCGGCGAAGCTGCGGGACAGTTGCCTGATGGTGAGCACGGCGCGACACTGTAACGCACCATGCCCGGCTCACAATGGCGTCTGCTCACCACGTTGCCGGACCTGCCCACCGCGCAGTTGCTGGCCGGCATCCTCGCCGCCGAGGGCGTGGCCGTGCGTGTCATGTCCGATGCGGGCGTGCTCGGGCAGGCCGCGCCGTCGCGGATCTATGTCGAGGCGACGCAGTTGCTGCGGGCACAGCACTCGCTGGCGCAGCGCCAGTTCAGCGACGAAGAGCTCGGGCGCCTGGCGGGCGCCGCGGCGCCCGCCGACCCCGAGGCGTGAGCGCTTAAGGAGCCGTCGGTGATCGTCGTCCATCACCTGAACAACTCGCGCTCGCAGCGGGTGCTGTGGCTGCTCGAGGAGCTCGGTTGCGAGTACCAGTTGCTGAAATACCAGCGCGATCCGCACACGCTGCTCGCACCGCCGGAGCTGCGGCGCGTGCACCCGCTGGGCAAGTCGCCGGTGATCACCGACGGCGCACGCACCATCGCCGAGTCGGGCGCCATCATCGAGTATCTGCTCGACACGCGCGGCGACGGGCGGCTGCGGCCGCCGCCCGGCAGCGAGGCGCGGCTGCGCTACGTCTACTGGCTGCACTACGCGGAAGGCTCGGCGATGCCGCCGCTGCTGCTGAAGCTGATCTTCCAGCGCCTGCCGCGGGGACCGGTTCCGGTGCTGCTACGGCCGATCGTCACAGCGCTGTCGGCTCGCGTGCAGACAGGCTTCATCGATCCGCAGCTCAAGACCCACGTCGCCTGGTGGGAGAGTGAGCTGGCGAGTTACCCGTGGTTCGCGGGCGAGGAATTCACGGCGGCCGACATCCAGATGAGTTTTCCGCTGGAGGCCGCGGCGGCAAGATCGGGCATGGCGCTGGGTGAGAAGGTGCGCGGATTTCTTGAGCGTATCCATGCACGCAGCGCTTACCAGCGCGCGCTCGCCGCCGGCGGCGAGTTCCGGTTATCGACCTGACGGGCAAGCACGGGCGCTGCCGCGACCCACACGCCCGCAGGCTGGCAACCCCGGTGCTGATCAGCCAAACTGCGCAGCCCCTGCGGTTCCCAAGCCGTGCCGTGCACGGCCCGCATGCAACCCAAGGACCATCCATGACATTGTCAGCGCCGCGCCGCGGCTGCACGTTCCGCTTCGTCACTGCCACGGCCGCGGGCGCGCTCTTTGCGGGCACGCTGCTCGCACAGACGCCGCCGCCCTCCTCGAGCGCACCCGCCGCCGCGAGCGGCACGACTGCGGCGAAGCAGGCGCCCGCCGACGCCGGCGCCGCCAAGACGCCCGACGGCAGTCCAGGTGCCGCGACTACGGGCGCGAAGAGCGCCACCAGCTACAGCCTCGGGGTGATCATGGGAACACAGCTGCACAATGGCGGCGTGCGTGCCAGCGACATCAGCACCGAGCGCGTGCTGCAGGGACTGAGCGATGCGCTCAGCGGCAAGGTGAAGATGGGCGACAGCGATCGCGAGAACCTCAACACGCTGCTGCACGGCGCGTTCGACACGCTGGTCGACAGCAACCACCGCGCCGCCGCGAAATTCCTGGCCGCGAATGGCAAGAAGCCCGACGTCGTCACGACCGCGAGCGGGCTGCAGTACAAAGTGCTGAATGCCGGCAGCGGCGCGGCGCCCAAGCCGAACGAGGAGGTGGTCGTCAACTATCGCGGCGCGCTGCTCGATGGCACCGAGTTCGACAGCAGCTACAAGCGCGGCCAGCCCGCGACGCTCGGGGTGACGCGCGTCATTCCCGGCTGGACCGAGGCGCTGCAGCTCATGAAGCCGGGGGCGAAGTACCAGCTGTGGATACCCCCGCAGCTCGCCTACGACACGCACGTGCCGCCGGGCGCGCCGATCCCGCCCGGCTCCATGCTGATCTTCGACGTGGAGCTGATGAGCATCAAGCCGCCGGCAGCGGCCCCGGCATTCGCCCCGACTCCCCCGCCGGCCAGCGGCGCAGCGCCGAAGTAGCGCGCGGGCGCGCGCTAGGCGCCGGCGTTGGCGCCCGGGGTGAAGCGCATCGGCTTGGTGACGCCGAGACGGGTGAGCTCGCGCAGCAGGGAGTCGGCGAGCTCCTGGCAGGCGGCGCGCTCGAACAGCGGCGCGGCCTCCCAATCGTAGGCCCAGGGCTGCTCGGTGCGCAGCGTCGCCGGCTCATCGAGGTAGCGCGGGATGACGTGCGCGTGCAACGCGGGATCCTGGTTGCCGAAGATGGCGTAGTTGATGCGCAGCGCGCCGGTCACCTTGAGCAGCGCGTCGCCGAGGCGCGTCATGTCGGAGAGGAATGCGATGCGCTCGCGCGCCCCGAGCGCGTTCAGGTTCGGCACCACCGGATCCGGCAATAGCAGCAGATAGCCGCGCACGAACTGCCGCTCGCCGAACAGCGCCCAGCCCGAGAACAGCCGCGCGATCACCCGCGGCTCGCTGCCGGCGCGGGCGGCGCTCACCTGGGCGTGGATCGCGGTCGGGAGGTCCGCTTCGGGTTCGTTCTTCATGCGCTGCTTGGCGAACGGAACACGAAATATACCGCACCCAGGATGCACAGCGCCGCCCACAGGTAATCGAGCTTCAGCGACTTGTGCATGTACAGCAGCGCGAACGGCACGAACACCGCGAGCGTGATCACTTCCTGCAGAATTTTCAGCTGCGGCAGCGACAGCTCGGTGTAGCCGATGCGGTTGCCGGGCACCTGCAGCAGATACTCGAAGAAGGCGATGCCCCAGCTCACCACCGCCGCCACGTACCAGGGACGCGCAGCGAGATTCTTCAGGTGCGCATACCAGGCAAAGGTCATGAACACGTTCGAGCCGGTCAGCAGCAGGATGGTGGAGATGACTGGCCGCATTGACGACTCCTTCAGCAGCTCACCCCGAGAGCGCGCAGCCCGGCGCGGGTCGCGCCGTGGTGCGCGTGGACGATACCGTGCCAGCCGCACCCCGTGGCGCCGGCGACGTTGTCGGCGCGGTCGTCGATGAACACCGTCGCGGCCGGCGCGAGCGCGAAGCGCCGCTCGGCCTCGCGATAGATCCCGGCGTGCGGCTTCATGATGCCGGCGACGTAGGACGGCAGCGCGCCATGTCCGATGGCGTGCAGGCGGTACTCGCGCGCCAGGTGCGTCCAGTGCAGATCGCCGATGTTCGACAGCAGGAAGACCCGGTAGCGCTCGCTGAGCGCGTGCGCGAGGTCGACCATGGCCGCATCCAGCTCGAACATGTCCAGCCACTTCGCCAGCGTATCCTCGAGCGACACCGGCGTGCGCGTGAGCGCCGCGAGCGACTCGAGCAGCGCGCGGCCCGGCAACCGCCCGGTCTCGTGCTCGGCGAGCGGGATGCGCGACATGACCGACTCGCGGTCGTGCACCGGCGCGCCGTGCGCGGCGAGAAAGCCGAGCAGCGGCTGGTAGTTGAGGCGCACCAGCACCCAGCCGATGTCGAACACCACGTTGCGGATCGGCGCCGGGGACGTCATGCGCGCTAGGGCAGCGCTGCCGTGACCGTGCCGCGATCGCCCGGCACGCGGTTCACGGCCACCACCGTCGCCTTGGGATAGAAGTTGAATTCCGAGGCGCTCGCCCAGGTATAGGCGCCCATGGCGCGCCCGACCACCAGGTCGCCGGCCTGCAGCGGCGGCAGCATGAGGTTCTCGGCGATCACGTCGATGCTGTCGCAGGTAGGCCCCGCCAGCACCGACGGCAGCCGCTCGGCGCCGTCGCGCAGGGGCTCGACCGGGTAGCGCGCATGATCGTACAGCTGGCCGCTGTAGGAGCCGTACAGGCCATCATCGAGGTAGTACCACCAGTGGCCCTCGCGCCGCGCGCGTCCCATCACCGAAGCGACGCCGATGGCACAGGGACCTACGATGTAACGACCGGGCTCGGCGATCACGCGCACGCGGCGCGGCAGCCGCGCGATGGCCGCGCGCAGCGGCGCGCAGAAGCGACTGATGTCCTGCACCGGTTGCGCGTAGTCGATGGGAAAGCCGCCGCCGATGTCGAGCGTGTCGCAGGCGCCGAGGCGCTCGCGCCGCGCGGCGGCGAGCAGCCGCGCGCACGCCTGCAGCGCCTCGACGTGGCTGGTGGAATCGGCGGCCTGCGAGCCGACGTGGAAGGAGAGTCCGCGTACCGCCACCCCCAGGTCGCCCGCCAGGCGCGCCAGCGGCAGTACGTCCTCCGGGTCGCAGCCGAACTTGCGCGACAGGTCGCACACCGCGCCGGGTGAGCGGAACGAGACCCGCAGCAGCAGCTCCACCTGCGCACCGAGGCGGGCGAACTTGCGCACCTCGTCCGGGTTGTCGGCGACGAAGGTGCGCACCCCGAAGTGCAGCGCGTTGGCGATGTCCTGCGGGCGCTTGATCGGGTGGCTATGGATACAGCGCTCGGGCGCGACACCCAGGCGTTGTGCCAGGTGTACCTCCCCGCTGGTGGCCAGATCCAGCCAGCCGCCCTCGGCGATCACCGTCTGTACCACGGCCGCATGCGGCATGGGCTTCAGCGCGTAGTGCAGATCGACTCCCGGCAGGGCCTTCTTCAGCTTGCGGAACTGCACGCGCACCCGCTCGCAGTCGAGGATCACCAGCGGTGAGCCGAACTCCCTGACGAGGCGGCGTACTTCGGCAGGCTGAAACGGATCGATGAATCGCGGGCGAGGCACTTTTCGCAAGAGGGTTACGGCAGCACGGCCATCGTGCCGCTGCCGTCGTCGCTCTCCGCGACGCTGGTCGCCGCGCGCAGCAGGCGGTCGCGGACCGCGTCCCAGCGCTCGCCGTCGGGCACCGCCTGCACGAGGATGCGCTGGCAACCGGCCTTATCCAGGGTACGCAGGTTCGAATACAGGTCGCGCGCAAACGTCTCAGGGCGGCGTCCCGCGTTGATCCAGGTCACGTACTTGTGGGAACGCAGCGGCAGACGCTGCGCCAGCACGGCGACGCGCCGCCCGCCGGTGGAGGCGGTGTCCGCCTGCGCGTCGATCTCCCCCGCCGCCACGATGGTAAGCGGCGTGCTCGGCGCGTAGTGCGTGGGCGGGCTCCCCGGCACCCGCGGTGAGGCCGGATCCGCGCCGACCAGCAGTTCGCCGACGACGCTCTTGATCTGCGCCGCGGTCACCGCGCCCGGGCGCAGCAGCCGTACTTCCGCGCCCTCGAACGCGACGATGGTCGACTCCAGGCCGATCTGGCACTCGCCGCCGTCGAGAATGACGCGCAGCGCATCGCCGAACTCCTCGCGCACGTGCTCGGCGCGCGTCGGCGAAAGCCGCCCGTAGCGGTTGGCCGAGGGCGCGGCGATACCGCCGCCGAAGGCGGTGAGCAACTGCTGCGCCATGGGGTGCGCCGGGACGCGGATGGCGATGGTGTCCTGGCCGCCGGTGATCACATCGTGCACGCTGGCCGCGCGCGGCATCACCATGGTAAGCGGCCCCGGCCAGAAGACTTCCGCGAGGCGCGTCGCGCTCTGCGGCACCTCGCGCACCCAGCGGTGCAGGAAGCGCGGGCTGTCCAGGTGCACGATCACCGGATGATTGGCGGGACGCCCTTTCACCTCGAAGACCTTGCGCACCGCGGCCGGATTCTGCGCATTGGCGCCGAGCCCGTAGACGGTCTCGGTGGGAAATGCGACCAGCTCGCCGTCGCGCAGCGTCTGCACGGCGGTTTCGATCTCGACCTGGGTGGCTCTAACAACACGTACCATAGAGGAGGTGAATTCTAGCAAGCCGGCAACGGCCGCTCCTGCGTGTGGTGGGAAAGCATCAGCTGCTGTCGCGCTGCGCCGACGCGGGCACGGCCCGCGGGCACACGCGGCACCGCCGCACGGTGCGCATTTGACAATTATTCCAGCGAGCGCCGCACCCAGCCGCTCCCCGTGCGCGTCAGCTCGTAGGCCGGCCAGTAATGCTTGTCGAGCTTCAGGGTGATCACTTCCGGAGCATTGTTCCAGGTAATCGTCTTCAGCCGCACCGAGGCGCGATCCGCCCGCCCGGTCACCGCCTTGAGGAAGGTGTCGAGGTCGGGCGTCGCAACCCCGTCGACTTCGACGATGCGGCGGCCGGGATACAGGCCGTAGCGCGTCGCCGGCGAGCCGTAGGCGAAATAGGCGACGTACACGCCGACCGGCGCGATGCCGCGCTGCACGCTCATGGCGCGATGCGGCGCCTGCAGCGATGCGCCGGCCCACTGGACCAGTCGGTCGAGATCGCTGCCGGGCAGCTCCGCGGTTGCGACGTCGACGGTCTGCGCGGCGTGGCCGCGCCACACGGTCACCGTCACGTGATCCTTATCCGCCGCGAGGCGCTCGACCTCGCGGAAGCGCGTGACGACCGCGCCATCGATGGCGAGCAGCAGGTCGCCCTGCTGCAGCCGCTCGGCGGCCGACGAGCCGCCCGTCATGCGCACCACGCTCAGCGCCTCGCGCCGCGTGGGCGTGTGCTGCGCCAGGCGTTGCGCCCACTCCTCCGACAGCCCGAGCTGCCGGGCATTGGCGAGCGGCAGCACCCCGAGCTCCACCTCCAGCGAATGCAGCGCTCGCCCGGTGCGCACCCGATCGATCATGTCGGCGACCACGTCGATGGGTACCCCGCGCGTGTCCTGGGTGAGCTCGCGCCCGCTGTCGTAGGCGAAGCTCGACCAGGTGCCGAGCACGTTGCCGCTCTTGTCGGCGAGCACGCCGTCGAACTCGGTGGGCGGATTCACCAGCTGCGCGGTCTCGAGGTTGCTGTCGCGGAAGCGCATGGTGCGCGACAGCGGCAGCGCCACCGGCTCGATGCTGGCGATCGCGGTGCTGCGCGCGTGCATCTGGCTGTCGCCGCCCAGTCCCACCACCCACACCGACTCACCGGGCTGAAGCTCGCGGGGCAGCAGCTTCGCGGACTTCACCGGGGTCGAGCCGATCAGGCGCGGATCGTAGGCCACGACCGCGTAGTTATGCAGCGGGTGGATGTACACCACGCGTCCCGGCACCTGCACCGTGCCGGCGAAGGTCACGGTGACGTCGCCGAGGGACACCGGCACGGTGTTGCGGTCCACGACCACCAGGCCGCGCTGCGCATCCACCACCAGCCCGGTGCCATGGTAGTTGCGCTCGATGATGCCGGAAACCGAGTACGGCATGTCGAACGTCACCATGACCAGCGACGGGGCGAGCGCGTCCAGGCGCGGGTCGCTGAAGCGCGGAAATACCGTGGAGCTCACCGCCAGCGGCTGCGGTGCGGGGCCCGCCGGCAGCGGCGTGCAGTCCCACAGGCCCGCGGCGTCGTCGCGATCGCAGTGGCGCGCCGGGAACCACAGGCGGTCCATGCGGATGGCGCGCAGCTCGCTGCTGTTGGGATCTTCGATGGTGATGAAACGCACCGTGGCGTGATCGCCGTCGCCGAGCTGCGCGATGCCGGCCTCGAAATCCTGCAGCGTGTCGGTCTTTCTGCCGTTGAGGTCGATGATCACCGCTCCACGGGTGATCGCGGCAGCGCCGAACACGTAGCCGGGGTTGGCGACGTACACCCCGCGAGCCGGCACGTTGAAGTGCCGCGCCTGCTGATAGGAGAGCGTATTCACCACCGCATCGCCGAAGTCCGCGTAGGCGCTCGGGGTGATGGCGTGCAGGTCGCCCACCGGCAGCTTCGCGGACACGAACTTGCCTCCGCGCTCGAGCTCCATCTCCACTTCCCCGCCGACCGAGTCATCGAGCACTTCCTCGAGGGGCTCGAACTGCGCCACGATGTGATGATTGACGCGCAGCAGGATGTCTCCGGGCTGCAGCACCTGCTCGCTCGCAGAGCCGGGCAGCACCTCGGTGACGACCAGCATGCCGGTGTAACGCGGGAAGTCCTTGCGGACCGTGGCCTCGGTGGCCGCGTCCAGCCCCAGCCGCTCGAGCTCATCGTACGGTGTGTAGTTGAACACCGTGTAGAGCGTGCCGCGCGTGACCGGCTTGCCCTCCTGGATGAGCGTGAGCGCGCGGCGCACGCGCCCGAGCGGCAGGTAGAAACTGGAGGCGGCGCCGTTGGCGCCGCCGGCGTTGAGCGCCACGACACGTCCGCGGATGTCGATCACCGGCGAGCCGGAGGAGCCCCCGGAGGTGCCCGAGGCGGCCTGCAGGTAGAACGTGTTGAAGTCGTTGTACTTGGTGATGCCGTAATCGGGGGCGTCGCGGTCGAGCCGCGCGAGCGTGCCGGCGAGAATCGACAGCTGCTCGCCGGCATTGTTGCCGACCACGCGGATCTCGCGGCCGATCTGCGCACCCTCGGGATACAGCGGCAATGCCTTGGGCCTGATGAAGCGCAGCTTCTTCGGGTCGTAGCGGTAGAAACCGAAGTCGTGCACCGGATCGCGATAGAGCGGGTAGAGCTGCACTTCCTCGCGGTTGAGGAAGGTCGCCTCCGCGATGACCGGCCCGGGCGTCACCACGTGGCGGTTGGTAAGGATCAGGCCGCGCTCGGCGTCGACCACGAAGCCGGTTGCCTGCGCGGTCGTGTTCCACTCCGTATCGAACGCGCGCGTCGAGTCGACGTCGATCGAGACCACGCTGCCGGCGATGCGCTCGAGCGTCTCGGCCCAGTCGGGATTGCCTTCGACGGCGGCGGCCTGCTGGGCTGCAGGGGTGGGCTGCGAGTCCGCCGGCGCAGGCCGTGGTGCTGCCGGGCCGGGCGTGGCGGGAGCGGGGACGGCCGCGGTGGTGCTCGCCGGCGCCGAGCTCGACCCGGGGGCGGGGGCGGGCGTCACCGGGCCCGCGTGGCATACGGGGGTACAGGACAGCAGCAGGCACAGCCACGCGGGCGGCAGATGTCGCAGCGGCATCGCGGTCAGCGCCCGAGCAGCACCAGCAGCCACACCAGGACCAGCAGGGCGAACGACACGAACACTGCGGCGGAGCCGATGTCCTTGGCGAGCCCGGCGAGCACGTGGCGCTCGAGCCCAATGCGGTCGACGGTCGCTTCGATGGCGCTGTTGAGCAGTTCCACGATGAGGATGAGAAGCATCGGCGCGATCAGCAGCGCACGTTCCACGCCGTTGTGACCGAGCCACAGGCCCAAGGGTATGACGAGCGCCGCCAGGGCGAGTTCCTGGCGGAATGCCGCCTCTTCGCGGAACGCGCCCGTGAGCCCGTTCAGGCTCGAGACGACGGCACGCAGCACGCGGGTGAGGCCGCGTGGCTTGTAGCGATCTACGACTGTGCCGTGGGCTTCCATGTAAGGTCCAGTTGCCGGGCCGCCCGCACATCATCGAGGCGGCGCACCGGCATGGTATGCGGTGCGCTGGTCACGCGCCCGGGTTCCTGCTCTGCCTCCTGCTGAATCCGTGACAGGGCCGTCACAAAGGCGTCCAGCACCTCGCGGCTCTCGGTCTCGGTAGGCTCGATCAGCAGGCATTCCGGCACCAGCAGCGGAAAGTACGTGGTGGGGGCGTGGAAGCCGTAGTCGAGCAGGCGCTTGGCGAAGTCCATCGCGGTCACGTTGAGCTCGCGCGCCTGGCGCTTGAGCGTGATGATGAACTCGTGGCTCGCGCGGCGCTGCGGATAGGCGGCGTCGAAGCCCGCCTCCTGCAGCCGCTTCAGCAGGTAGTTGGCATTGAGTGTCGCGAACTCGCCCACCTGCCGCATGCCCTCGCGCCCGAGCAGGCGCATATAGATGTAGGCGCGCAGCAGCACGCCCGCATTGCCCATGAACGCCGATAGCCGGCCGATCGATTGCGGCACATCGGCCTCGGTTAGCCAGCGGTAGCGCTCGCCCTCCTTGCCCACCAGCGGTATCGGCAGGAACGGCAGCAGCCGCGCCGCCACCCCGACAGCGCCGGCTCCGGGGCCGCCGCCGCCGTGCGGCGTCGAGAACGTCTTGTGCAGGTTCATGTGGATGACGTCGAAGCCCATGTCCCCCGGGCGCACCTTGCCGAGGATGGCGTTGAGATTGGCGCCGTCGTAGTAGAGCAGGCCGCCGGCTTCGTGAACGATGCGCGCCACCTCGCTGATGTGCCGCTCGAACACGCCGAGTGTGGAAGGATTGGTGAGCATGATGCCGGCGGTGTTGGGACCGACCGCGGCCGCGAGCGCCCCGAGCTCGACGTCGCCATGGCTGTCGACCGGAATCTCGCGCACCACGCAGCCGCACATGGTCGCGGTGGCCGGATTGGTGCCATGCGCCGCCTCGGGCACGATGATCTCGTTGCGCGCGCCGTCACCGCGCGCGCGGTGGTAGGCGCGGATCATGGCGACCCCGGCAAACTCCCCCTGCGCGCCGGCCATGGGCGAGAGCGCCACGCCTTCCATGCCGGTGACCGCCTTGAGCATCTCCTGCAGCTCGTACAGGCACGCGAGGAATCCCTGGCCCTGCGCTTCCGGGGCGAGCGGATGGCGCGCGAGAAACTGCGGCAGCATCGCGTACTGGTTACAGGCCCTGGGGTTGTACTTCATCGTGCACGAGCCGAGCGGATAGAAGTGCGTGTCGATGGAGAAGTTCAGCTGCGAGAGGCGCGTGAAGTGGCGCACCGCCTCGAGCTCGCTCACTTCCGGCAGCTGCGGCGGACGCGCGCGGCGTTGTGCCGCCGGCAGGTCGGCGAGCGCCGCGGCGCCCGGATGGTGCGGCCATTGATCGCTCGCGCCGCGACCTGCCTGCGAGTACTCGAAGATGACCTTGTCGGCTACGGCCATGCAGAAGCACCTCGTGGAGTTTTGCGCAAGCCGCAGCGCCCTCAGGCGGCGCGCGCCGCCTGCAGCGCCTCGCTCAGCGAGGCGCGGTAGCGCTCGATGTCGGCGGGGCTCTTGGTCTCGGTAGCGCACACCAGCAGCGCCGGGCCGAGCTCGGGGTAGAAGGGAGCGAGATCCAGGCCGCCGTGGATGCCGCGGCTGGCGAGCGCCCTGAGCACCGCGGCCACCGGGCGGTCGAGCTGCAGCACCGCCTCGTGAAAATACGGGCCGGAGAACGCCGCCCGTACGCCGGGCACGCGCGTGAGAGCGGCCACCAGCTCGCGCGTGCGCGCGTGCGCGGCGGCCGCCGTGCGCTCGAGTCCCTGCGGCCCCATGAGGGACAGATAGATCGTGGCCGCCGTCACCAGCAATCCCTGGTTGGTGCAGATGTTGGAGGTCGCCTTGGCGCGGCGGATATGCTGCTCGCGCGCCTGCAATGTCAGCGTGAAGCCCGGGCGTCCTGCGGCATCGAGCGTGCGGCCGACGATACGGCCCGGCATCTGCCGCACGTGCTCCATGCGCGTGGTCATGAAGCCGAAGTAAGGGCCGCCGCAGGACAGCGGCACGCCGAGCGGCTGACCTTCGCCGACCGCGATGTCGGCGCCGCGCGCACCCCACTCCCCCGGGGGCTTGAGCAGCGCCAGCGCGGTGGGATTGACGACCGCGATCACCAGGATGCCGCGCGCATGCGCCCAGTCGGTGAGCGTATCCACGTCCTCAAGCCGGCCGAAGAAGTTCGGCTGCTGGATGACGAGGGCAGTGATGTCCGCGCCTTCGAAGGGCACGAGCGCCGCGGCGCTGGTGGTGCCCTCCTGCGGCGCGTACGGCAGCTCGGCGAAAGTCAGCCCCTGGTTGCAAGTCAGCGCGTGCGCCACGCGCCGGTAGTACGGGTGCACGCTCGCGGGCACCAGGATGCGCGCCGCCTTCGACTTGCGGTTGGCGCGCACCGCCATGAGCGCGGCCTCCCCCATCGCGGACGCGCCGTCGTACATCGAGGCATTGGCCGCATCCATGGCGGTGAGGCGCGCCATCATGGTCTGGAACTCGTAGATGAGCTGCAGCGTCCCCTGGCTGGCCTCCGCCTGGTAGGGCGTGTAGGCGCTGTAGAACTCCCCGCGGGTGGTGATGGCCCACACGGCCGCCGGGATGTGGTGCTCGTAGGCTCCGGCGCCGAGGAAGCTGAGCGCGGTGCCGTCGGCGGCGGCGCGCTCGCTCATCAGGCGGCCGACCTCCATCTCGTTGAGCGCCTCGGGCACGCCGGCGAGCGAGCGGATGCGCAGCTGCGGCGGAATCTCGTCGAACAGATCCTCGATGCGGGCGGCGCCGATGGCCGCGAGCATCGCGGCGACGTCCGCCTCGGTGTGGGGAATGAAGGCCATTCAGCCGCCCTCCGCGTCCAGCAGCTTCTGGTACTCCGCCGCCGGCATCAGGGCAGCGGCAGCGAGCGCGCCAGGCGCGGGCCTGAGCCGCATCAGCCAGCCCTCGCCGTACGGCGAGGTGTTGACCGCCTCGGGCTCGGCGGCGAGCTTCGGGTTGCCGCCGGTGATCTCCCCGCTCAACGGTGCGTACACGTCCGAGGCCGCCTTGACCGACTCGACCACCGCGCATGCCTCGCCGGCCTGCACCTTGCGCCCGGCCTCCGGCACTTCCACGAACACCAGGTCGCCGAGCGCGTGCTGCGCGTGGTCGGTGATACCGATCTCAACGGTGCCGTCGGTGAGCGCGCGCACCCATTCGTGGGACTTGGTGTACTTGAGATCCGCTGGGAGTTGGCTCATCGAGGCAATCCTTCACTGTCAGTTGGTTGCGCGTCAGGAGACCAGGGACTTGCCGAAACGGACGAACGGCGGCTTCACCACGCGCGCGCTCAGCAGCTTGCCGCGGATATCGACCTGCACCCGCTCCGCCGTCGCCGCCGGCACACGCGCGAGCGCGATCGAGCGCTCGAGCGTCGGGGAGAAGGTGCCGCTGGTGATCGCCCCCTCGCCCACCGACGGGACGATGACCTTCTGGTGGCTGCGCAGCACGCCGCGGTCCTCGAGCAGCAGGCCGACCAGTTTGCGCGGCGAGCCGGCGCGCTCGATGCCCTCGAGCGCCGCGCGGCCGACGAAACCGCGCTCGCGCGGGGTCATGGCGAGGGTCCAGCCGAGACCGGACTCGAAGGGATGCGTAGCCTCGTCCATGTCGTTGCCGTAGAGGTTCATGCCGGCTTCCAGTCGCAGCGTGTCGCGCGCACCGAGCCCGCAGGAAGCGACGCCGAGCGCGTTGAGGCTGCGCCAGGCAGGCACTGCATCGGCCGCCGGCATCATGATCTCGAAGCCGTCCTCGCCGGTGTAGCCGGTGCGCGCCACGAACCAGCGGCCGAGCTCGCGGCCGACGAAGGTGGGGAGCGCGAGCGCCTCGGTCGCCGCCGCCGACGGCAGAATCTGCGCCGCCTTGGCGCGCGCCTCAGGCCCCTGGATCGCGAGCAGGGCGAGATCCGAGCGCTCGCTCACCTGCACGGCGAAAGGCTGTGCCTGGGCAGTGATCCAGGCGAGATCGCGGTCGCGCGTCCCGGCGTTCACCACCAGGCGGTACCACGACTCCCCGAGGTAGTACGCGATGAGATCGTCGCGCACCCCGCCCTGCTCGTTCAGCATGCAGCTGTAGAGCGCCTTGCCGAGCGACTGCAGCCGCGCGACGTCGTTGGCGAGCAGCTGCCGCAGGAACTCGCGCACCCGCGAGCCGTGCAGATCGACGACGCACATGTGCGAAACGTCGAACACCCCGGCCGCGCGGCGCACCGCGTGGTGCTCGCCGATCTGCGAGCTGTACTGCACCGGCATGTCCCAGCCACCGAAATCGACGATGCGGGCGTTGAGCTCCTGATGCAGCTTGAACAACGGGGTCTGTCGTCCCACAGGCATCTTTCGCGCGCGGTCGGCCAAACGTGAGCGAGCGGCAGGTGCGCGCTTCGCCAGGAACGCGCGCGTCTGCCGCCCTTCTGTCCCTGTGACCTGAGAGATCAGGCGCCGGATGCGCCGCTCCCCTTCGGTGGGCGGACCGGATGATCCGCCGCTCTCCAGAAGCCCCGCGGAAGAATGCGTCTTCCGCCGTCTGCCGTTCTGGTGCCTGAGCGTTTCCGGGCGGAAATTGCGCCTTCGGCGTTCCGGCTCGTGCCGGACTCTCTCCGGACAGACTGATGCGGGCCACGCATCATAGCAGTCCGGCGCGGTGCCACCCAAGCGCGTCGACTGTAGAATGGCTGCAGTCATGAGCAGCGCACGCCGTCATTCGGTGCAGGTACCCGTAGGATCGGTGAAGGTCGGGGGCGGCGCGCCCATCGTCGTGCAGTCGATGACCAATACCGACACCGCCGACGTCGAGGCGACCGTGCGCCAGGTACAGGCGCTCGCCGCGGCCGGCTCCGAGCTGGTGCGCATCACGGTGAACACCGCCGAGGCGGCGGCCGCCGTGGCCCCGATCCGCGAGCGGCTCGAGCGCGCCGGGGTGCACGTGCCGCTGATCGGCGATTTTCACTTCAACGGTCACAAGCTGCTGCGCGAGCACCCGGACTGCGCCGTCGCGCTCGCCAAGTACCGCATCAACCCCGGCAACGTCGGCCGCGGCAGCAAGCGCGACCCGCAGTTCGCGGAGATGATCGAGGTGGCCTGCCGGCACGACAAGCCAGTGCGCATCGGGGTGAACTGGGGGAGCCTCGACGCGGATCTGCTCACGCGGCTGATGGACGAGAACTCGGCGCTCGCCGAGCCGCTCAGCGCCCAGCAGGTGATGCGGCGGGCGGTCGTACTGTCGGCCGTCGGCAGCGCGCAGCGTGCCGAGGAGCTCGGCCTGGCGCACGCGCGCATCATCCTCTCCGCGAAGGTGAGCGGTGTGCAGGACCTGATCGCCATCTACCGCGATCTCGCCGCCCGCTGCGACTACCCGCTGCACCTGGGGCTTACCGAGGCAGGCATGGGCTCCAAAGGCATCGTCGCCTCGACCGCCGGCATGGCGGTGCTGCTGCAGGAGGGTATCGGCGACACCATCCGCGCATCGCTCACGCCCGATCCCGACGGCGATCGCACCCAGGAGGTGGTGGTGGCGCAGGAGATCCTGCAGACCATGGGACTGCGCGCGTTCACGCCGCTGGTGGTGGCCTGCCCCGGATGCGGACGCACGACCAGCACCTACTTCCAGGAGCTCGCCGCGCGCATCCAGTCGCACCTGCGCACGCGCATGCCGCAATGGCGTCTCGAGTACGCCGGGGTGGAGGAGATGACGGTCGCCGTCATGGGCTGCGTGGTCAACGGCCCGGGCGAGAGCAAGCACGCCAACATCGGCATCAGCCTGCCTGGCACCGGCGAGCGGCCGGTGGCGCCGGTGTACGAGGACGGCGCCAAGACCGTGACGCTCAAGGGCGAGCGCATCGCCGAGGAGTTCCAGGACCTCGTCGAACGGTACGTCGCGCGCCACTACGTGCCCCTTGAGAGGTCAGACCCATGAGCGAACTCGCCACGCGAAAATGCAAGCCCTGCGAGGGCGGCATGCCGCCGCTCGAGCGCGACGCCGCGCAGCAGCTGCTGCGCCAGCTCGCCGGCGGCTGGGAGCTCACCCAGGAAGGCCGCGCCATCCGCCGCGAGTTCGGCTTCCGCGACTTCTACCGCACCATGAGCTTCGTGAACGCCGTCGCCCACGTGGCCAATATCGAGGACCACCACCCCGATCTCGAGGTTGGATACAACTACTGCCGCGTCACCTACACGACGCACGCGGTCCGCGGACTGTCGGAGAACGACTTCGTGTGCGCCGCGAAGATTGACCTGATCCCGCTCACCTGAGCCGCTGCTGGCGTCGCTCCCAGCGACTGCGCTGCTCGGCGACCCAGCCAGCCAGCAGGTCAAAGGTCCGGGGCTCGAGCCAGCAGGTGCGCACGCGCCCGATTTTGTGGGTGCGGATCAGGCCCGCGCGCTCGAGCGCGCGGATCTGCCGGGTGACCCGTCCAAGCGATAGTGGCAGCGGGTCGGCGATGACTGTCACCGCAGCGTCTCTTTCGCACAGCAGCTCGATGATGAAGCGACGCGTCGGGTCGGCCAGCGCGCGGAATATATGGTCCAATTCGAGATAGTTGCGCATGCCCGCAAGTGTTGGCGTGACGACATTCGGACTACGCGTGGTGAGAAGCGTCTGATCTGCCGGAGATTTTCGACTGAACCGCACTGTAATGCAGCGAGCTCGACAGTTGCGTGCAGGCGCAACTATCTGCAGAAAGAGGTGCCATATGCGCGCTCGCAACCGGCTTCAACTCTCCCCGAGCCGCGCAGCCGGGCGCTAGCCGCGCAGCCGGGCCGCGACGAAGTCGACGAAGGCGCGCACCTTGGCGGGAATGAAGCGCGCGCTCGGATACACCGCGTAGATGCCCTGCTCGGCGCTCTCCCAGCCGGGCAGCACCTGGCGAAGCGCACCGGCGCGCACGTCGTCGCCGGCGACCGAGGCCGGCAGCAGGCCGATGCCGGCTGCCTCCCGGCAAGCGGTGAGCAGCACGAAGGCATTGTTCGAGTGCAACGGACCTGCGACATCGATGGCTGCCTCCGCGCGCCCTCGCTGCAGCTGCCAGCGCCGCGGGCGCGCGCCGATGTCGAGCACCAGGCAGGCGTGCTCTAGCAACTGCTGCGGAGTGCGCGGGCCGGCACGGCGCCGCAGATACGCCGGGCTCGCCAGCAGCACGCGCCGCGTGGACGCGAGGCGGCGTACCACCAGGCGCGAGTCGGCGGCCAGCGTGCCGACCCGCAGCGCGAGATCGTAGCCCTCCTCGATCAGGTCGACGTAGCGGTTGGACAGCTGCAGGTCGAGCCTGACCGCCGGATGCGCCGCGAGGAATTCCGGCACCAGGGGTGCTATCAGGCTCTGCCCGGCGCCAGCTGCGGCGCTGACGCGCAGCGTGCCGCGCAGCGCGGCAGCGCGCTCACGCACTTCCGCGTCGGCGCCGTCGAGCTCGGCCAGGAGCGCCTCACAACGCTTGAAATAGTCGCGCCCGGCATCGCTCAGCGTCACGCGGCGGGTCGTCCGCTGCAGCAGCCGCACCCCAAGCCGGTTCTCGAGCGCCGCGACCGCGCGGCTCACCGCCGAGACATGCTGCTCGAGCTCGAGCGCAGCCTGCGCGAAGCTCTGACGGCGGGCCACCTCGACGAAGGCACCGAGCTGCGCGAGACGGTCCACGGTTTTATTGCAATCCAGTCAATAGTCAATTGCATATTACCCCGTTTATCGCTGCCGCTGCGATGCCTATCCTTCGGGCGCATGGCACGGACACTCGTAGCAGCGGGCGCCAGGGCGCAGGGCGCCGCATTGTCCGCGCGGCTGCCTGCGGGGCTCCTCGGCGTCGCCTTCGTATCTCTGTGGAGCACCGGTTATCCGGCGGCGCGGATCGCGCTCGATCACAGCGGGCCGTTCACACTGCTGGTGCTGCGTTTCACCGGCGCCGGGCTGATCTTTGCCGCACTCGCCTGGCTCGGCGGAGCAGCCTGGCCGCGGGGGCGCGCGGCCTTGCACAGCGCGCTCGTCGGGGCGCTGACGCTCGGACTGCAGTTCAGCACGCTGTATTGGGCCGCCGCCCGCGGCGTGAACGTCGGTCTCATCGCGCTCATCGTCGGCACCATGCCGATCGTCACCGCGCTGCTCGCGCGCGCGTTCCTCGACGAGGCAGTGCGTCCGCTGCAGTGGCTCGGCTTCGCATTCGGTTTGAGCGGAGTCGCGCTTGCGGTCGGCGAACGGATCGGCGCAGGTGGCGGTGCGGGCCCCGGCGCCTACCTTGCGGTCCTGGTCGGCCTGCTGGCACTCAGCGTCGGCACGGTGTATCAGAAACGACACGCGTCGAACGTCGATCTGCGCAGCGGACTGGCGCTGCAGCACCTCGCCGCGGCCGTGCCGCTGCTGCCGTTTGCCTTCCATGAGGGCCTGCGCTTCGACGCCTCCGGCGAGTTCTTCGCCAGCCTCGGATGGGTCATCGGCGTCAATTCGCTCGGCGCCTTCGCGCTGCTGTTCGTGCTACTGCGCCGCGGCGCCGTGAACCAGGTGGCGACGCTCTTCTTCCTGATGCCGCCGGCCACCGCCGTCATGGACTACTTCGTGCTGGGCGATGAGCTCACGGCGCTCAAGGTCGCCGGCGTGGTCATTGCGGCGCTTGGCGTCTTTCTCGCGACGCGACCGCGGCCGCCCGCGGCACAGCTCGCGAACGCAGCCCTCAGGGACCGCGCGCCGCATGCGGCAGCTCACCGCTCGTGCCCAGCGCCCTGCGAATGAACAAGCGCCGCAGCTCCTGGCTGCGGTTCACCAGCGACAGGCCCCGCTGCGCCAGCGCGGCGAGCGGACCTGTACCGTGGGCGAGCAAGCGGTCGAACGCGTCGATCGCCGTGCTCATGAGAGCGACTTCGCTCTTGCGCCAGCGCTCGTAGGCGCGCAGCACCGCGAGCGCGCCCGGATCCTCGCGCCGCGCCACCGCCTCCGTGACGAGCTGCGCGAGGCAGGCGGCATCGAGCAGCCCGAGATTCACCCCCTGCCCGGCGAGCGGATGAACCACGTGCGCGGCATCCCCGATGAGCGCCACGCGCGGCGCGACGTAGCGTGGTGCGCTGAGCGAGCTCAGCGGGAACGAGGCGCGCTCGCCCACCAGCCGCGTGGCCCCCAGCGCGAGATCCGAGGCACGATCGAGCTGCACGGCGAAGCCTGCGGCGGACGCGCCGAGGAGCTGTGCTGCGATCTCATCGTCGGCGGACCAGACGATGGAGCTCGTGCCGTCGGCGAGCGGCAGGAAAGCAAGGGTGCCGCGCCTCATGAAGCGCTGCCACGCGGTCGCCTCGTGGGGACGCGCGGTCGCGACCGTGGCGACGATCGCCGTCTGCCGATAGGCATGCGTCTGCGCGCTGAGGCCGGCCGCCGCGCGCAGCGCCGACTGCGCGCCGTCCGCGCCGACCACCAGGCGTGCCGCCAGCGTGCCCGCCGTGGTGCGCAGTTCCACCGCGTCTTGCTGCGATTGCAGCGCGAGCAGGGAGGCGGCCTCGAGATGTCCGCCCGCCGCGGTGAAGGCCCCGAGCAATGCGCCCTGCAGCAGGCGATTCTCGACGATGTAACCGAGGTTCGGCTCGCCGACGTCCGCCGCATCAAATACCAGCACGGCATCGCTGCCCGGCGCGACACTCTCGTGCCACACGCGCATGCGCTCGTACGGGCAGAGGCGCGGGCCGGCGAGCGCCGGCCACGCCCCGGCGCACCGCAGGACGTGCTCGCTGGCGCGCGACAGCGCAACCACGCGCGCATCCGGCGGCGCGTCGGGCGGCAGGGCCTGCGGCAGGCGCGGCTCGAGCAGCGCCACGGACAGGGTGCGTGCGCCGTCCGCTGCGCCGGCGAGCAGTGCTCCAAGGCACGCCCCCACCGGCCCGCCGCCCACGACGGCGACGTCAAACATGGCGCACGGGCAGCCCGCGCGCGAGGCGCGGCGCAGGGCCGCCGAAGCCGGCGCTGACCCGCGCCAGCGCACTCTTGGCGGGCGGCGCCATGTCGAACAGCAGCAGGCCGAGGTTGCGCAGCAGCGCCACGCCGGCGCGCGGGTCGCCGAACAGCCGTACCAGCGAGTCGGTAAAGCGCACCACGCCGCGCCGATCCTGCGCGCGCCACGCGCCGAAGCGCGCGAGCAGCTGCGGGTCGCCCGGATCACCGCCATCGTTGGCGATCGCTTCGGCCAGCATCGCGGCATCGCGCAGCCCGAGGTTGAATCCCTGCCCGGCGACCGGGTGCAGCGCCTGCGAGGCATTGCCGATCAGCACCGTGCGCACCCCCGCCGCAGCCGCGGCACGGGTGAGCTGCAGCGGGTAGGAACCGAGACGCGCTGCACGCACGAAGCGTCCCGCCCGCCAGCCGAAGTGGGCCTGCAGCTCGGCGAGGTAGCGGTTCTCGTCCATTTCCAGGAGCTGCGCGGCCCGCTCGGGAAGGCAGGCCCAGATGACCGCGAAGCTGCCTCCGGGGAGCGGCAGCACGGCGAGCGGTCCGGCCGCGGTGAAGCGCTCGAAGGCGATGCCCGCGGCGGGGCGATCGGCGGCGACGTTGGCGACGACCGCGAGCTGCCCGTAGTCCTCGATGGTGGCGGCGATTCCGGCCGCCGTGCGCAGCGGCGAATGCGCGCCGTCTGCGGCGACCACCAGGCGCGCGCTGATGCATTCGGGCCGTCCGGCCGCGTCCGCAATCTCCAGACGCACGCCTGCGGGGGTGATGGCGGCGCCGCGCAGCCGCGCCGGCACGCGCAGGGTCAGCTCGGGAATGCTGCGCAGGCGCGCCCACAACGCCGCACCGATGGTGCGGTTGGCCGCGACGTAGCCGAATGCCTCGACGCCCTGCTCGGCGGCGACCAGGCGCGCGAAGCCGAAGCGCCCCTGCTCCGACACGTGAATGGTGCGGATGGCAGCGGCCTGCGGCGCGATGGCCGGCCAGACCCCGAGTCCCTCGAAGATCCGCCGGCTGGCGTTACCGAGCGCCGTGGTGCGCTCGTCGAAGCTCGGCTGCGCCTCGGAGCCGTAGGGCACGCTCTCGATGAGCATCAGCCGCCTGCCGCAGCCTGCCAGCGCGGCGGCGAGGCTGGCGCCCACCATACCGCCGCCGACGATGGCGACGTCGGTGTCAACAACGGCATCGGGCGCGCTGGCCGCGCTCACCTGGAGCCGCGCGCCATGAGCGCTTCGATCTGGTCGGGGTCCTTGGGGGCGCGCGCCGTGATCACTTCGGCGCCGCGCCGGGTCACTACCACGTCGTCCTCGATGCGGATGCCGATGTTGCGAAAACGCCGGGGTACACCGCGCGCGGCCGCCGGCAGGTAGATCCCCGGCTCGATGGTCATCACCATGCCCGGCTCGAGGACGCGCCATTCGTCGCCCACCTTGTAGTCGCCGACGTCGTGCACGTCGAGCCCGAGCCAGTGCCCGGTGCGGTGCATGAAGAAGCGCCGGTACGCGCCGCTCTTGATGAGCGAGGGTACGCGGCCCTTGAGCAACCCGAGCTTCACCAGACCCTGGGTGATCGCCCGCACCGCCGCCTCGTGCGGGGCGTTCCAGTGGTTACCGGGACGCACGCAGGCAATCGCGGCGCGGTTGGCCTCGAGCACCACCTCGTAGACGGCGCGCTGCGGCGGGGTGAAGCGGCCGTTCACCGGCAGCGTGCGGGTGATGTCCGAGGCGTAGCACTCGAACTCGCACCCCGCGTCGACCAGCAGCAGGTCGCCGCTGGCGAGCGGCTGGTCGTTGTCGCGGTAGTGCAGGATGCAGCTGTTGGCGCCGCCGCCGACGATCGGCGGGTAGGCGGTGTCGGCATTGTGGCGGCGGAACTCATGCAACAGCTCGGCCATCACCTGGTACTCGGTGGCCCCGGGGCGGCAGAAGCGCATCACGCGCTGGTGTGCCTGCGCGCTGATGCGCGCCGCGGTGCGCAGCAGTTCCAGCTCGTGGCCGGACTTGTAGAGGCGCATGTCGTGCAGCACGTGATCGAGGGCGACGAACTCGAGCGGCGGATGGCGGCCGTTGCGCGCCTGGGTACGCAGGCCGTTGACCCAGCCCACCACCCGCTGGTCGAAGTCCGCGTAGGCACCCATGGTGTAGAAGACGCGCGCGCGGTTCTCCATGAGGCCCGGCAGGATCTCGTCGATGTCGCCGATCGGAAAGGCGTCGTCCGCGCCGTAAACGCGCGCCGCACCGGCCGGTCCCGCGCGCCGCCCGTCCCAGAACTCGCGCGCCGGATCACGCTCGCGTACGAACAGGATGTACTCGGCCTGCGCACGCCCGGGCACCAGCACCGCGACCGCTTCCGGCTCGCCGAAGCCGGTGAGGTAGTGAAAATCGCTGTCCTGGCGGTAGTCGTATTCGACGTCGTTGTTGCGGTGCCTGACGGGCGCGGCCGGCAGCACGGCGATCGAATCGCGCCCCATGAGCCGCATCAGCTGGCGGCGGCGGCGCGCGAACTCGTCTCTCGCCACGGCGCCTTCAGTGCAGCGGCGCGGGCGCCGCCGCTGGCCGGCGGGCGTCGGCCAGCTCTTCGAACAGCAACTGCACGCCGACGCGCACGAACTCCACCACCTCGGCGTACGCGCTCTCGTTCGCTTCCGCGTCCTGCCGGGTATCGACCGAGGCGCGCGTGATCTCGACGAAGTCGCGCACCACCTCGCCGACCTCCCCGGGCAGGGTGCTGGCATCGGTTATGGCGCCGGCGCCCAGGCCGTAGAGAAAGCCCTGGCACCACTGCGCGAGCGCCGCGGTACGCAGCGCGATCGGCTCGGCATCCGCCGGCAGCAGCAGTTCGAACTCCATGTCGGGCCGCAGCAGCGCGCCGGCGGTGACCGCGTACAGCTCCCGCAGCATGGCGAGCGCCTCGGGAGCGGCGTGACCTTCGGGCAGTATCTCCGGCACCCAATCCTCGAAGCGGTAAGCGCTGGCGCCACACAGGCAGCCGGCGAGCGTGCCGTGCGCCTCGGCGGCCCCGGCGAGCGAGTGCTGCGCGACGAGCAGCTGCTGGATCTGGCTGTAGTCGGGCTGAATCATGGCAAGCGCCTCATTATAATTGACCATCCAAAGAGCGCCGCTCTATAGTTCCCGGCCATGAGCGACAACACAAAAATACAACTCGATCTCGAACTGGCCCGCCTCGCCAAGCGCATCGACGAACTGCTCACGCTGCTGCAGCAGCTCAAGGACGAGAACCGCGCGCTGCGTGCGCGGCACGAGTCCCTGGCCGGCGAACGCGCCGCACTCATGCACAAGAACGAGCAGGTGCGCACGCGCGTCGAGGCGATGATCGGCCGTCTCAAGACCCTGGAGCACGGCGCGTGACGCCTGCGCCGCAGGACCAGGCGCGCGTCAGCGTGCGCATTATGGAGAAGGAATATGTCGTAGCCTGCCCCTACGACGAGCGTTCCGCGCTGCTCGATGCCGCGGAGTTCCTGAATTCACGCATGCGCGAGATCCGCGACAACGGCAAGGTCGTGGGGCTCGAGCGCATCGCCGTCATGGCGGCGCTGAACCTCGCGCACGAGTATCTCAAGGGGCGCGATCGCGAGTTCAAGCTCGACAATGGGGTCGGCCAGCGCATGCGCGCGCTGCGCGAGCGCGTCGAGACGGCGCTGGAGAAGGGGCAGCAGCTCGAGCTGTGACGCGCTGCCTGCTTTAAGCACACTGCATTTGGTGTAAAGTGCTCCACGCGTCGCCTGCGGTGTTCGACAAGTGGGCCGGGTTACCTCGGACCCTAATTGAAACACCCTCGGGACTTAAGGCTTGCGTGCAGCGTGTGCAAGTCCGCCTGTGAGCGGAAAGCCTTACCTGCCGCAGCTCGTCCCACTTGTTGCTCTGGTTCGAGAGCAACGGTTCACACCGGCATCTGCGGGTGGCGCTACCTGATACCTCCGTGGGTGCCGCCCGCAGATCGCTGCGGGCGAGCCTCAATGCCCGGCGCCGCGCACTGTCCGCGGGCGAGCGCGAGCGCCTCTCCCGGATCGTCGCCCGCAACGCCGTCCGCGCGTTGCGGCTGCAGGGCCACTGGCGCATCGCGTTGTACGCCGCGCTCCCCTGGGAGCTCGACGCCGCGCCGCTCATGGCCATCGCCGCAGGTCGCGGCTGCCGCATCTACCTGCCACGCATCGACCGCCGCCGCGCCTCGCGCGGCATGCGCTTCGTGGAGATGCGCGGCGCGTGGCGGCGCAACCGCCTGGGGATCGCCGAGCCTGCAGAGGGCGCCACGCTCGGGGCCCGCTGGCTCGACGTGGTGTTCCTGCCGCTGGTGGGCTTCGATCGCTATGGCGTGCGCCTCGGCACCGGGGGCGGGTTCTACGATCGCGCCTTCGAGTTCCGCCATGTGCGCCGCAGCTGGCAGGGGCCGCGCCTCATCGGGCTGGCGTATGCCTTCCAGCAACTGGAGAACATCGGCGCGGCCGCGCACGATGTGCCGCTGGATGTAGTCGTGACCGAGGAAGGGATCATCAGATGCACCACTGGCTCTTGAAGACCGAGCCGGAGAGCTTCAGCGTCGAGGATCTGGCGGCGGCGCCGCGCCGTACCACCGGCTGGGACGGCGTGCGCAACTACCAGGCGCGCAACCTGCTGCGCGACGAGATGCGCCGCGGCGACCTGGCGTTTCTCTACTATTCCAGCTGCGCGGTACCGGGGATCGTCGCGATCATGCAGGTGGTGAAGGAGGCTTACCCCGACCCCACCGCCTTCGATCACAGGCATCACCACTACGATGCCGGCAGCGATCCGCGCAAGCCGCGCTGGTTCATGGTGGACGTGCAACTCAAGCGCCGCCTCGCACGCACCATCACGCTCGCAGAGCTGCGCGCGCACGCAGCGAAGGAGCTGCGGGGGATGGTGCTGCTGCGACCGGGCAATCGCCTGTCGGTCACGCCGGTGGAAGCGGCGCACTGGAAATTCATTCTCTCGCTCGAGTGAAGCGGCGCGTTCGCGCGCACGCTCGCGACGTCGCGCGTGCCGCTCGCCTAGCACACATCGATGGCACTCGCTTGTAATTTCGATTCGCGTGTATATACTCGGACCCCGGACTAACCCGTCAATTGGAGAGCCAACATGGCGAAGGCAAAGAAGAAGGCCAAGAAGAAAGCTGCCAAGAAGAAATAGGCCTTAACTCGGCGGCCGCTTGCGGCCGCCGAGTCGTATTCGAGTACTGTGCCCGCGGCTCTCGCGGGCACAGTCGTTTCCGGGGGACGGCAATGACGGCGGAGGTGGATGCAAAGAAGCGCTGCGCGGCGCTCGCGGCTCTCGAGCAGGTCGCGCGCGGCGCCACGCTCGGCGTCGGTACCGGCTCGACCGTGAACTGCTTCATCGATGCGCTGGCCAAGGACCCAGGTAGGGTGCGGCGGGCCGTCTCCAGCTCGGCAAGCAGCAGCGAGCGGCTGCGAGCCGCCGGCATCGAGCTCATTGATCTGAACGATCTCACCGATCTGGACCTCTATATCGACGGCGCCGACGAGGCGACGCCGGCGCGCTGCCTCATCAAGGGCGGCGGCGGGGCGCTGACGCGCGAGAAAATCATTGCCGCAGCCGCGCGGCGCTTCGTCTGCATCATCGACGACGCCAAGATGGTGCACACCCTCGGTCGCTTCCCCCTGCCGCTGGAGGTGATTCCGATGGCGCGCTCGCTCGTGGCCCGCGAGCTCACCGCCCGTGGCGGGCGTCCGGTGTGGCGCGAGGGCTGCGTGACCGACAACGGCAATCACATCCTCGATATCCACGGACTGACCATCACCGACCCCGCAGCGCTCGAGCGGGAGCTCAACCAGCTCGCCGGCATCGTCACCGTGGGCCTGTTCGCGCTGCGTCCGGCCGACGTGCTGCTCGTCGGCACGGCCCAGGGGGTCGAGACGCGCTGATCCGTTCCGTTCGGGCGGCTTTTTATCCTTTTGCCGGGCGGCTGCATCCAATGTGCCGTGTGCAGAGGAATCGCCATTGAACGGAGAGCGCAATGAATTGCCGTAATTTCACTCCCCGGCGCCCGCTGCTGGGCGCCACTCTCGCTGTCTCGGGCCTGCTCGCCGCGTGCGCCGCGGGCGCCGCGTTCGCCGCCGATCAGGCGGACGGCACGCGCGAGCTGACCATCCATTACCGCGACGTGGATCTGTCCACATCCGGCGGCGCCATGGCGCTTTACGGGCGCATCTCGCGTGCCGCGCGCTTCGTGTGCGGCGAGCGCGGGCGCAGCCTCGCGGAGCAAAGCGACTGGCAGCGCTGCGACCAGGCGGCAATCGCCGGCGCCGTGCGGCGCGTCGACAATCCGCTCCTCACCACGATCTACCGCGAGCACCAGGGCGCAGCGCCGTTCACCGCCATGCTGAGCCGCTGACGATGGTCGCCGGGCGCTGCGTGCGTACTGTCCTGCGGCCGGGCCGGACGGGCGCAGCGCCCAGACCAGGCCTGCGGCTGCTGCGCTGCGGCACTTTCCGCGCGCCGCACGGTCGGAAGTGCATCACAAGGAGGATGAGCCATGGCAACGACCCGGTCCGAGATTGTTCTGCCCCCGCTTCCGTATGCAGCGAACGCGCTCGAGCCGCACATGTCACGCGAGACGCTCGACTATCACTACGGCAAGCATCACAAGGCCTACGTCGAGAAGCTGAATGCGCTGATCACCGGAACCGACCTCGAGGATGCCTCGCTCGAGGAGCTGGTGGCGGAGTCCACCGGCACGGTATTCAACAACGCCGCCCAGGTCTGGAATCACAATTTCTTCTGGCAGTGCCTGTCGCCGCAGCAGCGCAAGCCGAGCCGGGAGCTGACGCGCGCACTCGATGGCCTGGGAGGACTCGAGTCCTTCCAGTCGCAGTTCGAGCAGGCGGCCAGCAACGTGTTCGGCTCCGGCTGGGCGTGGCTCATCAGTGACGGCACCAGCGCGCTCAGGATCGTGACCACCTCGAACGCCAATACGCCGGCGCGCGAGGGGCAGACTGCTCTGCTGACGTGTGATGTCTGGGAGCACGCCTACTACATCGATCATCGCAATGACCGCGCGGCGTACCTCAAGAGCTTCTGGTCGCTGGTGAACTGGGACTTCGTCGCCGCCAATCTGGAGGGGTGAGCGCGGCAACACGCGGCGGTTCTCCGGCCTGGAAATGAAGCAGGCCCGTGTGTTTGCACGGGCCTGCTTACATTGGCTGGGGGACTAGGATTCGAACCTAGGTAAACGGAGTCAGAGTCCGTTGTCCTACCGCTAGACGATCCCCCACAACTGGCGGAACGCCGACGTGCACGCTGCTAACGCTTCGAGTACTGCGTCCCGCGGCGGGCCTTGCGGCGGCCGACTTTCTTACGCTCGACCTCGCGTGCATCGCGTGTGACGAATCCGGCATCGCGCAGCGGCTTGCGCAGCGACTCATCGTACTCGATCAGCGCGCGGGTGATGCCGTGGCGGATGGCACCGGCCTGGCCGGTGATCCCGCCGCCGTTGACCTTGACAGTGATGTCGAACTTGCTCACGAGCTTCACGGCCTCGAGCGGCTGACGCACGATCATCCGGCCGGTCTCGCGGCCGAAGAAATGGTCGAGCGTGCGCTCGTTCACCGTGATGCGCCCACTGCCGGGCTTGAGGTAGACACGGGCCGTCGCCGTCTTGCGGCGGCCGGTGCCGTAGTGATTCTGCTGGGGGGCTGCCATGGGATGTGCGTCCTACTGGATCTCGAGCGGCTTGGGCTGCTGCGCCTGGTGGGGATGCGTACCGCCGGCGAACACATGCAGCTTCCTGAACATGCGCCGTCCCAGCGGGTTCTTCGGCAGCATGCCCTTCACCGCGAATTCGATCACCCGCTCCGGATGCTCGGCCAGGAGCTTCTCGAGCGCGATCGACTTGATGCCGCCGATGTGGCCGGTGTGGTGGTAGTAGATCTTGTCGGTGAGCTTGCGACCGGTGACGCGGATCTTCTGCGCGTTGAGCACCACGATGTGATCACCCATGTCCACGTGCGGGCTGTAGTCGGCCTTGTGCTTGCCCTTGAGCCGATGGGCGATCTGCGAGGCCAGCCGCCCGAGCGTCTTGTCGCTGGCGTCGACGACGAACCAATCGCCCCGGACGGTGCCGGGCTTGGCAAATACGGTCTTCATAAGGGTGAGCCGGGGGCCAAAAAAAGGCGGGGAAGTGTACTCAAGCAGGTGCGGCAATGCAAAGGACCCCTTCAGCCTGTGGGTTGCGGGCGCGCCAGGCCCGGTCCGGCCCCTATAATAAGGCCAGGAATATGGAGTCCGACCGCCCACACGACGCTGTCATCGCCGCACTCGATCGCGCCCTGCGATCCGTGTTCGCGCCCGCGCATGCCAGCCGGGATACCCCCGGCAGCGCCGCCGGCGAGCCCCTGAGCGAGGCCGAGCGGCGGGCAAGCGCGGCCCTGATGCGCGTCAACCATGCCGGCGAACTGGCGGCACAGGCGCTCTACCACGGACAGGCGCTGATGGCGCGCTCACCGGGGACGCGCGACATGCTGCTGGCGGCCGCGCGCTCGGAATCCGATCATCTGGCCTGGTGTGAAACGCGCCTGACGGAGCTAGGCGCGCGCCCCAGCCTGCTCAATCCGCTGTGGTACGCCGGCTCGTTCGCCATCGGCGCGGCGACGGCGCTCATGGGCGACCGCGCCAGCCTCGGGTTCGTCGCCGAGACCGAGCGCCAGGTCGAGGGTCACCTCGATGAGCACCTCGGCAGACTTCCGGCGAGCGACACGCGCAGCCGTGCGATACTTGAAACCATGAGGGCGGAAGAGATTGCGCACGGAGCCGCGGCGGCGGCCGCAGGCGGCAGCGCCCTGCCGGCGGTGGTGCGCGCGCTGATGAGACGCAGCGCGCGTGTCATGACCGGCACCGCCTACTGGATTTGATAAGATTCTCCGGGGGAAGCACGGTATGGAAGAAAACATCAAGCCGTTGAGCGAGATTCCCGCGATCAACCGCTTCCTGAGCTATTGCCGCATCCGCGCCGTGCCCTCGAAGACCGTCGTCATCCACGCCGGCGACCTGCCCGACGTCCTCTACTACATCATCAGCGGCTCGGTGGAAGTCATGATCGAGGACGAGGAAGGCAACGAGATGGTGCTCGCCTACCTCAACCGCGGCCAGTTCTTCGGCGAGATGGGCCTGTTCTACGAGCAGCCAACGCGCAGCGCCTGGGTGCGCACCCGCAACCAGTGCGAGCTCGCCGAGATGACCTATCCGCGCTTTCGCCAGATCGCCGCCGAGAGCCCCGGGCTGGTGTTCGAGCTGGCGACGCAGCTCGCGACGCGCCTCGATCGCACCAACCGCAAGCTCGGCGACCTCGCCTTCGTCGACGTCACAGGACGCGTGGCGCACGCCATCATGGACCTGTGCGGCGAGCCGGACGCCATGACCCACCCGGAGGGCATGCAGATCAAGGTGAGCCGCCAGGAGCTGTCGCGCCTGGTGGGCTGCTCGCGCGAGATGGCCGGGCGCGTGCTGAAGGTGCTGGAAGAGCAGGGGCTGCTGCGCGCCACCGGCAAGACCATCGTGGTGTTCAACGCCCGTCCGAAGATGAAGACCCGCCCGGTCATCGTGCCGGCCAAGCCCGCCGCCGGCGCTGCCGCCCGCACCAGCAGCCCGGTCGATGTCGAGGACGATGACGACGAGGACGACGACGAGTAGGCTTCAGCCGGCCTTGCCCGCCCGCGGCGCGGCCCGCGCGGCCGGCGCGCCGATCTGCCGGCGCATCTCGCGGATCGTCTGCGCATAGTCGCCGCTGCCGAAGATCGCCGATCCCGCCACGAAGGTGTCCGCCCCCGCCTGCGCCGCGGCGCGGATGTTGTCCACCTTGATGCCGCCATCCACCTCGAGCCGCACCTCGCGGCCCGAAGCCTGCAGGCGCGCGCGTGCGTCGGCCAACTTGCGCAGGCTCGTGGGCATGAACTGCTGCCCGCCGAAGCCGGGGTTCACGGACATGATGAGAACCACGTCGATGAGCTCGAGCGTGTAGTCGAGCCAGTCGAGCGGTGTGGCGGGATTGAAGACCAGGCCCGGCCGGCAGCCGTGCTCACGAATCAGCGCGATGGTGCGGTCGACGTGCTCGCTGGCTTCGGGGTGGAACGTGATGTAGGTGGCGCCGGCCGCGGCGAAATCCGGCACGAGGCGGTCGACCGGGCGCACCATCAGGTGCACGTCGATCGGTGCCTGCACGCCGTGGCGGCGCAGTGCCTCGCACACCATCGGGCCGATGGTGAGATTCGGCACGTAGTGATTGTCCATCACGTCGAAGTGAATGAGGTCGGCGCCGGCCTCGAGCACCGCATCGACCTCCGCGCCGAGGCGCGCGAAGTCGGCCGACAGGATCGACGGGGCTATCCAGGCGGGCAGCATGCGGGCAAGTCTACCCCACGGCGCTCAGGCTGCGCCGCACGCGTGTGCACGCGCTCAACCGGTCAGCCTGGCGAGCGCCTCGCGATACTTCTCGCTGGTGCGTGCGATCACCTCCGGTGGCAGGTGCGGCCCGGGGCTGCGCTTGTTCCAGTCGCGCGTCTCGAGGTAGTCGCGTACGTATTGCTTGTCGAAGCTCGGCGGACTCTCGCCCACGCGGTAGGAGTCGGCCGGCCAAAAGCGCGAAGAGTCCGGGGTCAGCACCTCGTCGATCAGCGTCAGCGTGCCGCGCGCGTCGAGACCGAACTCGAACTTGGTGTCGGCGATGATGATGCCGCGGCTGCGGGCGTGCTCGGCGGCAAAGCCGTAGAGCGCCAGCGCCCGCTCGCGCAGCTGCGCCGCCAGCGCCGCGCCGAGCAGGGCGGCAACCTCGGCGTAGGGGATGTTCTCGTCGTGCTGGCCGCTCGGCGCCTTGGTCGCCGGGGTGAACAGCGGCTGCGGCAGCGGCGCGGCGAGCTGGAGGCCGCGCGGCAGCTCGATGCCGCACACTGCGCCCGACTTCTGGTAGTCCTTCCAGCCGGAGCCTGCCAGATAGCCGCGCACCACCGCCTCGATCGGCAGCGCCTTGAGGCGCCGCACGATCACTGCGCGCCCCGCGAGCAGCGCACGCTCGTCCGCGTCGTGCACCACGCTGGCGACCTCGCGGCCGGTGAGATGGTTCGGCACGAGGTGCGCGGTGCGCGCGAACCAGAAACCGGAGATGGAATTCAGCACACGCCCCTTGTCGGGGATCGGATCAGGCAGCACCACGTCGAAAGCCGACAGCCGGTCGCTGGTGACGATGAGCAGCGTGTCGTCGTCCACCGCGTAGATGTCGCGCACTTTGCCCTCGTGGATGCGGGCGAGACCGCGCAGCGCGGTGCGGTAGACGGTCGGCGACGTCATGGGCCAAGGTACTATAGCCGACACCCATCATGGCCATGAAATGGATCGGCAAGGTCGCGGGCGGGCTGCTCGGCGGGCTCGTGCTCGGGCCCGTCGGCGCCGCGCTCGGCGTGCTCATCGGTCACCAGTTCGACGAGCAGAGCGCGGCGGCGCCGCCGGCCACGCCCGAACAGCTGGCGGCGATCGGCGAGCGTTTCTTCCGCGCGACGTTCCAGGTCATGGGCTGTCTCGCCAAGGCCGACGGACGGGTATCGGAGCTGGAGATCGCCGCCGCGCGCGGCATCATGGACGAGCTGCGGCTGACACCTGCGCAGGTGCGCGAGGCGATCGCCTGCTTCACCGCTGGCAAGAGCGGCGATTTCGATCTCGACGCGCAGCTCGAGGGGCTCGCCTCCGCCTGTCGCGGGCGCCCGGAGCTCCCGCGCGTGTTCCTCGAGCTGCAGGTGCGCGCAGCGCTCGCCGGCAACAATCTCGACGGCGCGGTGCGCCCGCTGCTGCAGCACGTCGCCCGCGCGCTCGACATCGCAGCGCTCGAGTTCGCGCACATCGAGGCGGTGCTGCGTATCCAGCGCGGCGCGTTTCGTGCCGGCCGGCCGGACGGGCAATTCCAGGCGGGTGCGGCGGCGGCGCGCGATCGCGAGCTGCAGGAAGCCTACCGGGTGCTCGAGAGCAGCCCCGGCGCGAGCGATGCCGAGGTGGCCAAGGCCTACCGCCGCCAGCTGCAGCGTCATCATCCGGACAAGCTCAAAGCCAATGGTCTGCCCGAATCGATGCTGGCGCACGCCAAGCAGCGCACGCAGCAGATCATCGAGGCCTGGGAGCTGGTCCGCGCGCGTCGCGGCATCCGCTGAAGCCTAAGCGCGCTGCGCCCACTGCGCGATGACGGCGTGGATGGCGCGCACCCCGTCGGTGAGCGCCGCCGGCCCCGGCTGCAGGATGAGCGATGACTTGATCTCGCAGAGGCAGTTGTCGCGCACGGCGGGGACGGCCTGCCAGCCCGGACGGGCGGCGACCTTCGCCGGCTGGAACTTCTTGCCGCACCACGAGCCGAGCACGATGTCCGGCGCGCGCCGCACCACCTCGAGCGGATCGGCGATGATGCGATCGCGCCCGAGCGGCGCGCGCGCGAGCTCGGGGAAGCAATCCTCGCCGCCGGCCATGCCAATGAGCTCCGACACCCAGCCGATGGCGCTGATCAGCGGATCGTCCCACTCCTCGAAGTAGACGCGTGGGCGGCGCGGCAGCCGCGCAGCCTGCGCCTGCAGCTGCGCCAGTCCCGCCTCGAGCTCGCGCGCCAGCGCGCACGCGCGCTGCTCACAGCCGATCATGCCGCCGAGCATGCGGATCATGCGCAGGATGCCCGCGACGCTGCGCTGGTTGAACACGTGCACCTCGATGCCGGCGCGCACCAGCGTCGCGGCGATGTCCGCCTGCAGGTCCGAGAAGCCGAGCACCAGGTCCGGCTGCAGCGCGACGATGCGCTCGGTGTGCGCGCTGGTGAACGCGGAGACCTTGGGTTTTTCACGGCGCGCCCGCGGCGGACGTACCGTGAAGCCGGAGATACCCACGATGCGCCGCTCCTCACCCAACAGGTACAGCGTCTCGGTGGTCTCCTCCGTGAGACACACGATCCGCTGCGGGAATTCCTGGCTCGGCGACATGCAACACCGCACGGTAGGCGCCATGCACTGTATCCTTAACGCATGTGGGTGCGCATCTGGGCGTTCCTCGACTGGTGCTTCTTCGGCCCGGCATCGGGCCGTCCCGGGGTATTGGGGGCGGCGCTGCGCCTGCTGCGCTATCCGTACGCGGTAGTACGCGACCTGGCGCGCGGAGAGATCAACCTGCGGGCCATGGGGCTGGTGTACACCACGCTGCTGTCGCTGATCCCGCTGCTCGCCTTCAGTCTTTCCATTCTCAGGATCTTCGGCGGCCACCGCGACATCGAGCCGATAGTCTACGAATTCTTCCGCCCGGTGGGCGGCGCCGCGGCGACTGAGCTCACCGGCCGCGTCGTGCAGTTCGCGCACCGGGTGAGCAGCGGCGTGGTGGGCTCGGTGGGACTGGCGCTGCTCGCCTGGACGCTGGTCGGCACCATCAAGAAGGTCGAGGACAGCTTCAATTTCCTCTGGCACGTGGATCAGCCGCGCAGCTTCGCGCGCCGCATCGCCGAGTACACCACGCTGCTGATCGCAGGTCCGGTACTGCTCGTGGCCTTCGTCGGGGTGTCGCACGCCGCCCTCGCCAGCGCGCCGGTGCAGGAGATGGTGCGCCTGCCGCTGCTGCAGCGCCTGCGCGGCACCGGCATCAGCCTCGCGCCCTATGCGATGGTGACCGCATTCTTCACCGCGCTCTACATGCTGGTGCCCAACACGCGCGTGCAGTGGCGCGCCGCGCTCACCGGGGCCGTCGTCGGCGGGGTGCTGTGGGCGGCGATCGGCAAGATGTTCACCGCCTTCGTCGTCTATTCCACGCGCCTCACCATTGTGTACGCGGGCTTCGCCTTCGTGGTGGCGGCGCTGCTGTGGACCTACTTCGGCTGGCTGATCCTGCTCGCCGGCGCGCAGCTGTCGTTCTACGTGCAGAACCCGGCCTACCTGCGGCTCGGCTTGCAGCAGTTGCGCCTGTCGAGCGTCGAGCTCGAGCAGCTCGCGCTCAAGCTCATGTACTTCGTGGGACGCTCGCACGTAGCCGGCGGGCGGCGCTGGAGCGTGAACGGCCTCGCCAACGAGCTCGGGCTGCCCGGTATCGCCGTGGCGCAGATGGCGGCGACGCTCGAGCGGGCGGGACTGCTGATCGTGACCGACTACGACGAGCTGGTGCCGGCGCGCGACATCTCGCGCATCGACGTGCACGAGATCCTCGACATCGCGCGCAACCAGCGCAGCGGGCACGTCGCCCCGCACCACCTGCCGATCCCGCCGGTGGACCGTCTGCTGGAGAGCGTGGAAGAAGCGTGGCGCAGCCGCTGCGCCAACCTCACGCTGCGGGACCTGGTCGACGAGGCGCCGCGCCCGGCGCTGCAGCTGACGACGCGGCTGACCTCCGGGCGCTGAACAAGCCGCCCTACTCCCCCGCGATGGTCATCTCGCCGATGAGCAGCGACGGGGTACGGATGCCGCCGCGCACGTCGAGATCGTCGCCCAGCGCGACGATGTCGCGGTACATCGGCTTGAGGTTGCCGGCGATGGTGATCTCGTGCACCGGGTAGGCCAGACGTCCGTTCTCCACCCAGAAGCCGCTCGCGCCGCGCGAGTAATCTCCGGTCACACCGTTCACGCCGTGCCCCATCAGCTCGGTCACCAGCAGCCCGGTGTGCAGGCGCGCGAGGAACGCCGCGGGGGCGAGCCCGCCGTGGCGGCTCGTGACGATGAGATTGTGGACGCCGCCGGCGTTGCCGGTGGTCTTGAGCCCGAGGCGCCGCGCGGAATAGCTGCCGAGTACGTAACCGCCGAGCACCCCGGCACTCACCAGCGTGCGTTCGTGCGTCGCGGCTCCCTCCTGGTCGAACGGGGCGCTGGCGAGCCCCTTCATGATGTGCGGCCGCTCCTGCACGTCGAGGAAGTCCGGAAAGACCTGCTCGCCTGCGGCATTCAGCAGGAACGAGGACTTGCGGTACTGGCTGGTGCCGCTGATGGCGCCGATGAAATGCCGCAACAGCCCGCGCGCCACGTCGGGAGTGAAGGCCACCGGCGCCTTGCGGGTCGCGAGGCGCCGCGCGCCGAGGCGCGCGAGCGCCCGCTGCCCGGCGGTACGCCCGATGAGTGCGGCGTCGCCGAGCTCGCCGGCATCGCGCGCGATGCTGTACCAGTAGTCGCGCTGCATGTCCTCGTCCTGCTGCGCCAGCAGGGAACAGCTGAGCGAATGGCTGGTGCTGGAGTAGCCGCCGAGAAAGCCGAGCGAGTTGCCGTACACGCCGGTGTGCCGCTGGCTGCTGACGGCGGCGCCCTCGGAGTTGCTGACGCGCGGATCCACCGCGAGGCCCGCCGCTTCGCACTCACGCGCCAGCTCGATGGCGCGCTCCGGGGTGAGCTCCCAGGGATGATCGAGGTCCAGGTCGGGGATGTCGCGCGCCAGCGCCTCCGGCTCAACCAGCCCCGCGTACGGATCCTCGGCGGTATAGCGGGCGATGGCGCAGGCCTTGGCGACGGTCTCGCGCACGGCTGCGGGCCTCAGGTCCGCGGTGCTCGCCGCTCCCTTGCGCTTGCTGAAGTACACCGTGACCCCGAGTCCGCGATCACGCTGGTACTCGACCGTGTCGACCTCGCGCAGCCGCACGCTCACCGACAACCCCTGGCTCACCGAGGCGTCCGCCTCGCAGTGCGAGGCGCCCTGGCGATTCGCCTCCTCGAGGGCGAGCGCGGCGACCTCGGCGAGTTGCCCGCGCGGGTCAGTGCGGGCGGCGTCGGTTTGCGGGGTAACTGCGTTCATCGTTGGGCTAAGCTTGGCTCGCGTGTCGTGTCATAGAGTGTAACGGTGAGCGGCCCGGTGAGCGACGATCCCGGCAATGATGAGGGCGACGACCGCCCAAGCAAGAGCGCGCGCAAGCGCGCCGCGCACGCGGCCCAGGAGCTCGGCGAGCGGCTGGTGCGCCTCCCCGAGGCGCAGCTCGCCGCGCTCGCGCTGCCCGAGCCGCTCGCCGAGGCGGTCCGCGCCGCGCGCAGCATCGCCAGCCGCGCGGCCGCGGCACGCCAGCGGCAGTACATCGGCAAGCTGATGCGCTCGGTGGAACTCGCGCCGCTGCAGGCGGCGCTCAACGCGCACAGCGCCCGGGCGGCCGAGGAGAGCGAGCGCTTCAAACGCCTGGAAAACTGGCGCGAGCGACTGCTGGCGGAAGGGGCGCCGGCGCTCGCGGAGCTCAAGCGCTGGCATCCACAGCTTGACGATGCCGAGTGGGCACGACGCATCGAGGCGGCGCGCAGCGAGCGCGAGCGTGGCGCCGGCGGCGCGGCGGCGCGCGAGTTGTTTCGCGCTCTGCGCGCATTGTTCGCTACAATACCGCAGTGAAACCGCTGGTCGGCATCATCATGGGCTCCGCGTCCGACTGGGAGACGATGCAGGCGGCCGCGGAACTGTTGGACAAGCTCGCCGTCGCCTACGAGGTGCGCGTGGTGTCCGCACACCGCACGCCCGACCTGCTGTTCGAATACGCTGCCGGCGCGCGGGCGCGCGGGCTGGAAGTGCTGATCGCGGGCGCCGGTGGCGCGGCGCACCTGCCCGGCATGACTGCCGCCAAGACGATCCTGCCGGTGCTCGGCGTGCCGGTGCAGTCGAAATCCCTCGGGGGTCTTGATTCGCTGTTGTCCATCGTGCAGATGCCGGCCGGCGTACCGGTGGCGACCTTCGCCATCGGCGCTGCGGGCGCCAGCAACGCGGCGTTGTGTGCCGCGGCGATCCTCGCCAACAAGCACCCCGCCATTGCCACCGCGCTCGAGGCCTTTCGCGAACGGCAGACGGCCGGCGTGCTCGGCCATCCTGATCCGCGCACGCCTGCGCGCTCATGACGGTCGGCATCGTGGGCGCCGGCCAGCTCGGCCGCATGCTCGCTTTGGCGGGTTACCCGCTGGGACTGGATTTCCTGTGCCTCGACCCGGCGCGCGATGCCCCGGCCGGCCAGGTCGCGCCGCTGCTGCAGGGTGCGTTCACCGACCGCCGGCTGCTCGCCCGCCTGGCGCGTCGCTGCGAGGTGCTCACTTTCGACTGGGAGAACGTGTCGGTGGCGCACCTCGCGGCCGCCTCGCGGCAGCACCGGGCGCGCATCTGCCCGCCGATCGCGGCACTCGCCGCCGGCCAGGACCGGGTCGCCGAGAAGCGCCTGTTCGAGCGGCTCGACATCCCCACCACGCGCTGGCGCGCGGTCGGCTCGGCGGCCGCGCTCACGCGCGCCATCGCCACGGTCGGTATGCCCGGGGTGCTGAAAACACGCCGGCTCGGGTACGACGGCAAGGGCCAGGCCGTGGTGCACACGGCGGCGCAGGCCGCGCAGGCGTGGCGCACGCTCGGTGGCGTGCCGCTGCTGTACGAGGAATTCGTGCCGTTCGACTGCGAAGTGTCGATCATCGGCGCGCGTAGCGTGAGCGGCGAGATCGCCGTCTACCCGCTGTGCGGCAACGTGCACGGCGCCGGCGTCCTGCGGCTGACGCGCGCGCCCTTCGGTCCGCGCAGCTGGCAGCGGCGCGCCGCCGGTTACCTGCGGCGGGTGCTGCGGCACTTCCATTACACCGGCATCCTCACCATCGAGTTCTTCGTGCAGCGCGGTCGGCTGATCGCCAACGAGATGGCGCCGCGTGTGCATAACTCCGGCCACTGGACCATCGAGGGCGCGGTCACGAGCCAGTTCGAGAATCACCTGCGTGCCATCCTCGATCTGCCGCTCGGCGCCACGCAGCCGCGCGGCTTTTCCGCCATGATCAATCTCATCGGCCACCTGCCCGCGCGCGCGGCGCTGCTGGCCATGCCGGGTGTGCACCTGCACGACTACGGCAAGCAGCCGCGGGTCGGGCGTAAGGTTGGCCATTGCACGCTCGTCGAGCCGACCGCGGCGCGACGCGACGCGCGTGCGCAGCGCCTGCTGGATGAATTGGCCGTGGACGTACGCATCCCGTAACATCGGTCGCGAGCCACAGCCATGTACCTGGAGCCCTTCAAACTCAAGGAGTTGCCGTTCCGCCTAAGCCCGGATCCGCAATTCCTTTACCTGTCGAAGCAACACGCCCGGGCCAAGGCGTACATGGAGTCGACCATCTGGTTCACCGATGGCTTCGTGGTGATCACCGGCGAGATCGGCTCGGGCAAGACCACCCTGATCGAATCCTTCCTCAAGGAGGTGCCGGCGGACGTGGTGGTGGCCCAGATCAACCAGACGCAGGTGTCGCCGATCGACTTCCTGCAGGCGGTGCTGGTGCAGTTCGGCTTCTCGCCCTTCAAGATGCGCAAGGCCGAGCTGATCAGCACGCTCAATACCTTCCTCATCGAGCAGTACGCGGCCGGGCGCAAGGTGCTGCTGATCGTCGACGAAGCGCAGAACCTGTCCATGCGCGTGCTGGAGGAGATCCGCATGCTCTCCGGCGTCGAGACCACCAAGGAGAAGGTGCTGCGCATCATCCTCGCCGGGCAACCCGAGCTCAACAACAAGCTCGACGCCCCCGAGCTCGAGCAGCTGACGCAGCGCGTGCGGCTGCGCTTTCACCTGCAGACGCTCTCGGAGGCGGAAACGCAGGCCTACGTGCAGCATCGCCTTGAAGTCGCCGGCGCCGGCGACCGCGAGCTGTTTACCGCAGACACCTTCACGGAGATCTTCCGCTATTGCGGCGGCGTGCCGCGGCTCATCAACACGCTGTGCGACACCGCGATGATGTCCGCCTACAACGCCGACCGCGGCGTGGTGACGCGCGAGGACATCGCCAGCGCGGTGCAGGAGCTGCAGTGGCTGGAATACGGCGCGCGGGCGCATCAGCACCCGCCTCAGCATCAGCATCCGCATCAGCAGCGCCTCTCGCCGCCGCCGCCGCAGCCGCGCGCAGCGGCCGACCGCGAGGCGCGCCCCCCGCTCGGCCACCTGCTGGTGGCGACCGACGGGCGCACCGTGCAGGAAGTCCCGCTGCAGCCCGGGCGGCTGATCGTGGGCCGCACCCCCGATAACGATGTGCAGATCGACAGCCGCTTCATCAGCCGCCATCACTGTCAGGTGATCACCACGCAGAACTCGTGCGTGATCGAGGACCTGAACAGCACCAATGGCATCTACGTGAAATCCAACCGTGTGCGCCGCCACTACCTCAACGACGGCGACGTGGTGCTGGTCGGTAAGCACGAGCTGATCTACGTGGACGAGCGCGCCGCGCGCACGCGCAGCGCCTTCACCGAGACCGTGCCCGGGGTGCAGACCGAGGCGGAGGCGGAAGCGGCGCCGGCGGGCGACGAGGATGACGCGGACGCCGAGGACGCGGAAGACGCCGAGGATGCGCAGGCGCGCTGAGGCGCCGCGGTGCGCTAACGGCGCTTCAGGACTCGTCGTTGCCCAGGGAGTCCGGGTCCGCGTAGCGCGCGCGCAGCGCGCGGTAATCGCGGCGGCGCAGCAACACCACCACCCCGCCGAGCACGCACGCCAGCCCCAGCATCCCGATCACGAGGCTCAATGCGCCGCGGGCCGCCAGCAGGTAGCTGGCGACGAGCGCCACCAGGCCTGACATTATGTAAATCCAGGGCAGGCCCTCGTAAACGGGCCGGGAAAGGTGCGGGATGTGGCGCGCCATGACGCGCATCGTAGCGCGTCAGGGGCGGGCACGTCAGGACCGTTGGTTGGAATTGCCGCCGCCGTGCGGCGAGTGCGGCGCGTCAGGAAAGTTTGCCGTTCAGTTCAGACCCAACATGCGGGCGACGCGCTCCAACAGCGAGGGCTTCCAGCCGTCGACATGGAAGTCGGTATGCAGGCCCTGCTTGCGGCAACTCACCTCGGCCAACAGGTCGGCCGGCAGTTGCAGCTGGGGTACCTCGGCAGTGGCTTCTTCCATCAACATTGCTTTGTTCCTCACGCTTGCGCTCACGACTGGCCTGCACGGTAAAAGGTCGCACCCGGCGGCGACGTGTGGAGGATCACAGCTTCCGCAGCGTGCGTCATTATGTCGCCCCCCAGCGACGCAGCGTGCGGCGCCGGCACGGCTTCAGGCGGTGCCGCCGACGGTGAGCGCGTCGATGCGCAGCGTCGGCTGACCGACCCCCACGGGAACGCTCTGGCCGTCCTTGCCGCAGGTGCCGACGCCGTCGTCGAGCTTCAGGTCGTTGCCGACCATCGAGACGCGCGTGAGCACGTCCGGGCCGTTGCCGATGAGCGTGGCGCCCTTGAGCGGGGTGGTGATCCGACCGTTCTCGATGGCGTACGCCTCGCTCGCGGAGAACACGAACTTGCCCGAGGTGATGTCCACCTGGCCGCCGCCGAAGTTGACCGCGTAGATGCCGCGCTCGACGGAGGCGATGATCTCCGCGGGCGCGTGCGGCCCCGGGCGCATGTAGGTATTGGTCATGCGCGGCAGGGTCATGTGCGCGAACGACTCGCGGCGGCCGTTGCCGGTCGGCGCCACTCCCATGAGGCGCGCGTTGAGGCGATCCTGCATGTAGCAGCGCAGCACGCCGTCCTCGATGAGGGTGGTGCAGCGGGTGGGCGTGCCCTCGTCGTCGATATTGAGCGAGCCGCGGCGGCGCGACAGCGTGCCATCGTCCACCACCGTGCACTCGGGCGCGGCCACGCGCTCGCCGATGCGCCCGGCGAACGCCGAGGTGCCCTTGCGGTTGAAGTCGCCCTCGAGGCCGTGACCGATGGCCTCGTGCAGCAGGATGCCCGGCCAGCCGGGGCCGAGCACCACCGTCATGGTGCCCGCTGGCGCCGGGACCGCCTCGAGGTTGAGCAATGCCTGGCGCACCGCTTCGCGCGCCAGCCCGAGCGGTCGTTCGCCGGCGACCAGCTCGGCGAGCGAGTAGCGGCCGCCGGCGCCGGCATAGCCCTGTTCGCGCCGGCCGTTCTGCTCCACCAGCACCGAGACGTTGAAGCGCACCAGCGGACGCACGTCCGCGGCGAGCTCCCCCTCGCTGGTCGCGATGAGCACCACCTCGTGCACCGCCACCAAGCTGGCGCTGACGTGCACCACGCGCGGGTCGAGGCGGCGCGCCTCGCGATCGACGCGCTCGAGCCAGGCGACTTTCTCGGGCGTGGCGAGCGCCGCGGCCGGATCCTGCGGCAGGTAGAGCTGATGCCCGGCCTGCGCGTGCCAGGCCTGCACGCTGCGCGGTCCGCCCTGCAGCGCGATGGCGCGCGCGGCGCGTGAAGCCTCGGTGAGCGCCGGCAGCACGATCTCGTCGGAGTAAGCGAAGCCGGTCTTCTCGCCGGCGAGCGCCCGCACTCCGACGCCCTGCTCGATGCTGGCGCTGCCGTCCTTGACGATGCCGTCCTCGAGCGACCAGGACTCCTGGTGCGTGAGCTGGAAATACAGGTCGGCGAAGTCCACCGAGTGAGCGAGCACCTCGCCGAACACGCGGTCGAGGCGGCCGTCGTCGAGGCCGCTCGGGCGCAGGATAAGGTCGCGCGCCAGCGTCAGCGGATCGCTCGTGGTCTCACTCATGTCAGCTCCCTAAGCGCTTGCGGTGAAGGTGCGATGCCCGAGCGCCGGGAAGGTCTCGCGCACGCCCGCCTGGCGTGCCAGGTCAACTTCCGCCACGGCGCAACCGCGGCCGCGCGGCACGCGCTGCAGCACGCGTCCCCAGTAGTCGACGATCATGCTGTCGCCGTAGGTCTCGCGCCCGCTCGGATGAAAGCCCGACTGCGCGGGTGCGACGACGTAACAGAGGTTCTCGATCGCGCGCGCGCGCAACAGCGTCTCCCAGTGCGCACGCCCCGTGGGACTGGTGAAGGCGGAGGGCACGGCGAGCAGCTGCGCACCGGCGGCGCTCAGGTGCCGGTACAGTTCCGGGAAGCGCACGTCATAGCACACCGACAGCCCCAGCCTGCCGACCGGGGTGTCGAGCACCGTGGCCTGCGAGCCGGGCGCGACGTGCGCCGATTCGCGGTAACTCTCCGCGCGGCCCGGAATGTCGACGTCGAACAGGTGGATCTTGTCGTAGCGCGCCACGCGCCGGCCGTCGCTGTCGTAGACGAGCGAGGCGGCGGCCACGCGTCCGTCGCCCGCGGCCAGCAGCGGCACCGTGCCGCCCACGATCCACAGGCGCAGCCGGCGCGCGGCCGCGGCGAGAAAATCCTGCGCCGCACCGCTGCCGTCGCGCTCGGCGACGGCACGCTTGTCGGAATCCTTCAGCCCCATGAAGGAGAAATTCTCCGGCAGCGCCGCCAGCCGCGCGCCGCGCGCCGCCGCGGCCTCGAGCAGCGCACCGGCCTGCGCGAGATTCGCCGCCACCTCGGGGCCCGAGGTCATCTGGATCGCCGCAACCTTCATCCCGCACCTCACTCTGCAGGCGCCACTATGGGGTCGTTCCAGGTACCCCGCAAACGCAACGCCGTGCGGGTGCGGTCGGCGGGATTGCCTGCAAACAGCTCGCGCAGCGCCAGCCAGGCGGCCGCGATCCTCGGGGTCGGCCCGAGCCGCCGCACCGCCGCCGGCAGGCGGTCCTCGCCGTGGAGGATCCAGGCCTGCTGGTCGTAATCGCCGCTGCTCAGCCCCACCCGTCCGCGCACCAGGATCTCGGCGTCGCCGTCGAAATGCAGATCGTGCGTGAACGCCTCGCCATCGCGCAGCTCGTAGTCCGCGGTCAGGCTCACAAAGTGCAACCCGGCGTCTGCGCCGGGATCGGCCGCGGCACTCATGCCGGCAATCAGCGCCGGCACCGACAGCAGTGCGAAAGGCTCCCCGCCGGCGCTGCGCGCTGCCTGGGCGAGCCCATCCTCAAGGCGCATATGGAGGTGCCCGCCGAGCGTTGCAAGGGGCGCCGCAGCCTGGAGCGACCAGCGCAGTTCCCCCTCGAGGCGCGCCCGGCGGGCGCTGGTATCCGGGCGCAGGCCGAAGGCCGTGAGTGCGGCCGCCGCATCCGCGCTGTCGAGGCTGAAGCTCAGGAGGCAGGCGGCGGTCTGGCAGCGCACGGTGCCGCTCACCCGCACAGCGTCGCCGCTGAGCTGCAGCGCGTCTGCCTCCACGAGGTCGGCCTGCGCGGCCAGCCGGGCGCTCAGGCTGCCGAGCGCGCGGCCCTGCCACCTGAGGTCGTCGATCGCCAGCTGGGCGGCCGGGGCGAGTGCCGTGGCGAAAGCCGCCGACAGCGCGACGTCCTCGGGCTGCGCGATGTTGAAGCTGGCCAGGTGCACCGTGGCCGGATGATCGCGGTCGATCGCGGCGGGCCAGCTGGTCGCGAGCGCCAGCCCCGGGGCCTCCACCCGCAGCTCCCCGCCCAGGCGGCTGGCGCTGGCCGCCACGCGCACGCCGGCGTAGGCGTGGGTACCGGCCAGCAGCTGCGCGGCGGACACGTGCGCGTCGAGGTCCGGCAGCGCCGCATCGCCGGCCGCCTGGCGCCACAGTGCGAGGCACGCGGGCAGATCGAGGCGGCCAACGCGCCCGTCGACGCTGAGCACGGCTCGCGCCGGCAGGACCGGTGCGTCGGAGGCAACGATCGGCGCGCGCGGCGCAGGTCCAGCCGCCGCGTCGCCGGCCGTGCCGGGTGCGAGGCGTACGGCACCGCGCTCGATGCGCCACGAGTCGCCGCTGCGGCTGAGTGCCAGCAGCGCGTGCAGCCGCTCACCGAGATCGACGCGCAGCTGCCCGGCGACGCCTGCACCCTGCAGCTCAACGTGCAACGGCAGTGTGGCAGCGGCGCTCTTGGCGAGCGGGTCCGGCAGGCTGCTGGCAATCCCCACGAGGGTCGAATCCGCGCGCAGCTGCCAGCGCAGCGCGGGTGCGACCGCCTCGTCACCCGCCGCGGCGGCGAGCGCCGTGCCGCTCTCCAGGGTGAGGAGCGCGTTCCACTCGGTGCTGCCTTCGAGCGGCGGGTGCGGCAGGCTGCCGCCGGCTGCCTGGAGCGCCGCGCTGGCCGCGACCAGCCCGCGGCCGGAAATCGCCAGCTGCGTCGCGCCATGCTCGCGCCGCTCCCCGACCACGAGACTCACCGGCCCGCCGAGCCACTGTCCGGAGAGTGTCGAGCGTTGCAGGTGACCGTCGGCGAAGGCCAGCGTGCCGCGCAGCGCGGCCAGCGGCGGCAGGCCCGTCAGCGGCCGCAGCTCATCGCCATCGAGCAGCGCGGCGAAGCGCACCTGCGGCAGCTGCGCCGGACGGCTGCCCGCGTCGGGCGATAGCGCGACGTTCAGGTCAACGAGCGTCGCGCCGCGCAGATCGATACTGCCGAGCCCGCGCGCCCAGGCCGCCAGCTGCGGATGATCGCGGATCCACCCGAGCGCCTCCTCGGCGTTGCCGGCGAGACGGCCGGCGAAGCGCAGCGGCGAGCGCCCGCGGGCGTCCCAGGCGGCGTGCGCCGCGCTCAGCTGGAAGCTGCCGCTCACGGCGCGGTCGATCTGGGCGCGCGCGTGCGCGCCGCGCCACTCGATGCGCGCATCGATGCCGCGCACCTCGGGCCAGTTGCCGGCGGGCGCGAGCGCGGCGGCGCGCAGCGTCGCCGTGCCGGTGAATTGCGTGGCGGGGAGCTCGGCAAAATCTCCCGTCCAGGGTCCGCGCCAGCTGAGCTCGGCGCTATCGAGGGTGCCGGCGGTGAGCTGTCCGGCCAGGCCGAGCGTGGCGCGCGCACGCGCTCCGAAAGCTTCCGCGAGCAGCGCCACGTCGGCGTCGCGCAGTGCCAGGTGCGCATCGACGGCCAGCGGCGCCCCGGGCCGCTCTACGCCGAGCGTACCGCTGCCGGCAAGGGTCAGGGCGGCGCGCCGCAGCTGCAGCTCCTCGCCGCTGAGGCGCCAGCCGCCCGCGCTCGCGGCGATCCGCAGCCGCGCATGCACCTGCAGCTGATCGAGCGCGAGGGGCGACTGCCCGGTGAGCACCAGCCGCGCTGCCGGCGATTCGAGCTGCGCCAGCGCACTGCCGTCGGCCAGCTCAACATGCGCGGTGAGACCCGAGAGCGTCAGCTCGCGCGCGGCGCTGCCGAGCGAGAGGTCGGCCACCTCGGCCGCAACGCGCAGACGCACGCCGGCCGGCCGCTGCGCGCTCCAGTCGAAGCTCGCCTCACGCACCGAGCCAGCGAGCGCCAGCTGCGGCAGCGGCAGCTGCGGAGCGAACCCGCGCGCGAGCGCCGCGAGCAGTGCCAGCGGGGCGTGCTGCAAGCGCCCGCGCAGGTCGGCACCGTCGACAGCGGCATCGAGCTCGAGGCTGGCGGGCGTCGCCGCCGGCGCGCCCGGCTCGCTCGCGATGAGACGCAGGTGCCACAGAGCGCCACGGCGCGTCAGCTGCCAGGCGGCGCGCAGCCGCTCGAAGGCGAGCACGCCCTGCGGCGTGCTCCACGTGGGGTGCAGCGCCTGCACGCTGCCGGCGGCGTTCACTACGCCGCCGTGCGCGAACGCCACGTGCAGCTCGAGGCTGCCGCGGCCCGCCTGCGGCAGGTAGGGCTCGAGCCGCAGGCCCTGGGCCAGGCCATGCCAGGCGCCGAAGTCGAGCCGCTGGCCCTCGAAGGCGAGCGCGCCCGCGGAAGCTTCGGGGCGCTGCGGGTCGCCGTGCATCTGCAGGCTGACGTGCACGCTGCCGCCCTGGCTCCCGGGCGGCAGCAACAGTGCGTCCGCGCTCCACTCACCGGGGAGGCGGCGCAGCTGCGCGTAGCGGATGGCGAGGATCGCGGTGCCGCTGCCCGCCGGCCGCGGCACGCGCAGCGTGCCGTCCTCGATGTCGATGCGCTCGCCGCGCCAGCGGGCGAGGATCCGCCGGCCGGCGTCGAGCGCGCCGGCGTGCTGCAACGGTGCATGTACCGCCGCCGCAGCGCGCTCGGCAGCGGTGCGGCCGAGATCGATATCGGGCTCCTGCAGCCTGATGCGCACGGCGGCGAGCTCGCCACTGCGCGCGATGCGCCACGCGTCGAGCCCGACGATCAGCCGCGGCGCACGCAGCAGCACACTGCCCGCACCGGGCTCGCCCAGCTCGACGTCGTGAAATACCGCCTCCGGGCCGTGCCAGCCCCAGCGCACGCTGAGCTCGCTGAAGCGTACCTCGAGGCCGGTCTCGTGACGGATCAGCTGCTCGAGTGCGGCGCGCTGTTGCGGCACACGCGCCGCGACCAGCTGATACGCGAGCACCGCCACGAGCAGCAGCACCAGCACGCTGCCGAGCGTGACCAGCGCGATGCGCAGCTGCGGTTCACGGATGTCCATGCCTACACGAGTACGACGTCGTAGTGATCCACGCCGTAGAGGGCCTCGACCTGCAGGCGGATCGGCCTGCCGACCTGCGCTTCGAGTTCGCCCAGGGTGGCGGACTCCTCGTCCAGGAGGCGATCCACGACGTCCTGATGAGCGAGTATCAGCAGCTCGCGACTGGCAAACTGTCGGCTCTGTCGCACAATTTCCCGAAATATCTCGTGGCAGACCGTTTCCGGCGTCCGCACGAATCCGCGCCCCTCGCAGCTTCGACACGGCTCACACAGCAGGTGTTCCAGGCTCTCGCGGGTACGCTTGCGCGTCATTTCCACCAGGCCCAGCGGCGAGAGACTGACGATGTGCGTCTGCGCGCGGTCGCCGCCGAGCGCGCGCTCGAGCGCGGCCAGCACCGCGCGGCGGTGGGGCTCGTCGCGCATGTCGATGAAGTCGATGATGATGATGCCGCCGAGGTTGCGCAGCCGCAGCTGCCGGGCGATGCTCACCGCCGCCTCGAGGTTGGTGCGGAAGATCGTCTCCTCGAGGTTGCGGTGGCCGACGTAGGCGCCGGTGTTCACATCGATGGTGGTCATCGCCTCGGTCTGGTCGATCACCAGGTGGCCGCCGGACTTCAGCGGCACCTTGCGATCGAGCGCCTTGGCGATTTCCTCCTCGACGCCGTTCAGGTCGAACAGCGGGCGCGGCCCGCCATACAGCTCCACCAGCGGCGGGCTCTGCGACAGGAAGGCGGCGGCGAACTGCTGCATGCGCGCCAGCTCGCGCGCCGAATCCACCAGCACGCGGCTCACGCCGCGCATCAGCTCATCGCGCAGCACCCGCAGGCTGAGCGGCAGATCCTCGTGCACCACCGTGCCCGGCGGCGCCTGCGCGACGCGCGCCTGCACGTGCTCCCACAGCTTCGCCAGGTAGCTCATGTCCTCGCGCAGGCTCTCGGGGGATGCGCCCTGCGCCGCCGTGCGCACGATGTAGCCGCCGCCCGCGCCACCGCTGCCGGCGAGCTCGCCGACCAGGGCCTTCAGTCGCGCGCGCTCGGCCTCGTCCTCGATGCGCGCCGAGACGCCGATGGCCTCGCCGCGCGGCATGTACACCAGATAGCGCGAGGGCAGCGAGACGAACGTGGTGAGACGCGCGCCCTTGCTGCCGATCGGATCCTTGATGACCTGCACCAGGATGTCGTCGCCGGAATTCACCAGCTGCCGGATGTCCTCCGCCGGCTCACTCAACGGCGCCACCCCGAGCTGCGTGTCCTCGGCGAGGCTGCGGGCAATGTCGGCGGCGTGCAGGAACGCAGTGCGCTCGAGCCCAATCTCCACGAACGCCGCCTGCATGCCGGGCAGCACGCGCGACACGCGGCCCTTGTAGAGATTGCTGACCAGCCCGCGGCGGCTGGTGCGCTCGATGTACACCTCCTGGACCACGCCGTTGTCGAGGATGGCGGCGCGCGTCTCGCTGGGTGCGACGTTGACCAGGATCTCGATGCTCACGGCGAAGACTTCAGGATCCCCGCGGCCGCCAGCAGCTCGGCGGTTTCGAACAGCGGCAGCCCCATGACCCCCGAGTAGCTGCCGGCGAGGTGCTCGATGAATACCGCGGCGCGCCCCTGCACGGCGTAGGCGCCCGCCTTGTCGCGCGGCTCGCCACTCGCCCAGTAGGCGCGGCATTCGCTGCGACTCAAGTGCCGGAAGCGCACCTCGCTCGCACTCAAGCGGTGCGCGATCCCGGCGGCGGAGGCGAGCGCCACGGCGGTGAGCACCTGGTGGGTGCGCCCCGAGAGCCTGCCGAGCATCTCGAGCGCCGCCGCCTCGTCGGCGGGCTTGCCGCAGATCACATCATCGATCACCACGGTGGTGTCGGCCGCCAGCACCGGCAGCTCGCCGCCGCGCGCGCGCACGGCCAGCGCCTTGGCACGCGCCAGGCGCACCACGTAGTCCGCGGCATGCTCGCCCGGGGCGGCCGCCTCGTCGATCCGCGCTGCGCTCACCACGTGCGGTACCTCGATCTGTGCCAGCAGCTGCCGGCGCCGCGGCGACAGCGACGCGAGACACAGCAGCGGGCGCGGCACGGGCTCGGCAGGCATCAGTCGCGATGATAAGGGTGATGGGTAAGGATGCAGTGTGCGCGATAGAGCTGCTCGCTGAGCAGTACCCGCACCAGCGCGTGCGGCAGCGTGAGGCGCGAGAGCGACAGTGTGAAGTGGCTGCGCGCGCGCACCTCGGACGCAAGGCCGTCCGGGCCGCCGATGAGGAATGCCAGGTCCTGCCCCTCTCGCATACGGGTGCTCAGCCAGGTCGCCAGCTCGCGCGTGCTGAGCTCACGGCCACGCTCATCGAGCGCCACCGCATGCTCGCCAGGCTGCAGCGCGGCCAGCAGCCGCCGTCCCTCGAGGGCGATCGCCGGTTGCACGGGTGCGCCCGCCGGGCGCGGACCCGGCTCGATCTCGGTGAGCGAGGCTGCGAGCGCACCGGTCAGCCGCGCGAGGTAGTCATCACAGGCGCTGCGAACCCACGCAGGCATGCGCGTGCCCACGGCAATCACGCGCAGGCGCATGGCCCGTGCCTAGCGCGACGTACGCCGCCGCGCGGACGCGCGTGACACCGCCGGACCGACGTCCCACAGGCTCTCGAGGGCGTAGAACTCGCGTACCCGCGGCAGCATGACGTGCACCACGATGTCCTGCAGGTCGACCAGTACCCACTCACCGTCGCGTGCGCCTTCCGTGCCGAACGGCCGGAAACCGGCCGCCTTGGCCTTCTCCACCACGCGCTCGGCGATCGAGCGCACGTGGCGGTCGGAGTTGCCGGAGGCGATCACCATGGTGTCGGCGATGTCGGTCAGCCCCCGCACATCCAGCACCCTTACGTTCACGGCCTTTATGTCATCGAGCGCGGCCATCACGGCACTGTGCAATGGCGCGGCGCGCTCGTCCCTCAAGCGCAGTCGGGTGCGGGTTGTCATGTGCTTAAGCGGTTTCTCCTGCAGGGGCTGTCGTGCGCGATGTACCGGTCAGGCCCGCGCAGCATAGCATCTCGTCTCGAGAATGATCTGCCGCACGGGATCGGGAACCAGGTAGCGCGGATCGCGCCCGGCGACGATCAGGGCGCGCAGCTCGGTCGAGGAGATCTCGAGCTGGGTCACGGCGCGCACGTACACCCGGCCGGCGCGTTCCTCGTGCAGCGTGCGGATGGCGCCGGTGCCGTGATCGACCATCACCTCCCCGAGGGGGCCGGTGGTCGGTGCGCGCCAGCCCGGGCGGTAAGCCACCACGATGTGCGCCAGCGTCAGCAGCTCGCGCCAGCGATGCCAGTGCGGCAGACCGAGGAACGCATCCATCCCAAGCAGCAGGCACAGCGGCGTGTGCGGATACTCGCGCCGCAGATCCATCAGCGTGTCGACCGAGTACGACACGCCGCTGCGGCGCACCTCGCGGTCGTCGACGACGAAGCTCGGCTGGTCGGCGACCGCCGCCTGCACCATCTTCAGCCGCAGCTCGGGGCTGGCGTACAGGTGATCGCGATGCGGTGGCGTGCCGGTCGGCAGGAAGCGCACCTCGGCAAGTTGCAGCTCCTGCCACAGCTCGAAGGCCGTGCGCAGGTGCCCGCAGTGAATCGGGTCGAAGGTGCCGCCGAAGACGCCGATCGGCTGCATGTGTTACGCGGAGCGCGGCGCGGGCAGCAGCGGCGCCGGCTGCGGCGGCACGCCGCACAGCTCGGCCGTGAGAAGCGCCAGCTCGTCCCACGCACCGCCGCCGAGGCGTCCCTTGATCACGCGGTCGGCACGGCTTGCGCGCGCGGCGAGCGCCGCATACGGCAGCTGCGCGGCGCGCCGTGCGCCCAGGGCGCGGGCGGCCGCCTGGCGCTGCCAGCCCGGCGCACCGCCGCCCGCGCGCAGGCTCCACAGGTCGCGCAGCGTCCTGGCCAGCGCCCACAGCACCAGCGTCGCTTCGCTGCCCTCGGCGCGCAGTCCGCCGAGCATGCGCAGTGCGCGCGCCGCGTCCCCGGCGAGCGCGCTGTCGCCGAGCTGAAACACATCGAAGCGCGCGCTGTCGGCGACGCTCGCACGCACCACCTCGGGTGTCACCGCGCGGCCGTCCGCGAGCAGCGCGAGCCTGCTGAGTTCCTGGTGCGCGGCGAGCAGGTTGCCCTCGGTGCGCGCCGCGAGCAGCTCGAGCGCCGCCTCGCTCGGCTCGAGCCCGAGGGCACGGCAGCGCCCGCGCAGCCAGGCGGTGAGGCGTGCGGCGTCGACGGGCCACACCTGTACCCAGGCGCCGTGCTGCTCCAGCGCGCGCACCCACTCCGCGCCCTGCGCCTCGCGATCGAGGCGCGGGGCGAGGATGAGCAGCAGCAGGTCGGGAGCTGCGTGCCCGAGCAGTGCGGTCAGTGCGGCGTTACCGGCCACCCCGGGCCGGGCGCTGGCGAGGCGGATCTCGAGCACGCGCCGTGCGGCGAACAGCGACAGGTTGGCGGCCGAAGCGCGCAGCGCGTCCCAGTCACCGCTGCGCTCGATGAAGTGCACCTCGCGCTCGCTGAAGCCGGCGCTGCGCGCGCGGGCGCGCACGGCATCCGCCGCCTCGCCCGCGGGCAGCGGCTCGTCACCGGAAACGAGATAGGCAGGAAGCAGCCGCTGCGCGAGGTGAGCAGGCAGGGAATCGCAGGTGAGCTTCAATGGACCTCGTCCGCGTGCGTAGCCAGCCGTGAGCCGTCGCCCGCGGCGCGGGCCCGCCGCGAGCGCTGCCATTATCAATCATTGGGCCGGCTCGCGCAGGCACCCCGCGCCGCGCCCCGCGGCCTGCCCCGGGGACGCCCCTCAGAACTCCCACGACAGGCCGCCGAAGAATCCGCGCCGCGGTCCGAACTGCGGCGCGAACACGCCGATGCCCGTACCGCTGCGGATCTGGTAGACCTTGTCGCCCACATTGATCACGTCGAAGCGCGCCGTCAGCGGGCCGGCGCCCGTCAGGCGGAACTCGTGGCTGAGGCCGAGATTGTACTGGGCATAGCTCGGGGTGTGGTCCCCGTTCGGGATGACGAAGCCGCTCGGCAGCACCAGGTCATCGCGCAGCCCGGTCCCGAACAGCATATCGGCGCTGAAGCGTGTGCCCATCCACAGGTAGGACACGCCACCCGAGGCCGCCACGCGTCCCTCGTGGTCGAGGTGGATGTAGTTGTCCATGATGTAGTCGAGCTGCTGCTGGTTGAAGTTGAACTGCGAGGACTCGACGTCCTTGCCGTGCGCGGCCTGGAACGAGGTGTTGCCGTAGAGGGAGAAGTTGTGCACCGAGTAGTTGGCGGTGAATTCCACACCGCCGATCAGCCCGTAGCGGTAGTTGAAAGGTGTAAGGATGATCGGCGCCCCGAACTGTCCCTCGTCGATGAGGTGCTGCGCCTGCTCGTAGAAACTGTCCGCTCCGAGGGTGAGCGTATCGTTCAAGAGCTTCTGCTGTACGCCGAAGTCGTAGTAGTTGGCACGCTCGGCGATCGGCGGGGAGTCCTGGGTGACCGAGCCAGGCGGCAGCGCGGTGGTGCCGGCGAATTTCGTGAAAGTCTCGGTGCCGATCAGCTCGAACGGCGGTGGTGTGAAGTAACGCGAGTAGCCGCCGTGTATGGTGGTGCCGCTCTCGAGCTTCCAGACGAAGTTCAGCCGCGGGCTCAGCTGGCTGCCGCTGGAATAGGCGCTGTAGTGATCGAAGCGCAGCCCGTAGTTGATGGTGAGCGGCGCCAGCACCTGCCACTCATCCTGCAGGTAGGCGCTCTCGATCTCCTGCGACTGCCTGCCGTTGTCGGGGACGGTCAGCGGCATGGTGCCGGTCTGCATGCCCAGCGCATTGATGGGCAGCACCTGCGAGGTGGTGTCGCTCGTGGAGCTATCGTGCTGAAAATACAACCCGGCACGCACCGTGTGGGCCGCGTTGAGCTTGTAGGAGCTGTCGGTCTGCCAGCCGAGCGCGGTGTCGTCCTTGAAGGCGTTCTGCGCGATGCCGTTGTAGAGCAGGTCGCCCACCCAGTCCGGCGCGAAGTGCAGCGTGGTGTAGCGCGCCGACAGCGAGCTCTGCCAGTTGAACGGCCCTTCCGAGTGCTGCCAGCTGACGATCGCGTACTGTGCCGCCTCGTGCTGCGTCTCGTTGAGACCGTCGCTGAGAAAATCGGTGACGCCCTGGACATCCAGGCCGAGCGTCGGCTGCAGGCCACGCTGGTTGGGTATCTGGAAGGAATCGTCCGAGCTGCCGAGGATCAGCGACAGGCGGTCGCTCGGGTCGATGATGTTCTCGAAGTAGGCGAACGCGTGCACCTGGGTGGTGTGGTCGTGCAGCGGATCGGTGCTGCCGTCGGGCGACTCGATGCCGAGGTTGTCCTGCTTGTAGTCGCCGGTCAGGTAGTAGCTGAAATTGCCGGAGCTGCCGCCGTACTCCGCCGACGGCTGGAAGGTGCCGAAGCTGCCGCCGTACACCGAGGCGTAGCCGCCCGGCTGCAGCAGGCCGCTGTTGGTCGTGAGATCGACGACGCCGGCGGTGCGCAGACCGTACTCCGCGGGCAGCGCGCCGGTGAGCAGGCTGAGCGAGGAGATCAGCCGCGGACTCAAGGTCTGGCTGAAGACGCTGATACCTTCGGGCAGGATGATGCCGTTGAGGCGGTACTGCAGGTCGTTATGGTCGGCACGCACGTGCAGCTGCCCGAACGAGTCCTGCACGACGTCGGGCGCCTGCAGCAGTACCTGGTTGAGCTGCACGTTGTTGCCGCCGGGCGTGGCGGCAATGGCGGTGCTGTCGATGGTGTAGGTCGAGGCGCCGGTCTGCGTCTGGATCTCGGCGCGCGCCTCGTTGAGGCGCCGCGCCGTAACTACGACGGTGGCCAGGTTGCTGTCGGCCGGGCTGCCGCCGCTCGCCGCGCTGTCGGCGGCCGCGGCGGCCGTGCCGGCGGTGGCTGGTGCCGCGTCGAGGACCGCAGCGGTGTTGGCGTCCGCGCTCGTGCTGTCACCAGCGGCGGCCGTGGGTGCGTCCGTGGCATGTGCCGCCTGCGTCGCCAGCAGTGCCGCAGGGCTTAAGGCGACGAGCGCCACCAGGCTGAGCCTCGCGCCCCGTGATCGGGAATGGAACATTGAGTTTGACTCCGCAGGAACTGAAAGGATCGGGCAGCACGCGATTCGCTCGCGCGCTGCAGTACGCTCGAGGACCTTTCAGACTTGCGGTGGGCCGCGACTGCGCGCGACCGGCGGGTCGGTGCCGACGATCGCATAGCCGCGCTCGGCAACCGGCAGTAACCCGGCCGCGCAGGCTGCGCTTGCGTGGCAGGCGCCGCCCGCGGGGTTGGCGACCTGTGCAAACGCCTCGCAGCTCGGACACACGCCGCGCTCGGCAGGCTGCTGGTCGAGGTGCAGCGTGACGCGGCTGCTGCGCTCGCCATGGCTGAGGTGGCCGAGCTCGTGCAGCACCGCGCCGAGCTGGGCAAACACCAGCAACAGCGACAGCACCCACATAACCGACAGTCGGCGCATACTTGCTTACAAAACAGGCGTCAGGCCGCGGGCGGCAGTTTACGTGTCGGCGGGGTAATTTCCCAGTCACGCCGCTGGCGGGGCCGCAGCGCATTCGCAAGCCAAGATAAAGGGTGGCACATGGGCTTCATTGACCGGGCGATCAACACCTCCTTCCGGGACCACGCGGGCGAGCGCGTGGTCATCCTCAACGTCAAGGGCGGCAGCCGCGGCTACCGGGTCGCCTCCGCCGCGGAGGAAGCGAAGCTCAGGGCGTTCCTCAGCATGTTCCTGTTCGCCCAGACGTCGATCCAGCTGCTCGGGCTGTTCGCCACGTTCGGCTGGCTGGACCTGCGTGTCGCGTGGGGACGTGCCGTGCGCTGGAGCGACCTGCTGGCGCCCGCCGCCGAGATACTCATCGCCTACGGCGTGTTCGTGGTCCTGCCGCTGATCTTCCTGTGGCGGACGTACCGCCGGGCGCTGGTGAGTTTTGTCGCGCTCGATGACGAGGTACCGCTGTCTGCAGTGCCGCTGCGAGGCGCAGCACGGCTGTGGCTCGCCGGCGCGCTCGGACTCACGATCCTACTGGGGATCCTCATCGTCCTCGCCGTGCGCCACCGCTAACGCCCAGGTGAGCTCACCGCGTGCGCCGATGACGCCGCGGCCTTCGAGCCACGCGCGCGCATCCCGTGCATCCTCCTCGAACCAGGCGCGCGTGCTGCCGAGGCGAAAGCTGTAGCCCCAGCCATCCATGTCGGCGAACAGGCGCGTGCGGCCGACCCCGGGGAGCTGCTGCGCGAGCAGCACCTGCAGGTAGCACACTGCCGACTCCTCGAGATCGTCGCCACCGGCGTCGCGATCGAGCCGCGCGCGCCGCTGCGGCGTCATGCAGATGAAGTGCGCGGCTTCGTGCAGCACGGAATGCACCGGCGTGTCCGGGCGGGCATACAGGCGGCTGCCCGTAAGGCCCGCCTCGCTCTCACCCCAGTAGGAGCCGGGGATGTCTTCGCCTGGCGCCAGCAGGGCGAGCTCGAGGCCGTGGCGCTCAAGCAGCGCGACGAGCGCCGCGCGATCGATGGCGTGCAGCAGCAGCACGGCGCGCCTGGCTTACAGGCTCGACAGCCGCCGCATGACCATGTCGGCGAGATCGTGCGCCATGTCCGCGCGCAGGATGTCCTCCTCGTGCTCCTTGGCGAGCAGCAGCCGCTCATCGAAGCTGTAGGTGCGCGTGGCGGACAGCTCCTGTGCGGCCAGCAGCTCCTTGTCGCCCGCGGCGACCGAGAAGCTCACGGTGTAGGTCACCTCGTACTCGTTCGGCTGGTTGAGCGCCGATACCGACAGCACGCGCCGCGTGACGTTGTCACGCAGGATGCTCACCACCACCGAGGCGTGCGCCTTGTCCTGCATGGGTTGCGCGCCATTCGCCAGCAGCGCATGCAGCAGGCTCTGCACGAAATCGCTCTGCCGGTCGGGCGCCTCGAGGTACGGGGTCTTCACCAGCGCCGGCAGCGGCGTGCGCCCCTGGAGGTGGAAGCCGCAGGCCGCGGCGAGCAGCGCCGCCGCGGCCGCACACGCGGCGCCTGCTGCGCGTGCCGGGTGCTTCATACCACCACGTTGACGAGCTTGCCGGGCACGATGATCACGCGCCGCACCGGCTTGTCGGCCACGAATTTCCTGACGTGCGCATCGGCGAGCGCGGCGGCGCGCACCGCGGCCTCGTCGGCATGCACCGGGACGATGATGTGGCCACGCAGCTTGCCGTTCACCTGCACCACGATCTGTTGCGTATCCTGGGCAAGCGCCGCCGGGTCCGGCTGCGGCCAGCGCTCGTCGATCAGGGCCGTCGTGTGCCCGAGCGCCTGCCACAGAGCGTGGCACACGTGGGGAGCCACGGGCGCGAGCACCAGCACCTCGATCCGCAGCGCTTCCTGGCGCACCGCGCGACCCTGGGGGCTCGTGTCGGAGAAGGCCCGGATGGAGTTGAGCAGCTCCATCATGGCGGCGATCGCGGTGTTGAAATTGCGCCGCCGGCCGATGTCATCGGTCGCCTTGGCGAGCGCCTGGTGCGCCGCACGCCGCAGCTCGCGCTGCGCGGCGCCGAGCGCGCCCGGCTCGAGAGCCGGGGCGGGACCCGCCGAGACGTGCTCGTACACCGAGCTCCACAGCCGCCGGATGAAGCGCGCGGCGCCTTGCACACCCTCGTCGGACCATGCGAGCGTGTCCTCCGGCGGGGAGGTGTACATCGTGTAGAGGCGCGCGGTGTCCGCGCCGAAGCGCTCGATGAGCCCCTCGGGGTCGACGCCGTTGCCCTCGGATTTGGACATCTTGCCGAGACCTTCGTGGACCACCTGCACCGTAGCGCCATCCTCGGTCATCACTTCGCACACGGTGCCGCCGTCAGGAGTGCGGCGCGTCTCGACGTCCGCGGGATTGAAGTAGCGCTTGCGGCCGCCCGGCGGCTGCTGCGAGTAGACGTGATTCAGCACCATGCCCTGCGTCAGCAGATTGGTGAACGGCTCGCTGAACTTCACCAGCCCAAGATCACGCATCACCCGCGACCAGAAGCGCGCGTACAGCAGGTGCAGGATCGCATGCTCGATGCCGCCGATGTACTGATCGACCGGCAGCCAGTAGTCGACGCGCCGGTCCACCATGGAGCAGGCGTCGTCGGGACAGGCGTAGCGCATGAAATACCAGGACGAGTCGACGAAGGTGTCCATGGTGTCGGTCTCGCGGCGCGCGGGCCTGCCGCACTTCGGACACGGGCACTGGTAGAACGCCGGGGACTTCGCCAGCGGGTTGCCGCTGCCGTCCGGCACGAGATCCTCCGGCAGCACCACCGGGAGCTGCTCGTCGGGTACCGGCACCTCGCCGCACCCCTCGCAATGAATGATCGGGATCGGGCAGCCCCAGTAGCGCTGCCGGGAGATGCCCCAGTCGCGCAGGCGGAACTGCACGCGCTTGCTGCCCAGGCCCTTCTTTTCCAGCGCCGCGGCGATCGCATCCACCGCCGCCTGGGACGCGAGATCGGAGAACTCGCCCGAGTTCACCGTGATGCCGTACTCGGAGTACGCCGGGATCCACGGCTCGCGCACCTCCTGGTACGCGCCGCTCTGGGAGCGCACCACCGTGACGACCGCAAGGCCGTTCTTATGCGCGAACTCGAAATCGCGCTCATCGTGCCCCGGCACGCCCATCACGGCGCCTTCGCCGTAGGCCATCAGCACGTAGTTGGCGACCCACACCGGCAGCGGCTTGCCGGTGAACGGGTGCAGCACGTGCAACCCGGTCGCCACGCCCCTCTTTTCCTGCGTGGCGACCTCGGCTTCGGTCACCGTGCCGCGCCGGCATTCCTCGATGAACGCCGCCAGTGACGGGTTGGAGCGCGCGGCGGCGAGCGCCAGCGGGTGCTCCGCGGCGATCGCCATGAAGGTCGCACCGAACAGCGTATCGGCGCGCGTGGTGAACACCTTGAGCGTGCCCTCGCCGCCCATGGCACGCACCGCATCCGCCGCGTACGGGAAGGCGATGTCGCAGCCTTCGCTGCGGCCGATCCAGTTCGCCTGCATGAGGCGCACGCGCTCGGGCCAGCCGGGCAACTCGTCCAGCGCCTCGAGGAGCTCCTCGGCGTAGCGTGTGATCGCGAGGTAGTACATCGGGATCTCGCGCTTCTCCACCGGCGCGCCGGTGCGCCAGCCGCGGCCGTCGATCACCTGCTCGTTGGCGAGCACGGTCTGATCCACCGGATCCCAGTTCACGACCCCCGACTTGCGGTAGGCGATGCCCCGCTCGCGCATGCGCAGAAACGACCACTGGTTCCAGCGGTAGTACTCGGGATCGCAGCTCGCGATCTCTCGCTTCCAGTCGATCGCGAAGCCGAGCGACTTCAGCTGCGCGCGCATGTGCGCGATGTTCTGCCGCGTCCACTTCGCCGGCGGCACGCCGTTGCTGATGGCGGCGTTCTCGGCCGGCAGCCCGAAGGCGTCCCAGCCCATCGGCTGCAGCACGTTGTAGCCGCGCATGCGCAGGTAGCGCGCCAGCACGTCGCCGATGGTGTAGTTGCGCACGTGCCCCATGTGCAGCCGGCCGGACGGGTACGGCAGCATCGACAGGCAATAGAACTTCGCTCGCGCGCTGTCCTCGTGCACCTCGAAGGCGCGGCGCTCGTCCCAATACTGCTGCGCGGCGCGCTCGACCGCCGCGGGGTCGTAAGTCTCTTGCATCGTTCGTTACGGCAGGCGCAGCGGCACGAAAATCTGGGCGTCCTCGCGTTGAATGAGCAGCGCCACGGCCTTGCCGGCGGTGCCGGCGGCATCCTGCAGCTCCTTCACCGTGTGCACGCGCTTGCCGTTGATGCCGAGAATGATGTCGCCGGGCTCGATCTCCGCCGCCTGCGCCGGACCGGTGACCTGCTCCACCACCAGGCTCCCCTGCGTACCGGCCTGTTCCTTCTCGCGCGGCGCGAGCGGCCGCACGGTGAGACCGAGCGCGCCGGCCTGGCCGCCGCCCTCGTGCTCGCCCTGGCCGTTGCCGTGGCCGGCGACGGTCTGCTGCTGCTCGCGAAGCTCGACCACCTTGACACTGAAGTTCTGCTCACGGCCATTGCGCCACACCGCCAGAGTCGCATCGGACCCCGGCCTCATGCCGGCGACGGCGCTCGACAGCTCGCCGTAGCGCTCGATGGGATGGCCGCCGACGGCGAGGATCACGTCGCCGGCGGCGATGCCGGCGTGCGCCGCCGGGCCGTCCTTCTCCACCGAGGACACCAGCGCGCCGCGCGGGCGATCGAGACCGAAGGACTCGGCGAGCTGGGCGTTGACGTCCTGGATGGTGACGCCGATCCTGCCGCGCACCACACGCCCGGTCCTGATGAGCTGCTCCTCGACGTTGCGCGCCACGTCGATCGGGATGGCGAAGGAGACGCCCATGAAACCGCCGGTGCGGCTGAAGATCTGCGAGTTGATGCCGATCACTTCACCGGCCATGTTGAACAGCGGGCCGCCGGAATTGCCCGGATTCACCGGCACGTCCGTCTGGATGAACGGCACATAGTTCTCCCCGGGCACCGCGCGCGAGGTGGCGCTGATGATGCCCGCGGTGGCGGTGTTCTCGAAACCGAACGGCGAGCCGATGGCGAGCACCCACTGGCCGGGCTTGATGTGCGCGGGATCACCGAGCTTGACGATCGGCAGGTTGCTGGCGCTGATTTTGATGACGGCCACGTCGGTGCGCTCGTCGGCCCCGATCACCCTGGCGGCGAATTCGCGCCGGTCGGTGAGGCGCACGGTCACCTGCTCGGCGTTCTCGACCACGTGGGTGTTGGTGAGGATGTAGCCGTCGGGGCTGACGATGAACCCCGAGCCGGCGCCGCGCAGCGGCGGCTGATGCTCACGCTGGCCGCCGTCGGGGGCCGGAATGCCGAAGCGGCGGAAGAAGTCGTAGAACGGATCATTCGGCGAGAGCCCCTGGATACCGCCGCCCTGCTGCGCCTTCTCCACCACCTCGACGTTGACCACCGCCGGTCCGTAGCGATCGACGAGCTGTGAGAAGTCTGGCAGCGCGCGCGTCAGCGGCTCGGCCGCCTGCGGCGCAGGAGCCGCAACCGCCGGCGGCCCACTCTGCGCGGCAGCGGTGCTCGCGCCGCTCGGGAGCTGCGCGGAGAATCCGCGCGAGCAGCCCACCAGTGCCGGCAGCGCACCGACACACAGCGCCGCGACCCACGCGGCGGGCGGAACGCGGCAGGCGGCAAACGTGGCTTTCATGGCGATACTTCCCGTATCAGTCGCGGCGGCGCCGCTGTCTATCATTCCGTACCCAAACCCCGTACGCCAGCGCCAGCGCTGCGAGGCTCACCACCGGCCAGTTTCCAACATGGGCGTAGGGAGACAGGCCGGCATAAGGGACAATACTTGAGACCAGCGCCACCGGGGTAAATTCCGGGGCACGGGCGATGACTTCGCCGTGCGGCCCGATTACCGCCGAAACGCCGTCGTTGGCGGCGCGCACCATGTAGCGGCCGGCCTCGATGGCACGCATGCGGGCGATCTGGAAATGCTGGTAGCGGGCGCTGGAATGGCCGAACCAGGCGTCATTGGTCACGTTCACCAGGGCGTCGGCGCGCGGCAACACCGCGAGCATCGAGCTGCCGTAGGCGTCCTCGTAGCACACCGTCGTCCCGAGCTGCAGGTGGGCCGCGGGCAGTGGCGGCTGCACCAGCGCGCCGGGGGTGAAGTCCGCGTACGGCAGATTCATCAGCCGCAGCCAGTTGCGCACGAAGTGCGGCACCGGGAAGAACTCCGCGAACGGCACCAGGTGATGCTTGTCGTACCAGCTCACCTGGTCGGCGAGCGCCAGCACCGAGTTGTAGTAGCGCGCGTCGCGCGGCTGGGCGGGATTGCCCTCGGCGCGCAGCACGCCGATCACCAGCGCTGAGTCGCGAGCGCGTGCTTCGCGGTAGAGATTGTTGATGTAGGGAACGATGTCGTTGGCCACATCGGCCGGCGCCGACTCCGGCCAGACGATGAGCTGCGCGCCGAGCACCTTCTCGGTGAGCGACTGGTAGAGGCTGAGCGTCGTGCTGCGGTTACTCTCAAGCCACTTCTCGTCCTGGGGGATCGCCCCCTGCACTACCGCCACGCTGACGCCCGCACCGGCAGCGTGCGTCCAGGAGCGTCCGTGCAACACCGCCGCCCCCGCCGTAGCGAGGATCAGCACTATGGCGGCGAGCAGTCGCGTGCGCCGTTCGCCGAGCACCAGCGCGGTGAGGGCGCCGGCGCACAACAGCACCACCGCGCTCACCCCGTAGACACCCGCCACCGGGGCGTAACCCGCCAGCCAGGTGTCCGTCTGCGAGTACCCGAGCGACAGCCAGGAGAACCCGGACAGGAACCAGCCGCGCCACCACTCGATCAGCAGCCACGCCGCGGGCAGCGCGAGCAGCCAGCGCAGCGCCCCGCGCACGGGCAGCCAGCGCGCCACCGCGTAGCCGAGCGCCGCGTGATACAGCCCCATGATGCCAACCAGCCCGAGCATCAGGCCGAAGGCGATCCACAGCGGCGCGCCGCCGAAGCCGTGGATGCTGATGTACAGCCAGTAGGTGCCGGCGGCGAAGGTGGCGAAGTTGAACCAGAAGCCGAGCCGCGCGGCGGCGCGCGGCGCGGCGTCCTGCCACAGCCACATGAGCAGCGCCGGCGAGAGGAACGCGAGCGGCCACAGGTTGAGCGGCGCAAAGGCCGCGGCGAGCACCCCGCCGGCGAGCAGCGCGAGCAGCGTGCGCAGCAGCATCGAGCGCGGCGCGGCCAGGGTGTAGCGCACGGGCGCCGTGCCGGCGACGGCGGTTTCCGCGGCGGCCTGCATGGCAGCTAGGAGGCGCCGTCCGCGGAGCGCTCTTCAGGCGGCGGCAGAACGTCGTGCGGCGCCACCACGCGCAGCGTATCGACCCGCCGCCGGTCGGCGCGCAGCACGCGGAATTCGAAGCCGCCGAGCGTCAGGCTCTCACCGCGGCGCGGCAGCCGCCCGAGCTGTTTCATCAGAAGTCCCGCGACCGTATCGACGCCCTCGCCTTCGGAGAGCCGCGCAGTGAAATACTCGTTGAACTCCGCGATGCGCGTCACGCCGCGCACCGTGAACTGGCGTTCTGCGTCGCGGCGGATGTGATCCTCCTCGACGTCGAACTCGTCGTCGATCTCCCCGACGATCTGCTCGATCACGTCCTCGATGGTGCACAGTCCCGACACCCCACCGTACTCATCGACGACGATCGCCATGTGATTGCGGTTGCGGCGGAATTCCTTGAGCAACACGTTGAGACGCTTGGACTCGGGCACGAACACCGCCGGGCGCATGTACTCGCGGATGTCGAAGCGCTCGCGCGCCTGCGCGGTCGTCAGGCGCAGCAGGTCCTTGGCGAGCAGGATGCCGACGATGTCGTCGCGGTCCTCGTCCATCACCGGGAAGCGCGAGTGGCCGGACTCGACCACCACCGGCAGGATGCGTGCTGCGTCGCTCGCGCGCCGCACGCACACCATCTGCGCGCGCGGCACCATGATGTCGCGCACCTGCAGGTCGCCCACTTCCAGTACGCCCTCGAGCATGGTGAGCGCGTCGGCGTCGATCAGGCCGCGCTCGCTGACCTCGCGCAGCATGGTGAGCAGCTGCGCCCGGTCCTGCGGCTCGGCGACGCCGTGCGTGAGGCGCTTCAGCCAGCGGCCGGTGGTGTTCAGATCCTTGGCCATGCGTGCGGTTCAGCTCCGGTAGGGATTGGCGAAGCCGAGCCGCTGCAGCACCGCGATCTCGCGGCGCTCCATGCGGCGCGCGTCGGCGGCCTGCTCGTGGTCGTAACCCACCAGGTGCAGCGCGCCGTGCACCACCAGGTGCGCCCAGTGCGCCCGCAGCGACCGGGCATGCGCGCGCGCCTCCTGCCGCAGCACGCGCGGGCAGATGACCAGCTCGCCGAGCGGCGCAGGTCCGCCGCCCGGCAGCGGCGCGGCCGGGAAGGACAGCACGTTGGTCGGCTGATCGCGGCCGCGGAAGCGGGCATTGAGGCGCGCGCTCTCGGGCGCGCCCACCGTGCACACCCCGAGCTCGCGGCCGGCGGCACTGCGCCCGAGCGCGGCGCTCGCCCAGCGCATCAGCTCGCCGCGGCCCGGCGACCAGCCGCGCACGCGGCGGCGCAGTGTCAGCTGCAGTGCTGATCCGGCGGCCGCGGCGCGCAGCGTCTGATGCGCGCGTCCCAGGTGCGGCGCGTGCGGCGCGCGCGGCGCGCGGCGCGCGGCCTTCACGGCGTGCCCCCGCGCGATTCGTAGGCGCGCACGATGCGCTGTACCAGCGGGTGGCGCACCACGTCGTGTGCGTCGAAAAACGTGAAGGCGACGCCCTCCACTGCACGCAGCACGTCGACCACGTGCGCGAGCCCCGACTGCTTGCCCGCCGGCAGATCGGTCTGCGTGACGTCGCCGGTGACCACCGCCTTGGAGCCGAAGCCGATGCGCGTGAGGAACATTTTCATCTGCTCGATGGTGGTGTTCTGCGCCTCATCGAGAATGATGAAGGAGTCGTTGAGCGAGCGGCCGCGCATGAAGGCGAGCGGCGCGACCTCGATGACGTTGCGCTCGATGAAGCGCGCCACGCGGTCGAACCCCATCATCTCGTAGAGCGCGTCGTACATCGGCCGCAGGTACGGATCGACCTTCTGCGTCAGGTCTCCCGGCAGGAACCCGAGGCGCTCGCCCGCCTCCACCGCCGGACGCACCAGGATCAGCCGCCGCACGCGCTCGGCCTGCAGCGCCTCCACCGCGCACGCCACCGCCAGGTAGGTCTTGCCGGTGCCGGCGGGGCCGATGCCGAAGGTGAGGTCGCGCGTGCGGATGTGGCCGAGATAGTCGCGCTGGTGGGCGCCGCGCGCGCGGATGCCGCCGCTCGGCACGCGCACGCCGTGCTCGCGCCCGTCCTCCTGCGGCGGCGGGCCGGATTCGCGCTCGCGCAGCGCGAGGTGTACGCGCTCCGGCGTGATCTCCTCTTGCTGCGTGAGCGCGAACAGCTCGCGCAGCAGGTCCTCGGCGCTCACCGCCTGCGCGCCGCTGACGCGGAAGGTGTCGCCGCGGCGGTGAATGCGCACGTTCAGCCGGCTCTCGAGCAGGCGCAGGTTCTCGTCGAGCGGTCCGCACAGATTGGCGAGGCGCGCATTGTCGGAAGGACCCAGCTCGAATTCCCGCCGTTCGGGCGCTGCGGTTGCCACGGGCTCTCAGCCGCCCACCGCGGCGCACGCCGCGGTGGGCGCGGTGCGCGCCGCCCTGCCAGCGCTCTGCGCCAGCCGGCCGCGCAGGCTGTGCGGATGCGCGGCGGTGACCAGCACGTCGGCGAAGCGGCCGATGAGCTCGCGCGGTCCGGCGAAATTCACCCAGCGGTTGTTGGCCGTGCGGCCGGCCAGCTCGCCGCTGTCGCGCTTCGCCGGCCGCTCGATGAGCACGCGCTGCTGCGTGCCGACCATGCGCTCGCTGATGCGGCGCGCCTGTGCATCGAGCTGCTGCTGCAGGCGCACCAGGCGCTGTTGCTTCACCGCCGGCGCCACCTCGTCGGGCAACGCGGCCGCCGGCGTCCCGGGGCGGCGGCTGTAGATGAAACTGAAGGACTGGTCGAATCCCACCTCGCCCACCAGCGCCAGCGTCGCCTCGAAGTCGCGCTCGCTCTCGCCGGGAAAGCCGACGATGAAGTCGGAGGAAATCGAGATGTCGGGACGCACCGCGCGCAGGCGGCGCACCTTGTCCTTGAACTCGAGCGCGGTGTAGCCGCGCTTCATGAGCGAGAGCACCCGGTCCGAGCCGCTCTGCACCGCAAGGTGCAGGTGATCGGCCAGCGTGGCGACGCTGGCGAATGCCTCGACCAGGCTGTCATTGAATTCCAGCGGGTGCGAGGTGGTGAAACGGATGCGCTCGATGCCGGAGATCCGTGCCACGTGGTGGATGAGCGTGGCGAGATCGACCCGGGCGCCATCGGCCATCGGACCCGCGTAGGCGTTGACGTTCTGCCCGAGCAGTGTGACCTCGCACACCCCCTGCGAGGCGAGCTGGCGTACTTCCGCGAGCACCGAGTCGAAAGAACGGCTGACTTCCTCGCCGCGGGTGTAGGGAACGATGCAGAAGCTGCAGTACTTGCTGCAGCCCTCCATGACGGAAACGTAGGCACGCGCGCCCTCGGCGCGCGGCGGCGGCAGGTGATCGAACTTCTCGATCTCCGGAAAGCTCACGTCGACCACGGCACGGCCGGTGCGGCGCAGTTCAGCGATCATCTGCGGCAGCCGGTGCAGCGTCTGCGGCCCGAACACCAGGTCGACGAACGGGGCGCGTGCAGTGATCGCCTCCCCTTCCTGGCTCGCCACGCAGCCGCCGACGCCGATGATCACTTCCGGGCGGCGCGTCTTGAGCGCGCGCCATTCGCCGAGCAGCGAGAACACCTTCTCCTGGGCCTTCTCGCGGACCGAGCAGGTGTTCATCAGCAGCACGTCGGCCTCGGCAGGGTCGGTGGCGGCCGTGAGGCCTGCGCCAGCGCGCAGCACGTCCGCCATGCGGGCGGAGTCGTACTCGTTCATCTGGCAGCCGAAGGTCTTGATGAAGTAGCGGCGGGGCATAGGCAATGGTGTGAACGGGGAATTTTACGGGCTTGGGACTGCAGCCGCACGGCAACCGCAACCTGGCAAATAAACGCTGTTATTTCATGTAGTTGCCAGCTAGCCAGCAGCGCCACCGACGACTCGATCGCGTACCGCGGTGGCCCGTGGGCGTGCTGCACCGCATCGGGTGTGGGTGCCCGCTGGCCAAATCGGTCGCCCTGCGCCTACGGTGGCGAGTCTGGCGCGTCAGGGCGTTCCATGAAAGCATCAAGGCGGCGAATGGATTCGCCGGGTCCTGACTAAAGGAGAGGTCATGACAGCCGTAATTTCCCGACTGCGCTTCGTCGCGCTGCCGGCGTTGCTGGCGGCAGGGTGCGCGCCGGCCGGCGCACAGGAGTTGTATGCACTCGCGGGCGGGCAATACACCCAGAGCCTCAAGGAATCCACGTACTCGTATGCCATCGAGTACGCGCACAACCTCAGTGACTACGTCTACGCCAGCTTCACCTGGCTGAACGAGGGGCACGTCACCGACCATCACCGCGACGGCTACAGTCCGCAGCTGTGGTTGCGCTGGCCGAGCAACTCGCGCACGTTCCTGCTGTCGGCGGGCGTGGGGCCGTACCGTTACTACGACACCACCTATGTCAGCTCCACCGGTCAGGTCACGGACGCGCACGACTGGGGCGCGCTGTTCAGCGTCGCGGCGCAGTGGTATTTCCGCGCGCCCTGGGTGATGCAACTGCGCTACAACTACGCGCGGACCACGACGAGCATCTCGACCAACACGCTGCAGCTCGGCTTCGGCTACCAGTTCGAGAGCGCCGCGGCTCCCGGGCCGGTGCCGCCGTCCCACTATGACCTCAGCACGCCGCGCGCCGAGATGACGCTCATGGCCGGCAACAGCGTGCAGAACAATCTCCAGTCGCCTCACGGCGTCGCGTGGGCGGCGGAATTTCGCGAGCGGCTCACCCCCTACCTCGACGCCATTGGCACCTACCTCGACGAAGGCAACACGCACGTGGTCAAGCGCAAGGGTGTGGCCGGGCAGCTCGGTCTGGTGCGCGAATTCCTCAACCACCACGCCGACGTCGGGATCGCGGGCGGTTTCTACCTCGCGCGCGATCAGGATTACCTTGTGCCCTCGGATACGGTGGTGGGAATTGCCACCCGCACTCAGGTGCTGGGACTGCTCAGCATGACCATGACCTGGCGCATCACGCGCATGCTGCACCTGCGCGCCTACTGGGACCGCACGCTCACCACCAACGGCCGCGATACCGACGTGGTGCTGGGAGGACTTGGCTGGTCATTCTGAGCGGAGCGTCTACGCGGCGCGCATGCATCGCGTAGCGTCGCTGCGCCGCCCGCTGCTCGCCGGCGGCAGCAGCTAGAACGGAATGTCGTCGTCGAATTCCTCGCTGCGCGATGCGCCCCCGCCGGCGGACTCTTCCGCCAACGCCGCAGCGCCGCCGCCCGCCCCGCCGGCCGCCGCCGCGCCGGCGGCGCCGCGGGATGCCTCGCCACCGCCGGCCCCGCCACGGCCGCCGAGCATCTGCAGATCGTTGCCGACGATCTCGGTGGAATAGCGGTCATTGCCCTGCTTGTCCTGCCACTTGCGCGTGCGCAGGCTCCCCTCGATGTAGACCTGCGAGCCCTTGCGCAGGTACTCGCCGGCAACTTCCGCCAGCCGGCCGAACAGCGCCACGCGATGCCACTCGGTGCGCTCCTGTTGCTCGCCGCTCTGCTTGTCGCGCCAGCTCTCGCTCGTGGCAATGCGCAGGTTGGCGACCGTGGTGCCCGAGGGCATGGCGCGGGTTTCGGGGTCGGCGCCGAGGTTGCCGATGAGGATCACTTTGTTGACGCCGCGGGCCATCTTGATGTCCTTGGTCGAGTCGGGCGATGGAGAACGGACAGCATAGTGATGCCGTGCGGCGGCGGCTAGCGGCAATTGCGGCCGCAGACGCGGCGATATTGCGCGCCGGGCGCGTTCAGCTCTTGCCGCGGATCTGCGCCGCCGCGCTGCGCAGTATTGCGGCGATGCGGCTCTGCTCCTGCGCCGGGGCGCCGCGCTTCTCGCGCAGCGCCGCCCGCAGCTCGTGGCGCGCGAGAGCGTGTTCCGCCGAGCCGGCCGTCTCGTCCTCCTCGTGGAAGCCGCCGAAGATCTCGCGCACCCGCCCCATTCTGCGGCCGATGTACTCGAGCTGACCGAGCATGGCGGCGGCCGCCTCCTGGTTTTGCCTGAGGTGCTCGCGGCCCGACTCGGTGATGCTGTAGAGCTTCTTGGCGCCGTCGGCCGCCACGCTCGCGTAACCCACCTCCTCGAGCCAGGTGAGTGCGGGATAGATCATGCCGGGACTCGGGCTGTAGAAGCCGCCCGAGCGCTCCTCGAGCGCCTTCATCAGCTCATAGCCGTGACTGGCCCGCTCGGCGAGCAGCGCCAGGAGCACCAGCTGCAGATCGCCCGCAGCCAGGCGCCGGCCGGCGCGAAAAGCGCGTCCGCCCGGCCCCCCGCCACCGAGAAATCCGCCCGCGAAGTAGCCGAAGCGACGCCCGTGCCGCCCGCCCATCTCGTAACCGCCGCCACGGCCGCCGCGCGAGGGGCCGCAGCCGTCGTCAAAGTAGCGCCGATGCATTAAGTCAACTCCTTCTGTCTTGTCCGATATATTTTAAGATATATTTAAGAGTAGTCAAGAGGTCCGGAGGGCTGGTTTAGGGCGGTGAAAACCGCCTGCGGCACCTCCACATCCGCGAAGCGACATCCTCCCGTGCGAGCTCCCCGGTCCTTAGGTCGCACCGCTTCCGGCGCGTACAATTTCCGGTTCAATGCAGTACATCCGCGTGCGCGGTGCGCGCACCCACAATCTCAAGAACCTCGGCCTCGATCTGCCGCGCGAGCGGCTGATCGTCGTGACCGGGCTGTCCGGCTCGGGAAAGTCCTCGCTCACCTTCGACACGCTCTACGCCGAAGGCCAGCGCCGCTACGTGGAATCGCTGTCCGCTTACGCGCGGCAGTTCCTGTCCACCATGGACAAGCCCGATGTCGACAGCATCGAGGGACTCTCGCCGGCGATCGCCATCGAGCAGAAGGCGAGCTCGCACAACCCGCGCTCGACGGTCGGTACGGTGACGGAGATCTACGATTACCTGCGCCTGCTGTATGCGCGCGCCGGCATCCCGCGCTGTCCCGATCACGGCATCGAGCTGACCGCGCAGACAGTCAGCCAGATGGTCGACCAGGTGCTGCGCCTGCCAGAGGGCACGGCCGCGGCGCTCGTCGCCCCGGTCGTGAGCGACCGCAAGGGCGAGCACCTGGAGATCATCGAGGACCTCGCCTCGCAGGGCTACGTGCGCGTGCGCATCGACGGGCGGATCCACGACATGGAGGCGTTGCCCAAGCTCGATCCGAAGAAGAAGCACACCATCGAGGCCGTGGTGGACCGCACGCGCGTGCGGCCCGACGCCCAGCAGCGCCTGGCGGAGTCCTTCGAGACGGCGTTGCGCCTCAGCGACGGGCTGGCGCGCCTGGTGTTCCTCGACGAGCCCGCGCGCGAGCCGCTGGTGTTCTCGAGCCGCCACGCCTGCCCGGTGTGCGGTTACAGCGTGCCGCCGCTGGAGCCGAAGCTGTTCTCCTTCAACAACCCGACCGGCGCGTGCCCGAGCTGCGACGGGCTCGGCGTGCAGGAGTTCTTCGATCCGCAGCGCGTCGTCGTACACCCGCACCTGTCGCTCGCCGGCGGCGCGGTGCGCGGCTGGGACCGGCGCAACGAGCACTACTTCCACATGATCCAGTCGCTCGCGAAGCATTACGGCTTCGACATCGAGACACCCTGGACCGAGCTGCCCGAGCACGCGCGCCACGTGCTGCTGTCCGGCAGCGGCACCGAGGCCATCGAGTTCAGCTACCGCGAAGCGGCCGGGCACCGCTCGCGCAAGCGCCATCCCTTCGAGGGCATCATTCCCAACCTGACGCGGCGCTACCGCGAGACGCAGTCGCCAATGGTGCGCGAGGAGCTGGCGCGCTACCTGGGCGTGCGGCCGTGCCCGGAATGCCAGGGCACGCGGCTGAACCGCGCGGCGCGCTTCGTGTTCCTCGCCGGCCAGAGCCTGCCGCAGGTGGCGCACCTGACCATCGGCCGCGCGCTCGAGTTCTTCACGCACCTCACTCTGGAGGGCTGGCGCGGTGAAGTCGCCGCGCGCATCGTCAAGGGCGTCCTCGAGCGGCTGCGCTTCCTCGTCGACGTGGGACTCGAGTACCTGACGCTCGATCGCAGCGCCGAGACGCTCTCGGGCGGGGAATCGCAGCGCATTCGTCTCGCCAGCCAGGTCGGTTCAGGTCTCACCGGCGTCATGTATATCCTCGATGAGCCCTCGATCGGACTGCATCAGCGCGACAACCGCCGGCTGCTCGCGACGCTCAAGCAGCTGCGCGACCTCGGCAACACGGTGATCGTGGTCGAGCACGACGAGGAGGCGATACGCGAGGCCGACCACGTGGTGGACCTGGGTCCCGGCGCCGGCGCGCACGGGGGCCACCTGGTCGCGCAGGGAACCCCGGCCGACATCGAGGCGAACCCCGAGTCGATCACCGGACAATATCTCGCCGGCAAACGCCGCATCGCGCTGCCGGGCCTGCGCATGCGGCCCGACCCCGCACGCCAGATCCATATCATCGGCGCGCACGGCAACAACCTGGCGCACGTGACGGCGCACATTCCGCTCGGGCTGTTCACCTGCGTGACCGGCGTGTCAGGCTCGGGCAAGTCGACGCTCATCGTCGACACGCTGTTCGGCCACGCGGCCGCGCAGCTGCAGGGGACGCGCCTCGAGGCGGCCCCGGTCGAGCGCATCGAGGGACTCGGCGAAATCGATCGCGTCATCGACATCGACCAGAGCCCGATCGGGCGTACGCCGCGCTCCAACCCCGCCACCTACACCGGACTGTTCGCGCCGCTGCGCGAGCTGTTCGCGGCGGTGCCCGAGGCGCGCGCGCGCGGCTACGACGTCGGGCGCTTCAGCTTCAACGTCAAGGGCGGGCGATGCGAGGCGTGCCAGGGGGACGGGGTGCTGCGGGTGGAGATGCACTTCCTGCCGGACGTGTACGTGCCGTGCGATGTATGCAAGGGACAGCGCTACAACCGCGAGACACTCGAGATCCGCTACCGCGGCAAGAACATCCACGAAGTGCTCGAGATGACGGTCGAGGAGGCGGCGCGGTTCTTCCAGAACGTGCCCGCAGCGGCGGGCAAGCTGCAGACCCTCACCGACGTCGGACTCTCCTACGTGCGGCTCGGCCAGAACGCGACCACGCTCTCGGGCGGTGAGGCGCAGCGGGTGAAGCTCGCGCGCGAGCTCGCCAAGCGCGCCACCGGCCGCACGCTCTACATCCTCGATGAGCCCACCACCGGGCTGCACTTTCACGACGTGGAGCAGCTGCTGCACGTGCTGCACCGCCTGCGCGACGAAGGCAACACCATCGTGGTGATCGAGCACAACCTCGACGTCATCAAGACCGCCGACTGGGTGATCGATCTGGGTCCCGAAGGCGGCGAAGGCGGCGGGCAGATCATCGCCACCGGCACCCCGGAAGACATCGCGGCGAACCCCGCCTCCTGGACGGGCCGCTACCTCGCACCGCTCGTGCGTCGCGAGAGCCTGCAGCGCGCGGCCGAGCTGGAAAGCGTGGCCGCACCTCGTGCCGCCGCGAGCGGAGGCGCGTAGAGATCGACGGGACCGTTGCGCCTGCCTGCGCTTGCCTGCGCTTGCCTGGCGCTAACACGTTGATTAAGAACACTAGTTTCGGCGGGAACGGGGGGCGGCAGGCGAGCCGCAAGGCCTCGCGGTAATACGATTGCAAATGCGAACCGTTCTCATTCATACTGGAGACATGAACGCTGCTGCCGCCGTTGCGCCCGCTGGCCCCCTCGCCGATCTGGCTGCTGAGGGTGGCTTTACGAGCCTCGCGGCGCTATCCCCCGGTGCGCGCGGTCGCGTGGTGGGAGTCGGCGCAGCCGGTGCGCGGCTCTCCGCGCTCGAGCGGCGGCTCCTCGAGCTGGGCTTCGTGCCCGGCGAGCACATCGAAATCCTGACGGAGGCGCGTCCCGGGCGCGATCCCTTCGTGGTGCGCGTGGGGCACACGACGCTGGCGTTGCGACGTCGCGAGGCACAGAGCGTGCGCGTGCAGCTGCAGCACTCCCGATCCGCCTCACCCTACAGCGTGAGCAGCATCGCCGCCGAGCGGGTCGAGCTGCAGCATCCATGAACGCCTCCGCGGCGGCGGCCGTCGCCGCGCCGCAGCTCAGCCTCTCGCTCATCGGCGTCCCGAACTGCGGCAAGACCGCACTCTTCAATCGTCTCACCGGCAGCCGGCAGAAGGTCGCCAACTACCCCGGCGTCACCGTCGAGCGCAAGGAAGGCCGGCTCACCGGTCCGCGCAGCGGCCGCACCTACCGCGTGGTCGATCTGCCCGGCGCCTACAGTCTCGAGCCCGCCACGCTCGATGAGGCGATCGCGCGCGACGTGGTGCTCGGGCGCCACGCGGTCGAGCCGGCACCTGACCTGCTGGTGTGCGTCGTCGATGCGACCAACCTGCGCCTCAACCTGCGGCTGGTACTCGATCTCAAGCAGCTCGGAGTGCCGATGATCGTGGCGCTCAACATGAGCGATGTCGCCGCGCAGCGCGGCTACCAGCTCGACCGTGGCGCTCTCGAACGTGCGCTGGGCGTGCCCGTGGTGCCGACGGTGGCCGTGCGTGCCGGCGGCGAGCGTGCGCTCGTCGAAGCCATCGAGAGCTACGGGTTGAGCGCGCGGACGCTGGCGCGCCAGCGCCAGGCGCCGAGCGCGCCGCCGCCGGCGGATGCCGCCGCCATCGAGGCCACGCAGCGCGAAGTGCGGCGTGTGCTCGCGGAGAGCGGCTACCGCGTGCCGCCGCGCCAGGCGGCGCTCGAGCGACTCGACGCGGTGGTGCTGCATCCGATCGCAGGCCCCGCGCTGCTCGCGAGCGTGCTGTTTCTCATGTTCCAGGCGGTATTCAGCTGGGCACGCGCGCCGCAGAATCTGATCAATTCCGGCGTGCAGTCGCTCGCCGCTCACCTGAGCAGCGTGCTGCCGCCGGGCCCGCTGCGCGGGCTGCTGCTCGACGGCGTGATTGCCGGCACCGGCAGCGTGCTGGTGTTTCTGCCGCAGATCCTCATCCTGTTCCTCTTCATCCTGGCACTGGAGGACTCCGGCTACCTGCCGCGCGCCGCCTACATGCTCGACCGACTCATGGGACGCGCCGGCCTCTCGGGACGCGCTTTCATTCCGCTGCTGTCGAGCTTCGCCTGCGCCATCCCCGGAATCATGGCCACGCGCACCATTCCATCGCGACGCGACCGCCTGGCCACCATCATGATCGCGCCCCTCATGACCTGCTCCGCGCGGCTGCCGGTGTACGCGCTGCTGATCGGCGCGTTCATCCCGCCGCGCTCCGTGGGCGCGTTCAACCTGCGCGGGCTGGTGCTGTTCGCGCTCTACCTGGCGGGCATCGCCAGCGCACTCGCGGTCGCCTTCGTTCTCAAGCGTACGGTGATGCGCGGGGACTACCGGCCGCTGCTGCTCGAGCTGCCGGAGTACCGCCTGCCGCACCTGACGAGCCTCGCGCTCGGCTTGTGGGAGCGCACGCGCATCTTCCTCACGCGCGTCGGCACCATCATCCTGACGCTGATGGTGGTGCTGTGGTTCCTCGCCAGCTTTCCGGCGCCGCCGCCGCATGCCACCGGGCCCGCCATCCAGTACAGCATCGCGGGGCTGCTCGGCCGCGGGCTCGAGTACCTGTTCGCGCCGCTCGGCTTCAACTGGCAGATCTCGATTGCACTGGTTCCGGGGCTCGCCGCGCGCGAGGTAGCGGTGAGCGCGCTCGGCACGGTGTACGCGATGTCCGGCGCGAGCGACGTGGCGGGCGCGCTGCAGCCGGTGATCGCACGCGGCTGGAGCGTCGCCACCGGCCTGTCGCTGCTCGCCTGGTACGTGTTCGCGCCCCAGTGCCTGTCGACGCTCGCGGTCGTCAAGCGCGAGACCAACTCCTGGCGTTACCCGCTGTACATGGCGCTGTACCTGTTCGCGCTCGCCTACCTCGGCGCGTTCATCACCTACCGGGTGGCACTCGCACTCGGCGGCGGCGCGGCATGAGCGTGCTGCAGCAGCAGTGGCTCGCGGGCGTGCTGGTGCTCGCGTGCGCGCTGTTCGCCGCGTGGCGCCTGATGTCGGTCGCCCTGCGGCTGCGCACGCTCGATGCGCTCGCCAAGCTGCCCGGGGTTGCGCGTGCAGCGTGGCGCGCACGCCTGCGCGCCCGGCTGCTGGCGCGGCAGTCTTCCGTCTGCGGCGGCTGCGCGCCGCCGGCTACGCCGGACGCGGCTTCGCGGAATCGAACACCTGGTGCACTTCGCCGTTGACGATGCGCTCCTGGTAGCTGCCCTGCGTGTAGCTGGCTACCACGCGGCGCCAGAAGCTCACCGCCGGGGCGTTGCGCAGATATTCGCTGATCTCCCAGCGTCCGGCGAAGCGGCTGAGGATCAGCTGCACGGCCGTGCGGCCGATGCCGAGGCGCCGCCGGGCGCGCGATACGAAGAACTCGCCCATGCGGTAGTCGATGCGCGGCTGCGCCGCACCGGCCACCGAGCGCACCACGCGTGCAAAGCCCACCGGCTCGCTGCCTCTCACGATCACGAGCGGATAGGTATTCGGATCGCCGAACCAGTGCGCGATCAGGTCCGGCTCACGGTGCCCGACTTCACCGAGCCGCGGAAACAGTCCCGTGCCGGGATTGAGGTCATCGAGGTACTCGCGATAGACGCTCTGGATCCACAGCCGGTCCGCCGGTGCGGCCCGCGCATCGCGCACGCTGACGCTTTGGACTGCCATGACATGCCCGCAACGAGAACGGCCTGGACAGCTCGCCCGCGCGAACCATCCAGGCCGTGTTGCTTAAAGCGGTAAGCGCGAAAGCTTACTGCTTCGGCGGCGTGCTCGAGTCAGCCGGCGGCGGCGTGGCCGGAGCGGCCGCACCCGGGGCAGACGAAGCGTCGCCAGAGCCTGTGGTTCCCGCAGCCGGAGCCGCCTGGTCAGCCCCACCGGCAGGCGGTGCCTGGCTGGCGTCGCTGGCCGGAGCCGACGGAGCAGGAGGAGCTGCAGCCTGATCAGAGCCTGCGGATTCCTGCTTCGCGCAGGCCGTGAGCATCAGCGCGGCAACGATTGCGCTAAGAGCAAGTTTGGTGTTCATCGATCGGTACCCCGAAGAGAAGCAAGAGTTGTATGGGTGAGACGACGACCGCTCGTGGATCGTTCCGCGACCCGTTCCGGTATGCGCGGAGGGCAAATTCTATAGAAGTCCCGGTACGATTGGAAATTGGCCACCGCGGTGGCTTGTCGGTGCAGGGCGACAGTGCCAGGGGGTTGGGATGTCGGAAGCGCAAGCGCAACACGAATTGCACGTTAGGCTCGAGCGCTCCTTCGCTGCGCACGTGGCAGCACTGTGCGAGCGCAGCGCACACGCGCTCGCGGCGTGCGGCTTCAGGGGGCTCTTGGTGTATGCCGGCAGCCCGCTGCCGGTCTTCGAGGACGACCGGACCTATCCGTTCGTGGCGAACGCCCCTTTCAAGGTGTGGGTGCCGCTGGCGGATGCGCCCGGAAGCTTCGTCTGGTTCGAGCCCGGAGCGCGCCCGCGGCTGATCCTCGAGCGCCCGACGGACTACTGGTACAAGCCGGTCGATCTGCCTGAAGGCTACTGGGTGCGCCACTTCGACATCCGCACGGCCGCCGACAGCGCCGCGGCACGCGCCCTGCTGCCGGCCGACCTCTCGGCAGCTGCCTACATCGGCGACGCGTTCGCGGAGCTGGCCGCCTGGGGAGTCGGCGCCGTGAACCCCCGGCCGCTGATGCGCCAGCTCGATTATGGCCGCGCCGTGAAGTCGGCCTACGAGCTCGAGTGCCTGCGCGAAGCGAGCCGCCTGGGAGTGCTCGGGCACCGCGCCGCGCTCGCGGCGTTCCGCGCCGGGCTTTCCGAGTTCGAGATCGAGCTGGCGTTCCTCGGGGCGTGCGGGCTGCGCGAGCAGGAACTTCCTTACAATCCGATCATCGCGCTCAATGCCGGCGGTGCCGTGCTGCACTACCAGGTGTTGGAGAAGCAGCGCCCGCGCGAGCGGCTCTCGCTGCTCATCGACGCCGGCGCCGGGTTCGCCGGCTATGCCTGCGACATCACGCGCACCTACTGCGCGGCAGATGCCGAGTTCGAGGCGCTCATCGGCCGCGTGGACCGCATGCAGCAGGCGTTGTGCGCCGCGGTGCGTCCCGGGGTCGACTGGCGGGAAGTGCACCTGCTCGCGCACCGCCTCAGCGGCGAGCTGCTGCGCGAGGCGGACCTCATCCGCTGCAGCGTCGAGGAAGCCGTGGCGAGTGGCGTGACCTCCGTGTTTCTGCCGCATGGCATCGGGCACCTGCTCGGGCTCGAGGTACACGACGTCGGCGGCCTCATGCGCTCGCCCGCGGGCGGCGAGATCCCACGACCCGAGGGACACCCGTACCTGCGCCTGACGCGCACGCTCGAGGAGGGGTTCGTCGTGACGATGGAGCCCGGAATCTATTTCATCGGGCAGCTGCTCGAGGCGGCACGCAGCGATGGCCGTGGACGGCACATCAACTGGCTCAAGGTCGAAGCGCTCGCGCGCTTCGGCGGTATCCGCATCGAAGACGACCTTGCCGTGACGCGTGACGGGTGTGAGAACCTCACGCGCAATGCGTTCGCCCAGTGAAACAAAGACCTACCGTTTTGCCAGCAGATCCCTTATTTCCTGCAACAATACTTCCGTCTTCGTGGGCGGAGCCGGTGCGGCGGCGGCTGGCGCCGGGCGCTTCAGACGGTTGATGCCCTTGACCACGATGAAGATGCACAGCGCGATGACGACGAACTCGAAGGCGGTCTGCAGGAACGAGCCGTATTTCAGCAGCACCGGCTTACCCGCCGCGTCTGTCGAGAGGCGCACCGCGAGGTCGGTGAAATTGACGCTGCCGATGAGCGGGGAGAGCGCGGGCATGACCAAATCGCCTACCAGGGAGGAGACGATCTTGCCGAACGCGGCGCCAATCACGACGCCGACGGCGAGGTCGATGACGCTCCCCTTCATCGCGAACTCTTTGAATTCCGAAGCAAAACTCATGAGCTAGCCTCCCTTCGTCACTCGAACGGCGCAGCGCCCGGCGCTGCCCGCCCCGTACGCGCTTTTCTTACGTTGCGACTTTCTTCTTGCGCGTGCGCTTCTTCGGCGCCTCGGCGGGCTCGGCCCGTTCCTCGGCCTTCGCCTTCGGTTTGGCCGTGCTCTTCGCGGCTACCTTGGCCTTGGTGCGCCGCGCGGTCTTTTTCTTCGCCTCGGTGGGCTCCTCGACCGCCACCGGCGCGGGTCCCTCGACCAGCTGCATCAGTGCCATGGGAGCCGAATCACCCGGGCGCGGCATCATGCGCAGGATGCGCGTGTAGCCACCCGGCCGCGTCCTGAAGCGCGGACCCAGATCGGCGAACAGCTTCTCGACCACCGCGGGATCGCGCAGGCGCGCGAACGCCAGGCGGCGGTTGGCATCGCCGTCGTTCTTGGCGAGCGTGATGAGCGGCTCGACCACGCGGCGCAGCTCCTTCGCCTTGGGCAGCGTGGTGCGGATCGTCTCGTGCCGCAGCAGCGCGACCGACATGTTGCGCATGAGCGCGTGGCGGTGCGCGCTGTTGCGCGAGAGCTGGCGGCCGGAAAGATGGTGACGCATTCGCTAAAGTTCCTTCAGATCACGTCGCGCTCTTCGTCGTGCTTCAGGCCCGCCGGCGGCCAGCCGTCGAGGCGCATGCCGAGCATGAGCCCGTGGCTCTGCAGCACTTCCTTGATTTCGGTGAGCGACTTCTTGCCGAGGTTCGGCGTGCGCAGCAGCTCGACCTCGGTGCGCTGCACCAGGTCGCCGATGTAGTGGATGTTCTCGGCCTTGAGGCAATTGGCGCTGCGCACGGTGAGCTCGAGCTCGTCCACGGGACGCAGCAGGATCGGATCGAACTGCATCTCCGAGACCTTGGTCGCCGCTTCCTCCTCGCCCTGCAGGTCGACGAACACCGACAGCTGGTCCTTGAGGATGCTGCCGGCGCGACGGATGGCTTCCTCCGCGTCGATGGTGCCGTTGGTCTCGATGTCGATGACGAGCTTGTCGAGATCGGTGCGCTGCTCGACGCGCGCCGCATCCACCGAGTAGGTCACGCGCCGCACCGGTGAGAACGAGGCATCGAGCTGCAGCCGGCCGATCGGGCGCGTCTGCTCCTCGAAGGCAACCCTTGATGCCGCCGGGCGATAGCCGCGGCCGCGCTCGACGCGCAGCGTCATCGACAGCTCGCCCGCCTTGGTGAGGTTGGCGATCGTGAGCTCGGGGTTCACCACCTCGATGTCGTGATCCGTCTGGATGTCGCCGGCGGTCACCGGGCCCGGGCCCTTCTTGTGCAGCCGCAGCTCAGCGGACTCGCGCGAGTGCATGCGCAGCGCCACCGACTTCAGGTTCAGCAGGATGTCGACCACGTCCTCCTGCACCCCCTCGATGCTGGTGTACTCGTGCAGTACGCCGTCGATCTCCACCTCGGTGATGGCGCTGCCGGGCATCGACGACAGCAGCACGCGGCGCAACGCGTTGCCGAGCGTGTGGCCGAAGCCCCGCTCGAACGGCTCGATCACCACGCGCGCCTGGCGCGGCGCCACCGGCTGCACCTTCACCACGCGCGGCCGCAAAAATTCACTTACAGAACCCTGCATTGCTTACACCTTGCCGGACATCTCAGCCGGCGCCATGGAAACTCGGGCGGACCCGCATGCATGGGGGCGCCAGGCGCCCTTTACAAGCGGGTGCGATCACTTCGAATACAGCTCCACGACCAGGTTCTCGTTGATGTCGGGGAGGATGTCCTCCCGACCCGGCGCCGACTTGAAGATGCCGCGGAATTCCTTGTCGTTGACCTCGACCCATTCGGGCAGGCCCACCTGCTGCGCGACGTTGAGCGCGCTGGCGATGCGCAGCTGCTTGCGCGACTTCTCGCGCACCTGCAGCACATCGCCCGCCTTCACCTGGTAAGAGGAGATGGTGACCGGCTTCTCGTTGACGGTGATCGCCTTGTGGCTCACCAGCTGGCGCGCCTCGGCGCGCGTCGAAGCGAAGCCCATGCGGTACACCACGTTGTCGAGCCGGCACTCGAGCAGCCGCAGCAGGTTCTCGCCGGTGGCGCCGGCCTTGCGGGCGGCCGCATGGTAGTAGTTGCTGAACTGGCGCTCCAGCACGCCGTACATGCGGCGCAGCTTCTGCTTCTCGCGCAGCTGCAGCCCGTAGTCGGACAGGCGCTGGCGGCGCTCACCCTTGATGCCGCCGGGCGGCACGGTGAACTTGCACTTGTTTTCCAGCGGCTTCACGCCGCTCTTCAAAAACAGGTCAGTGCCCTCGCGGCGGGCGAGTTTGCACTTCGGACCGGTATAACGCGCCATAGTTGCCTCGTACCCCTTTAGACCCGGCGCTTCTTCGGCGGCCGGCAGCCGTTGTGCGGGATCGGCGTGACGTCGGAGATGCTGGTGATCTTCAGTCCGCAGTTGTTGAGCGCGCGCACCGCGGACTCACGCCCGGGGCCGGGGCCGCCGACACGCACTTCGACGTTCTTCACCCCGTGCTCCTGCGCGGCGGTGCCGGCCTTCTCCGCCGCCACCTGCGCGGCGAACGGTGTGCTCTTGCGCGAGCCGCGAAAGCCGCAGCCACCCGAGGTCGCCCAGGAGAGCGTGTTGCCCTGGCGATCGGTGATGGTGATGATCGTGTTGTTGAAGGAGGCATGCACGTGCGCGATCGCATCGAGCACGTTCTTGCGCGCCTTCTTCGGCTTCTTCGGCGCGGCCGCCGCGGCCGCCGCGGCCGGCGCCGCGCCGGCGGTGCCTGCGCCCTGGGGTTTCTGCTCAGCCATCAGTTATGCCTTTCCGGGAGGTGCATTCAGTTTGACCGCCTGCTTGCGCGGGCCTTTGCGGGTGCGCGCATTGGTGCGCGTGCGCTGGCCGCGTACCGGCAGCCCGCGCCGGTGGCGGATGCCGCGCCAGGAACCCAGATCCATCAGCCGCTTGATGTTCATGGAGACTTCGCGCCGCAAGTCGCCCTCGACCGCGAACTTCGCGATCTGCGAGCGGATGGCGTTGACCTCCGGCTCGGTGAGGTCCTTCACCTTGGTGGTGGGGTTGACGCCCGCCGCCTCGCAGGCCAGGTGCGCGCGCGCGCGGCCCACGCCGTAGATGTGCGTGAGTCCGACCCACACGTGCTTGTTCATCGGGATGTTGATGCCGGCTATGCGTGCCATGTCGCTTTCCTCAACCCTGGCGCTGCTTGTGGCGCGGGTCCGTGCAGATGACGTAGACCACGCGGCGGCGCCGCACGATCTTGCAGTTCTTGCAGATCTTCTTGACCGACGGACGTACCTTCATATTAGCCACCCGAACCGCTGCGGCCGTAGCCGAGCAGGTTCGCCTTCTTGAGAAGTCCCGGATAGTGATGCGACATGGTGTGCGCGTGCAGCTGCGACATGAAGTCCATCACCACCACCACCACGATGAGCAGCGAGGTGCCGCCGAAGCGAAACGGCACACCCTGCCAGGAGATCAGGATCTCCGGTATCAGGCACACCGCGGTCACGTACAGCGCTCCCCACAGCGTCAGGCGTGTCAGCACGTGGTCGATGTACTCCGCCGTCTGCTGCCCGGGGCGGATGCCGCGCACGAAGGCGCCGGACTTCTTGAGGTTGTCCGCGGTGTCGCGCGCGTTGAACACCAGCGCGGTGTAGAAGAAGCAGAAGAAGATGATCAGCACCGCATACAGCGTCAGGTGCAGCGGCTGGCCGTAGCCCAACGCCGCGGCGACGTTCTGCGCCGCGGTCGCGAACCAGCCCTCCGAGCCGGTGCCGACGAAGCTGGCGAGCGTCGCCGGAAACAGCAGCAGGCTCGAGGCGAAGATCGGCGGGATCACGCCCGACATGTTGATCTTGAAAGGCAGGTGGCTCGACTGGCCGGCGTACATGCGCCGCCCCACCTGGCGCTTGGCGTAGTCGACCGGGATACGCCGCTGCGCGCGTTCGACGAACACCACGAAGTAGGTGACGCCGATCACCAGGATGATGAGGGCGAGCGCCACCGGGCCCTGCATTTCGCCCGAGCTCACCGCCTCGGCGGTGTTGCCCACCGCGCCCGGAAGCCCCGCCACGATTCCCGAGAGGATGATCATGGAAATGCCGTTGCCGATGCCGCGCTCGGTGATCTGCTCGCCGAGCCACATGAGGAACACGGTGCCGGTGGTCATGGTGACGGTGGCGGTGAACAGGAACGGCCAGCCGTGCACCAGCGTCAGGCCGCCCTTCTCCAGGGCGCCCGCGGCGGCAAACGACTGCACCAGGGCGAGCGCCACGGTGCCATAGCGGGTGTACTGGGTGATCTTGCGCCGCCCCGACTCGCCCTCCTTGCGCAGCTCCATGAGCGTCGGCACCACCATCGACATCATCTGGATGATGATGGAGGCGGAAATGTAGGGCATCACGCCCATGGCGAAGATCGACAGCCGCGACAGCGCCCCGCCCGAGAACATGTTGACGATGCCGAGAATGGTGTTGGAGCGGTCGCCGAAGAAGCGCGCGACTTCCGCCGGGTTGATTCCCGGCACCGGGATGAAGGTACCGATGCGGTACACGACCAGCGCGCCGATGAGGAACAGCAGGCGGCTGCGAATTTCCCCGAAGCGGGCGGCTTCGCTGAACGCGGCGGCGGGATTGCTTACGGTGGTGTTCGCCATGTGGATCCTGGGCAGGCTTCAGGCCTCGATCGTGCCGCCGGCCGCCTCGATGGCCGCCCGCGCACCCTTGGTGACCGCGATGCCCTTGAGCGTCACCGCCTTGTTGATCGCGCCGGCGAGCACCACCTTGGCGCGCTCGGTCCCGGCAGGCACCACACCCGCCGTCACGAGCGCGGCGAGGTCCACCACCGCGCTGTCCACCTTGGCGAGCTCGGCGAGGCGCACCTCGGCGCGCGTGCGCTTCATAGCCGAGCGAAAGCCGACCTTGGGCATGCGCCGCTGCAGCGGCATCTGGCCGCCCTCGAAGCCGACCTTGTGGTAGCCGCCCTTGCGCGCGCGCTGGCCCTTGGTGCCACGCCCGCAGGTCTTGCCCTGGCCGGCGGAGGCGCCGCGGCCGACGCGCTTAGCGAAGCGCCTGGAGCCGGGGGCGGGCTTGAGTGTGTTCAGTCGCATAGTCTCACTCGTCCTTCTCGACGCGCAGCAGATGCACGGCGGTGGCGATCATGCCGCGGTTCTCACGCGTATCGGCAACGCGCACGCTCTGACGGATGCGCCGCAGGCCAAGGCCGCGCGCGCAGGCCGCGATGTTCCTCAGCTGCCCATGCAGGCTCCTCAGCAGCGTCACTTTCAATTGCGGTTGCGCCATGTGCGTTTCAGCCCGTGATCTCTTCCACGCTCTTGCCGCGCTTCGCCGCGATCTCATCGGGCGAGCGGATCTTGGCCAGCGCGTTCATGGTCGCGCGCACCACGTTGATCGGGTTGCGCGAGCCGTAGCTCTTCGCCAGCACGTTACGCACCCCGGCACACTCGAGCACCGCGCGCATGCCGCCGCCGGCGATGACCCCGGTGCCATCGGAGGCCGGCTGCATGTACACGCGCGTGGCCCCGTGTGTTCCTGTGACCGCGTAATGCAGTGAATCGTTTCGCAGCGCGACGTTGATGAGGTTCTTGCGCGCCTGGGTCATCGCCTTGGAGATCGCCACCGGCACCTCGCGCGCCTTGCCGAAGCCGTAGCCCACCCGCCCGGCGGTGTCGCCCACCACGGTCAGCGCGGTGAAGCCGAACTGCCGGCCGCCCTTGACGACCTTGGCGGTGCGGTTCACCGCCACGAGCTTCTCGACGAACTCGTCTGCGGGCTGGCCCTTCTCTGGTCTTGCCATATCTGTCCGTCCTGACTAGAACTCAAGGCCCGCTTCGCGGGCGGCATCCGCGAGCGCCTTGACGCGCCCGTGGAACTGGAAGCCGGAACGGTCGAAGGCGACCTTGCTCACCCCCGCGGCCTTGGCGCGCGTGGCGATGGCGCGGCCGACCGCCTTGGCTGCCTCGACGTTGCCGGTGGTCTTGAGGCCTGCGCGCACCTCTTTCTGCACCGTGGAGGCCGCGGCGATCACCTTGGCGCCGAGCGCATCGGTCACCTGCGCGTAGATATGCTGCGGCGTGCGGTGCACGCTCAAGCGCGCCACGGCGAGGTCGCGGATGTGGGCGCGGCTCTTGAGGGCGCGCCGCAGCCGGCGCGCCTTCTTGGTGATGATCATTTCTTCTTGCCCTCCTTGAGGGTGATCTGCTCATTCGCGTAGCGCACACCCTTGCCCTTGTAGGGCTCGGGCGGGCGAATGCCGCGGATCTCGGCGGCCGTCTGGCCGACTTTCTGCCGGTCGATGCCCTTCACCACGATCTCGGTCTGGCTCGGGGTCTCGATGGTGATGCCCTCCGGAATCGCCACGTTCACCGGGTGCGAGAAGCCGAGCGTCAGGTTCAGGCTCTTGCCCTGCACCTGGGCGCGAAAGCCGACGCCCACCAGCTCGAGCTTCTTCTCGTAGCCCTTGGTGACGCCGCGCACCATGTTGGCGAGGTGCGCACGCGTGGCGCCGGCGCGCGTGCGCGCCAGCCCCGGGTCGGCGTAGCTGATCTCGAGCTGCTTCTCGCTCTGCACCACGGATACACCCGGGGTGAGCGGCAGGCTGAGCGAGCCCTTGGTGCCCTTGATGGTCACCGCGGAAGGCGCGATGGTCGCAGTCACGCCCGCAGGCAACTCGACCGGTGATTTGGCAATTCTCGACATAACGTTCTCTATCGGTCACTCACGCGACGATGCACAGAACCTCGCCACCCTGCCCCGAGGCGCGCGCCTGGCGGTCGGTCATCACACCCTTGGGCGTCGACACGATCACCGTGCCCATGCCGCCCAGCACCTTGGGCAGCTCGTCCTTGCCGCGGTAAATGCGCAGTCCCGGCCGGCTGACGCGCTCCAGGCGGTCGATCACCGGACGGCCCTCGAAGTACTTCAGCCCGACGGTCAGCCGCGGCTTGCCGCCCTCGGCATCGAGGCGGAAGTCACTGATGTAGCCCTCGTCCTTCAGCACCTTGACGATGGCGGTCTTCAGGCGCGAGGAGGCGAGCTGCACTTCGCTCTTGCCCGCGGTCTGGCCGTTGCGGATGCGCGTCAGCAGGTCGGCGATCGGATCGGTCATGCTCATGCGGGGCCCCTCACCAGCTCGCCTTGGCGAGGCCCGGGATCTCGCCGCGGCTCGCGACCTCGCGGACCTTGACCCGTGACAGCCCGAACTTGCGGTACACCCCGCGCGAGCGCCCGGTGATGGCGCAACGGTTGCGGTGCCGCGACGCACTGGCGTCGCGCGGCTGCGCCTGCAGCTGCGCCTGCGCAGCCACACGCTGCTCGGGCGAGCTCTTGGGGCTTCTGATCAGCTCCTTGAGCTTGGCGCGCTTCGCCGCGTACTTTTTCACGATCCCCGCGCGACGCTTCTCGCGCTCGACCATGCTCGTCTTCGCCATAAGTGTTGATTTTCCGGTTACTTGCGGAACGGGAAGTTGAATGCCTCGAGCAGTGCTCGCCCCATGCGGTCGTTCCGGGCCGTCGTGGTGATGGTGATGTCCATGCCGCGCAGCTGATCGACCTGGTCATACTGGATCTCGGGAAAGATGATCTGCTCCTTCACGCCGAGCGAGTAGTTGCCCTGGCCGTCGAAGGCGCGCGGCGAGACGCCGCGGAAGTCGCGGATGCGCGGCATCGCGATGTTGATCAGCCGGTCGAGGAACTCGTACATGCGCCGGCCACGCAGCGTCACCTTGGCACCCACGGCGAGGCCGGCGCGCAGCTTGAAGGAGGCGATGGCCTTGCGCGACTTGGTGATCAGCGGCTTCTGACCGGTGATGCGGGTGAGGTCGGCGACCGCCGCATCCATCACCTTCTTGTCGGCGACCGCTTCGCCGACGCCCATGTTGACCGTGATCTTGCTGATGCGCGGCACCTGCATGAGGTTGTCGATCTTCTGCTCCGCGCGCAGCTTCGCAATCACCGTCTCGCGATAGAACTGGTGCAGCCGCGCCGGGCCCGTGGGCCGCGCGGGTTTGGCGGCCACCGCCGGCGGGGCGGCCGGCGCGGCGGCAGCCTGCTTGGGCGCCTTCGGCTGCTTGCCGCCCTTGCCCGTCTGGCCGCCCTTGCCCGTCTGGCCGCCGGCTTCTTTGCCTGCTGCTGCGTCAGACATCGAGCATCTCTCCGTTCGACTTGAAGAAGCGCACGCGCTTGCCGTCGGCGAGCGCCTTGATGCCGATGCGGTCGCCCTTCTTCGCGGCCGGGTTCCAGATCGCGACCTTCGACACGTGCAGCGGCATCTCCTTCTCGATGATGCCGCCAGGCTTGCCGGCCTGCGGGTTGGGCTTGGTGTGCTTCTTCGCCATGTTGACGCTCTCGATGAGCACGCGGCCGTCGGCGAGCACCTGCAGCACCGCGCCGCGCCGGCCCTTGTTGCGGCCCGACAGCACGATCACCTGGTCGCCTTTCCTGATCTTCCTCATCTCAAAGCACCTCGGGAGCGAGCGAGATGATCTTCATGAACTGCTGGTTGCGCAGCTCGCGCGTCACCGGCCCGAAAATGCGTGTGCCGATCGGCTCGAGCTTGTTGGTAAGCAGCACCGCGGCGTTGCCGTCGAAGCGGATCAGCGAGCCGTCGGCGCGCCGCACCCCGCGCTTGGTGCGCACCACCACCGCATCGTATACCTCGCCTTTCTTCACCTTGCCGCGCGGGATGGCGTCCTTGACGCTCACCTTGATGACATCGCCGACGTTGGCGTAGCGGCGGCGCGTGCCGCCGAGCACCTTGATGCACATGAGCGTGCGCGCGCCGCTGTTGTCGGCGGCATTCAGCATTGTGCGCATCTGGATCATGATTCAAATCCTGCTTTCGCTCATGGCGGTAGCGGCGCCGTCAGCGCCCGGCGGCCTTCTGCACCACCTCGAGCAGCCGCCACGACTTGCGTCGCGACATCGGCCGGCACATGGTGATGGTGACGAGGTCGCCCTCGCCGCAGGCGCCGCTCTCATCGTGCGCCAGCAGCTTGGTGGTACGACGGATGAACTTGCCGTAGGTCGGATGCTTCACCAGCCGCTCGATCTCGACCGCGATGGTCTTGCGCATCTTGCTGCTCACCACGCGCCCGGTGAGGGTGCGCGCGCCGCGCGCTTCGACAGCGCCAGGCGCCGCCGCCGCGGGCGTCGCGCTCGCGGCTGCCTCCGGCTGCAGCGCCGCGCCCTCGGGCTGCGCCCTGGTCTTTTTCGGACTCACTTGTCATTACCTCCGGCCGCCTGCTTCTCATGCAGCACGGTCTTCAGGCGCGCGATATTGCGCCGCACCTTACCGAACTGGTCGGGCTTGGGTTGCTGCCCGGTGGCGCGCTGCATGCGCAGCGCGAACTGCTCCTTGCGCAGCTTCACCAGCTCGTCGGCGAGCTCGGCTGCCGAGCGGCTGCGCAGCTCCTTGGCTTCCATCTAGCGCACCTGCCGTTTCACGAACGAGGTGGATACCGAGAGCTTCGAGCCGGCCAGGCGGAACGCCTCGCGCGCCGTCACCTCGTCCACTCCTTCCATCTCGAACAACACCTTGCCGGGCTGCACGCGCGCCACGTAGTACTCGACGTTGCCCTTGCCCGAGCCCATGCGCACCTCGAGCGGCTTCTTGGTGATCGGCACGTCGGGGAACACGCGAATCCAGATCTGGCCGCCGCGCTTGACGTAGCGCGCCATGGCGCGGCGCGCCGCCTCGATCTCGCGGGCCGTCATGCGTGCGCGGCTCGTGGCCTTCAGGCCGTACTCGCCGAAGGACACGTGGGCGCCGCGCGTGGCGAGGCCGCCGTTGCGGCCCTTGAACTGCTTGCGGTACTTGGTGCGCTTGGGCTGCAGCATGCTCATGTTTCAGGCCTTCACGCCTGTGCCGCGGGCTCGCCGGCGGTGGCCGGCGCGGCGGCGGCCGGCGCAGCGGCGGGCGGCACGGCGGCGCCAGCAGCGGGAGCGGCGACCGCCGGGGCGGCAGGAGCTGCGGCAGGGGCGGCGCTCTCGGCCTCGGCCTCCTGCGCCAGATCGCTCTTGTCGAACACCTCACCCTTGAAGATCCACACCTTGACGCCGATGACGCCGTAGGTGGTGTGCGCCTCGGACAGCCCGTAGTCGATGTCGGCACGGAAGGTGTGCAGCGGGATGCGGCCCTCGCGGTACCACTCGGTGCGCGCAATTTCCGACCCGTTGAGGCGCCCGGACACGCGCACCTTCACGCCGAGCGCACCGGAGCGCATGGTGCTCATCACCGCACGCTTCATGGCGCGACGGAACATCACGCGCTTCTCGATCTGCTGCGCGATGGAGTCGCCCACCAGCTGTGCGTCGAGCTCCGGCTTTCTGATCTCGGCGATGTTGAGACGCACGTCGTTGACGTTCATGCCGAGCAGCGCCGCGGTCTCCTGGCGCAGCTTCTCGATGTCCTCACCCTTCTTGCCGATGACGATGCCGGGACGGGCGGTCTGGATGGTGATGTTCACCTTCTTGGCCGCGCGCTCGATCTGAATGCGGCTGACGGACGCCTCCTTGAGCTTGTCCTTGAGGAACTCGCGCACGCGGAAGTCGGTGTGCACCTGCAGCGGGAACTGCTTCTTGCCGGCGTACCAGCGGCTGGTCCAGTCGCGGGTGATGCCGAGGCGTATCCCGATCGGATTGACCTTCTGACCCATGCGTTAGTCCTTCTTACCATCGCTCACCGCGACGGTGATGTGGCTGTTGCGCTTGATGATGCGCGCGCCGCGCCCCTTGGCGCGGGCGGCGAAGCGCTTGAGTTGCGGGGCCGCATCCACGTGTATGAGCGCGATCCTCAGCTCATCGATGTCCGCGCCGTGGTTGTGCTCGGCGTTGGCCACCGCCGACTCGAGCAGCTTGCGCACCAGCGCTGCAGCCTTCTTCGGCATGAATTTGAGCGTGGCGATCGCGCTGCCGACGCTCTGGCCGCGCACCACGTCCACCACCAGGCGACACTTCTGCGGAGAGATGCGCGCGTAGCGCAGTGTGGAAGTCACTTGCATCGTATTGGTCCTGCGCGCGCCCTCAGGTGGCGCTCGCCGCCTCCACCTTGCGGTCCCCGGAGTGCGCCTTGAAGGTGCGCGTCGGGGCGAACTCGCCGAGCTTGTGGCCGACCATGTTCTCGGTGATCAGCACCGGGATGTGCTGGCGGCCGTTGTGCACGGCGATCGTCAGTCCCACCATTTCCGGCACCACCATCGAGCGGCGCGACCAGGTCTTGATGGGCTTGCGATCGTTCCTGGCGGATGCCGTCTGCACCTTCTTCGCCAGGTGCAGATCGACGAACGGGCCCTTTTTCAGTGAACGTGGCATGAGGCTCTCTTAAGCGGCGCTGCGCGGCACGGGTTAACGGATGCGGTTCTTGCGGCGCTGGACGATCATGTTGTCCGTGCGCTTGTTGTGACGGGTCTTCAGTCCCTTGGCGTTCTGGCCCCACGGCGACACCGGGTGCGGGTTGCCCTGACCGGACTTGCCCTCACCGCCGCCGTGCGGATGATCCACCGGGTTCATGGCGAGCCCGCGCACGGTCGGGCGTATGCCCTTCCAGCGCTTGGCGCCCGCCTTGCCGTAGCTGCGCAGGTTGTGCTCGTCGTTGCCGACCTCGCCGATGGTGGCGCGGCAGTCGACGTGCACCTTGCGCGTCTCGCCGGACTTGAGACGCAGGTAGGCGTAGATGCCTTCGCGCGCGGTGAAGGACACCGAGCTGCCGGCGCTGCGCGCCAGCTGTCCGCCGCGGCCCGGTTTCATCTCCACGTTGTGGATGATCGAGCCGACCGGTATGTGGCGCAGCGACATGGCGTTGCCGGACTTGATGGGCGCGTCGGCGCCCGAGCGCACCTCGTCACCGGGCTTGACGCCCTTGGGCGCGAGGATGTAACGCCACTCGCCGTCCGGGTACTTGACGAGTGCGATGTGGCCGGTGCGGTTCGGGTCGTACTCGAGCCGCTCGACAATGCCGGCGATGCCGTCCTTGTCGCGCTTGAAGTCGATGATGCGGTACTTCTGCCGCGAGCCGCCGCCGTGGTGGCGCGTGGTGATGCGGCCGAAGTGATTGCGCGCACCGGTCTTGTTCTGGTGCGCGGTGAGCGCTTCCAGCGGGCCGCCCTTGTGCAGGTGCGAGCGGTCGATCTTCACTACCGCGCGCTGTCCCGGCGTTCTCGGCTTGTACTTGATGAGAGCCATGCTGCGTTGTTCCGTCAGGCCTTGGCGCGGGCTTCGTAGTCGATGGTCTGGCCGGCGGCGAGGCTCACGTAGGCCTTCTTCCAGTCCTGGGTGCGCCCGCTGGTGCGGCCGAAGCGGCGCGTCTTGCCGGGCTCGTTCACCACCTGCACGCCGGCCACCTTGACGTCGAACATCAGCTCGACCGCTTTCCTGATGTCGATCTTGGTCGCATCGCGCCGCACGCGGAACGTGTACTGGTTGTGGTTCTGCATGGCGAGCGAGGTCTTCTCGGTCACATGCGGGGCGATCAGCACGCTCATCAGCTGCTCGCGGGTCATTGCAGGCGCTCCTCGATCAGTTTCACCGCGCCGACCGTCATCAGTACCTTCTCGTAGGCGGCGAGCGATATCGGGTTGAGCGCCGGCACCTCGATCACTTCCACGTGCGGCAGGTTGCGCGCGGCGAGGATGAGCTTCTGGTCGGTCGCCTCTACCACGATCAGCACCGAGGGCAGCGACCAGGCCTTGAGCTGGCTTGCGAGCAGCTTGGTCTTCGGCTCCGACAGCGCGATGCCGTCGGTCACCAGCAGCCGCTCGGTGCGCACCAGCTCCGCGAGCATCGAGCGGATGGCGCCGCGATACATCTTGCGGTTCACCTTCTGCGTGAAATCGCGCGGCTTGGCGGCGAAGGTCCTGCCGCCGCCGACCCAGATCGGCGAGCGGCTCGAGCCCACGCGCGCCTGGCCGGTGCCCTTCTGCGCCCAGGGCTTGCGGCCGCCGCCGCGCACCTCGGCACGGGATTTCTGCGCCTTGGTGCCCGCACGACCGGCGGCGCGATACGCCGTCAGCACCTGGTGCACGAGCGCCTCGTTGAACTTGCCGCCAAAGGCAACTTCCGATACCTGCAGCGTGGACTCGCCGTTGACGGATTTGAGCTTCATAGGCTGTTACTTCTTCCCCGCCTTGGCCGGATCCTTCGACGCACCGGAGCCGGGCTTCAACGGCGCCGTGGTCTTGCGGGCCGCGCGGCGCGCCGCCTTGAGCGAGGCGCGCACGATCACCTCTCCGCCCTCGGCACCGGGCACCGCGCCGCGGATCAGCAGCAGGTTTCTCTCGAGATCCACCTGCACCACGCGCAGGCTCTCGGTGGTGCGGCGCACGGCTCCCATGTGGCCGGACATGCGCCGTCCCTTGAACACGCGCCCTGGTGTCTGGCGCTGGCCGATGGAGCCCGGCGCGCGATGCGACAGCGAGTTGCCGTGGGAGGCCATGCCGCCGGCGAAGTTGTGGCGCTTCATGGTGCCGGCGAAGCCCTTGCCGATCGTCGTACCGGTCACGTCCACCTTCTCGCCTTCCTTGAAGATGTCGCACCGCAGCTCGCTGCCGGCGGCGAGCTCACTCTTGTCGGCCGCGGCGAGGCGGAACTCGACCAGGGCACGGCCGGGGGCAACCTTGGCGCTCGCGTAGTGACCGTTCACCGCCTTGGAATACAGCTGCGGGCGGCGCGTGCCGTAGGTCACCTGTACGGCGCGGTAACCGTCCTTGTCCTGCGTCTTCACCTGTGTGACCCGGTTCGGCAGAACCTCGATCACGGTCACCGGGACCGTCTCCCCGGCGTCGGTGAACACGCGCGTCATGCCGGCCTTGCGGCCGACCAGCCCGATACCCATTGCAAAATCCTCTCGATCCTCACGCCGAACCCCTTTTGGAGGGCACGACGTCTGGCCCACCGACCGTGGGCTAAGTCATTGAGACAACAGGAGATTTGCACGGCCGTGAGGCCGTGCTGGTCTCGAGTGGTCTTGGAGCTCTTCAAGGACCCGGAAAGGCCTGCTCCAACCGCGCCCGATGCCGCTTGAGCGACCGGCCGCCTCAGGGTTTCCCGGGGGGCCGAAAAGGGCGCGCAGTATAGGCGCGCCGGAGCCTTCGATCAACCGCGATCTAAGGTCGCGCGGACGCCGCCGCGCCCCCAGCGCTTACCTCAGTTCAGCTTGATCTGCACGTCGACGCCCGCCGGAAGCTCGAGCTTCATGAGGGCGTCCACCGTCTTGTCGGTGGGGTTCACGATGTCCATGAGGCGTTTGTGGGTGCGCAGCTCGAACTGGTCGCGCGCATCCTTGTCGGCGTGCGGGGACACGAGCAGGGTGAAGCGCTCCATCTTCGTCGGCAGCGGCACCGGGCCCTTGACGGTGGCGCCGGTGCGCTTGGCGGTCTCGACGATCTCCTTGGCGGAGCTGTCGATGAGGCGATGGTCGAACGCCTTCAGACGGATGCGGATATTTTGATTGGCCATGGCCGTAGTCCTTGGTTACTTACTTGAGGATCTTGGCCACGACGCCGGCGCCGACGGTCTTGCCGCCCTCGCGGATCGCAAAGCGCAGCCCGTCCTCCATGGCAATCGGGCTGATCAGCTCGATCGTCATCTTGATGTTGTCCCCGGGCATGA
>Ga0210394_10000272_pt1 | contig 121862 bp, 84 predicted proteins | sample IncBWC12MmetaG_FD_160121 | JGI IMG/M metagenome (GOLD analysis project Ga0210394, IMG submission 160121) | Forest soil microbial communities from Barre Woods Harvard Forest LTER site, Petersham, Massachusetts, United States - Inc-BW-C-12-M | ecosystem: Environmental > Terrestrial > Soil >...
ACCCCGGGAAGTGCTTGTATACGCTCGAGAACTTGATCGAAAAAAGCAATCGCCGGTTCATCCGCGGATTTGGGACCCCAGAGTGAGAGAGTAAGAGTCAGCGTGTGTGATGGGTCGAAGCCAGGATCGACTTCGAGAAGGCGAACGAAACTCTTCATCATGAGGCCGGCGCCAGTTAGCAGGAGCAAAGCCAGAGCGACATCGGCGAAAATCAACACGCTGCGTAGGCGGTGGCGTTCTTTTCCCGCGGTGCTCTTGCCGGTTTCCTTCAGAGCTTCGTTGAGATCGAGTCTGGAGGCACGGAAGGCGGGCAGGAGGCCAAACACCAGGCCGGTGACTAGGGAGATGCCGAAGGTGAAAGCGAACGTCCAAGCATCAATCTGCACGTTTTGAAGACGCGGTAAATTGGCGAGGCGGACCAGTCGTAGCACGGCAACACCGCCCCAAGCTAAGAAGAGGCCGAAAGCTCCGCCGAGGAGGGAGATTAGGAGACTCTCAGTGAGAAACTGACGGACCATGCGAGCGCGCCGTGCGCCAAGAGCGGCGCGAAGAGCTACTTCGCGCTGGCGGCGCGCGGCCCAGGCGAGAAGAAGATTTGCGACGTTAACACAAGCGATCAGAAGTACGAATCCCACGGAGCCGAGCAATATCCAGAGCGCCGTTTTAACGTCCCCGACGAGATAATCTTTCAGCGGAGTCAGCGTGACGCCGGAAGCGGAGTAGGCCGTGGGATATTCACGGAAAAGGTTTGTGGAGATTTGATTCATTTCGGCTTCGGCTTCGGAGATGGGCAAGCCGTCGCGGAGGCGGGCGATGGCGCGCAAGTGGCGGCAGTCGCGGCAGGCGTACGGAAGCGTGGCATCGTAGGCCAGCGGTGTGTAAATGTCTGCGGGCTTGCGGGGATCGAAAGAGAGAACGGAGGGAAAATCGGCGGGAAGGACGCCGACAACTGTGTAGGCCCGGGTTCCCAGCTGCACCGACTTGCCAATTATGCCGGGGTCGGCGCCGAAGGTTCGCTGCCAGAAGCCGTAGCTCAGGATTACGACAAAATTGTTTCCGCGCACGTCTTCCGAGGGGAGAAAGTTGCGGCCGCGCTCAAGTTTTACGCCCATAAGATCGAAGAGGGTCGAGGAGGCGCGGAAGCCGATGAGAGTTTCCGCGTCGTGCGCGCCGACATAAGTCGGGGACCAAAAGCTGACGGCGGCTACGCCTGTGAAGGAGTGGTTCAATCGATTCCAGTCCATGAATGTGGCCCAGGAGGTGTTCGAGCGCGTGCCGTCGTTGTTCTTCTCAAAAAGGATCATCAATTGATCCTGCTTGGGGAAGGGCAACGGCCGAAGGAGCACGCCGTGAATGACGCTGAAGATCGCGGTGTTGGCGCCGATACCGAGAGCCAGAGTGAGGATCGCGACGATGGCGAAGGCGGGGCTGTTGCGGAGTATGCGCAGGCCGAAACCTAAATCTTGCAGGAGGTCCTGGATGTAGCTGACGCGGCGAGAGTCGCGGCAATGCTCTTTGGAAAGTTCGACGCCGCCGAATTCGCGAAGCGCTTTGCGGCGAGCTTCTTCCTTAGTCAGGCCGGCGGCGAGATGCTCCTGGATTTTTTTCTCGAGGTGGTACAGCAGCTCCTCGCTTAGCTCCTGCTCGACTTGCTCACGGCGAAAGAGAGAGCGCAGGCGAAGCCGCAGAGTCACGATCCAGTGCGATAGACTCAAGAGAACCTCCTTCACACTAACGCGCGAACCCGCCGCATCTACTCGTGTCTAAGAGCGACCATCGGATCGATGCGGCTGGCGCGGCGCGCCGGCAAGTAACAGGCCAGGAGCGCAGTTGCGAGCAAGAGTAGACAAACGGCGGCAAAGGTAAACGGGTCGGTGGATTGGACGCCGTACAAAAAACTCGACATCAGCCGGGTGACACCAAGAGCCGCTAGCAAGCCGATCGCAATTCCGAGGCCGGCAAGGCGCGCGCCCTGGCCGAGCACCATCCCGTATACGTTGCGGCGCTTCGCTCCGAGCGCCATGCGGATGCCGATCTCCTGGATACGCTGCGCTACAGAGTAAGAAATCACTCCATACATTCCAATGGAAGCAAGCAGCAGGGCCAGCAGACTGAAGGCGGCCAGCAGGAGCATGGCGAATCGGGGCTGGCTGAGCGAATCGTTGACCAGAGTAGTGAGGGTGGCGACCTTTGCCAACGGGAGGTCCGGATCGCCGGAATGGATGGCCAAGCGCACGCTCTCGGTCATGGAAGCGGGGTCGACTTTCGTACGTAGCGCAACGCGCATGTTCAACATCGAGGGCCACTGTTTTTGCGTGTCGATCACGAATATTTCGGGGGGTGTTTCCTCTCGCAGGGAGATGTGCTTCACATCGGGAACCACGCCCACGATGGTCATCAGGGGGTAGCGCGAACTTGCGGGGCCTACTTGTTTGCCGAGAGCGCCCTGGCTTGGCCAGAATTTCCTCTCCATGGCCGCGTTAACCAGGGCTACCGGCGTGGAATCAGCGGTGTCGGATTCCAGGAAATCGCGACCTCGCAAAACGGGAGTTCCAATGGAGGAGAGGTAGCCCGTAGAAATGATTGTGTAATTGGCGAAAGGCATTTCTCTCTGGCTGCCGACCGGATGGTCGGGCATGCGAATGACCGTGCTCTCGCCTTCGCCGCCCATCGGAACGGTTTCGCCAATTCCGGCGGACTCGACACCAGGGATGGATCGCAGGCGAGAAAGCGCACTTTGGTAGAACGCTACGATGTGATTTTGGTCTACGTACTTCGAAGCCGGAAGCGGCAACTGGAGTGTGAGAACCCTCCGAGGGTTGAAGCCGCCGCTGGCGCCGAGAAGGCGGAAAAAAGTGCGTGTCAACAGTCCGGCAGATACCACCAGCACCAGAGCGAGGGCCACCTGCGAGACGAGAAGCGCATTGCGCAGCCGCGAGCTCGCGGGAATGCCCGCGCAGCCGCGGCCGCCTTCTTTGAGCGAACTGGCGAGGTCCTTACGCGTGGCGCCCAACGCTGGAGCCAGGCCGAAAAGGATTCCCGTAGCCACGGAAACGCACAGAGCGAAGGCGAAGACCAGGAGATCAAGCCTTACTTCACGCAGACGGGGAATGTTCGAGGGGCCATAAGCCTTTACAAAATCAATGCCTAGGTACGCGATAAGCGTGGCAACGGCACCCGCAGCGATGGCTATCAGGAGGCTCTCTGTCAGAAGCTGACGGACCAGGCGAGAGCGGGTGGCGCCGAGAGCGGCGCGAAGAGTGAATTCTCGACGGCGGCCAAGGGAGCGTGCGAGCAACAGGTTGGCGACGTTAGAGCAGGCAATGAGCAGCACCATTCCGACGGCGCCGAGGATGAGTTCCGAAGGGCGTTGCGTGTCGCCGACTACTTGGCGGGTTAACGGCACGAGGCGTGTGTTGAACCAGCCCTTCCACTGCGGATCTCTCTCCTCGGCTCGTTTGGTGATGAGGTCCATAGCGGCTTGGGCCTGTTCGATAGCAACGCCAGGTTTGAGCCGGCCGATAACCGCGAGTTCGGACGGGCTGCCTTTTGGCTGTGGGGCAACAGCAAGAGGAACCCAGATCTGAGGTTCGCTCGGAAAGTTAAAACTGCTGGGCATTTCCTCGGCGCGGGGAAATTCGAAACCAGGAGGCATTATGCCGACAACGGTGTAGGCGTAGCCGTTGAGGTACACCGCGTGGCCCAGAATGTCGCCGCGCGAGCTGAAGCGTTCGCGCCATAGGCGGTCGCTGAGGATAACTTCGTACTGGTGGCCCGGTTGATCCTCCTCGGCTGTGAAGATGCGTCCGAGGGCGGGGACGGCGCCGAGAGCCGGAAAGAACTCGGCTGAGGCTCGAAAGCCGTCCAGAAACGAAGGCTCGCCGGAGCCGGTAAGATTGAAAGAATCGTTTTGGAACGCGCCCACGAATTGGAAAGGGTGGGATTCCCGAGTTAATAGGCGGAATTGAGTTTGGCCCCAGGGAAAATACTCGGACCCGAGATTCACTCCTGGCGGGGAAACCAGCTCGGGGAGAACGATTCTGTCGGGACTGGGGTAGGGAAGCGGCTTCAGAAGAATGGCTTCGACGAGACTGAACACGGCGGTGCTCGCACCGATGCCGAGAGCCAGTGTGAGGATGGCGACGGCGGTGAAGCCGGGGTTTTTCGACAGCATGCGGAAGGCAAAGCGTATGTCTTGCGCCAGAGTTTCGAGGAAGCTGACACTGCGAGAGTCCCGGCAATTTTCTTTGGAGAGTTCAACGCCGCCGAATTCGCGAAGGGCTCTGCGGCGAGCTTCCTCCAGCGTAAGGTCAGCGGTTAAGTACTCCCGCGTTTTCTGTTCGAGATGGAAGCGCAATTCTTCGCTGAGGTCCTGCTCGACTTGGTTGCGCTTGAAGAGGGAGCGCAACCGAAGCGGCAAAGTGTAGAACCAATGTTTGGGGCGCACCAGGGCTCCTTGTAGCGAAGAGAATCGTTCAGGCCTCTTTGAGTTTCACTACATTGGAGATCGCGACCGAGAGACGGCTCCAGTTGGCGGATTCTTTTTCTAGCTGCGTGCGGCCAAGCCCGGTGAGCGAGTAATACTTGGCGCGGCGGTTATTTTCCGTGGGCTTCCACTCCGCAGTGATCCACCCCTCTTGTTCGAGTTTGTGTAGCGCGGGGTAGAGGGAGCCGTCACTTACTTGGAGGACGTCGCCCGAGACTTGTCTAAGGCGCAGGCTCACGGCGTAGCCGTTGAGGGGTTCGAGGGCGAGAATCTTCAGGAGGAGAAGGTCGAGAGTGCCTTGCACCAGGTCGGAAGGTCTGCTCATTTTTTCCCTACAGGGGTCTCCTCGGTTACCGAGACCAAAATACATCTACTCCGCTCGGTAAGCAAGGGGAAAATATGGGGAGGGAAAAACAGGAAACTACGGCCCAACGTGTTTAACCGCATGGTTAGATCCGCAGCCTCGGAAAATCTCCTGGGCATAACCACCTCTGGCGCGGACGTTTCGTGAGGTTGCTTCTAAAGGAACGCAAGCTCGTTTGCGTTGATACGCTCTTGCCGTATTCGTTTTACCTTTGTTTCGCCAAATGGTGCGATGCGCCCGCTGCCGGCGGTTCGAGAGGGGTTGGCAGCTAGCGGCCCAGGAACTTTTCCAGGGTTTGCAGTTCTGCTTCGGCCATGTCTAGATACTTTTTGGCGTTTTTGGTGTCTTGCTTTTGCATGGCGAATTGCGCTTTGGAGATGTCTGTCTTCATGCGCTGTTGGGCGGAAACAATGTCGCCGCGAAGGCCGTAACCGGAGGCGGCTTGTTGTTTCTGGAGATTATCGAGAGATTGCGAGACGGCACTGGAGCGACTGTCGATGTCGTCATATCGGTGTTCGTTCTCTTCGGCTTGCGCGGCTTCTTCAGCCTTGGCTTGGGCGGCTGCATCGGCGGCTTGGGTGTCCTTCTTGGGTTTGCCGACGGAGGGTTTCTTGGGAGGCTGGGGAGGGTTGCCGCCGGAGCCGGACGAAGTGGAGTTCGACGAGGAAGCGTCGCTAGGGGGGGTAGAAGAGGAGTTTGAAGTATCCGGCGAGGATTGGCCGGACTGCGTGGATGGTGCGCCTGTCGAACCGGAGGGCGGATCTGTAGTGCCACCAGGTGCCGTGGGATTGGCTGTAGCAGACGACGAGGTCGTGGCGTCGCCGGGGGTCGCTGGAGCGGTGGTTGACGAATCGACTTGTTGCGATGGCTTGCTCGGGACGGCGGTCTTGCCAGCGCCGGCAAGAGTCTTTATGCGGCTGGGGAGGTACAGGCCGGCGGCGAACAGAACGGCAACGACGATGAAAGCGCCCAGGGCGATATACAGCCCGCGATGGCCGCCGCCGCTGACAGGTGGAGGTGGCGCCTGTGGCGATGCGGAAGAAGGGCCCGCGGCTGCAGCGGCCAAAGCCGGAGTTGCCGCTGCTACACGCTCGGTAGGTTGGTAAGCAGGCGTGTCCACCACCGTTGTGGGAGATTGGGAGACAGGGGTTTCCTGGAAAAGGGCGGTTGCGCTGCCTGCGGTAGCGGAGGGAGAGGGAGCGTAGGCGCGCGGATCGACTCCGGGCTGAGCCGCTCCACCTTGCGGGGAGACACTTTTGAGAGCGCCGCGGAAGGCGTCGGCGGATTGAAAACGCTGGCCGGGGTCCTTGGCGAGAGCCATGACGATAATTTGATTGAGCGCCTGGGGAATGCCGGGACGGAGAACGATGGGAGGTTTGGGGACCTCCTGGAGATGTGCGGCCATCATAGCGTAGTTGCTGTCGGCCTGGAAGGGGAGCTGGCCGGTGACCATTTCGTAGAGGGAGACGCCGAGGGAGTACAGATCGGAGCGATTGTCGGCGGGATCGCCTTTGACCTGTTCGGGCGGCATGTAATTGAGGGAGCCCAGTGTGGTTCCGGTCAAGGTGAGGCTGCGATCGGTGGCGGAGCGCGCGATGCCGAAATCCATGAGTTTTACGGAGCCATCGGGAGTGAGCATCATGTTGGCGGGCTTGATGTCGCGGTGGATGATGTTTTGTTTGTGGGCGTAGCTGAGGGCGTCGAGAACTTGGTCGATATACTTGACTGCCAGGGCTGGGGGAATAGCGCCTTGGTGGAGGCGAGAGGAGAGCGTGACGCCGTCAACGAACTCCATGATCATGACCAGTTGATTGTCGAGGGTGAGAGCGGTGCGCAGCGCGGCGATATTGGGATGATTGAGGCTGGCAAGGACTTTGATTTCACGGAGAAAGCGGTCGGCCAGATCTTTTTGGCCGGCGAGGTCGGGGAGCAGAATTTTCATGGCTTCGACGCGGTCAGAGATGGTATTGCGGACCTTGTAGACTTTGCCCATGCCTCCGGCACCGAGGATGCCGAGGATTTCGTAATCACCGAGGCGCTGCCCGACTGTGTAGTCCTGGCTCATGGTACGGCTCCCTTCAAATAAGAGAAAAGGCGAGGAAGTCTAAGAGGCCGCCTCGCCGATTCCAATCAAGCACCGAGAGTATCAAAAAAGAGCATGTATGCGCCGCCATTGCGGCGGTCCATCGAGTTATGGAGTGCTGGCCGCGCTGGCTGCGACGTCACCGACTTTGGGCGGATTTGCTCCGGAATAGGTAGCCGTGGCGGAGTCCGCGTCGACGTCGGTCACCGTGGCACTGCCGAGTTTGTTGGTGACCGTCTTGAGCACCTTGCCGGTGGTGGGGTCTTTGACTGTGCGAATAGCGCGGCTGACGTCGATGGTGTCGCCGACGCGCACGCCAACCTTGTTTCCAATGTTGATGATGATGGTGTTTCCGCTGACGTCGGCTACTACGCCGGAATAGGTGGCTTTAATGATGGGCAGGGTTCCGGCGGCGTTGTCGAGTTGCGTGGCGCAATCCGCGACAGCTTTGTTTACCGCTTCGCCGAGGATGGTTTGGCCAAAATTGCTGCTGGTCATGCTGAAGCCGCCGCCACCACCGCTGTAGCCTGTGCCGCCGCCCCCGCCAAGCATCAGACCGGAGCGCGATGATTCGCCGTTGCCGGTTACGGAAGCGAGGATTTCGCCGGTGGTGGTATTCACCAAGCGCGCGGTGATGGCCACTACGGCTTTGGATTCTTTCTTGCCCATGCCGGCAATTGCGCCGGTCCATCCGCTGTGGCCGCCGCCAACGCCGCCAACTTGCTTATCGTCGCGGCCGAATTTGGTGATGGAGCCAAGAATGATTGTGTCCACGCCCAGAATGCGACCGATTTTCGAGGCGCTGGTAGCATCGGCGCGGTCGCTATTATTGAAGTTTTGTTCGGAGATGATTTTGTCGAGGGCGGCGCGCTCGATAACGCGGTACTTGCCGTCAGTAACCAGCTTCTGAACCATGAGGTCGGTGATGCCTTTGCCGACGTCCTGGTCGGTGCCAAAGATGGCCGCCACGGTGGTCCTGACCGTGCCGTAGTCGAAATTCATGACGGCAACGAGTCTTTTAGGTCCTTGCGGTTGCGCAGCGGCGGCAGGCGCCGCTGCTGGCGCGGCCGCCGGAGTGGCCGGCTGCTGTGCTGCGCAAGGCGCAATGGCTAGGAATGAAACACAAAATAGACGTGCGAATCGTGACATAAGAAAGTGCTCCTCACACCCAAGGAATTTGTGAGCGAAAGATGCGAAACGTTTCATGGTGACCAAAACCTCTTCGCGACCGAAGACCGGGGGACGCACAGAGTCGAGAGACCCGCTTAGGGCCGTATCCTACACTGTGGGGGCGGTAGAGGCAACGGTGGTGTGTCGGAAGTGTCGGTAGGGGAACGAGGGGAGAGGTGGCTGGGGGCGACAGAGCGCGGCGAGGAACCAGCCGGGCGAAGACTTGGGAGCGCTAAAACTGGTAGGATTTGTCGGGAGTCCGGGGACTTGGGTGTCGGTCGAGTCAGAAAAAGGGAGCCAAGACAATGTCAGAACCGAGTAAGGAAGAATTGCTGGCGCGGATCGCGGAATTGGAAAAGCAGGCGGGGTCGAAGAGGAAAGGGAGTTTGGAATTCCGAGTGGGAGAAAAAGGAGGGGTTAGCGTGTATGGACTTGGACGCTTTCCCGTCACGCTTTATTACGAGCAGTGGATACGGTTATTGGATATTGCGGATGGATTGCGGGCGTTTCTCGAAGAGAACAAGAGCAAGCTGAAGTTGAAGACAGCGGAGTAGGCGGGAGAAGAGCCTTCCATCAGTCACGCGGAGCTCTTCAACCAGGGGCACCACGCTGTCCCGTCGCGGATCGGGCATGTGTGCCCATAGAATGGCACGTTCTCAGTGCCGGCATGAGCCAGCTCCGCAGAACGGAGCCATCCGCCTCCCTTCAAATGATCAAGTGCCTCCCGGGTGGCACTCGAGTGGTCACACGCTTTTGTGCTTTCGGGAATCAAATTCTTCGGAGAGCCCCGGGACATTCGCAAAATCATCTTTCTCTTGCCAGAGGGACCCATCCACGAATTTCACTCGCAACACCCAGACCGCAGTGTGCAGACAATTTGACCGCAAGCGAAAGCTTGCTTGCGCATAGACCTCTTGGCTTTGTGGAACCTGATTTTGCGGTTCGTTGTACATGCCAAGGGTGCAGGTTAGTCCATGTGGTGGTGCATGGCGAAGATGTTGTCTAGGCCTTGCTCATAGGGATACACGTGGACCATCCAGCCAAAGATGACGGGGTGGAAGCGGCCGCCGGCGTCGGAGCAGGCATCCTCGGTGATGATGGAGCCGTGGAGGCCGAACTTCGTCCAGTCCGCGCTGCGGATTTGGTCGCGCGGGGGCATGCAGAGATTGGTGTGCAGGTGCCACATAGCCACGCTGAGGGGGACGCGAGCGTTGAGCTGGTCATCGGTAGCGTGCTTCGGCATGGTGTACATAGCGCCGACAAGTTCGTAGCCGGTCGCGGTTTTCCTGTAGAGCAGGGAAGTGGGGCGGGCGGGATCGAACGTGAGAGCTTCGAGAAAGCCGTTGCGATAGCTGGTGAAGTGATATTCGGGTTGCGGGATGTTGGGCAAAAAGATTTTGAAGCCGTCGTCTAGCGCGGCGTGGTAGTCCTTGTATTTATCGATGCCGGCGCGAAGTTGCGTGACGATTTCGTTGGCGCGCTGGAGATCTTCGGGAGTTTCGGTGCGCATGCTGGTCATGAACATGTGGTGGGCTTGGGCGTCATGGTGGCCGGGTGTCATGTCTTGCACGGCGGCGCGTTCGTTGTTTTTCTCGTCACCCAACTCCATTCCGGGAATGGATTTGGATGGCGGCGTGGCGGCTTCCTGCGCAGCGGGGCTTAGGGCGACCGGGGCGTGGTGGCCGGGCATAGCGGCCAGCAATACTGTAAGTACAAAGATGGCGGCGAAAACCATTGCGGTTTTGGCGGCGAGATGAAGCAACGTTCTGCGCGCGGACATTACGATTCTCCTCACTTAATAATACGCAGGGAATTGGATGAACATTTCAGAGAAGGCGTTGCTGCGTTCCTGCAGAAAGGCTGTACGGGGGGACAGGGAGAAATCGTGTGCAAGAAGGGAGCGGAATCGGGACACGCCCGCAGAAGATTTTTGGACTGACAGAGCGGCCCCAGCCGGCGTGATAAACTGCTTGCGTGAAAAAGCAAACGGTCGAACCTGCAAGACATTTAGCGGGCGGCGTGCAGCCGCCGGGAGACAAATCGATTTCGCATCGCTACGCAATGCTGGCGGGTTTGGCGGAAGGGACCAGCGCGCTGCGGAATTTTTCGGCGGCGGCGGATTGCCATAGCACGCTTGGGTGTATGAGCGCGCTGGGCGCGGAAGTGAAGGTCGAGAAAGAGTTGGTGCGGGTTACGGGGCACGGACCGCGCGGGTTGCAGAGCAGCTGGCGGGCGCTGGATGCGGGAAATTCCGGGACCACCATGCGGTTGCTCGCGGGGATTTTGGCGGGGCAGGAATTCAGTACAAAACTGACGGGCGACGGGTCGTTGCAGAAGAGGCCGATGAAGAGAGTTGTCGGGCCGCTGCGGGAGATGGGCGCGGATATTCGCGCGAAGGATGATAATTTTGCGCCGCTGGAGATAAAAGGCGCGCGGTTGCACGCGATTGACTATCAAATGCCGATGGCCAGCGCGCAGGTGAAATCGGCGGTTTTGCTTGCCGGGATGTTTGCTGAGGGTGTGACTAGCGTTACCGAGCCGGCGCGGACGCGCGACCACACGGAACTGGCACTGGAAGAGTTCGGGGCGGCTGTCGAACGGCACGGGCGGACTACCAGGATTCACGGGCTTTTCGGGGAGAATGGGGCGGGGAAGTTGGTGGCGAAGTCGTTGGATGTGCCGGGCGATATTTCCTCCGCGGTGTTTTTTGTGGCGGCGGCATCGTTGCTGGGGGATTCGAACATCGCGATTCATAACGTGGGTTTGAATCCCACGCGGACGGCGATATTGGATTTGTTTCTGGGGATGGGGGCTTCGATTCAGATGCTTTCCTTGCAGAGTTCCCATGGGGAGATTATTGGGGACCTGGCTGTGAAAGGTGCGGACTTAAGAGGCGGAGTGATTGAGGGCCAGCAGATTCCGCTGGTTATCGACGAGCTGCCGATGCTCGCGGCGCTGGGGCCGTACACGGAAGAAGGGATTGAGATTCGGAATGCCGGGGAACTGCGTGTGAAAGAGAGCGATCGCATCGCTGCGCTCGCTGAGAATTTGCGGCGGATGGGGGCGACCGTCGAAGAGCGGCCTGATGGATTGAAAGTCGAGGGGCGGAGCGCGGGAAAGCTGCATGGGGCAGAGATTGAGCCGCACGGGGATCATCGGATTGCGATGGCCTTTGCGGTGGCGGCGCTGGCCGCCGAAGGTGCGACGGTGATTCGCGATGCGGAGTGCGCAGGGGTATCCTACCCCGCATTTTTTGAGGACTTGAACCGGCTCGCCGTGCGATAGACAAAGTATCCACGCACGATTCTCGTGGCTTAGTAAAGACAAAGAGACACGCCGAGCGGGATGGTGGATACCGTGACTGCCCCGCCGCGCTTCTCGTCGGCCTGGAACGAGGAGGTTCGCTGCGCAGGCGGTTCTAAGGCCGGCTCATCACGACGGACGACAATATGGGCGAGGGATGGCGCAGCGGGTTCGCCATTCCGTGGCGCTAGGTTCTGGTGGTTCGCCGAGTTCGACCGGCTAGCTCGTTTTGTGGATGGAGATTGCGCCGTAGCTGGTCTTGAGGCTGATTTTGGGCCCGCGGGCAGTGCCGTATTTTCCTTCGAGGTGAGAGTCGCCGGATTCTACCGAAGTTTTCTTCAGAGTGTCCGCGGAAAATTCTGATTCGATATCACAGGAGTGGCAGTCGGAGAGCATGTTGAAGCTTGCAGACTCGGGAAGAGTCAGCGAGATGCTGGCGTTGGTGTTGGTGACTTCGATGTCGGCTTTGGGCGCGGAAGAGAAGCGCAGTTCGACGTCGCCATCGCGGTTGTCGATTTTGACTTTGCCCGTGGCGTTTTCGATGGTTACGGAATAGCGGTTGGTGCGCAGAGTGATGTCCCCGGGGGCATCGACGATTTCAAGATTGCCGGAGCTGGCTTCCATGTGGCCGGTGAGCGAAGTGAGCGTGAGATCGGTGCGTTGCGAGATGAAGCGCAGGCCTTTGGCGACTTTGTCGGCGCGGATGGGGCCGTAGAATTCTCCGTCGAGAGTGAAGCTGCCTGTGGCTGAGGTGACGTCGACCTGCCCGCCCTTCCCGGAGATCTTGATATCGCCTTTGGTGTCGGAGACTTTTACGTCGCCCTTGTGCATTTCGATGGTGACGTCGCTCGATGTGTCGCGAACTTCGACGTCGCCGCTCGTGCTGGTTACGGATACGGGCGTGGTCATGTCGGAGACGGTGATGTCTCCCTTTTCGTTTCGGACGGTGACGAAGGCTTTCTTGGGGACTTCGATGTCCATATCTATGTTGATGCGAGAATCGCTAGCGCCCGCGCCAGTGGGATGGATTTCATAGCCATCGCCCTGCTGAACTATTTCAACGGAAACTGGACCAGCGCGGCGCTGGGCGTCGTCTTCACTCCACGCATGGACGTTTTTCTTGCCAGCAACGTGGATCTCCGCAGTATCCGCGGCGCGCACAGTAATATCGCCGCGTGCGCCGCGAACCGTGATGCGCGCATTTGCAGGTACATTTTTCGGTGCGACATCCAAGTCGAAAGGATAGGCGTCGCCCGGCATGGGAAAGTCCCGGCTGCCGACCTTGCCCTTGATGTACTCGACGCCGACAACGCAGCTCAGTAGCGTGATTACGCCGACGACGAGCAGGATTTCGCCGCCGGTGATACGCGCAGAACCGGGATCGTCGGCCCGGCTGGCGACGGTCCTTTCATAGAGCTTGATCGCGCCCAGGAAAATGAGTGCGAGGGGCCACCAGTGCAGCACCTCAGTCAGTTCCAAGCCGCGATAGTTATGGAGCAGAAGGAGAGAGCCGACGGTTACGAGAACTAGACCTGTAAAGATTCCGCTGGTTCGTTGGCGGCTCCGGGCCATATCGAATTATTGTCCTTGACCTGTGTAAGAGGTGGGTGCCCCGCTCGATGGAGAAGGCGGCACGCTGGGAGCTGGAGGAATCGCACGAGGCACGGGAGCCGTCGAGGAAACATGGCCTTCGCTCGATGCGAAAGCGGACGCCAGACTAATAAGCCCGATCACAATGAGGATGACCGGGTAGGTGTTGTTGAAATCGAAGTAACCGCCGCGCATTTCGGCTAACAGAAAAAGCACGCCCACAGTAACAACCACGACGGGCCCCATGAGGCCGCGGATGCTGCAACGCTGGCAGGTGCAACGGATCCGATCGCTCATCTATGTGTAACCTCCCGAAGGAGCCTCCTACTGCTGCCGGTCGATGCGGTTGCGAAACATCAAAATACCCGCGCCAATCAGAATGAGGGGCCAAAACCGGGCTATGCGGTACCACTGAAACCATTCAAAATTGTTGAGCAAGAGCAGGAGCCCAACGCCAATCAAAATGATCGGACCGATGGGCCGCTGCTTGCTGAAATTATCGAGCGGGTCTGATAGAGGCAGGCCCGCGCGCTTGGCCTGCGCGGTGCGGAGCGCATCGATGGGCATGTACACCCAGAGCGCGGCGATACAAATCCAAAGGGCGGCCGTAGCACCGCCGTTGTCGAGACCGTTTATGCCAGTGATGAACAGCAAAAGGAAAATGGCGAGGTGGATCATGCCCTTGCCGTACTGCTCGTTGTAGAAAGCGCCCAGGCCCGGCAAAAATCCAAGGAAGAAAGCTAATACCGGGTTCGGACCGATTCCCGCAGGGAAGGTCGGAGGCACGGCTGCCGCGGGCGGCTGCGGCAGAAAACCCACCGGTGCAGCTTGCGCCGAAGGTGGCGCTGGATGGCCCAGGATCGTCGCTAGGCAATCTTCGCAGTAGAGAACGTCGCGCACCGGCCGGATACAGGCCGGGCACATGGGCTTGCCGCAATTGCGGCAGTAGCCGGTTGCGTCCACTTCCGAATGGACGGCACAGTTCATGGAATTCTCCTTCCGAGCAGTCCGCCGCACCATTGACCGCTGACCACGGGAACTTCGGTGGCAAGAATTTCAAGTTCTCTGCCGAGGCCATTGGCGCGGTTCTGTTGGCGGGGAGTTGTTGGGCGAGTGCCGTCGGTGCTGCCCGGTGATTTTCCCGGGGCCGATTGCGGAACGGTGCTCTCTGGCGTGGTGGGCAGTTCGTTGTCTTTATTCAAGCGGGACTGGATTTCGTAGACGACGCGCAGATCGCTGACAAACTTCGTGCTGCGGGCATATACCAGGTGGGCTTGGCGGTCCGCGCCGTGGTAAAGATTGACGGGAGAAAGGTCCGCGAGCTTTGGCTTGCGCCATGAGAAGCCAGCAGCCGTGAGAAGAATCAGCAAGGTGGCGGCCACCGAGACAGCGTAATAGGCGAAGCGGGCCGAAGCCAAGCCGCGCAACCAGCCGAAGGAAGACTGCCAGCCTTTTTTGGCTTCGCGGGGGCCAAGGGTTTGATTTAGGATCGCATAGACCAGCTGCGGCGGCGTTGCGATTTGCTCCATCGAGTGCAGGCCGCCCACCAGACCAGAAACGCTGGCGACCATTTGCGTGCAGTTTTCGCAAGAGTTCGCGTGCAGCTCGAACTCGCGGCGCTCGTCGGCGCCGAGGAGTCCGTCGAGATAGTCGCTAAGGCGTGCTTCGATATGTTCGCAGGTCCAGGTCATGAGCTGCTCCACGCTGGGTACCGCACCAACTCCCCATTAGAGGATCGAATCATGACGGGCGCACTCCCATCTGTTGCAGGATGCGCGCGAGTTCGATTCGTCCACGGTTGATTCTAGATTTCACGGTGCCTTCCGGTACGTCCAAAACTTGGCGAATTTCATTGTAGTCGAGTTGCTGCAAATCACGCAGGATGACGGCTTCGCGCAGTTCCGGAGAAAGCTTTGTAAGAGCCGTTTGCACCTGCGAACTTAGCTCGCCGAGCAGCAACTGTTGATCGGGGCGGCGTCCCGCAGATTCCTTATTTTCAACCACCGGCATGGCATCCTCGAGCGAGTCCGTGATGCGGTCGCGCTTGGTACGCCGGTAGTGGTCGATTAAAAGGTTGCGCGTCACGCTGGTCATCCACGTCGCAAAGCCGCCATGGGCGGAACGATAGCTCCCCAGAGTCTTGTAGACCCGGAGGAAAACGTCTTGCGACAGGTCTTCGGCCTCTGTGCCATTGCCGGTAAACCTGTAGCAAATGTTGAAGATGCGGCGCGTATGACGGCGCACAAGTTCCTCCCAGGCCGAACCGTCGCCCTGGAGGCATTGCTGGACCAGTTGGGCGTCCTGCTCCAACGTCTCATCAGCCTCGAAACCCGCTACGGTGACCAGTTTGCCCCAAAAGCTGCATAGGGCCAACTTCGGCCTGCAACTATGGAACGCAAACTGCTCTCGAAAAGTTCCCTGTTGTTCTGGCCCGGGCGACCGACCGCGAGTCAGGGCATCTTACTCGCGGTGTCGACCTCCACACAAGGGCCTCCGCCGGGCCTCCGCCGGTCTGGCCAGTCAGCCTGCCGCTCCCTCGAGAGTATTTGGCCTCGAGCCTCCAGGCGACTGGGTATATACTCTATGGACTTGTAGATATAAGCTAGTGACATGAGACGATAACTCGCAAAATGGGAAACAGGTTGGCGGAGCGCATTTGGGAAGCCTGCCCGATTGGCAGCGAAGCTCGAAACCGGAGACGAACTGGAAGTCGTGGCTGACGGACCAGGCCGAATCAGAATTCGAAAGGCAAAACTGAAACCTACTCTGGAACCATTGGTTTTAAGAATCACCGCCGAGAGCCCGCACGCCGAAACAGATTGGAGCGTGCTAGCTGGGAAGGAATTGTGTTAGCGCGCGAATATGTGCCGAGTGCCGGCGACCTTGTGTGGATGGACTTCACGCCGAAGGCTGGCCGGGCGCAAGCAGAAAGGCGGCTCGCGGTAGTCCTGTCGCAGCGCAGATATAATGAAAAGGCCGGCCTGGCGATGTTGTGTCCCATAACGAGTCATTCCAAGAGTTATTCCTTTGAAGTGGCGCTTCCTCCCGGCAGCCGCATTCCAGGCGTCATCCTCTTAGACCATTTGAAAAGCCTCGATTGGCGCCAGCGCAATCTGCAAAAAACGGGAAAGCTCCCGTCTTCGATTCTCGCCGAAGTTCTGGAACGCATTTGCGCGCTTCTCCAAATCCCGTAAAGCATCCGCAAGACTCGCGATGCCGTCCCACGCCCGCCGAATCTCCCCCTACGCGTACCCGTTGACAGAAGTCCTTACTTTCTTTTGCGAGCGCCAGCACGATCAAAAAGAAGAGATTGGTTCGGAAAAGAAGTTTGACGGCGGTATTCGGATAGAGCTTGGGGAGTCCGGCTGGTACGATTTCGCGTATGGACAAACTCCCTTCGATGTTCCGCGCCTCGCTCGAGACGGCCTTTGATCAGGCCTTGGACTACCTCGATGGTTTGAACGAAAAGCCGGTTGCGGCCAGAGTGGATGCCGCAACCCTGCGGGAACGGCTTAATCGCGTGCTGACTGAGGAGGGCGTCCGGCCCGAGCAGGTGATTCGCGAACTCGCTGCTGATGTTGATGGCGGTCTGGTGGGATCTTCCGGGGGACGCTTTTTCGCTTGGGTCATTGGAGGATCGCTCCCGGCGGCTCTGGCGGCAGATTGGCTCACCTCGACGTGGGACCAGAACGCGGTCCTCTACGCTGCCAGTCCAGCGGCAGCAGTCGTTGAGGAGGTGGTGGGAGCTTGGCTAAAGGAGATACTGGGGCTTCCGTCGGCAGCCAGTTTCGCTTTGGTCAGCGGTTGCCAAATGGCCCACGCTACATGTCTCGCAGCAGCCCGCCAGGCTCTGATGGCGGAGCGCGGCTGGGATGTCGAAAAACGCGGAATGTGTGGCGCGCCGCCGATTCGAATTATTTCGAGCGATCAGAGTCACGGTTCCTTCGAGCGCGCTCTGCGTTTCCTGGGTCTGGGCCAGTCTCACGTGCAATATCTCCGGGCAGGCCCACAAGGGGCACTCCCAGCCGACGCTTTGGAGCGGGCACTGGCGGAGGGGCCTCGGGCGCCGACGTTCGTGCTGTTGCAGGCGGGCGAGATAAACACGGGAGCGTTCGACTCGTTCCAGGAGCTCATACCAATTTCCAGACGCTACGGCGCATGGGTCCACGTCGACGGGGCATTTGGGTTGTGGGCGGCCGCGAGTGGGCAGTATCGTCATCTCTTGGAGGGTGTGGCGATGGCTGACTCTTGGGCCACCGACGGGCATAAGTGGCTCAACGTGCCGTTTGACTGCGGTTACGCTTTCGTTCTGAATGCCGCGGCGCACCGCGCGGTGATGTCCTACCGAGCTCCCTATCTCACACACACGGCGGAGGTGCGCGATGAAATGGATTGGAATCCGGAGTGGTCGCGCCGCGCGAGGGGCTTCCCAACCTACGCCGCGCTTCGGCAATTGGGCCGCGCGGGATTGGCGTCGCTGGTAGAAAACTGCTGCAGGCACGCGCGTTCGCTGGTGACCAGAATCGGCGGATTGCGTGGCGCGGAAGTGGTTCGGGAGCCGACTCTCAACCAGGGATTGGTGCGATTCCTCGACTTGAAACGGAACGCTGCCGAAAAGGACCACGATCGGCGGACGGAGGAGGTGATTGCCGCAATGGTCGCTTCAGGGGAAGCATTTTTCGGAGGAACTTCGTGGCGTGGACGCCGGGCGATGCGCGTGAGTGTTTGCTGTTGGAGGACGTCCGACGAGGACGTGGACCGCGTGGTCGACTTGTTCAGCCAGATACTAAATCCGGCGGGCTCCGTTCGTGATGGGGCCCGCCCGTAGTACGCGGGAACGATTGAAATAGTGCATTTCCGCCCGGAGACGTTCCGGCTGATCAGACCGGGGAATCCTTACCGATCCGCGCAATTACCCGGCAGCTCGACGGCCATTCTGCCTTGTGGAAACCCCTGAAAATCACAGATGATTCATACCTTCCGTGTGCCCAGACGGCGACTTGTCCAGAAGGCCATATCGTGTCTATATGAAATGCAAGAGGATTTCTTCGTGGGTAGCGTTTTCGAACAATTCCGAGAAGAGCTCAGAGCCTGGGAGGCCAAGTACGCTGGCCGGCCGCGCGATGAATTGATCGGACTGTGTCTCTTGGCGCTCGAGCGCGAAGAGCTTGTCCGTGTTGGCTACCGGGAGGAGTTGATGACCGAGCGGCTCGCGGCCATGCCGATTCCGCCCGCTGTTCGCGAGTTGATGCGGCACGCTTTGATTTGGGCCTGGCGGGATGAGGAGATGCACGCGATTTACATTCGGGGTGCGCTGCTCAAGTACGGCGGGCCGTTATTGCGAATGAAGGCATTCGCGCAGCAGCTCGGTGGATTGGTCGGAGGATGGGCCGGGTCGGTACGGCAGCATGTGCCGTGGTCGAAAGCGCCATTCTCCCGCGCTGCAGCGACGATCGTAACGTGGCTCGGGGCGCTGACCGGGAAGGTCCCGGAAGATGTTCGAAAATACTTGAACTACGGACCGTTCCGGGAGTTTTGTGTTTTCAACGTCGATGCTGAGAAGACCGCCAAGCTGTGCTACGACCGCATGATCGCGCTGGCCGAAGAGGCGCCGGAGCTGGGAGCGGAACTCCAGCAAGATTTTGTGCGGGTGCGAAATGATGAAGACCGGCATGCCCGAATTTTCGAAATCCTTGCCAACGCGCTGGATGAAAGAGACCAGCTCGTCGCAGAAGAGACGCAAGAGTCGCTGACTCGAAAGATTGAGGACGTTGGAGAATATTTTCTGCCGCGGACGCTGAGGAAGCACACCGTGGTGAACAGCAAGATCGGAAGCGGCGGGCGCGTACTTGTCTTCGAGGGAAAATCCGCAGAAGAAAAATGCGCCGTGTTTCGCCGCCTGTTGCAAGAGAGCGGCCTTGAGCGAAAACTGCGGCAGCGGGCGGCGGCTTTAGGAAAGCAGGCTGCCGATCTGTCGATCGTCGTCAAACCGTCGTTCATGTTGGGGTATGCCAGGAAGGATTGCTCGATCGTCACGGATACGGAGTTGCTGCGGGAGCTTGGGAACTTTTTAGGAGAGCAGGAGTGCGGGAATGCAGTCATCGTCGAGTCGGTAAACATATACGACCAATTTTTCGGGCATCGTAGCGTCGGGGAAGTAGCTGCTTACTTTGGGATCGAGCGGTGCGGGTTGCCGATTGTAGATGGGTCGAGCGACCAGGTCTCGCACAGCTATTTTCGCGGCATGGCGCAGAACACCGTCTCTCGGAGCTGGAAGGAGGCGGACTTCCGGATTTCGTTTGGGAAGATGCGGAGCCATCCGATTGAGATGGCCTATCTCACCATTGGCAATCTGGAGTGGATGGGCGGACGATGCGATGAATTTCTTTTTGTGGAGCGGCAAGCGCACCGCGAGACCGCGTTGATGATGTTGCTGGACGGTTTTCCGCCGGATTTTGCGCTGCTGGATGCGTATGACCAGGCTTCCGATGGACTTGTGGGCGTGATGGGTTGCCCGCGCCCGCCTTGTCCTCGGAGGCTGTACGCGGGCGAGGACGCGCTGTCGGTCGATTTAGTGGCGGCGCGGCACATGGGAGTCCGCGAGCCCGAGGAGACCAATATTTTGCGCGCGGCATGCCACTGGTTTGGCGATCCCGGAAAGCGCATCGAAGTTGTGGGAACCAACGAGAATTTGCGAGCGTGGCGTGGCCCCTACGAAACAGAGTTTTCCACGTTGCTGAGTTTCGTAGCCTATCCGGTGTACGTCTTCGGGAGCGGACGCGGTTCGTTGTTTGTTCCGGAGATGGATGAGCAAGCATTTCCTCCGTTGCAAGACGTTTCGTTTTTCGAGCGCGTTTTGCGTGCGGCGCTACGCAGGCTTCTGGGCTTGCATTTCCCTCGAACGAAAAAGCAGCAGCATGCCGAGGCTCGATCGCTGTGAAAAAGAACGTCGCCGTCATCGGAGCGGGGATGGGAGGGTTGACGGCTGCCCTGCGGCTTCGACGGCAGGGATTCCGAGTGCAGGTCCTCGAGGCGCGCGCCGAAGCTGGTGGGCTGGCTTCCGGAAATGTATATGAGGGATTCTCGTTTGACGCCGGGCCGTACATCTTGCTGGACCGGCCAGGCTTGGAGTGGGCGTTTCGGTCTGTGGGGCTCGAACTCGGCGAGCACATCGAATTGCGGGCCATCGATCATGTTTACGGCGTCGACGCGCCCGGCCGTCCTACCGTCAACATTTATTCGAATGACGCCAAGACTGCGGCGGAGATGGAAAGAGAGTGGCCAGGAAGCGAGGAACTCTATCTGCGCTTCGTGCGGCAGACGGGAGCGATCGAAGCGTCGCTGCGACCCCTCCTCTACGGCTCGGCGCCCGGACCGATGTCGCTCCTTGGCGGGGGACGGTGGCGCCACGCTAGATTTCTCTTGCGGTCGCTGGGTTCCGTGCTGCGCGCGTCGCGGCTCCCGCAGCCCGTCGTGGATGGGCTCTCGATATGGACTCATGTCGCCGGGCAGCGCCCGGAAGAAGCGCCAAGTCCTTTGGCGTTTGTTCCAGCGTTGGTGCATTCCGTAGGTTGTTTTTATCCGAAGGACGGGATTCGAGCCCTCCCCGCGGTTTTGGCGGAGGCCGCGGCAGGGGCAGGCGTGGAATTTAGGTACGGCACGAAAGCGAAAAGGATTGTGGCCGATGGCGGTCGCGTGAAGGCCGTGGAATCAACCGAGGGTGAAAGCTTTCCGGTGGACGCGGTCGTTTCCGACTGCGGTATCGCCACATATCTTGAGCTGCTCGATCAAAAAGAAGGCGTGAGCCGAAAACGTTGCGAGAAGCTTTTGCTGCAATCGCCGGGAGTGTGCGCCTACCTTGTCGTAAAGGGAAAGATGGAACCGCCGTACTTGCGATTCTTGCTTCCCGGGGGAGAAGAGCGCACCAGGCTATTCATTCGGCCGGGCGTGGTGAATCCGGAGGAGAAAAACGGCGAGTGGTATCCGGCGAGGCTGCTGGGGCCTATGGATCACGCGAAAGCGCAGCGCATGGGGCCCCGGGGGCAAGCCGACTATTTGGAAAAGCTGTTGGAAGAAAGATGGTGGCAAGAGGGAATTAGCGACTATCGCGTGCTCGGGCGGCGGACGCCGGCGAACTGGGCTTCGGAATATTCGCTAGCCCGCGACAGCATGAATCCCGTGATGACGGCGAAATTCATGCGCGAGGGCCGGCTCGCGCACCGCAGCCCCGACTTGCGCGGATTGTATCTGGCGGGGAGCGCGACGCACCCGGGGCAGTGGGTGAGCTTTTGCGCGATTTCCGGAGTGCTGGCGGCGGATTGTGTGCGAAAGGACTTCGCCTGATGCTCGAGACGACGACCGAAACGCACGGAGGACGCAAGCTGCGCGTCGCGCGTATGGGCAGCGGACCGCAGGTAATTCTCCTCCACGGTTATCCGGACAATTTGCAAGTGTGGTCGGAGCTTGCACCGCGGCTGGCTGCGCGATTCGAAGTGCTGGCGTTTGATTGGCCTGGAATGGGGTACAGCGAGGCGTGGACCGGCGGTGCAACGCCGTTCGATTTCGCCCGCCGGCTACGGACACTCATGGATGCCTGGAACATCCGGAAAGCCGCGATTATCGGCCATGACATGGGTGGCCAGCCGGCGCTCGCCTTTGCCGCCCAGTACACCGATCGCATCAGTCAGCTGGTGGTAATGAATTCACTCGTGATTTGGGACGAGAAAACCTCCTGGGAGATTGCTCTACTGAGAAAATTCGGCTGGAACCGTGTTTTGCTGGAGCGCCTGCCGCGAGCGGTCTATTTTCGCGCGATTCGAACGTTTCTGCCGCGCGGCTCGAAACTTAGTCCGGAGTTGCGTAGCGATCTATGGGAAAGCTTCAAGCGTCCGGAGGTGAGGAAATTTGTGGTGCGGATGTGCGCTGGCTATCAAGGGACACTGCCGCGTCTGAAGCAGCTCTATCCGACCATTCGGACGCGGTCATTATTTCTGTGGGCGGAGCGCGACAGACATTTCCCTGTTGCGCACGCCAAGAAGCTCGCCGAGATGGTTCCGGGGGCCAAGTTCGAAGAGATTCCTGGGGCTGGACATTGGATGGCACTGAATCTCGCGGAAGAAGTGAGCTCCCACATGCTGCGATTTTTCGGAACCAGCGATGCCCAATGAGGCGGTCGTCGCAGTGGCCGGTACACGGGAGCGCTACTATCGATGGCTTTCCTCGAATGTGAACCATCATCTTGAACATCACCTCTATCCCTCGGTTCCGTACCACGCGTTGCCGGAGCTCGGACGGGCGCTCACGGCGGATTATCGAGCTCATCAGAGCAATGTCCAGAACGGTTACGGCCGCGCCGCGCTGGTCTTGCTAGGCGATCCCGGCACTTCGCTCCCAAGGAAACAATCGCTTATGCGCCGATTGATGGACATGCCGGAGCGCCTTGACGCACCTGTTCGTGACCGTTAGTCTCGAAGCTCATGCGTTCATCGTCGAGGAAACTGGTTTACATCCTGATCGCGGCAGCGGTTATCGGCTTCGTCATTTATCGATCGAGCGGTCTGCTTCATTCGGGCGATTTCTTTCGGAATTTGTGGAATGCGGTTCGTCGTGCCAACCCCGCACTGCTGGCGTTGTCGACCGTGGCGATCTACGCCTGCTATGCCATTCGCGCGCTGCGGTGGCAAGTGCTCCAGCGCAATTTAGGGCCTTCGCGTTTCTGGCAGATATATGCCATGACGCTCGCTGGTTTTGCAGCGTTGCTTGCGCTGGGCCGGCCGGGAGAGCCGATCCGCGTGTTGCTGCTGGCGCGGAAAGAAAAATTGCCGGCAGCGGATCTCTTCGGGATCTACCTGGTGGAAAGAATTCTCGATACCGCCAGCGCCTTAGTCGTAGCGGCTCTGGCTTTGTTGCTGATCAAATCGGGCATGGAGTCCAAAGAAACAGCCGGGAAATTTGTGCCCGCGTTCCGAGCCGCCGGAGCCCTTCTCGGCGTGGGCGTTTTGGGCGCGATTGCTTTCCTCGTATTTCTGCGGGTTCGCGGGACGGCGCTCCTGGAGGGCCGCTTAGCTCCGTGGCTTGGTGCGCATAACTGGAAGGCTCGCGTCGCGCGCATTTTAATGGGATTCGCGCGGGGCGTGCAGACCATTCGGACCTGGGGCGACCTGGCGTTAGCCGGGCTATACTCCGCGCTCCACTGGATTCTCGTTTTGTTTGTCTATCAGTGGGTGATCCGCGCGTTTGGCGGAAGCCTCGGGGATTTCCGCCCGGGTGATGCCATGCTGGTGATGGCCTTCTCGCTGGTGGGCTCCATCGTTCAACTGCCGGGAATTGGCGGCGGCTCGCAATTAGCGTGCATTCTTGTGTTCACGAAGGTATTTGGGATAGAAACGGAGCTTGCCACGGCTGTTGCTATGGTGATTTGGCTCGTGACCTTCGTGGCCGTCTCGGTGATTGGATTGCCGCTATTGCTACATCAAGGAGTTTCGTTGACGAAACTAAGAGAGATGGCGGCCGAAGAGCAGGAATCGTTGGAAAGCTCGCCTTCAGGAGAGACCCAGTGAAGTGTCCGTTCTGCGCGCATTTGGACGACAAGGTGATCGATTCGCGCGAGGGGCGCGTCGGAGACACGATTCGGCGGCGGCGGGAGTGTCTCAAGTGCAGCCGCCGGTTTACCACCTATGAGCGCATCGACGAAATTCCTTACATGGTGATTAAGAAGGATGGACGGCGCGAGCGTTTCGAACGCCAGAAGATTTTTCAGGGATTGTTGAAAGCTTGCGAGAAGAGGCCTGTCGCGACGCCCAGACTGGAAGCCATCGTGGATGAAATCGAGAGTGTGGTCCACGAAGCTACAGAGAGGGAGCTCACCACCACCGAAATCGGCGAAATGATCATGCACCGTTTGAAAAAACTCGATAAGGTCGCTTACGTGCGCTTTGCGTCGGTCTACATGGATTTCAAGGATGTCCAGGAATTCATGTCCGAGCTGAAGAACTTATTGAAGGACCGTACCAAGAAGTGAACTCGTGGTTATCGCGGCCAGACGCCCGCGGTAAAGGTTCGAATTTTCGTGAATCCCAGTTTTTCATAAAGCTGGACCGCACCGTAGTTCTCTGACGTGACCGTCAGCGTTAACTCCTTAAATTTCATGCTGCGCAGCGTTTCGCCGGAAGTCTGCATCAGCATGCGGCCGATGCCGTGGCCCTGGTAGCCGGGGAGCACGCAGATTTGCGTGGTGTGGCCGACTCCGGGAGAGACTTCGCTGGTGAGGATGGCGGCCACGAGATCGTCGCTGCCCGGCTGGCGCAGGACGAACGAGGCTCCCGGCACGAAGTGGCCGCAGCCCGGAAGCAGGATGATGTTCTTCAAAAACTTCAGTGCGCCGGAGCGGCTGCGGTACTGATCGTTGATTTCGCCGTCGATGTGGTTGGCGTAGGCCAGATAGATCAGCTTGGCGCAGGGCTCGAAGTAGCGGTCATTCCAGCGGTCCAGGCGCAACCCGGCGGAGACGCCGGGTTTGGCTTCTGGAAGCTTCTCTAGATCCTGGAGCATGAATTGGCGGGAGTAGAGGCGAAACCCTTGCTCGCTTAGCGGGACTTCCACTGGTCCGCTGAAGGGCATGAGCTGGGCTTCAATGCGCGAGAGCTGGGGAATGGCGCGCATGGAGAAGAGCATCTCGTCGAGCAGTCGCTGCCCGATCGTGGCTTGCGAGAATTTTGCGGATACATAGAGGCCGCCGATAAGGCCTTTCTGTTCTTCGAGGACGTAGAAGGAGTAGCCGGCGGCGCTGCCATTCTCGAAAGCCACACATCCTGCGAGGGCGTGGGCGTCCAGGAACCGTTTGATCAATTCCAGGGCGCTGCGGTAGTCCCAATGGAGTTCATCGCGCCAGTGGCGCGCTTCCTCTTCAAGGAGAGGCTCGAGTTGGCGGACCGTCGTCTGGCGCAAGTCGACAATATTCATGTGGAAGAAGACTGCCACGCGGCCCCTGCCGCCGGAGGTTCTATGATAGCTGAATCTGCCTCCGCACAACCAAGACGGGCGTGGCAAAGATACAATTCCGACACAAAGCCAGCATGGTCTCCGAAATGGTCCAGAAAAGGTGTGCTAACATCGCGCCTACCGTGCTTGTTTATTGAGGAGTGAAAACCGGCGGCGCTGGCCGCGGCCGTTGCGCAGACTACGAATGTCGATCCTCTACGAGCTCCGCTATCCCACCAAGTGGTATACGAAACTGTTGACGGCCTTGCTGGCGCTGGTTTTCTTTGCCGTGCTGGCGACCGCCGCCATTGCCGCGTTTCTCGTTTACCGCATCGTGAAGCCGCAGCGCACCAGCAGTGAAATTGACATGGAGAGCTTTCCGGGCAAGCCGGACCTTGTGGATTTTGCGGTTTCGGGATTGGGGCCGCGTCACGGCTGGTTTTTCCCGGGATTGCGCGGCGCGCCGACGATTGTCTTGTGTCACGGATACGGATCTAGCCGCGGCGAATTGCTGACGCTGGTTTCGGCGCTGCAGGATCACCAGTACAACGTGTTTGTTTTTGACTTTGCCGCGCATGGCGGAAATGACGGGATCACCACGTTCGGGTATCGCGAAGCAGACGAAGTGCGCGCGGCAGTCGACACCGTGGCCGCGCGAAATGACGTAGATCCCGCTCGCCTCGGACTATGGGGCTACAATTTGGGGGCTTACGCGGCTTTGCGCGAGGCGGAAAACGATCATCGCATTCGCGCCATCGTGCTGGATTCCGTGTACGACTTGCCGGAGCAGATGGTAAAAATCGGCGTGGAGCGCAGCGGCCTGGGTGGATTTCCGCTGATGGTTCGCTCGGCGCAGTTTAGTTTTACTTGGCTGAACTACAAGTACCGCGAGGATGCCCCGCTGTCGAGGAAACTGAATACCCTGGCGGGCATCCCGAAACTGTTCATCGAAGCCTCCGACGACCCCGAGCTTGCCGAACTTACCCGCCAAATGTTTGTGAAGGCGCCCGAACCCCGCGATCAGACGATGATTCCGCACGGTAATTTTGTGTCTATGGATGACAACGATAAGCGCGATTACGAGAACCGCGTGGTCAGCTTTTTCCTACTGCGGCTTCCCGCCACCGGGATGCCCAGCCGCTGATGGTGGTTGAATGCTGTAGAGGAAATATCCTGTTTTCCTCGAATCGAACGATACGATCTCCTCGAACGTGAAGTCCGATCCGGCCGGAGACTCGGAATGCCGGTTTCCTATCAGCAGGTAGCCCTGATGCGGATGCCCGCTATCCCATTCGGGTAGCTCTTCGTGAAGATAAAAATTTAGACTGTAGCGCTGCCCGCGTTTCATGTATTTGGAGACGTTGAGCTTTGCCGCAGGAATGGCATGGCGCTGAAGTTCCTCTGAAAGGGTCCGGCCTGAGGGATCCCAGGAGAAAAACGACGGAAGAAGTTTGTCATTGTTTGAGACCGCGAAGAGGATGGGCAAGACGCAGCAAGCTGCCAAAGGTCGGCCAAATGCGCCTTGGAACGACATCGCCGCACCTGCCCCTAACATCAGGTTCGCGGCACTCAGTGCTCCGAGGATGACGCCCGTGGCCATCCCGAAATTCAAGTTGCCTCGTGAGCCATGCGCGGCAACATATTCGACAATGGCAAAGCAGCATGCAAAGACGAGTGATGAGGCCAACAGCGCTATGGCGAGAGATCTTGTTTTTCCGCTGGCCAGTGCCCATCGCGAGTGCGCCATGAGCGCCACAATTGCCGGAAGCGCCGGCAAAATATAGCCCGGTAACTTTGACCTGGAAAGGGAGAAAAAGATGAGGCCAAACAGTCCCCAGGTTAAGAAGAAGAGCGAGTTTGACGATAATCGCTTTACGCGGGTCCATTTCACCGCCCCCAAAATCAAGGACCACACCGCCAGGGCCGTCCAGGGAAGAAGAGCGATAAGCAGAACTGCGCCATAAAACCAAAACGGCTGGATGTGCTGGAACTCAGGCGTGAGGAACCGTTTGAAATTGTGTTCGACGATAAAGACGCGAAGGAAATCTGGGTTGCGGCGGGCGCAGAGGATGTACCAGGGCAGGGCCGTGAGCGAGAAGGCGGCGATGGCCGCGGGGTGAAGCAAACGAAAGGCATCACGCCAGAGTTTTGTGACGAGCGCCCAGAGGAAAACCGCCCCTCCGCAAAGGAGTATGCCGGCGGGTCCCTTCGCGAGAACCGCTAGGCCCAGAAAAAAGCCGAAGGAGATCAATGCCAGCCACGGCGTTCGGGGGATCACCGGAGTGTTTTCATTACGGGTGAGGCCGAGGACGACGGCGGCAGAGACCATGGCCATGGTGAGCATTCCCGTGAAGGGCATGTCCGTGGCGGCGGCATGGGAAAACCCAATCATGCCCAAGGATGTAGGAAGGAGCAGCAGCAGCCAAAGGGCCGTCTCCGGACCATAGAGACGGAACGCCAACCACGCCAGTAGAAGCGTCAGAAGCAGCGCGGAAATTGCGCTCGGCAGCCGCGCCGCGGCTTCACTGACACCAAAAAGTTTGAAACAAACCGCCGCGCCCCAATAATAGAGCGGTGGCTTCTCGAACCAAGGCTTTCCGTAAAGCCGGGGCGTGACCCAATCGCCTGTCTCGGCCATGTCGCGCGCAATCCACGCGTAGCGGGGCTCGTCTGGGCCGAGGAATCCCATGGCTCCGAGGTGGCTGAAATAGGAAACGTACAGTGTTAGGAGGATGAGAACGGCCCAGCCGATGCGGCCTGCCGATTTGGCCCACGGTTTCTGGGGGCTGGTGGTGAGTGCTTCAATCACGCAAGGGAAAGTCTAGCATTGAACCTCTATCTTCGAAGCTGCCACCTCTTGCATACTGTCGCGCGTCGGCCGCCGTACGGCCGTCTTGCAATGAAATGAAGAAATGGCTTGAATACGCCGCCGTTTTGCTGATCTTGAAGACGCTGGGGGCGTTCCCGCGGGCCGTCGCGCGCTTCTTGGCCGCATCCGTGACCAGTCTGCTTTTTCGCTGGCAGCCAAAGTTGCAGAAGACCGCCGAGTTTAATCTGCGGCTGGCCTTCCCGGACTGGACCGACGCGCGGCGCAAAGACGTGACCCGCAAGATGGTGCGAAACCTTGGCTGGATGGCGGCGGAATTTGCACGCTTCCCGCGGCTGACCAAGAAAAATATTGAAAAAGTGGTGATTCTCGAGGGCCATGAAAATTTTCTGGAAGGACAGCGGCGCGGCAACGGCGTTCTTTATTTGACGGGCCACATCGGCGCCTGGGAACTCTCCTCCTTCGCGCACGCGCTCTACGGCTATCCGCTGCACTACATAGCGCGGCCACTCGATAACCAGCGCCTCGACGCGCTCGTCAACCAATACCGCTGCTCCTCCGGCAACCAACCCATCTTCAAAAATGAATCCGCGCGCGTCATGCTGAAAATTCTGAAAGACTCGGGAACCATCGGCATTCTCGCTGATCAAAACACCATGCCGGAAGAAGGCGTGTTCGTCGATTTCTTCGGAGAATCTGCCTGCGCGACAACCGGGATAGCACGTGTGGCGCTGCATACCGGCGCCGCGGTGGTCCCGGGATACGCCTACTGGGACGAGACCATTCAAAAATATCGCCTGCGGTTCGAGCCTCCCGTGGAACTGGTGCGCACTGGCGACACCGAGCGCGACGTCTTTGAAAATACCCAGCGGTTCGCAAAAGCCATCCAAGGGATTATTCAGAAACACCCGGACCAATGGGTTTGGGTTCACCAGCGATGGAAGACGAGGCCCAAAGGCCAGCCCGCGCTGTATGATTTTTGAGAGAGGTCTTTGATGATGCAAACGGCAAAGTCGTTGGCGGAAGCGGTGGGCGCACAGCTGGAAGGCGACGGTGCGGTGGAGTTGCGCGGTGTAGCGGCGCCCGAGCGCGCCAGCCCGCACGATCTCATCTACGTGGAGAAAGCCAAACATGCGGAGCGCGCCCGAGCGTCAGCAGCGATCTGCGTGATGGCCACGGAAAATGTTCCGTTGCCCGGCAAGGTTGTTCTGAGAAGTCCGCATCCCAAAGTTGCCTTTGCAAAAGCGGCTGCTCTCATACTTGGAAAGGCCCCCATCGCCAGCGGGATTCACCCGACAGCCATCGTGGCGCCTCTGGCGCGGATCAGCCAAAACGCGGGCATCGGGCCATTTGCCGTGATTGGCGAAGACACCCACGTTGGCCAAGGCACGCAAATCGGCGCACACAGCGTGATTGGCGCGGGCTGCTGGATTGGCGACCGCTGCCGCATTCACCCGCGCGTAACACTGTACGCCGGGGTTCGCATCGGACATCGCGTGGAAATCCATTCCGGCGCAGTCATCGGTGCGGACGGTTTCGGCTACGCCGAGGGCGAAGGGCGCTATTGGAAATTTCCGCAGGCGGGCATCGTGGAAATCGCCGACGATGTGGAAATCGGCGCGAACACGACTGTCGACCGGGGCTCGCTGGATGACACGCGCATCGCTGCTGGCGTTAAATTAGACAATCTCGTACACATAGGGCACAACTGCCAGATTGGCGAACACACCGTAATGGCTGCGCAGGTCGGCCTTTCCGGCTCCTGCGAATTTGGCAAGCACGTGGTGGTGGGCGGCCAAGCCGGTTTTGGAGAACAATGTTGTCTCGAAGACGGAGCAGTCATCGGCGGCCAATCCGGCGTTCTTGGCGGCAAGACCATCCGCAGCGGGCAAACCGTCTGGGGAACGCCGGCGCGTCCTCTTGCAAAATTCAAAGAACAATTCGCCTTGCAGGCGCGTCTACCGGAACTGGCAGCGCGCATCAAAGCGCTAGAGGTCAAGCTCGGAGGGAAGTGACGTGAATCGAGCACTACGCTGGCGCGTAATCGTAGTTGGCGGCCACACCCGCAGCATCGGCAAGACGCAACTGGTGTGCGACGTCATTAGCGCCTTCCCCGGAACCAACTGGATCGCTGGAAAAATCACGCAGTATGGCCACGGTGTGTGCGCCGAAAACGGCAACAATTGCGACTGCGCCCCCGACGAACACATTTGCGCCATCGAATGGGAGGCGCAGCCGCAATCCGGCACGGACAGCGCGCGATTTCTTCAAGCGGGCGCGAAGCGCTCGTTTTGGTTAAGAACGAAGCAGGGTTTTCTGGCCGAAGGCTTGCCGTTGATGCGAGAGGCCCTCGAGCGAACGCTTTCTGAAACGGACGAAGATTCGCCTTCGCTGATTGTCGAAAGCAATTCGCTCTTGCAATTCCTAAAACCAAGTCTCTATTTCGCGGTGATCGATCCCGCGCGGGAGGATTTCAAAGACTCCGCGCGCGTGGCGCTCGACCGCGCCGATGTCCTCGTGCTCCGCGGCGCGATGCACACGCCTGCCGCGGCCCCCTCCTGGATAAAACTCCCCGCCCATTTGCTGCGCACCAAGCCTTCCGTCACCCAGCGCGAAGGGGAGCCCCTGCCCGAGCCTCTCGAAGTCCTCATCGCGCGAGCCTTGCTGGCCCCGCCAAGTATCGCCCTCTAACAACGAATCGATAACGCGACTGCATCTTAGACGTTGACCCATTGGCGCAAGACGGCGATAATTTAGTGGTACTCGTCTTACTCGGTCTCCCGCAGTTCTGGCGTTCGTACCGGAGACTGCGGGAAGTGGCCAGGAATACAGCAGTTAGGCAGGTTTAGGCCGGATGGGGCGGATTTACTGCGCCCGCATTTGGGTAATCTTTCGACTGGGGGACCTTGTTTTGGCGACAGGTACACGCATTGGACTGGATAGGCCCGCCCCTGCCATACCGCCATTCTGGGACGCGCAGGATCTGGCCGGCCCTCTCGAACAAGCCATCGAAAACGGCGCGAACCATCTGCTCTCCTTGCAGGCCGAAGAGGGCTATTGGCTCGGCGAACTCGAGGCCGATACTACCCTCGAATCCGACTACATCTATTACTTGCATGTTCTTGGCAAAGCGGACCCCGGCCGCATCGCCAAGCTGGCCAACTATGTGCGGCGGCGGCAATTGCCTGACGGCGGCTGGAATATTTTCCCCGGCGGACCTTCGGACCTCAATGCCACCTGCAAGGCGTATTTCGCGCTGAAACTTGTCGGCGACGATACGGATTCGCCGCACATGACCCAGGCGCGCGAAACTGTGCACCGTCTTGGCGGCCTCGAACAAACTAATTCTTATGTCCGTTTTTACCTCGCGCTGATCGGTGCTGTCGGCTGGGAGCTTGTTCCTTCGATTCCGCCGGAACTGCTGCTTTTGCCGAGCTGGTTTTATCTCAACATTTACGAAATGTCGTCGTGGACGCGCGGCATCGTGATCCCCATGGCCATTCTTTCCGCGCTGCGGCCGGACTGGCGTTTGCCGGAACGCGCGCGAGTCGACGAACTCTTCCGCGACATCTCGCACAAAGCGGCGGCTTTTGACTGGAGCAAGCAGCTCATCTCCTGGCGCAACGTTTTTCTGGCCATCGATCGCGGGCTGAAGCTCTACGAAAAACTTCCGTGGAAACCGCTCCGCCGCCGCGCTCTTCGCGAAGCCAAAGCCTGGATGCTCGCTCACATAGAACGGAGCGAAGGCTTGGCGGCCATCTATCCTGCGATGATGAACTCGATCTTCGCGTTGATGGCGCTCGGGCACGGCCCCGACGATCCCATTACTTCTCGGGAGATTCGCGAGTTTTCGCGCTTCGAGATTGAAGAAGGGGACACCATCCGCATGCAGCCGTGCGTATCTCCCGTTTGGGACACGTGCATCGCCATGGTTTCTTTGGAGGAGGCCGGGCTGTCTGCGGATCATCCGGCGCTGGTGAAGGCGGCCGATTGGATGCTCTCGAAGCAGGTGTTGGGACCCGGCGACTGGCAATGTAAGAACAAAGATGCCGAGCCGGGAGGCTGGGCGTTCGAGTTCCGCAACGATTTTTTCCCGGACGTGGACGACACCGCGTTCGTCCTCATGGCCTTGCAGCGTGTGAAGCACCCCGATCCCGACCGCATGGAAACTGCCGTGCGCCTCGGCATCCAGTGGCTGTTGAGCATGCAAAATAGGGATGGCGGCTGGGGAGCGTTCGATCGCGACAACGACCGCCAACTCTTTTGCAACATTCCTTTCGCCGACCACAACGCGATGATCGACCCGTCGACCGCCGATGTGACCGCCCGCGTTGTCGAATGCCTGGGGCGATTCGGCTGGCCTGCGGAACACCCCGCGATTCAACGCGCCGTGAAGTTCTTGCTCAAAGATCAGTGCGAAGATGGCTCGTGGTTCGGGCGCTGGGGGGTGAACTATGTTTACGGAACCAGCGGCGCACTGCGTGCTCTCGAAACCGTTTCGCTAACCGCAAAAGAATTTTGCCAACGCGCGGTGCGCTGGCTGCGCGCGGTCCAAAAAGCCGACGGCAGCTTCGGCGAATCCTTGTGGAGTTATACCGATCCGACTACCAAGGGGCGGGGAAACAGCACGGCATCGCAAACAGCATGGGGCCTGATCGGACTGCTCGCCGGCGCCCCGGCCGATGATCCCGCAATTCAGAAGTCGGTTGCTTATCTGGTCCATCAGCAAAATACCGATGGTTCGTGGAGCGAAGCTGATTTTACCGGCACGGGATTTCCCGGAGTGTTTTATTTGAAGTATCACCTCTACCGCAATTCTTTCCCGCTTTACGCGCTGGCTCGATTCCGCAATCAGGTGCAAGGTCCGCATGAGTATTGCGCCATGAAATTCCAGCCGGCCGAATTCCGGCTGCGGAGCGGGTTCTAGAGCCCGCGATGACGTTTTCTCTGGGGCTCACCGCGGATCTCATGCTGGCCTTGGCTCGGCGCTCCCTTCACACGAAGCACAACTATCCTCCGATCCTGCGGCTTTCTCCGGATATTAACTTCCAGGCTGGCGTTGCTCCACTTGCCATCGGCGGTCATCCTCGAGGCAAAGGTTCTCTGCAGTCCGGTGCTCTCGTTCCGCGATTTCGGTCGCCCATCATTTGGATTGCTGGCTCTGAGCCGCTGGATTCTCCCGAGGTCGCCCGCTTCGCCACTGCACTCGCGGCATCCGGGCGAAGCGTCTTCCTGGAGACCTCCGGCATATCTTTGAAGCGGCGCCTTCATGAGTTTCAGCCGTCTTCCCGCTTTTACGTCGCGGTACGCTTCGACGGCCTGGAGTCGGGAGAGGGCCGGCGCAGTTTCCGCGACGGCGCGTTCCGTGTGGGCCTCGAAGCGCTTCGCATGGCAAGACTGGCAGGCTTTTTCACCTGCGCTCTTTTGGTTTCTGGTCCTGGCACCGCCGCCGGCGAACTGGAGCAACTCCACGCAGATATCGGCAAGCTCGATGTGGACGGATGCTTGATAACCTGCGCGGCGCCCGATCCCGCCATGGAGCGCAACGTCGCCGAACTCCGCCGCCGTTTGTTGACCCGGCGCTGGGCGTTGCTGTCCTCCTTGCTGGATGCTAGTGCGGTGCCGGCCGCGTCGCCAAGGTCTCAGGAAATCGCACGTCAGCCATTTTCGGAATCGCGGCGGGGCGATTTCGAGGAAGGCGTCGAAGCCGGATGACCACTCTGGTCACAGGAGCGTCGGGCTTTCTGGGCAGCCATGTGGCCCGGCAACTGGTCGCTCGTGGAGAGGAAGTCCGCGTTTTGATGCGCGCTTCGAGCACCAACCGTGCCATTGGCGACTTATCTCTGGAGTACGTGACCGGCGACCTCCGAGATCCTGCCTCGCTCGAGCGCGCTCTTGCGGGTGTGAAGTGTGTTTTTCATGTGGCCGCCGATTATCGCCTGTGGGCCAAAAAATCGCGTGACATCTACGATTCCAATGTCGGCGGCACGAAGAACTTGCTAGATGCCGCGAAACGCGCCGGGGTAGAGAAATTTATCTACACCAGCACGGTAGCGACCGTCGCTGTGGATCGTCCCGAGCTTCCCAGCGAAGCTACCGATGCGCGGCTCGAAGAAATGGTCGGTCACTACAAACGCTCGAAATGGATGGCCGAACGCGAAGCACTGAATGCCGCGAAGGACGGCTTGCCGGTGGTCATAGCCATGCCTACCACTCCCGTGGGACCTGGGGATTGGAAGCCCACACCGACCGGAAAAATCATCCTCGATTTCTTGAACGGCAAAATGCCGGGTTATGTCGAGACTGGCCTGAATTTCGTGGGCGCGGAAGAATGCGCGGCAGGCCACCTGCTGGTTAGAGAGAAGGGCCAAGTGGGCGAGCGCTATCTGCTCGGCGCCGAGAATTTGACGCTGAAACAGGTGCTGGATGCGCTGGCCAAGATTACCGGTCTGTCCGCCCCAAGACTGAAAATTCCGCACGCCTTGGCTTTAGGTGTAGCCTACATGGACACGGCGTTCTCGTGGCTCGTCGGAAGAGAGCCGCAAATTCCGGTCGAGGGCGTGAGAATCGCGCGACACATGATGTTCGTGGATTCGACCCGAGCACAGCGCGAACTGGGTTTCAAGCCGGGTTCGGTAGCAGCAGCTTTGGAACGCGCGACTCACTGGTACCAATCGAACGGCTACTTAAAGCCCGGCCGCGCCAAGAAAATGTTGCGCGCCGCTGCGTAGAGCAAGGGCCACGGGGATTTCGTCCCGCCCTCGCGGAGAGAAACAGTTGTAGGGGCGGGGCTCGCCCCGCCCACCGGAGCCGAAGGACGCAGTTGTAGCCCGGCGACTCGTCCCGGCATCATAGACTTCGAGATTCATGCGCATCCTAGTCACCTTCGCGATCAAGTCCGAGTTCTCACCATGGTCCTCCGGTCATCCCTTTGTTCCCTACGAATTCGAGAATTGGGAGACTCGCCGCGAATTCGATCTCTTCAAAGCCAACATCGGCCCCGATGAAGTAACGGTGCTCTTGACCGGCATGGGCGGAGAGAACGCCGTCAAAGCGATGTCGTCAATCCCGCTGGAAATTCATGATCTGTGCATTTCCTCGGGACTCGCAGGTTCGCTCGATGCTCGACTAACGCCAGGAGATGTCGTGGTGGCCCGCAGTGCCGAATCGCTGGACGAGAGTTCCGAGGCCGCCAGCGACGCGGATCTGCTGGATCTCGCCGTGCGATCTGGCGCAAAGGCTGTGAATGTTTCTCTGACTTCTGGGAAAATCGTAGCAACCGCCGGAGAGAAGGAAGAATTGAGCCGGAAGGGAAGTATCGTCGAGATGGAGACAACTCACGTTCTTCGAGCTGCTGCCGAACGACACGTTCCATGCGTGGCCGTTCGCGCCGTCAGCGACGCCGCGGATGAAGACATGCCCGTGGATTTTGCGCGTATTCTGGACTCCCACGGCCATTTGAAGATGGGCGGGCTCTTCAAAGAGGTGGCGCTCAGCCCTTACCGCATCCCCCTTCTGCTGCAGTTTGGACGGCAGAGCCGCGCCGCCGCTAAGTCTTTGGCTGACTTTCTAGACCGCTATATCTCCATGATCTCGGCAAATTGGACGAAAGTCGCCCGCCCTAGAATAGAAGAGGTTTCTCGGACATGAGCAGCCTCGGCCCAGCAGCAGAAGCGCTCGAATCGCTCGGGCCCATCCCGAAAACCATGCGTGCCGGTGTTTTCAGGGAAAAAGGAATCGTACGCGTCGAGGAAGTCCCCGTCCCCGAAGTTGGCGCGGGCGAAGTGCTCATTAAAGTGGCCGCCTGCGGCATTTGCGGCACGGACATCAAGAAAATCTTCGAGCGTTACGTCGAGCCTCCGCAAATCCTGGGCCACGAGCTTTCCGGCACGGTCGTCGCCGTCGGCCGCGGCGTAGACAAGTGGACGCCCGGCGACCGCGTCATGAGCTTCCACCATATTCCTTGCGGGAGATGCTTTTATTGTGAGAAGCGCCTCTTTTCCCAATGCCCGCAATACAAAACCACCGGGCTGACCGCCGGCTTCACACCAAACGGCGGCGGCTTCGCCCAGTATGTAAAAGCCATGCCCTGGGTCGCCGACCGCGGCATGGTCCCGCTCCCCGACAAGGTCAGTTTCGAAGAAGCCACGTTCATCGAGCCCATCAACACCATCGTCAAAGCCGTTCAAAAGGCGCGCATCACGCCCGGCGAAACGGTCCTCATCTTGGGCTGCGGCCCCATCGGCCTGCAGTTGCTCATGGTCAGCAAATTGGAAGGTGCCAAGCTCTATACCAGTGACCCGATTCCCGAGCGCCGGAAAAAGAGCCTTACTCTGGGTGCCTTGGAGTCGTTTGACCCAACCAGTGGTAAGCTGGTAGAGGAAGTTCGGTCCCGCACGGACGGTCGGGGAGCGGACGCCGTGCTGGTGGCGGTCGCACATCCCTCAGTAGTTACGGAGGCCTTGGCAACGGCCCGTCCTGGTGCACGCGTTTTGCTGTTCGCGGCAAACGATCCGGTCACCAGGATCGAGTTTCCTGCTGCGGCTGTGGGCATCGACGAAAAGGAAATCCTGGGCAGCTATAGCGCGGCGGTGGACATCCAAGAATCAGCCGCGGATCTGGTACTCGGAAAGAAACTGCCGGTGATGGAGATTGTCACGCACCGCTTTCGACTGGATAGCATCCAGGAAGCTTTGGAGCTGGCAGCAAGGCCGACGGCCGAATCGTTGAAGATTCTGATCACGCACGCATGAAAACAAGCACGCCAAAAAAACCGGAAGCTGCTGAAGAAGTGGCCTTCCCTGTCGCGCGAGTAGCCGTGCCGTCAAAGATGACGGCGGCGGTGTTGTATGGCAGCGAAGATCTGCGCATTGAGATGATCGACGTGCCGCATCTGGCTGCTGACGAAGTGCTCCTTCGCGTTCGCCTCGCGTTGACCGACGGTACGGACTTGAAAGTCTGGAAGCGCGGCTATCATGCCAAAATGATTCAGCCTCCCGCCGTTTTTGGCCACGAAGTGGTTGGCGACATTGCGGCCGTCGGCAAGCGTGTGGACGCGCGCTGGCGCATCGGCATGCGCGTGGTGGCCGCCAACTCCGCGCCGTGCCTGCGCTGCTATCACTGCCGCCGCGGCCAGGAGAATCTTTGCGAGGACTTGCTCTTCAACAATGGCGCCTATGCCGAATACATGCGAATTCCCGGCCGCATCGCCATGGAAAACATGCTGGAAGTGCCGCACTCTGTCGATGACGGAAGCGCTGCTCTGGTCGAGCCGCTGGCCTGCGTGCTCCGCGGCATTCACGAAATGGAAGTCCGCAACGGCGATACTGCGGCCGTGATTGGCTGCGGGCCCATCGGCCTGACATTTGTGCGTATGCTCTCCCGCCGGGGGGTGCGGGTCATTGCGCTCGCCCGTCGTTCCGCCCCGCTCGACGTAGCCCGCCGGCTGGGTGCGATTGCCACCATCAACGTGACGGAGACAAACGACGTTGTCGCTTCCGTGAAAATTTTGACCGACGACCTCCGCGGACCGGATTCCGTCGTCGAAGCAGCCGGAAGTCCGGCGACGTGGCAACAAGCCCTGGCCATGGTTCGCCGCGGCGGCGTGGTGAATTTCTTCAGCGGCCTGCCTTCGGGAACCAACGTTTCGATCGATCCCGCCGCCATTCACTATTCTGAAATCAAGCTGATCTCGCCCTTTCATCACACGCCGCGATTTATCCGCGAAGCTCTTGAAGCCATCCGCCGCGGGGACATTCTCGGGCGCGACTTCGTGACCGAAGAGATTCGTTTGACCGATCTGCCGCAGGCCTTCGAGCGCATGAAGAGCCGCAGCGGAGAGATCAAGCTGGCCGTCCGGCCTTGACAGCTTTGAACGGGTCGAACCGCCTGTCCGCCATTCTGCGCGAAGCGCGCGATTTGTTCTCCGGATGGTTCTTCGAAGCGAGGAATCTCTCTTAAAATGTTGCGCCCTGGTGAGCTCGAAATTGCCGAGCGTGTTCCGCCCAACCACTGCGCCGCCGCAGCGGCCGAGGAGTACACGCGCTGGCTGGCCACGCATCACTATGAAAATTTCAACGTAGTCTCCTGGCTGCTCCCGAAAGATCTTCACCAGCATTTCTACAATGTCTACGCTTATTGCCGCTGGGCCGACGATCTCGGCGATGAAGTCCCGCAAAAAGAGCGCGCCCTGGAATTGCTTGATTGGTGGGAGCGCGAACTCGACGATTGCTACCGTGACCGCCCTTCCCACCCCGTTTTTGTCGCGCTACGCGAAACCATTACTGCCAAAAACATTCCCAAGCGGCCGTTTGCCGATTTGCTGAGGGCTTTCCGTCAGGACCAAAACGTAAAGCGTTATCCTACCTGGGATTCCGTAATCGGCTATTGCGTCTATTCCGCGAATCCCGTTGGACGCCTGGTGCTTTATCTCTCGGGCCACCGGGACCAAGAGCGCCAAGCCTTGTCCGACGCCACCTGTACCGCGCTGCAGCTGGCAAATTTCTGGCAAGACGTTGCGCGCGACCTCGAGAAGGGCCGCTTGTACATTCCCCTCGACATCGCTGCCGCGCACGGCCTAAGCGAAGCCGATATCGTCGATCACCGCTTCGACCAGCGCTTCGTCGGCCTGATGAAAGATTTGATCGCCCGCACGCGCCTTCTCTTCGAGCAAGGCGCTCCGCTGGCAAAAATGGTTAACGGCCGCCTGAGCGTCGATCTAGAAATGTTCAGCCGAGGCGGCCTAGCCGTTCTCGACGCTATTGAAAGCATGGGATACGATACCCTCCACCACCGCCCGGTCATCAGTAAAGCAAAACAAGCGCGCCTCCTGGGCCGCGCCCTGCTAACGCAGCTACTCGCCAAGCGCATCCGTCCGGAATCCAGCACCGGTGACTTCGCCTTTGACGTGGCGCAGCATGCTGCGCCCGAATCAAGCAAATCGGTTGCTGACTCCTACGCCGCATGCCACAGCATCGCCCGCGCCGCCCACAGCAATTTCTACTACGCCTTCTTCCTCCTCCCCAAACCAAAACGCGACGCCCTCGCCGCCCTCTACGCTTTCATGCGTTTAGTCGATGACGTCGCCGACGAAGGCCATGACCTCGCCGCCAAACGACGCGGGCTCGCAAAATGGCGCGCCGCCTTCGACGAAGCGGTCACCGGCGAGTCGCAAATCTTTGACGGTACCGTGGCGAAGCCTCTGCCCTCAGAGCCCCTGCCCGGCGAAGTCGAAGTCTTGCCGGCTCTGGTAGACACCATGCAACGTTACAAAATGCCGGCCCGCTATCTGCACGATCTAATCAGCGGCGCCGAAATGGACCTAACCCTCCGCAGCTACCCGACTTTCGATCGCCTCCGCGAATATTGCTACCGCGTCGCCGGAACTGTCGGCGTCACCTGCACACACGTCTTCGGCTTCCACGACCCACGCGCTCTCGATCTCGCCGAAAAACTTGGCCTAGCGTTTCAATTGACCAACATCATCCGGGACGTCCACGACGACTACGCTCTAGGCCGCGTCTATCTACCCGAAGAAGACCTGGCGCGCTACGGAGTCTCCCCGCAGGATTTCGGAAACAGCGAAGCCACTCTCGGCGTCCGCGAACTCCTGCGTTTTGAGGCCGACCGTGCCTGGCAGTGTTACGAAGAAGGCGCAGCGCTTTTCGGTTTCATCGATCGAGAAAGCCAGGGCGCTCTGTGGCTCTTGGTGCACACCTACAGTGCTTTGTTAGCGCGCATGGAGTCCCTGGATTTCGCCGTATTTGGCGAACGCGTGCGGCTAGGGAAAGTAGAAAAAATGTTGTTCATCGCAAAGGCGCGCTTCGGCCGCCTCTTGGAAGAGAATATCCTTGAAAAACGTGATGGTGATCGGCGGCGGACTGGCGGGGCTGGCAGCCAGCGTCGCGCTGGCTGAAGCAGGCTGGCGTGTTCGTCTTTTTGAGCAGCGCCCGTTCCTCGGCGGCCGCGCGGCTTCTTACGTCTTGCCGGACGGCGAGCACATCGACAATTGTCAGCACGTCACTTTCGGCTGCTGCACCAACCTCGAAGACTTCTATCGTCGTGTCGGCGCCGGCGAGAAAATAAAGTTTTTCGACCGCCTCCTGCTCCTCGATCCCGAGGGGCGCCGCGGAGAAATGCACGCGGGCATCCTCCCAGCGCCCTTTCACATGACGGGTTCGTTCCTCACCTTTTCTCCGCTGGCGTGGAAGGACAAGCTCTGGATCGCGCGCGCTTTCTATTCCATCCTCGAAAGCGGCGGTCATCCGCCCGATGTAGACGAGCCCGGCGGCATCTCCATGCTAGAGTGGCTTCGGCGCCACAAGCAAACCGCCGCCGCGATCTCCCGCTTCTGGCGCGTAGTTCTCGTCAGCGCCCTTTCCGAAGAACTGGATCGCATCGACGCCCGCTACGGCATCGCCGTTTTCTGGAAGGCTGTTCTTTCCAACAAGACTGGCTACCGCATGGGCGTTCCCGGGGTGGCCCTCGGCGATCTCTACGAAGGCTGCCGCGCATCCATCGAACAAAAGGGAGGGGAAGTAATCTTTCGCTCACCGCTCCGTGGCCTGCGCATCAAAAATGGCAAGCTGATCGCCGCGCTCTTCGACGACGGCCGCGAAGAAACCGCGGACGCCTTCGTCCTGGCCCTTCCCCATCTCGCGCTCTCCGAACTTCTCTCCGACAGCGTCAAGCAGGCCGATCCCGCTCTCCGCAACCTCGACAAAATAATCGACGCGCCCATCACCGGCGTGCACTTCTGGTTTGATCGCCAGGTAATGAGCGAGCCTTTCATCGCCTTACTGGAGACCACCACGCAGTGGATCTTCAACAAAACGGCCCTCTATGCCGCCAGCGGCCCAGCCGCCACTCCGGGCAAAGGTCAATATCTCCAATTGGTCATCAGCGCCTCGTATGACCTGCTCCCAAAGCCCCGTCAGGAAATCATCGATCTCTGCCTGAAGGAAATCCACCACGCTCTTCCCGTCTCTCGGGAAGCCGTGCTTACCAAGGCCACCGTCATTAAGGAAGCTGCCGCCACGTTTTCCCCGCAACCTGGCGTGGATCGTTGGCGTCCAATACAGGAGACAAGCATCGGTGGTTTGTTCCTGGCCGGTGACTGGACCGCAACAGGCTGGCCCGCCACGATGGAAGGCGCGGTTCGTAGCGGCTATCTTGCTGCGGAAGCGGTCTTGCGCTTGGCTGGAACGCCACAACAGTTCCTTCTGCCTGACTTGAAGCCCGATGGCCTCGCTGGTTTGTGGGCCAAGAGCTGAATCGAAGCCGGATGCCTAGAAGGGAAGCGTTCAAGGAAAAAGTAAGGAGCGGGCGCCGGTTTCCCTGGTCATCTGCGAGCCGTCCGATGGCACCGATCTTTCGCTCGCTCGGCGCGGGTGAGCTTACCGCAGATTTTGTCGCGCGCGAAGTCAGCCTGTGAATTGATTTGTCAAAACGATTCGTAAACTTTTCGGGATTCCCGGAAATCGCAAGTCAACTAAGTGGGGTCACCGTAGGTATCACCGGGGAGGAGAGTTTGTTGGTAAGCAAGGTTGCGCCGAAACAACTGGGCATAATCCCTATCGGGCCCATATGCGCTTTTAGGCCGTTGGTCACATCCTGGCTTGACATCGCACTCCCATAGGGCTAAAAACATAGATGTCCCATCTCCTGCTTGGACCTGGCCAATCCTGTTCTGATCCTCTGGGTGACGATTGCGCTGTGGACCGAGCTTAACAATCCGGTCGGATTCATACCAAGGTAAGAGTGCGCATCGGCGCGGAAGTCTAGACAGTCATATTCACAGTCCGGCATTGCGTCCGGACGGAGGCGTTTGTGGATCGAAAGTACGGTCATCGCGGTTACCGCGACACGGAAAAAGGCGAAAAACGAGAGAAGGGCCACGACCGCAAGCCGCCGCAAGGCGGTCCGCGCGCCGATCAGTTCGGCCCCCGCACCCCACGCATGGTCGGTACTGTCACCCGCGGCCGATGTTCCAACTGCGGCGCGGTCTTAACCGCTGGTTTCGACCCCAACGGCCAGTGCCCCAAGTGCCAGTTCGAACTTCACAGTTGCAAGCAATGCCGCTTTTTCGATTCCGGCGCCCAATTTGAGTGCACCCAGGCGATCCCTGAACGCATCACCCCCAAAGACACCAAGAACGACTGCAAGTTCTACGAATTCCGCATGACCATCGAAAAGGACACGGCTCCTACTTCCTATCCGCAACCCGCGCAAGTAGCGGCCGCCGCCTCTCCAGCCCCGCCGCGCACCAACGATGCTCGCCAGGCTTTCGAGGACCTTTTCAAGAAATAGCTCTGCTCCGAGCGCGATCCTGTTGACTCTCTTGTGTACTCTTCGGTTGGCCGCCGCTACGCCGCCCTCAGAAAAGACTGGATCCAGATTTACAGGATTGTAATTTTAGATTTTACCTGCATTCATCTAGCCGATATACTCTCGCGGATTGTCCGGGACAGTTCGAGGATATCCACAGGCCGACGCTCGATTTGTGTGTCGAAGATGTGATACATCCCTGGCAATGGGGCGGTTCAATCCATCGGAAGGGGTGTGTATCGAGATGAAGAAGGTATCTTGCCTAGTCCTCGTGTGTTTTGGTCTTATTTGCCTGCTTGCCTCGCCGGCCGAAGCACAGCAAACTCTCGGATCCATCAACGGCACCGTCACAGATAGCTCCGGCGCGGCAATCCAAAACGCAACTGTTAAGATTCACAACTTAGCCACAGGTTTGGAACAAACCGTCAGTGCGAAGTCGGACGGCTCATTCAATATAGCCGATCTCCCCATAGGCACGTACAGCGTTACTTTCTCTCGCGATGGATTCAAGACCGAAGTCCACTCGCAAATCCTCGTTCAGGGCAATCGCACGACCACGGTGAATGGCTCGTTGCAGCCTGGAGAAGTGAGTATCACGGTCACCGTCAGTGGCACTCCATTGCTCAACCAGACCGACACCACCAATGGCTACACGCTGGGAAGCGAACTCATCGAAAACATTCCTCTCGGAACCGGCAGCTTCACGCAACTGGCGATTTTGGCTCCCGGCGTCAACGCGGACCTTTTGGCAGGGGCAGGTACGAACGCCGGTTTGGGAAATCAGGACATTTTTTCCAACGGTCAGCGCGATACCAGCAACAGCTTTTCGTTTAATTCCGTGGAATCGAATAATCTATTTAATGGCCTGTCTGCCAGTGCAATTGGCGAGAGCCGCTTCGTGCTGAACACCAACGAGCAGTTTCTGGCGGGCGGCCAGATTCAGACCAACACTTCCGTATTTGACGCCATCGGCCAAGGGCTGCCGGCGCCCCCGCCAGAATCCATCGAAGAAATCCATGTGAACACCTCCATGTACGACGTTTCGCAGGGAGCGAACAGCGGCGCCCATGTTGCTGTCGCGACAAAGTCTGGCACTAATGATCTGCATGGCAACGTCTATGAGTATCACCAAACCTCGGGATGGGATGCCAATCAGTTCTTCCTGAATGCAGCGTCAATTCCGCGCCCGCCCCTCCACCGTAACACCTTCGGCGCCACGCTCGGCGGGCCTATTAAGAAGAACAGACTGTTTTTCTTTGGTTCCTACCAGGGCCAGAGGGTCACAGATGCTACCAACGGCTCGACGGAATTTGCCAACGTTCCCACTGGCCTCTCCGATGATCGCAGTGCAGCGACACTCGCCGCGCTCGCGGGCGTCCCGGTCGCCAATGTGGACAGCGTTGCCATGGCCATCCTGAATGCAAAAGGAACTAACGGTAAGTTCATTGTCCCCTCGGCGACCGTCGCCGATCCAAACCTGATCCAGTCCCTCGGTGGCAATGCGCAAGAGAGTGGGCCCCCTAGCACTTTCAATGCAGACCAGGTCAACGGAAATGTAGACTACATGTTCGGCACGAAAGATCGGCTCGCCGCCAAATACTACTTTCAGAACGATCCCTCCACCAGTCCCTTTGCGGTGAGCCAGGTTCTCGGTTTTCCGCAGACGCTCCATGCCGGCAGCCAAGTGTTTTCGCTCGATAACACTGTAAGCTTGACCTCCAATACCACATGGGAGCAGAGAATCGGTTTCATCCGGCAGTTCGCTAGCGCGAGTACCACCCAACAACTTACGCCCGGCGATGTGAGCCTCAATCTCCTCGGCAGCAAGTTCTTTCCGGGCTTCAGCATTACCAACGCTGGTTCTGGAACTGGCAACGGGTTGAATATCGGTCCCGCTAACAACTTTGCCAATGCCGGCGTCTTCCAAAATCACTTTCAGGTAGGCACAAACTACAACTGGAGCGTAGGCCGCCATACGATCTCCTTTGGATTCAACGGCGACTATGGCCAACTGAACGTACTTAACCGCGAGAACCAAGTGGCTACTTTCACTTTCCGGAACTTTGCGAACTTCTTGACCGGAAATATGGGCGGCAGAAACGGCGGCGGACATCTATTGAATGGCGAGACCAACCGTTACTTTCGCGCCAAACAGACCGGTCTCTTCATTCAGGACAATTTCAAACTGAAATCCAATCTGACCATAACCGCCGGTCTCCGTTGGGACTGGGACGGCCCTCTTTCAGAAAAAAATGGTCTTCTCACGAATTTCTATCCGCAGAACTATTCCTACGATCTTGGAACGGACACGATCAACAATATCGGGCTGGTTATCGCTGGCAACAACAAGGAGTTCTGCGCGACCAAGTCGGTTTTCTGCACCAGCAACAGTTCGACCCTCACTGGGCGGCAGTGGATTTTCGAGCCACGGATCGGCCTAGCCTGGTCTCCTCACTTCGTCAAGAACCTTGTCGTTCGCGCGGGTTATGGCCTGTACGCCGACCGCGGCGAATTCTTTACCGAATTCTCGGCTAGCGCGGGACTCGGCATTAGCGGTCCCTTTGGTGTCACCACGGAGCAACCGTTCACTGTGCCGTTCAACACTACTTGTACCGGCGTTCATTGCCTTAGCAACAGTCCGTTCGGCACTGCGGCCCCGCCCCCGCCTCCCAGCAATCTCTCCGGGGTGCAGGCGCTCGTTCATAATCAGTCAGGATTAAGTGGATGTGCTGAACCTGTAACGCCAACCTGCACGCCCACAGGAGATCCTCTATTCGCGTTTCTCTTTGGCGGTTACGATCCCAGAAACACGCTGCCGTATTCGGAGAACTGGACTCTTGATGTTCAATGGCAGCCCATCAATTCGCTGCTCGTTGACGTCGGCTACGTTGGCAATCACGGGCAGCACGAACTTCTCCCCATCCCGTTTAACCAGCCGGGAATTGCCACACCGACGAACCCCATTAACGGGCAGATTTACTCCTATGGATTTCAAGCCACCGATAACATTCTCGATGTCAATAACAACCCCGGCATTCTTCAGACTGAACAGGTGGCAACAACCATCGGAGAGTTTACAGGGGCTGACGGCAATACAGCGCTTCGCGTGCCTTTCCTAGGCTATAACCCCAACTCGGATTTCTGGGAAGCTGAAGGAGTCTCAAACTATCAGGCTCTTCAACTCAGCGTTAAGAAGCGGATGAGCCGCGGTCTCATGCTGAACGCGGCGTACACGTGGTCCCACACCTTGGATGAAGGCAGCGGACTTTCCGAGGGCCTCTTCTTCAATGGCAATAATCCGCTCAATCCCAGGAGCGCCTATGGGAGCGCCGGCTTCGACCGCACCCACGTTTTCACCATCAACTACACGTACCAGATTCCTGATCTCACCAAGTCCAAAGGATTCCTCAAGCACATCGTTAACGGCTGGGGCGTCAATGGGGTTACGATCGCGGAGAGCGGACTGCCTTACAGCGTATACGACTTTTCCGGGACCGTGGCCAGCCAATACTTTGGCGCGGGCGACGACTTCATCACCAATCCTTTGCTCAACGGTTCGCCCAAGAGCACTTTGCTTCAGGGCACCACCGGCGTAAACGCCGGCAACCCGGTCCTTAATGGCGGCGCCTTCGGCATCAACGTCAATGCGCCAGGCACAAACGGCGTACCGCCTTGCGGCCCCACCACTCACGGTGGCACTGCCTGCGATTTCTCAGAAACTGGCTTTTCCAGTGCCGGGCGCAATGCATTCCGCGGACCGTTTCAAACGCGCTTCGACTTCAGTGTCTTCAAGCTTTTTAAGCTGAACGAGCGATTCACTCTTCGCTATGACGCGCAATTCTTCAACCTCTTCAACCACGCCAGCTTCGACGCACCGAGCAACAACATCAGCTTGGATCCTTGCTTCGGTCCCAACCTGCAAACCAGCATACCGAACGGCTGCCAATGGCAGGGTACGATTCCGGCCGTGGCACCCTCGACGAAAGCGTTTGGCGATGGCACGGCCCCCTTTGGAGCCGGCTTCATTCAGAGCACACTCGGCAGCCCGCGCTTGATTCAGATGTCCTTGCATTTGACGTTCTGAGTCGGCGGACTCCACGCGGCCAGGGCCAGGGCCGTAGAGGCGGTCCTTGCCCGGCTCATTTTCGTTCGCGCCACGGGCACCAAGAGTACCATCGCTGTCCCCACACGAATCTCCCGTCGGGAACTCTGTGCAATCTCGCGTATGTTATCTTTTCGCTCACCATAGGTGAACCAGCTGGCTCCTGTGCAGTGTAGGATTATGTCTTAGCGTGCCTTGGCTCTGATCGAATTCAGACTTCGATGCCCGAGAGGTGGGGGCAGCGATTCTTGACCGCGCACAGGGAGAGTTTCATGACGGAGTCCTTTCAGGCGGCGAACAAAAGCGGGATTGATGCAGGGTAGTAGACTCCTAGGCAAGGCCCACAGGTCGGTCCTATTCTGGGACATCGTCCTGTTCGCGATTGCCGGGCTCTTGGCCACCATCGCTGTTCTCCAATACCGCTGGATTAGGCAAATTAGTGCGGCCATGGACTTCCGCGTGCGAAGCAATCTCGATTCGCTGATGACGCAATGGAACCTCGATTTTTACGGCGAACTTTCTGCTGTCTGCGTTGCCCTTCAGGTTGGTCCCGATTCCGGTGCCCACGACGATTGGACCGATTACTTGCAGCGATATTCGGCTTGGAGCCAGGAGCAAGCGGCACAAGGCTCGCTTGAAAACATCCGTTCGAACCCCGCCTTAATCGCGAGAATCTATATCTGGGAAACCAGTGGTGGCGGAAAACCACGGCTTCTACTTCTCGATCCGGACTCCAATCTAATCCAAGAGGCCACAGTTCTCCCTCGTTTCGAACCTCTCTTGGCTCGTCTGCGAGAAAGATCAGAAAGCCTCTCGATGGCTCTGCGGGCTTGGGAACTCTCCGGTTCACTGAGTCTCAATTCCGGGATTCCCGGCCAGCAGCAAGCCTCGCGAAAACTTAACTATCCAACGACGGGGTGGCAATTCGACGAAAACATGCCTGCCATCGTCCACCCCCTTGTCCATCATGGCCAGTCCGCGCTTCATCAGCCAACGCCACGGGACCAAGATCCCGTCGACTGGATCGTAATTCTTCTGGACTTGGAGACGATTCAGAAAACAATCTTGCCCGAGTTGGCCAGCCGCTATTTCGGCAATCCTCAAAAGCTCGATTACAAATTGGCGGTCATCAGCGCGGGAAATCCTTCGCGGGTTATTTACGCTTCCGATCCCGATTTTCCTGATCGCAGCACCTCTGTCTACGACTCCACGATGAACGTCTTTGGTCCGCCACCGGAAAGCACAGAAGGTCATCTTTGGGAGTCTTTGAGAAATGTCGAGTCCGTGCGTCGCGAAGATTGGCGAAATTTCTCCGGACCAGGCTGGTTCCCCGTCATCCAGTACGGGGCTGGGACCGAACCCTGGATGCTCTTGGTGCAGCGTCGGGCGGGTTCTCTCGATGCTGTTGTCAAGCGAGTTTGGCGAACCAACCTCATCACCGGCCTGGTGGTTCTCCTCATGCTGGCGGTAAGCGTCGCTCTGGTTGTACTTGCATCCCAGCGCGTTCAACGGCTCGCCCGCTTGCAAATGAACTTCGTAGCGAGCGTTTCTCACGAGCTCAGGACTCCCCTCACGGTCATGATTTCGGCTGCCGAGAATATTGCCGATGGCATTGTGGAGGAAGAATCGGAAATCAAGGAACACGGGGGCATCATTACTGGCCAGGGCCGCCTGCTATTGGATCTGGTGGATCGAATCCTGCTGTTTGCCGCAAGCACTTCCGGCAAGAACCTGCAATCTCTCCGACCGGTTCAGGTCGCGGAGATTCTCGAGCGGGTTCTCGAGAATGTTGCCGGGCTCATCCATTCGGCCGGGATCCGCGTGGAACAGAATATCCAACCTGATTTGCCGCCGGCCCTCGGCGACCCGGTGGCGCTCTGCCAGTGTGTGCAGAATTTAGTCGTCAATGCCATCAAGTATCGCGGACAGGGCAACTGGATTGGACTCACGGCGGAACTCCAGGGAAGCAGAGATTCTGCCCGGGAAATCGTGATCCACGTCCAAGATCGCGGAATAGGTATCCACGAATCTGAGTTGCAACGCGTCTTCGAACCGTTCTATCGAAGCCCGGAGATCCTGGCCTCGCATGTCCAGGGGACCGGGTTGGGCCTTACGGTTGCCCAACGGAGTATTATCGAGATGGGCGGAGAGTTGACGGTTGTCAGTGCCGTCGGCGTTGGGAGTACCTTTACGATTCATCTGCCCGTCGCTGAGTCCTCGCGAGCAGCACCATCGTTCCCCATTTCTGTTAGTACCTCGGAGCATTCGCGATGAACGAGAACATTTTGCTGGTCGAGGACGAGCAGGGGCTGCGCCAAACCTTGACCGCGCGCCTAAAGAAAGTCGGATATGTTGTTGATACCGCCGCCGATGGTGTCGAGGGCTTTAACAAGGCCATGGACATGCCGTTCGACCTGATCATCCTCGACGTGGCCCTGCCCCTCCGGAACGGTTTTGACGTTTGCCGTGACCTCCGCCAAGCCGGTCTGGCAGCCCCTATTGTGATGCTCACAGCCCGCACACAAACCGTTGACAAAGTCGTTGGCCTGAAACTCGGCGCGGACGATTATGTCACCAAGCCTTTTGCGGCACTGGAACTGCTCGCCCGCATCGAAGCCTTACTGCGGCGCGCGACCATTCGCAGCGGCCAGGGCCTTCATGAATTTGGCCCCTTCCGCATCGATTTTCGTCGTATGGAGGTAACCCGCGATTCCACTCCTATCTATCTCACCGCGCGTGAATTTCAGCTTCTCCGTTATCTGATAGAGCGCGCGGAGAGCGCCATTTCGAGGACCGAGCTCTTACGTTCCGTATGGAACTACGACACGGGAAGTTTTACCCGCACCGTGGACATGCACGTTTCCAGTTTGCGGAAAAAATTGGAGAAAGATCCTACTTCGCCGGAATTTGTCGTTACCGTTCCGAATATTGGGTATATGTTCGTTGGCGCTAGAAAGTCCGTTCTCTGAATTGCTGCGTTCGCGAGCCCTTACAGCGTCTTGCCGAAAGCCCTTTCGCCCCTCGCGAGCGTTTCACTCATGCGAGTCTCCAAGTCTTCTCTCGACCAGTGCGGGCGCCACGCCATGCAAATTCTCGCTCGGTCCTAACATTGCCTCTAATTCCTCAGAATCCGCACTTCCGAAAACCGCGCCCGTAACTGTTCCCAATCGTTCCTAAGTCCGATTTTGGTAGTCATGAGAGCAGACTTGTCAGGTTCCCCAGGCTGGCATCGGCACTGCTTCTTTGCGGAACCACAAGGACAGGCCTCGCCGGGGGGAGGAACCTAGTTAGTTGCTTAATCTTTTCGCGTGTCGGGTCTCCCGACCAAAGCGAGCCGAGTTCTGCACATGAGACTTTTTCCGAGGCTAGGAATCGCGGTGGCTTTGCTGGTCGTCACGAGCGGAAGTGTCTCTGCAACGGAAGTGGCTGTCCTGCGCAACGGATTTACGATACGGCATGAACGCCACGAGCAGGCGGGCGACATGACGCGCCTTTACTTAACGGAAGCCCCTGGCAGCTATGTAGACGTCCCGACCGATCAAGTTGTAGGTTTTGAGGCGGACGACTACGTGCCTCCAGCGCAAGTCGCTGTGGCTATCCCGGCTCCGGCACCCGCGCTGGGGGACGTGGTGCGCGTGGCGGCAGACAGGAACAAGATTGACCCGGCACTGATTATGAGCGTCATCCGATCAGAAAGCGCCTTCCGGGCGAACGCGGTTTCGGCAAAAGGCGCCAGGGGATTAATGCAACTCATGCCGCAGACCGCCTCGCGGCTGGGGGTGACGAACCCCCTGGATCCAATCGCCAACGTAGAGGGCGGCACCTTGTATTTGCGGCAACTGCTCGATCGCTACAACAATGATCTGGTCAAGGCGCTGGCAGCCTACAATGCCGGGCCTGGGCGGGTTGATCAATACGGTGGTCTTCCGCCCTATGCGGAAACTCGGGCATACGTGACGGAGATTGTGCGCAATTTTAATCGCCAGAAACTTGCCGAGAGGCGCGTCCCAGCCGCTCCGGGCGTCGGGCGGAAGGGACCACTAACGTCTAAAACGGATGCAAGTAGTTCTAGGCTGCCGATTTTGCCTGCGAGCGGGGCCGAATAGGTCGAGTTCGAAATATCGTTCGATGGTTACTGAATAATTAATACATGGCTGAGATAACCAGAAATAAATTTCCTCTTTGCTCCAGAACAAATACGCCCACGATGCGAACCGGTATAGTGGGAAGTGGATTCATCTCTAGAGCGACGGAAGTTACGCCGCTGGGTACCACCGCCTCCGCCGGCGGACACCATTGACAGCAAGTTCTAAGGATGAAGGAGAGTGGAAGCGTAATTGCTCCATGGATTGATAGCGGTTCTACGGAGGCAGCGACATCGTGATGCGCCTGCGAGTTTTGCTTTGCTCAATCCTGGTATTGGCACTTGCTTTGCCGAGCCACTCAGATGAAGCCAGTAGTGCTTTCCGACGCGGTACGCGCGCAGAGGCTGAAAAACAGTACGACGCAGCCTACGAAGCCTTCCGGCAGGCCTACACCCTAAAACCCAAAGAACCGAAGTACATCACTTCCTACCTGCGCGTCCGAGCCGCCGCCGCGAGCGAACATGTGAACAATGGAATAAAGCTTCGCGACAAACAAAAGATGCAGGAAGCCATTTTGGAGTTCCGGCGCGCCAGTGAAATTGACGCCACCAGCTTTGTGGCCTTGCAGGAAATCCAGCGAACCGAACTTATGATCAGGAAGGCGGCGGAAGCGGCAAGTGCTGCTTCACAGAACCCCGCGGCTGCGGTACCAAAGCCAGCCGCCGAAATGGAAGGTCCCGTCGAGCTGGAGCCCTCTCCGAACTCGCCCATTACCCTGCACATGTCTACGACCGCCGATAACGTCTACAGGACGATCGGCAAGCTCAGCGGAATAAACGTCCTGTTCGACTTGGACTACAAGGCGCAAAAAATCACCATTGACTTGAATGATGTCTTCCCCCGCGAAGCGTTACGCATGGTCGCGCTGGAATCAAAGACTTTCTGGCGCCCCATTTCGACCGGTGCGATCTTCGTGGCTCAGGAGTCCAAGCGCAAAGAGTACGAAACCAACGTAATGAGAACGTTCTACCTTCGAAATGTCTCGAATGCCGCTGAGTTGCAGGAGGTAGTGGGCACTCTTAAAGGACTGCTGGATATAAGCCGCATCCAAGTCAATCCCACACACAGCACCATCACGCTGCGAGGCACGCCCGACCAGTTGGCGCTGGCGGAGAAGTTGGTCGCGGAAGTGGACAAACCGAAGGCCGAAGTGATCATCGATATCGAAGTTCTGGAAGTAAGCAGTACACGGTTGCAGACCCTGGGCACGACGGTCCCCACCTCTGCGTCCATTTCGGTCGCGACGGCGGCGACGCTGGCAAGTGGAGGTTCGGCGGGTTTGGTGAGCCTGGGTTCGGTGAACGGAGGCAGCTGGGTTACCTCCATTCAGGGCGGCTCGTTCACCTTCTTGGCGTCGGATACCAATACGAAGATTCTGCAGAGGCCCCAGGTGCGAGTTTTGGACAATGAGAAGGCGACCCTCAAGATCGGCGACCGGGTGCCCATCGCGACAGGGTCGTTCACTCCTGGTATCGGTGCGGGCGGCATCAGTCCTCTGGTCAATACCCAGTTTCAGTACCTGGATGTGGGCGTGAACATCGATATTACCCCGCACATTCACTCGGATCACGAAGTAACTCTAAAGATGGTGCTGGAGATTTCATCCGTTACAGGAGTCAGTAACATCGGCGGGATCAGCCAGCCGACAATCGGGCAGCGCCGCATCGAGCACGAAACGCGATTGGAAGACGGCGAAATCAACCTTGTTGGAGGCATCCTGGAGGACTCCGAGACGCAATCGTTGAGCGGATATCCCTGGCTAATGAAAATTCCAATACTGAAGTATCTATTTGGCCAAGAAACCAAGCAGCGCCCGCAAACCGAAGTCATCTTTGCGATCACGCCACACATCATTCGGGCCGAGCAGGTCACTGAGGATAATCAAAAACTGATTGAAGTAGGAACGGGTAACACCACCAGTTTGCGCTACAAGGAAGCCAAGCCTGTTAAGTCCGCCCACGCCGTGGCTCCGCAAGATAAGCCCTCTGCCAAAGACAGTAGTCGTCCCGCGCCAAGCTCACCCGTAGCGCAGGCTGCTCCCACCCCGCATACCCAGCAACAGCCGCCCGGCGAGCCTCACAATCCCCAAGAACGTTGATTCACCCAAACGCGATCAAAGGAATGGGATCTGAGTCGTGACGGCTCGCGGTGTGTTTAAAGCATTCAGCGACGCAAATCACATATTTCGGCCTGGTCCAAACGGCCGGCAAGCGGAGAAACCTGAAGCCAAACGGGGTAGGTAGGTGTTCGCTCGTCAATAAGCTAGCGCGGAGGATTTGGCAAGCGGGCTTCCGCAAATGTGCAATTTTTGTCACAAAAGGAATGCTATGTGCAGTGGCCTGTTCGACTAACCCGCACTTTACAAGGAATTTACACGAGCTTTGCGTTGGCCCAAGAATTGCACCGCTTATATGCAACGACGGAGAATATCCGTGCTTTGAGTCCAGGTCCAGGTCCATTGAAATCATGCACGGGAAGTCTCTTAGAAGTGCGAAGTAGGGTGCGGTCGGCGGTTGCCCGCCGGCCATATCCGGTTACGCTGCTCATCTTCAGAAATACGAATGTCCCCAATTTGTGGTGCTGTGAGTCTCTGATATGAACGCCTCAAACGAGGTATCCGGCACGGGTTTGTCCGAAAAACCCACCAGGTCTGGACAAAGGATGAGATTGATGCCCGATACGCGAGTACGAAGATTGATTGCGCCTGTGGTTATCCCGCCGTCAAGTCGGGGCCCCGAGAGTTTGTTGCATCGCCGCGCGGCCGAGATTCAGGGGTTTCCCCTATTTTCTGGTATTTCCCCCGACGACTCGAAACAAATCCTGACTCCAGCTACGTATCAGGAGTTTTCTCGCCGCGAGGTAATTTACCAAGAGGGCGACCCGATAAACAAAGTGTTCTTGCTGACATCGGGTTCGGCGAAAATCACGCAAGTGGCGCCGAACGGCGGCGAAGTTATTCTTCGCCTAAGCGGCCCCGGCGAACTCGTGGGGAAGATTAGATTTGAGAGCCAGGCACGGCACGGTTCTTTGGCCCAGGCGCTCGGGTCATCTACGGCGCTGGTCTGGGATGCTTCTGTTTTTGAGTCGCTTTCTCACCGATTTCCGGCTCTTCGACGCAACTCGATGTACGGTATTAGCAAGAGTCTGGAAGAGATGGAAGAGCGGTTTCGCGAAATATCCACCGAGAAGGTTGCCGTGCGGCTGAGCCATGAAATCATGCGGTTGCTGGATCAGGTGGGACGGCGCGTGAACGGCGCTGTGCAGATCAGCCTGTCGCGAGAAGAGCTGGCGCAACTGATCGGCACCACCTTATTTACCGTGAGCCGGTTGCTATCTGACTGGGACGAGCGCGGCATCGTGAGTATTGGCCGAGAGACCGTCTCCGTCAGTAATGTGCAAGGGCTTAAGCAATTGCCTGAGACCGAATGATGACATGCAACGATCAAAGTGGGACCGCGATAAACGATTAGTTTCTGTTTCCGGGGGCGCGTTATGTTTCGAGCGGAAGTGATGGGCCACAAGCCTCATCGAGGGCCATCTGGAAGTGCCATCATTGGAGTTGGTCTCATGCTGGCAACGATATTCTGTGCGGCAGCGGTATACTCGCAGAGCAAACCGGCTGCCGGAGAGGGTCAGACTTCGGCGCCAAACCTTCCCTCAAACGATGTGCCTCCCCTGTATGGAAAGGGTCTGAGAATGCGCACCGGTGCAACCGGAAGTGTACCTCCGACCACGGCGGTGTTGGCCATGAACGGCGTCTGTGATACCTCGCAAAAGGCGAAGGGAGCCACTGGCTGCAGAATCTTGATTACAAAAGCGGAGATGGAAGACTTACTCCGCGTTGTCCAACCAAACGCTTCGCCGACCGAGCAGCATCAATTTGAGATCAATTACCTCAAGCTCGCGGCTGCCGCTGGAGAAGCCCAGCGCCGCCACCTCGAAGCAGATCCCCAAGTGGCGGAGCAGATTCGGACGCAAGAAAAGCTGGTTCGCATGCAAGTGCTCGCGAACTTGCTGTACCGGAATGTCGAGAAGCAGGCAAACGACGTCCCGGCGGCTGAACTGGAAAAGTACTACCAAGACCATCGGGACGATTATAAGCAGGAGGAAGTCCTCCGCGTGTATATCCCGAAAACGCCATCGGCGGTCAACGGGCAAGCTGCGGATTTGGCGATATTGAAAGCGATGGCTGAGGATGTGCGCAAGCGAGCCCTGGCAGGTGAGGATTTCGATTCGCTCCAGAAGGATGTTTTCGTCAATCTTGGAATTAAGGGCACGCCGCCAGCCACGAAGGTGACGGTGACCAAGCTGACAAAACTGCCTGCGGCGGAGAGGCCGGCTCTTGCCCTGGACACCGGCAGCGTAAGCGATGTGGTTGAAACCGCGGTTACCTTTGTGGTGCTCAAGATGGAATCCAGGGGCGTGATACCGCTGGAAAGCGCGAAGGCTGACGTCGTGAACGCGGTGCAACACGAACGGATGCAAGCGCAGATTCGGGAGATTACCGAAAACGGCAAGACACAATTCAATTTGAGCTATTTGGAGTTACCTGCGGCGCCGGACGTTTTGCCTCCACCGCAGGTGATGAGCTTGCCCGGAGAGCAGGGAACAGCCGCGGCGTTGGTAATGTCCCGTGGCTATTTGAAGGGTACGCCGCCCTCGCACAAGCGCGAAGCCGTGGCGTATCCGTCAAAAAAACGGTCCACGACGCCTCCGAATTGAGCGGAATTGTTTGCGCAACGCAATTGACAGCCGAAACATCCGCATGGTAGACGTTCTTGCCCACGGTTCGGTTTTGAAGCTGGGGGGTTGGAGGGAAAAACATGAGCCTCGCCGAATGTTTCGAGTTGGTTTTCGGCTTCCTTGAGCATCACCAGTCGCGCGGTTGGCAGCGCTCGGCTTGGCGCGGGAAGACCGTGCAACGTTTCATTGCTCCCCTCAACTTTAACCTAAAGCCCGGAGCCGCGGCCCTCTGTTTGGTTTTTCTTTCCGTTCCATGCGCCCTAGCGGCCTTTCCTCTGGCAGTCGCCGACGGTCGCACGCAAGATTCGAGTCAAGCAGCTGGATCGAAGCTGTCGCCAGCACAGGGGCCTGGAGCACCTGATCCGAAAGCGCAGCTTTTGCCGCAGACACCTTCACCGGAGAAATCCGAAGTGAAACGCGCGCAAGTTACCTACGCGGGCGGTCAGCTGACCATAGTAGCGGAGAACGTCGCCCTTTCCGAAGTGCTGGTGGCCGTGCGGCAGGCCATGGGAGCGGACCTCGAAATTCCGGCTGGCGCTGCCGCGGAACACGTCTGGGTGCACGCGGGTCCCGGACCCGCACGCACAATTCTTCGCGATATGCTGGACGGCACCGATTTCGACTATGTCATTCAGGCTTCGGAAATCGACGAGGACGGTGTGCGCAGCGTTGTGCTAACGCTTCGCAGTAAAACGCCTGAAATGGGCGCACCAGGAAATCTCTCCGTGCGCGGCGCGAATCGCAGAACGCCCACCGCAGTCGCCAGCCCAGAGGAAAAAACAGCCCCGGACAGTCCCGCACCGGAAGATACGGTAACTTCTGCCGGCGCGGCTCCCGCTGCAGCTTCTGCCGACGCGGCTCCCGCTGTAGCTTCTGCCGACGCGGCTCCTGTTGATCCTCCGCCCGCCGCCGCGGCCACCCGGCCCTTGTCAAACAATTTGCAGTCGTCGCCCACGAATGTAGCTCCAGTTGCGGGAGTGGGACCTTCTGGGAACCCCGAACAGGTGGCTCAGCAATTGCAAAATATGTACCAGCAGCGGAGAGAGCTACAGGCACAGCAGAACGCGAAGCCACCAACCGCAAACTAAGGGAATTGCAAGTGTCTGGACTGCCGCGACGGAACTGTGCTCGGCAGGATGAACTGTTCGGTCTGTTTGGAGCGCGCGGTTTCAGCAGCTGTGATGAGTCGCCTTGATGGTCGGTAGGATTGCGGTTAGCGTATGGAATGAGTTAGGTTCTAGAGTTGAACGAAAAAGCACTGTCTATTCCAGAAAGAGCTCATGAACAAGAACCGATTTGGGAAACTAGTGGCTGTTGCCGCGGGATTCTTCTTTCTGTGCGCGGCAGCAGGGCTGACTCGCGGGCAGAGCGCTTCGCCCAGTCCGGCGCGGACTCCGAATGGGGCCTCTCCTGGGGCGCAATCAAAGAGAGACACTTCTCCGCCGGACGATTTTGCCGGGTTGCAGTGCAGCGACGAGCAGAAGGCAGAGATTGACCACATTCGTCAGCAGACGAAGTCGCATAAGGATGCGGTCCTAAAAGACGAGAAGCTAACTGCAGATCAAAAAGATGCCATGATTCTCGGGTACACCCGGATTGAGTACGGTGAGATTTTTAAGGTGCTGACGCCTGAGCAACAGAAACAAGTCCGCAAGAGAATTAGTGCCCGTCGAGCGGCGGACCAAGCGGCAAAAAATAAGCAGTCTTCCCCGAAGTGAAACCTCTATGCACGGTGGTGACCCGCGCAAGGGGACTGGGTAGACTATGACGGCATTAGCACGATTACCGGCATCGGCCTTCCGGTTCCCCTCCTGAGCGCGGTGACGAACTGCGGTCCCCCGAAGAGCTTCCGTCTCGCGGTCAACACAACTCCCCGGGGACAAGCGGCGAGGAATCGCGTGGAGTTTGACGTAGAACAAGGAAGCCTTTTCCATTTAGCCTTATGCTTTCTCGGGCTTATAGTAACGAATTCTTCAGCGAGGATGTGAGCATGTTCAAAAGGTCACTGTTAGCTACTGTTTCTTTGGCATTTGCCGTTGCGCTTGCCGCGGCACCGAATACTCCGCCATCACAACCAAGTCTCTCCGCCGCTGAAATCGCAGACAAGAACGTAGCGGCCCGGGGCGGTTTGCAGGCATGGCGCGCGGTCCAAACGATGTCGATGGCAGGCAAACTGGGAGCCGGCGGGAATCAGCGCAGTACGCTTCGCGTTCCAAGTCCAGTCCCAGGGAAAGAGATTAGCCGAAATACACTTCCCACTCGGCCTACTCAAGAAGTCCAGCTGCCGTTTGTGATGGACCTGAAGCGGACTCGCAAGACACGATTGGAGCTGCAGTTCCACGGGCAGACCGCCATTCAGGTGTATGACGGCACCAACGGCTGGAAGCTGAGGCCCTACCTCAATCGGCGCGTCGTTGAGCCGTTTACGGAGGAAGAAACTAAAATCGCAAGTCTGCAACAGGATCTGGATGGTCCCCTGGTGGATTACGCGGCCAAGGGCACGAAGATCGAGCTGGCAGGCACGGAAAAGGTTGAGGATCGCGATACTTACAAGCTCAAGCTCACCATGAAAAGCGGTCAGGCGATCCATATTTGGATTGACGCGCAGACCTTTCTGGAAACGAAGATTGAAGGGCAGCCCAGACGGCTCGACGGCATCTACCATCCGGTAGAAGTCTACTACCGTGATTATCGTCCAGTGAGCGGGCTGCACGTTCCGTTTATGCTGGAGACGAAAGTTCTCCCGGTGGCCCAAACGGTGAAGGGGATGAGGCAAACTGACGTTCCCGTTGAGAAAATCGTCGTTGAGAAGGTGGAAGTGAATCCAAAGCTCGACGAATCCCTGTTTACGAAACCTCAAATCTCAGCGGCGGCAAATGAACCGGCGCTTCCGAAAACCAAGTAGAACCCAGCATTCGTTGCACTAAGGTTTGCCGCGGAGCGCGGCCTGAAGCCGGGCTCCGCGGTATTCGTTTTTGCGCGTTGGAATTCTCGCCGCTCAATAGTTCCACAGTGATAGAGGGACCCCGCGAACCTCGAACGTCTCGCCCTAAAAAGCCCATCAAGACGTCGCTCGTCGGAATAGCGCCGCATGAGCACGCAAATATGAAAACGACGTTGAGCGTAGCGGTGTTTTGTTTCTTGGCGCTCTCTCCGCTAGCCGGTGCTCACGACTATCGTCTCCAGTTCACTCCCGACCCCGAATCCCGGGATTTGGTCGTGGCGGGACATCAATTTTTCAGGGAATACGGACCTCTCCCACCGGGCTCGTGCGCTACGCGATTCGCCTAAACCTGCCATCCGATTCCGGAGATGGGCAAGAATTTAGCCAGAACGGCAGGCTCGTGGTCCCCAGAAACTCAGACGAGTGCCTGCCGCCAATGCATCTCTGTTTGTCCGGCCGCAAAGTGGGCTTGGCTTCCCGGATCGTGATTCGTCATCTCCCCCGCTCGGCCTGAGGTACGAGGTCGAAAGAGCCGGGAGGCTAGCACATCCCGGGACATTCGAGCTACGGCGCAGCGGGCCGGACTCGGTGGATGCAGCTCGCTTGCTGGCCCGAGCATAGCGGGGTCGGGTCAATGCTCGGTTCAGAGTGTCTCGCAAAAGAGCCTGCACCGGAGAACGCCTTGGGCACCGAGAGCCCAGCCAAGGCAGTAGAACAAAAGGGGTTAACGGAATGAGTCGGCTGGCCTTTCAGATGCGTACCTGGGTTCTCGCGCCTGGTGCACTTGCGGGAGCGCAAAGACCACCCCGCACACCTGATCTATAATAAACAGTCGTCGCTCCAACCGTGGCCGCAACAGGGTCTTTCTCCGCAGGAAACGCTCGACGAAGTGGCCGCACGCGCCTGATGGTGAAGTCCCGGGAGGAATCCGGCGAACTGAACCGGTGCGACGGACGGAACGGTCAGTTTTTTCGAGCAGCGTTAGTCGTTAGGCCCGACGTTTGCTCAGGATACTCCGCAGAACGTAGGCTTGGAAAAGTGCCCTGCGTTGATCCAGGTCCAAACAGATGGAGTGTAGGATGAGCCAGATTCGCCGAGTGAGTCTTGCCATTGCGGTGGTTGCTGCGATAGGTGCGTCTTACGGACTGGGCCGCCACAATTTGCATTCGCAACCGAACACGAAGGCGGGGCGGCACGTCCTCTACTATGTCGACCCGATGCATCCCAGCTACAAGTCCGACAAGCCGGGCATTGCCCCGGACTGCGGAATGCAGCTTGAACCGGTCTTTGCCGACCAGCTCGCAAACGTATCTGCCTCTTCACCACTGGAGCAATGGCCCTCAGGCACAGTCCGCATTGACAGTGCCGCGCAAAGACTTCTTGGCATTCGACTCGCCTCTGTCCAGAAAAGTGGTGCTACTCGCAATGTCCGGGTCGTCGGGCGTGTGGTTCCCGAAGACACGCGAGTGTACAGAATTAACTCCGGCGCGGACGGATTTATTCAAGAGACTCACAACGATTCCGTGGGAACGCGAGTCAAGAAGGATCAAACGCTGGCGACGTATTATTCGCCCGAGTTTCTATCCGTAGCTTCCGGTTTCCTCGCCGCCACCGAGCGCGTGCCAGGCTCTGTGGGTACCGACGGATCGCGCACCATGCCATTTCCCGGGGCGGTGTCCAAGCAAGGGGTAAGCAGTCTCAATGGCTATTCCGATCGCCTGCGAAATCTGGGCATGAGCGAGGTGCAGATTCAACGGATCGCCGACAGCCGCAAGCTTCCCGAAAACATCGATGTTGTCGCTCCCACCGACGGATTCATTCTCTCGCGAAACGTTTCCGCGGGACAGCATTTCGATCACAACATGGAGTTCTACCGCATTGCGGATCTGCGCCGGGTGTGGGTTGTCGCCGAGGTTGATGAAAACGAAGCGTCCTATCTCCGTGCTGGTGATCTGGCAAAGATTACCTTGAATGGGGCAGGGCGCCAGTTGCAAGCACGCATTTCCGACAGCCTGCCACAATCGGAAGCGGGAGGCGGGACTGTCAAGTTTCGTCTTGAAGTGGAAAATTCCAAATTTACCTTGCGGCCTGAAATGTTGGTGGACGTCGAGCTGCCGATCCGTTTACCGCGCGCCGTTACCGTGCCGCTGGACGCGCTGGTGGATTCGGGAGCGCACGCCCGTGTATACGTCGAGCGCGGAGAAGGCGTTTTCGAGCCCCGCGAGGTCGAAACGGGATGGCGTTTTGGCGAACGGGTGGAGATCTTGAGGGGCGTCGAGCCCGGTGAGCGCGTGGTGGCCGCCGCCACGTTTCTCGTTGACTCGGAAAGCCGGCTGAAAACGCCTACTGTTGAAGCCCCGCCTGTCAGCGCTCCGGATAGCGCGGTCAGTCTGCCTGAACATGTGGCCGTTGCGAAAGCGGTGCCGGTCCCGGGTTGCAGCGTGGCGGGAGATTCACGAACGGCGGGTTCGCCGGGCAAGTCTCTCGCCCTGCCCGCGCCATGCGCGAAAAAGGTGAGGGACGATCCCTCCGGCGCGAGTGCCAGGCATCCGGGAGACGGCGTTGATTAACAGGATCATCGACTTCTCCGTACGACACAAGCTAGCTGTTTTAACCGCGATCGCGGTGGCCTGCATCGCGGGATGGTGGGCGATGGTCACGGTGCCCGTTGATGCCATTCCTGATCTCAGCGACACGCAAGTCATTATTTATTCGCGCTGGGACCGCAGCCCGGACATCCTCGAGGATCAGGTTACCTATCCGATCGTTAGTGCCATGCTCGGCGCCCCCCGGGTTAAAGCAGTGCGGGGCTTCTCCGATTTCGGCTACTCGTATGTGTACGTGGTCTTTGACGAAGGAACCGATCTGTACTGGGCGCGCTCACGGACCACAGAGTATCTCGCAAGCGTTATACCGCGTTTGCCGGACGGCGTGAAAACCGAACTGGGCCCCGATGCGACCTCTCTCGGCTGGGTCTTTCAGTATGCTTTGGTGGATACAACAGGGAAGCACAGCCTCGCCGATTTGCGCTCTTACCAAGACTGGTATCTGAGCTATTACCTCCGCTCGGTTCCCGGTGTAGCCGAGGTTGCTCCCATCGGCGGTTATACCCGTCAGTACCAGGTGAATCTCGACCCCAATCGTTTGCGCGCCTACGGCATCCCAGTAAGTCGTGTGGTCGAAGCGGTTCGCGGCGGCAATAGCGAGTCCAGCGGGCGATTGCTGGAATTTGGCGGAACGGAGTATATGGTGCGCGGCCGCGGTTACGCGCGCTCCCTCGAAGATTTTGAAAACATTCCCCTGAGTGTTAGCGAAAGCGGCTCGCAAATCCGTATTAAAGACGTAGGACATGTTGAGATGGGGCCGGACTTGCGGCGCGGTCTTGCCGATCTGAATGGCTCGGGCGAAGCCGTTTCCGGAATTGTCGTCATGCGCAACGGAGAAAATGCTCTCGATGTCATTGACCGCGTAAAAGCCAAAATCAAGGAGATCGAACCGGGGTTTCCGCCTGGCGTAAAGCTCATTCCGATCTATGACCGGTCGGACCTGATACACAACGCGATTGGCACCGTGAAAACGACCATCCTCGAGGTCGCCGTTACGGTCGCGCTCATTATTCTCGTTTTTCTTTGGCATTTCCCTAGCGCGGCGATTCCGATTGTGACCATGCCGGTCGCCGTGCTGCTTGCGTTTATTCCGTTCCGCATGATGGGAATCAGCGCGAATATCATGTCACTGGCCGGTATTGCTATCGCTTTCAGCGAACTGGTTGACGCTTCGATCGTCGTTGCCGAGCAAACCCATAAGAAGCTAGAACTATGGGAAAAAGCCGGAGGCCTCGGCGACCGTCGCAAAATCGTCCTTGCCGCCATCAAGGAGGTCGCGGGCCCGACGTTCTTTGCGCTACTGGTCATTGCCGTCTCTTTCCTGCCGGTCCTCACGTTACAGGCTCAGGAAGGGCGGATGTTCCGGCCCCTGGCATATGCCAAGACGCTGACCATGGTGGCTGCCGCGCTGTTGGCAATCACGCTAGATCCCGCGTTGCGGCTTTTTCTTAACGGAATCAAGCGGTTCGAGTTCAGGCCGGAATGGTTGTGCCGAGTTGCCAATGCCTTGCTGATTGGCAAAGTGCGTTCCGAAGAGAGCCACCCAATAAGCCGGCATCTGATTCGTGTCTATGAGCCCGTGGTCCGTTGGACGTTGCGATGGAAGTGGTTTGTCATTGGCGCGGCGGTTGCGCTAATGATCCTCACCGTGCCCGTTTTCTTCCGTTTGGGCTCAGAGTCCATGCCGCCCCTGGACGAAGGTGCGATTTTCTATATGCCCACGACACTGCCGGGCATCTCCATCCACCAGGCGGAGCAGTTGCTCCAGGTCAGCGATCACATGCTGAGCCAATTCCCGGAAGTCGACCATGTTCTTGGCAAGGCCGGGCGAGCCGAAACTGCCACCGACCCGGCACCGCTCTCGATGCTGGAGACGCTAATCGTTCTAAAGCCCCACAGTGCCTGGCGACATGTGGACACCTGGTATTCCGCATGGGCCCCGGAATGGGCCAAGAGCCTGTTTCGCCACATTACCCCCGACACGATCTCCACCGAGGAGTTGGTGGGCCAGATGAATGAAGCGTTGAAGATTCCAGGAGTCAACAACGCGTGGACCATGCCCATCCGCGGGCGCATCGATATGCTGACCACCGGGCTTCGAACCCCTGTGGGATTGAAGATTGCCGGGGCTGACTTGCAGCAGATCCAGGCGATCGGCACGGAAATCGAATCTCTGCTCAAAGCCGTACCAGGAACGCGTGCGGTGCTTGCCGAACGTACGGCCGAAGGCCACTTTCTCGACCTGCAGTGGGATCGCGAACATCTGGCGCGCTATGGAGTCAGCGTCGAAGACGCCCAGCGCGTCATCGAGAACGCCATCGGCGGCGAAAATGTCACCACCGTGGTGCTCGGACAGGAGCGTTACCGAGTAAACGTCCGGTTTCAGCGCGATTTCCGCAGCGACATTGGCTCCCTTGCCGCTATTCCCATCCCGGCGGGCGGCCAGCGGCAATTGACGTTAAGCGATTTGGCGAAAATCAGCATCTCCACCGGCCCGGCCATGATCCGCAATGAAAACGGCCTGCTCACCGGTTATGTCTATGTGGACGTCGCCGGTCGCGACCCTGGCAGCTACATCAGAGAAGCGAATCAACTGCTGCGCGACCGCATCAAGCTGCCTGCCGGCTATTCCGTAAGTTGGAGCGGACAGTATGAGAGCATGCAGCGCGCGACGGAACGCCTGAAGTTAGTGGTCCCCATCACCCTGTTCCTGATCGTTCTCTTACTTTATTTCAATACTCGTTCCGTTCCCAAGACCATTATTGTCTTGCTGGCGGTACCTTTTTCCGCGGTTGGGGCGCTCTGGTTTCTTTATTTCGCTGGCTACAACCTCAGCGTCGCTGTTTGGGTGGGATTGATCGCTTTGTTGGGAATTGATGCCGAGACGGGGGTCTTTATGCTCCTGTACCTCGATCTCGCCTGCGCGGAGGCACGGCGCGAAGGCCGCCTCAACACGCTTGACCAGTTGCGAGAAGCCATCGTACAGGGTGCCGCGAAGCGTTTACGACCGAAATTCATGACCTTTGCCACGACTTGCGTCGGTCTTTTTCCCATTATGTGGGCCACGGGTGCAGGCTCGGACGTAATGAAGCGCATCGCCGCAGCTATGGTCGGCGGTATCTTTACTTCGTTTGTTCTCGAACTCCTGGTCTACCCTGCCATCTACGAAGTATGGAAGTGGGGTCTCCATCCCCATGGCGTTCAAGCAGACCAGAGCTCAACTCCTTTGGGCTTGCAGCCAGTTGAATCAGCAGGCTCAGATTAGGCGCCTCCGGCCCGAGTGGATGGCGTAGGTTCCAAGTTCCAGGAGGGCATCCGCGAGGTGGTCTGTGGGTTTCCTTCTGGCGATTCTTAATGCCGTTACCCGCCAGCTTCCGGAAGACAAGCGCCTCGTTTGTCGTTGCCTCCGGGATCGCCATCGCGTAGTTTGTCGACACGAAAGGGTTTCCTAGATGGCGTCTCTAACTCGGCGCCGGTCCAGAGCTTCTGTCCCCTTTGGATGGTCTAAGGCGGCTTTTCGCTTACAGGTAGTTACTCTCGGGTATTCTCTACGCGGTCTCGAGCTCCGTGGGTTGCCTGGCCCGTTTTACAATTCCAAGATCAACGGTGCAAAAGGGTGCAAATCTATCGAGTAACGTCCGTGGGTCTGATGCTGTAAATCTTTGGTATCTGGAGAATACAATGAAGCTCTTCCTTCCCCTTCTGCGCAAAGCGGCTCTCAATTTGATGGCGGCCGACCGGAGGCCGCTAACGCGCCTGTCCGTGCTGTTGCTGGCATCGTTGGCCGTGGTTTCGGGGCTGTCCGCAAGGCAGTCGGAGGTTGTCGCGCATCCCGATGCCGACAAGGAAACCTTGGCCGCTTTGCTTCAGCGAGTCGCCCAACTCGAAGAAAGAGTAAAAAAAGTGGAACAATTGGAGGCCCGCATCAAAGAGCTGGAGGGCCATGCTCCGCTTGCCAGTTCGCCCGAAGTGCCCGTTGCTCCCGCTGCCCAGGCTGCTCCTGCGGTGGCCCCTCCGACACCCGAACCAGAGCCCGAACCGATGAGCGATCATGGCATGTCGGACCGCATGGATGTTAGCAAGACTTTGATGCGCATCCGAGGATTTGGCGACATTTCATTTCACGGAGACGACCGAAAAGGCAGCACCAACTCATTTACTCTAGGGCAGCTCAATCTGTTTGTCACCTCCGACATTTCTGAAAAGTTTAAATTTCTGAGCGAGATCGTTTTTGAAGGTGGGCCCGAAAACATTTACGGTGTAAATACGAGCGAGAAGAACTCTTTCGGCGTCGATGTCGAGCGTATGCTCTTGCAGTATTCCTACAATGATTATTTCCATCTTGCGGTTGGCCGTTACCACACGGCCATCGGCTACTGGAACACTGAGTTCCACCACGGCACCTGGTTCCAGACCACCACCGACCGCCCTTTTCTGTTCCTGTTCGAGGACAACGGGGGAATTCTACCGATCCACAATGTCGGCGCTTCCGCCTCCGGCCTAGTCCCCTGGTCGGGGGCCTTGGGTTTGCATTACGTCGCCGAAATCGGCAACGGGCGCGAATCGCGAACTCCCCTGGACGCCGAACCGGTGCAGAACGTAGTGGATGAAGACAACCACAAAGCCTTCAATGTGGCCGTTTTTGCCCGCCCTGAGGCCTTCCGCGGCTTGCAGACGGGATTCTCCTACTACCGCGATCTATTGACGCCGCTCGGCCGGCCCAAAGTGGACGAGAGCATTCTCGCGTTCCATGCCGTGCTGGTGCGCTCCAATTTCGAATGGCTGAACGAGGCGCTGCTCGTGCGCCACGCTCCGGCGGGAACTTCGCACGTTTTCGATACGCCTGGCTTTTACACTCAGATCTCGCGGCAATTTGGCGCTTTCCGGCCCTATTTCCGGTATCAGTACATAAACGCCCCGAATGGAGAACCTATCTTTCCGGACGTTACCCTGCGCCACGGTCCTTCCTTCGGAATCCGCTACGATGCCAGCGAGTCTGTGGCCGTCAAACTACAATACGACTTCACCGACCTGCGCAGGCAAGCAGCGTTCAATTCGCTCGCTTTGCAGGTCGGCTTTACCTTTTGAAAGCGTGATGACGCGTCTCCTCAAGGTGTCTCTGCTCGGCGTGGCTTTCGCCGGCCTGCTTATCGGCGCGACGGCGCACGAGTTTGTTCCAGGGAGCGCAGCGTCTTCTGAGGGACAAACGCCAGCAGACTTGAACTTAGCGATCGTTGTCAACGTTTCCAATCCGGCCGACAAACTTTCCACCGGGGAGCTTCGGCGCATTTTCCTCGGCGAGCGCGGCAACTGGCCGAACGGCCGACGCATCACCATCGTCATGATGGAACCGGGCCAGCCCGAACGCGCCTCCATACTCCGCGAGATTTGCCAGATGACCGAGACCCAATTCAACAATCACTTTCTCCACGGGGTGTTCACCGGCCAGCTTTTAGTCTCTCCAAAAACGCTTGCGACGCCCGCTGGGGTACGCAAGTTCATCTTCAACGTACCTGGGGCTATCGGCTACTTGCGCGCCTCCGACGTGGACTCCACTGTGAAAGTTCTGCGAATTGACGAGCGCGCACCTTCCGACAAGGGTTATCCTCTTCACGTACCGCCCCGCCCGAGCAAATAGTATGAGCCCGCGAAACCAGCCAATAGCGCCGCATACGAAGGGGCTTTCCACGGCCATCTCCACGTCCGGCCGGGCGTCCAGTCTGCTCTCGCGTCACAGTTCCTCCTTGCTTCTTTTCTTCGTGTTCCTGGTCGTGGTCGTCGTAGGGATTTTCGTTAGTCGAGATTTGCGCAGCGCCGATGCCGAGGCGCAAAAAATGTATGCGGGATCGGTTTTGGGAATGCGCCGCATTGGCAATATGGAATACGAAGCTCAGGAGACCCGCCGAAGCACCTTTTACGCCTTGAGTACAAAGGACAGCAATCTGCAAGTGAAGTATGCCGACCAGTCGCGCGAGGCGGACGCGCTGGTGACCGCTGGCATAAGCGAATACCTTCGCGAGGAAAGGACGCCCGTCGAATTGCGGGTTGGCACCCGGCTTCAGCAGAGCTGGTACGCCTACCTCCAGGTTCGTGATGAAGTCCTGGCCTCCATACTGGAGGGAAGCATTCAAGAAGCGGTGGATCGCGATCTTAAGAGCGGCGTACCGTTATTCGATCGCGTTCGCGAAGACCTCGAGGAGATCAATCGTCTCTATGACGAGCAGGCCTTCCAGCGGCTCGCTAATGTGGCCGCGACTTCCCGGCGCACCATGCTAAGACTCGCTGGTATCCTCGGCACTACCCTGGTTCTTGCATTCGTTTCCGTCTGGGCTATTCAGACGAGTCGGGTGCAAGCTGCCCTGCAACTTGCCAAGCTGCAGATGGAATTTGTGGCCTCGGTTTCGCACGAACTTCGTACGCCCCTGGCAGTGATTTCTTCCGCCGCCGACAACATAGCTGACGGTTTGATTGAGGGCAGGGAAGACCAGCAAAAGTACGGGCGAGCCATCCAGAACCAAAGCCACCAGATGGCCGAGCTGGTGAATCAGATTTTGCTGTTTGCCGCTGCCAACGACCGAAAAATCCCCTACGTCTTGCGCGTTCTCCGTGTTTCGGAACTCGTCGATGCCGTCCTGCTTTCGACAGCGGACCGCGTCAAGCATTCTGGCTTTACCCTGGATCTCGAAGTCGCACCCGACTTGCCCTCGGTCATGGGCGACCTCTCGGCGCTCACGCAGTGCCTGCAAAATCTGGTCGGAAATGCCCTGAAATATAGTGGAAGCAGCCGTTGGATCGCCATTACCGTTTCGACTGCTCGTTCTGGGCATGGCGGCCCCATGGAAATCCTCATTGCCGTTCAGGATCGGGGCATTGGAATTGCTCGGTCGGAGTTGCCGCGCGTTTTTGATCCGTTCTATCGAAGTGCCACGGTCATTTCAGAGCAAATCCACGGAACCGGGTTAGGATTATCGGTTTCCAAGGGCATTGCCGAGAGCATGGGGGGCAGGCTCACGGTGGCGAGCGAGCTTGGCGTCGGGAGTACCTTCACGTTGCACTTGCCGGTGGCAAGCCCCGATAACTTGCCGCCGCAAGTCGTTGACTCCCCCTCGGGGGTACGCGCTCAACAATGAATGAAAGCCTTCTGCTTGTCGAAGACGAAGAAGCTCTGCGAATGACTCTTGGTGATCGTCTGCGAAGCGCCGGGTACGTCGTTGACCTCGCCGCGGACGGTGAGCAAGGATTTGAAAAAGCCACCACTCTTCCTTTCGATCTAGTCATTCTGGATATCATGCTGCCGCGATCGAACGGTCTCGACGTTTGCCGGGGAATCCGTTCCGCCGGATTGGCCACTCCCGTTCTCCTGTTGACGGCTCGCGGCCAAACCTCAGAAAAGGTACTCGGCTTTAAATTGGGAGCCGATGACTACGTCACCAAGCCATTTGACACCACCGAACTACTAGCGCGCATCGAAGCACTATTGCGGCGCACCGCGTCCCATTCCGGCAAGGGTTTTCTCCGGATTGGTTCCGTCTTGGTAGACTTTCGGGGCACTAAGGTCACTCGCGACGGCCTGCCCGTCTACGTCACCTCTCGCGAATTCCAGCTTTTGCGTTACCTGGCAGAAAATGCAGGAAAAACTCTTTCCAGGGATCTGCTTCTCCGCGAGGTGTGGGGTTATGAGATCGGCACGTTCACGCGCACCGTCGACGTGCACATCGCCAGCCTCCGCCAAAAGTTAGAGGAGGCCCCCAGGAAACCGAAGCTCATTGTTACCGTCCCCGGGTTCGGTTATAGGCTAGAGATTTCCTGACCAGCACGGGCTTCCTGCCCGGAACCGGGCTCGTCCTATCGCTTCTTCATAAGCCCCAGTACTTGCTTAACCCTTTCGTACTCCTTTTTTGTATACCAGGCGGGTGCATAGTCATTCAAAAGCTTGTACATTTCCGTTAACACGGCAGCCACCCGTTCCCCGCCGCCGCCCTGGGCGTTTACGATTCTTCTTTGATGAGCTTCGGTAAACCACGTTGGAGCATAGCTCTCCAAAAGGCCTTGAATCTCCCGGAGGGCTGTCGCAAGTTCCGCGCTTTTCGGCGCGGAATGCACAATAGCGTCGTGCCTCTTTCGGTGAACGCGCTGCTCTTCGTTTTGGGGTTGTTTGTGGAGCACCGGATTACGTCTTTTTGCCCAATCCGCGCACGGGACGATGACGGTCTGCGCCCGGTTTGCGCGCAACTCTCTTCTCTTGCTGAGGTTCCCTATATCCGCCTTGCATCACATTATGATAAGAGTACATTAATTGGCGCTCTTCGGGCCATAATGCGTCTCTTTGGCGACCGTCCGAGTACTGCTTACTTTCGAAGGGTCGCGGCTTCAGATAAAAATCCAGGATTCAATGGCGGGAGTTGTGCTGGGGTCAACGCCGATGGCCAGGTGTTTGGAACCTTACTGAATGAGTCGTACTTGGATTCCATACCCCCTCAGCAGACTATCGCACAGATAACGCGTGGGCTCAAGGGGTAACCAAACGTAAACGTACCTTCGGTTTTTCCTGCGTTCTAACCCTCACGTATCGTTAGGTTTCGGCCTCGATCTTGCAGGTCTAGTTGATTTTGCACAAGGACGTAGATAGGCGATAAGCAAGACGATGTAACGTGGTCTCCAAATTACTCCAGGCCCGACGAAAGCTCCTTTTTTAGGATGGCCTGCCTTAACGGGACCAATTCCATCCGGCGTTTAACGCCTTTTCGGCTTTACGATGTTCCTTTGAGCACCGTAAAGGCGGAAAGAAGCGGGCATGGTGGTGGCCTTCCGGGTATTCTGTGCTGGGTCGCATGGCGCCGTGAACAGGCCATCGTTGCCTATTCCTTCCACCGCTGCCACCTTGGCGCATGAGAAGCCAGCTAGACTTCACGTTGGAGACATAGTCCATGAGACTCTCGAGACGAGCGGTGGCGATGTTCTTAGCTTGTTCTTGCGCGTCTGTAGTTTGTGGTCAGGAACGAAAGACTGCCAACCTCGCGGCAGCTCCGCCGAATCTTTTGCTCTTACTTCATCAGGAAGTTCCATCAGACCGGAGCGCCCAGAGAAGCAGACTCGAAGCGATGTTCTCTCGTGCCTGTGACCGCCTGGATGCCCCAAGTTTCTGGATTAGCGTGCAATCGTTATCTGGTTCGCGGGACGTGCTCTTCTTGCATCCGCTCGACTCCTTCCAGCAGTGGGAACAGTCGCGCGCCGACTGGGTTCAGTTTTATGCCGCGCATCTCGACATTTCCAGGTTCCAGGAAGAAATCGACGCCTTGGGAGTCAGTGAGCGCGTCTCTCTTGCGGTGCGCCGCGACGACCTGGGCTACTTGGCCGGTGGCATCGACCTTTCCGAAATGCGTTTTCTCCGCACCATCGAAGTCCATCTCTTTCCGGGGCATGAGGGCAGTTTTATTGAGAGCCTCAAGATTCTCGCGGATGCCTTGGCTAAGATCCAAGCGGACATCCCGTGGGTCGTCTATCAGGTGAAAATCGGAGAACCTACGCCGGCCTTTGTCATTTTTGTCCCCATGTCGACACTCGCTGTTAACGACGACATTTTCTCGTGGGAGCAGGACTTGCCGGGTGCCGAAGGTGAGGATACAGCAGAACACTTGCAGCAGATGGCGCGCGAGTCTTTGGCCAACACGGAGAGCCATCTGTATCTCGTGCGCCCGGATATGTCGCACGTCTCGCATGAGTTTAGCGATGGCGATCCGAATTTTTGGAGGCCCGGAATCGCGTCGGACCCGAAGCCTGAGCCCAAGCCTGATCCAAAACCTCCGAAGAAAGCTACACCGGAAAGGAAAAGCGCCCCGCCCAATAGCTCGCTTTAAGCAGGGCAAGTGACCGCGCCGAATAAGGTAAACTGTGCCGAGGCCTTCACTAGGTCGGCTATTAGCCAGCAGCTCTCTCGGGCCCATTTCCGCGGCGACGCGACTCGTTGCTCCTGGCGCCTGGCCAAGCGCGTTTCCCGTTTCGGCCGAAAGACCGGCCGAGATTCACTTTGTTGGTTCTTTTGTACGTGAAATTTCGCAGGGGAGTCTCTTTGACTAGCCCGTTCGGAATCGTCGACCGCATATCCAAGAACCCACTGGTGCGCCGGATGGCCACCTGGATGGATGCCATGGCACATCCGCCCTTGGCGATTGAAATCAGCTTTGACCGCCTGGCCGCTGTTCGATTCGGCCGTTCCGGTTCCATCGAGGACTTTGTGGTCGAGCCTCTGCCGGCGGGTGCCATTCTTCCCTCGGCCGTTGAAACCAATTTAGTTGACGTCACCCACGTGAAGGCCGCTCTAGAAAGTGTCTCGAAACGACTACATGGCCAGGACCAGGACGTCACGCTGCTGCTTCCCGATCCGGTCATCCGCGTTTTTGTTCAACATTTTGACGAATTTCCCCGCTCGCCCGAGGAAGCCATTCCCATGCTGCGATGGAAACTCAAAAAGAGCGTGCCCTTCGCCATCGATGAAACGATCATCTCCTACATGCGCCAGAGTCCCCGTGAAAACGGAGTGAATGTGGTTACCGCCCTCGCCAGACAAACCACGGTGCGCGAATACCATGCGCTCGCCGAGTCGGTTGGTCTGCACGCCGGTGTTATTCTAAACTCCTCGCTGGCTGCGATTGCCCTCCTCGAAGGTGAAGCACCCGCCCTGATGGCCCGGGTCTCAGGCGCTTTCCTGACCACTGCCATTGTTCAGGGAGGGGTACTGTGCGCGTATCGCTGCGTGGAATTGCCCGCGCAGGGCCAGGATTTAACCCCTAAAATGCTACTTGATGAGATTTTTCCAGTTGCCGCGTACTATCAGGACCATTGGCACGCCGGTGTTCAATCCGTGCGCCTTGCGGGGCTCCGCGAGCGGGTCTCAGAATTCGCTGGACTGCTTGAGGAGGAATTCCATTGTCCCGTTCAATCACTGCTATCCTCCGCGCGTTCCGCGGGATTGCTTCCTGAATTCGCCTCCGCTCTTGTCTCCAGTGAACTCGACGGTTTGGCAGGCTGGACGTTGCATCGTGCCTAGTTTCCTCAAATATCCAAAAAGGAATTCTCTAGAACCATGAGAGTGCGACTTAACCTGGCCATCACCCCTCTTGAATTGCACCGCCGCTTTCTGGTGTATTTCGGCGCGGCTTGTGCCTTTTCCGCTCTATTATTCCTTCTTCTAGGCTCGAAAATTTATCATCTACGGAAAGCTGAATTCGCTTTCCGCGCTCAGAGTGAGAAAGCAGCCTCCGAAATTCGTCTCCTCAACTCTCAGCGCCAGGAATTGGACGCGTTCTTTTCTCGCCCCGAAAACGCCAAACTCTATGACCGCGCCGCTTTCGCCAATACCATTATTGATGCGCGCAGTTTCAACTGGACACGCATGTTTATGGATCTCGAGACGGTCCTGCCGCAAGGTGCTCGTGTACTCAATATCGAACCCAAACAACTGAATGGACAAGTGGCGGTAAAAATGAGCATCGGCGTGACGGATGACCAGGTTAAGGGCAAATTTCTAACGGCCTTCGAGCATTCCGATGTCTTTTCACATTTGCAGTTGAGCAGCGTCCGTAACGACGACCGCCAAGGTGGCGCCGGCAGTTTAGTTCTTGAACTAACCTTTATTTATTCGAGGGCTTGATGGCTCGCCACTTTCGTTCGACGAAGATTATTCTGATGGCCTTGTTTACTTTTTTGGCGCTCTCGGATGCCTCCATGATCGTGTATCTGTTCGACTCCGCATCTTCAAGCCTCTCCCCGCAGCAGAAGCTTGCCGCTCAAGACGCTCAAATCAAGCTGCTCCAGGCGGACGTAGCTCGGGCGCGCGCCATTCGGCTAAGTATGCCTGGGACGAAAGCTGATTGTGACCGCTTTGATGATTCTCTTCCACTCGCTCGCCAGGGCTACTCCGTAATTACCACCGAGTTTGAGCAATTGGGCCGAGAGTCGGGATTGCAAATCTCTTCGCTGGACTTCCGTCCCATCGACCTTGCCGCCAGGGGCATGACCGAACTCGCTGTGGACGTAAAAGTGGCGGGTACCTACAAGAGTGTAGTGCGGTTTATCAATGGTGTGCAGCGCTCACACAATTATTACGTTCTCGATACTCTTTCTCTCGCCAAAGACACTGCAGGCACCCCTGGCTCGACAGGAACCGTTAATGTCGATTTGCACCTGAAATCGTACTTTAAAGGCGCTACATGACCAAAAAGGTCAAGATCGAATCCGGCGCACTTTCGGTTCTCTTATTGATTGCTGTCCTGATTTGGGTTTTTCACTTTCGCTCCGCCCCAGCTTCCCAGAGCTCGGCTCTTTCCGTCGTCGCCAACTATAAGGCTATGGCCGTCGAAAACCCGCATGTTCACTGGGACCGCCTTGTGGAAGCTCAGCAAACGGAATACCAGACCGTCGGCCGTGATATTTTTACTGGGGGGCTTCCGCCGCCTCCCGTTCCCGTTCCCGTTCAAGTTCCTCAAGTGGAGGTCCACGATACGCCGCCTCCGCCTCCGCCGCCTCCTCCTCCTGCTCGCCTTCCGCTGAAATATTTTGGCTACGGGACTTTAGAGTCTGGTCCCGGTCGCCGCGCTTTCCTCACCGACGGCGATGCCGTTTATATTGTCGCCGAGGGCGACACCGTTTTAGGCCGCTTTCGGGTCATAAGAATCACACATTCGAGTCTCGAGTTTGAAGAACTGCTTACTAGCCGCCACGGTGTCACCGTTCTTGAGGAGCAGCGTAGCGCGCCTTAGCCTCACTTGGGAATCGCTTATCGGATCGCTCACCTCTGATGTCGCCTGCGAGGGTCTGCCCGGAGCCAGGAGCCATGAGCTAAACGGGGCGGCGGCGTGTGGTTCCAAAGTCGGCTTCCTTAGTTGTTGAATGAGAAACAAAGAATTGCGCGAGAAGAAGACACAGAACGAAACGCCCCACCAGACAATCAGGGCGCTAGTAATTCCGAAAATCCAGGACTTGAAGGCCTTAGCAAAGAGAGGGAGAAGCTTCGGAAGCAGGCTATTGCTACGATTCCCACCAGTAGTAGAACGGCCAGAATCGGCACGTAGAAATCTATGCTGCTGAGTCCTTCGAGAAGGCCCTTTGAATCCGAAGAACACGGAAATCCGTGGCCTTCAAGCTGCTATCTTGACGACCGCGGGCGACGCGCACAACTGGTCCGGCGATACCTCTCGAGCTCTGCACAACTATCGAGAAGCCTTTTGCATTCTTTCCCAACCTGAAACCGACGATCCCGGTAACGTCGACGGTCGTCTTCGCCCAGCGGGTGCCTCGAACGAAGTAGGATCAATGTTGGCGAGATTACATGACCTCACAGGGGGCAACGGCGATGTACCACAAGGCTCTGGCGCTCGCGCTACCCCAGGCGACGGCAAGCCATCCCAATGAACAAGCGCCCTATTCCTCTGCGGACTGCTACGCCGAATTCGGTGAGGCTGAGGCCATTCTGGCTACGGTCCGCGGACAATCACGCCGGAATCAGATTGCACACGGGACCAGGCCTATTCCTGATACGAGAGCAGCATGGGAGTTTGGAATGAGATCAAAGAACCGGGGTCGCTGAGTCCGGATGGGTTCGACCCTATTCCTCGACCCGGTCGTCACCCGGCAACTGGCGCGGTGCAAGCGTGCGCTCCTCGAGCTCGGAATGTCCTACCAACCAGTTGCGCAGCAAGATCCGTTTTGTAAATCACGGATTCGTCCGTTGACCTCGGCCGTGCCGCGGCGTCCGGATCGATGTAAAAAATGGTTACTACAGGCGACGCCGGCGCCTGGTACGAAAAGACTCTTCGTACATTGCAGCAGATTCCAAACCGGGGCGCAATCAGTCCCGATGGATTTCAAACTGTTGATATGCCCCGGGTTCGCTGTAGTCAACACTCCTGATTCCACGTCCCACGGTTGGATGCTGAGGCCCGCGCCGACATACCGAGCAGCCGGGCCGAATTGCTTGCCTATGGCCGTTCGGACCTCGTCGCCTTTATTGCCTTGAAGTTCCTTCGCCAGTTTTGATCGACTTCGGAGAACGTCCCAAGGCCAAACTCGTGGATGCCTCCGTAGCCTTGCCACAATTCTCGAAGCACAAGGGGATCGTGGCTGCCAAGCAAATTGCAATAATTAAGCCGCGGACAAACGCTCCACGAGACCCTCCAAGGGTCTTCTAGTGGATCAGATCAGTACAGTTTACGAGGGTCTACTGCAAACGAGAAACGAATGGAAATTAGATGCCGGCCAATTGGTACCCACACCTCAGGAATAGCGACGCGCATCACCCTCGAACGAGGTGCACCAGGTACGCCAAAGCCCTGGTCATTTCGAAAGCGCAAGCTCGCTGCGAATTGAGGAGGAGACGCAAGCCAAGCTAGTCGCAACCGAGGCTGAAGCGCAACGCTGCACAAATTTCCGCCATTCTTAGGGAACTGAGCTGTGCGACCCGCTTTCCCAGGCGATTCTCGGTGACGGTCACGACATTGTGCAGATTTACGACACAGTGCGTTTTCAAGCCATCATTCTCTGTGAGGCGAACCTCGGACGGCACGCCGCGAATCGTGGTCGTGATGGGGGCCACTGTAACAGTGGATAGATAGGGAACGGCGCTATCGCGCGTGAGAACCACGACAGGCCGTTGCTTGTCAGGTGGAGCGAACTGGTAAAGCCGAACGTCCCCTCGGCTTATTCCGCTGGCCATACAGACTCCGCTTCCCACGCGCTTACCTCATCGCGGGACTGCCGCTGTTTGGAATAACCGGCGCGGTCGCGTTCCTCCCGATCGCGGATTTCTAATCGCCGCAGGTGCTCACGGAGAGCATCACGCACCAGGGCGGAGCGGTTCTGCTTGGTGCGACGGGCGGCCTGATCCGCTGCACGCAACAGCTTTTTGTCTAGTACGATCTGAACGATTTCCATATGTGGAGTCTACTCCACAGTGGAGTCCACAAGCAAGAAAGGCGTGGCTACAGCGGCTACAGCAGGAATCCGGTAACAATCACCTCTTCCAAAAGAGTACACAGAAGCTCCCGGCGATGGCGATCCGTGGTGGCAGGCGCGGTCCAGACTCTGTGCAGATCGGAACCGAGAGAGAGAATCTTCGTTTTCTCTTCCTCGCTCAGCGCGCGTGGACGGTGTCGTTCCCGCCGTTCGAGTTCCGCTTCTGCAGCGGCGAGATCGCGCAAGCGCTTTTCCTACTCGGTTTCAAGGCCGCGTGCTACGAGTCTGGTGTCGGGTTCAACGGCACGGCCTTGACGCTCGGCGCGTTCAGCTTCGTAGCGAGCACGTTCCACCGCCAGGCGCCACTGACGAAGCGCCGCATCGTGGTCCCCTTCCAGTTGCTGTGTGGCCAACTGCGTCGCTTCCAGGGCCGCGGGTGTCAGCGGTTTGAGAAAAGCATCAACAACTGCTTGATCGATTTGGACGCCGCCGACGTTGAGACAGTACACTCTGTGCCCCTGAACGATATCCTTGCCGGCGCAATGATAGCCAGGCGCCGTGTTTCTGCCGCGATAGTGGGTGTGCAGCCGGCGGCCACACTTTCCGCACGTGGCCGGGCAGCCATAGTGGCTCGGGCAGAGGCTTTGCGAATCCGCTAAGTGTCCCCAATGCGAGCATTTCAGACTTTGGTTCCTAGCTTCCCAAGTTTCGAACGTGGGTTCGATTCCCATCGCCCGCTCCATAAATCACCATGACTCTATTGCCTGTACGACGCTAACCCTGCTGAAAAAAGGCCATAAAACCAAGGGTTTTGGTCCCAAAATGGTCCCAACGAGCGAGGTGGGGTGAACCCCTCTCACCCCGGACTTTCTTTTCTAGATTCTTTGCTCCTTGTCAACGACTGGCTATGAGCTCCTAGTCTATAAATGCTTCCACTGAGGGAGATCCCAAAGCCCCAGTGAGTTGAGCTTTGATTGGTTTCAATTCTTGCATCTGTTTAAACCGTTGCTTGGCGTACCCGACCCAGCCAATACCAGCGGAGATGTGAAGCAAGGGTCTGCCGCGCGGTCCACGCGCCGGCGAGTTTAGGGAGGAGGCTTGAGAGTCATGAGAAAGCCGAATTCGGTTTGGTTGGAAATCGTTTTAAGTTGCCGGTACGGGAAGGTGGCGCCTGTTTGCCTTCTCGTCGGGCTGATTTGCATTGGGGCACTGCCCGCGGCCGCTCAGTCATTTCGAGTGCAATGCCCACCTATGACTATTACGCACCCGATGACCGGGAGCAATTGCAGCGGGAACCCCACCGCAGATGGGTGCAACAATACAGAACCTGCGTACAAAGGACCGACGCAATTTGCGACGGGGCCGTCGCAGTATGTTGTGCCGACTGCGGGTACCGCGAACGGCGCCATCAAGTGCCAGCAAATCTCGGGCGGTGATGGCTACATGACCGAGGCCGACGGCACGCAGACGTTTATGTTCTCGTTCGGGCCGCTCTCCGGCCTGGCGGACGTTGCGGCTGGCCATCCCTCCACCCAATTCCCATATATCTTCAACACTCCGTATCCGGGCACGCTGACGCGCGGCGACCCGGCCACGACCGACGGCGCAGCCAGCGGCGCCTCACCAGGGGCAGGTTTGCCCCCTCTTTCTCCGTTTACGTGGAATGGCGCGGTCGGCTTGGCTCGCGAAATCACCTCGATCGAGACCGTTAGCAACATCGTCGAGGGCCCTGTCGCTGCCCCCGCGACTGTTCCGGGGTGCCCCACCGCTTCCGCAACCACCGTGACGGCCTGGACGGACTCTCCCTTGGGCATTCCTGTCGGTTCACCAGTTGTGATCTCCAGTGCTACTAATGAGGAAGGCACCACAACCCCGGCGGGCTATGCAGGCCCTTGGACCATTAGCTGCGTGGCCACGGGAACCGCCATGAGTCCGGACGGCTTTAACGAATATGCTTTCCAGTACGTTGCTGCTACTCCAGGACTGGCGTCCGATACTGGCAATGACCTGGCCGCCGTCGCCGCTTCTCCCAATGCATTCGATGGCCATGTGGATCCTCGCCCCATCATGGATATCGGCGTGATGAACGGGAATATCCCGGCGCCGCTGGCCGCGTTTGATGAGGACGACGAGTTCTTTCTCACGCTCACCAATGTGGGCATGATCATGCGCCCAGATCTGTTCGAGCAGCACACCGTCCACTTCCACGGTTATCCCAACGCTTCGTCTTTCTATGATGGCGTGCCCGATGCGTCCATCGCCATCAACATCGGCGCCAGTTTCACTTACTACTATCTTGCTCCGGATGCCGGGACTTACTTCTGGCACTGCCACATCACTCCGCCCGAGCACTTGCAGATGGGCATGGTCGGGCAGCTTCATGTGCGGCCGCGGCAAGATCGCGTGCCGCAGGGCGGAAGCCTCTACACGTATCTCGGATACCAGAATGGTATCGGCTTGCCCTCGGGGACAGTCGCCGATCTGCGCACGGAGTGCAATCCCGGCAGGGATATCCTGTGCAGCGCCACCATGCCAGCCATCAATACTGGAGCTACCGAAGGCATGGACTTGTTAGGCAATACGCAAAGGTACACCTATAACGACGGCGACGGTTCGACGGCTTATGACGTCGAGTACCCCATCCAGATGCACGGGTTTGATCCGAACTTCCACTTCGTCGGCATGACCTTCAACCCGGAATTGTTTGTGGACATGAAGGACAAGTACTTTCTCCTGAACGGGCGGAGCTACCCCGACACGGTCGCGGCCGGCCCACAGGCCACAGTAACGAGTGATGGCCAGTTGCACTACTCGCAGCCGCTGCCGGCCATCATCAACATTCCGGTGGGCGGGAAGGCCCTGCTGCGTCTCGTGAACCTCTCAGTTACGGAATATCACACGCTGCAGAGCGTGGGGGTTCCTATGAAGGAGGTCGGGTTTATGGCCAAGCTCTTGCGCGACCAGGTTGGAAACAACACTGAATTCTACACCAACTCTATCACCCTGGGCGGCGGCGAGTCGCTTGACGTAATTCTGGATGCCAGCGACGCCGGCTGCAGTGGCTTTATGGGTACCGGCTGCGCCAACAAGCTGTACCCGGCGGGCAGTACGTTCTACGTCTATACCCCCCAACTCGACCACCTGTCCAACGATGCAGAAAATTTCGGTGGAATGATGACCGAGGTCCACATCTGCAATAGCGTTTCTGGGGGCAATACGTTCGGTAATACCTGTAACTAGGAGAGCAGCAAATGAGGCCGAAGAACATGAAAAACCTGACAGTCAAGACACAACTTCTCCTGGCGCTAGTACTGGCAGCTACGCTGTTTCTCACGCCGGCCGCATTCGCTGCGACTCCCGGCATCACCAGCGCAGGGGGGGCGGCCGGGACGTTCAATTTGACGGCCCAAGACGCTTACCTAAATCAACCGGACGGAGAAGCGGTTTATTCGTGGGGATACGGCTGCGCGACGAGCGCGACCGCCGCGACATTCCTCCCGGCGGGTATGACCGGCGCTTCTTGCAACACAATGCAGGTTCCCGGGCCCACGCTGATCGTCACGGAGGGTCAAGCCATCACGATCAACCTGACCAACAACCTGCCCACCGCTGCCGGAAACACCTCAATCCTGTTTCCGGGCTTTAACGTGTCGACCAGTTGTACTGGGTCGACGCCTGCGGGTCAGCAGGGTCTGTTGACCTGCGAAGCGACTCCAGGTGCCACGGTGACCTACACGTTCACCGCCTCCGCACCGGGGACGCACCCTTATTACAGCGGCACGCAAGGCGACTTGCAGATCGAAATGGGGCTTTACGGCGCTGTCGTCGTGCTTCCGGCGAACGTCCCGGCAAACTGCAACGCCGGCTACCATGCCTTGAATGTGACAGCTCAAGCAGCTTGGGGTGAACACGATTTCCGGCTATCGGCGGCTGCGTATGACCACCCCAGCAGCTGTTACGACCGGGAATACCTCTTCCAGTGGGCCGAGATGGATTCCAGGATCCACAGGCAAGCACAAGCGCAAGTGGCGGCAAAGGCCGGCTGCACGGCAGGAACGATGGGATGCAGCCTCGAAGTTCAGACCGAGCCCTACCATCCCGCGTACTTCCTGATCAATGGCCGTTCCATGCCTGATCTGATGGATCCAAACTATGCGTCCGAGTATCCGCATCAGCCCTACAACGGCAATCCACACATGCATCCGGGCGATCTGACGCTGATTCGCACCATCGGACAGGGGCGCTGGGAGCATCCCTTCCATGAGCACGCCAACCATGTCCGTATCCTGGCGCGCGATGGCAACCTGGTTCTCAGCAGCAACACCACTCCCGTCTCGTATACCTCAGGTCTCACCGGAGACACGGCAGTACCGGCACAGGGCTTGGCCGGGCTTCTGATGTTCAACACGGACACAACGCCGGGAGAGGCTTTCGACGGGATCTTCTACTACACCGGCAGGGGATTGAACTGGGATGCATTCGGTCACCATCCCTCCACCACCGGTATACCGGGTGATCCCAACGGCGATCCTTACAAGGACCCACTGGCCACACTTTCCTGCACGCCGGACGTGAACGGCTACAACTCGGGCGTTCCGGCAGCGGTTAATTTCATGGAGTGGTGCCAGGACCACAACAAGCCGGTACAAGTAGCCCCATTCGGCGACGTGGCCGGGGGTGGTCCGGCGACTTTCCCCGATCCGAATGTCTTCACCAACGGCCAATGGTACAGCGGCACGCCCTACTTCGGTCCGGATGCGAACCTGCGTGCTGGAACGCCCGCCTGTGCCGGCAACCCCTACGGCACGGCCAATCCACCAAACGCCAATTGTACGAACTTGCAGCCTTCGAACGTACAGGCCAACCCCGCCAACGAGCGTGGCTGGGCCTTCATGTGGCACTCACATAACGAGCGCGAGATTACCACGAACAACGTTTTCCCGGGCGGCATGCTCATGATGATGCTGGTGGATTCACGGGAATTTGTCATCGACGAATCGCAGTAGGGGCAGGCCGGTTGCCTGCCTTTGAAGGCCATCAGTTTTGAGCCATCAGTTTGAGCCATCAGTTTGCGCATCCCCGGCTGGCGGATGGCGACCCAGGTTTGTGTTCAAGATGAGCGGACAACGAGAGGCGAGGACCATGATCCGGATCAATGATTTCACACGCAAGGCTACGTTGAAGGCCGCAGCGGTAGCGAGCCTGCTCTTTCTCTTCGCGGCGGTTGGGGCGTTCGGCCAGCAGCAGATCAACCTGACTGCTGCGCCGACCACCACCACGCTGCCGGATGGCACGACGGTCCCCATGTGGGGGTATTTCTGCGGCAGCCCTGCGACCGGGTCGACCGCAACGTGCGCGGCGCTGAATTCGAAGATACTCGCCACGGCACCCACTTGGTCGCCAGTGGTGATTACGGTCCCGACGGGTCAGGGCCTTACTGTCAGCCTGACCAACAACCTCTCGTTTTTGCCCGCCACTGGGGGCACGACAGCGAATACCGTTCCCACATCCATTGTGATTGTGGGTCAGGTGGGCGGCGGCCTCGGCGCGGCACGAACCACCACTCCGAGTCCCGACCACACCCTCACGCAGGGATGCCCAACTTGGTTTATTGCTTCCGGCGCCACGCCGCCGGGCGTCCCATGTCCAGCTCAGCAAGCTGGTGCTTCAGGCACGCCGCCGGTCCAGGGGCCGCGTGTTCAGTCAATGGCCACGGAAGTGGCAGCCGGAGCGACCACCACACTGACTTGGGCAAATCTCAAGCCGGGCACTTACCTCCTCGAGTCCGGCACGCATCCTTCGATTCAGGTTCCCATGGGTCTAATTGGCGTGCTGGTGGTCACCACCGCGCCGTCGGGCGCAACGGCTGGCGCGGCGTATCCTGCGACGAGTACGTCTGTGGCGGTGCCGTACAACGCGGAAGTCCCACTCGAGTTTAGTGAAATCGACCCGGTGCAGAACAAAGCGGTTGACCTGGCTGTCCGCACCGCCGGCTTTAACGAGACGGCTGTGTGGACGCAAATGAACACTGGCTCCATCACGTCTCTAACTTTGACTAACCCAGGAAGCGCGTATACAACGCCTCCCACAGTTAGCTTTAGTGGTGGGGGCTCTGGCGCGGGCGCTGCGGCTGCGGCGACACTCGGGTTCAGTGTGGCCAGCGTCTCGGTCACCAATGGAGGAAGCGGGTATACGACGCCCCCCACGGTCAGCCTTCTTGCGGGCGCTGCGGGTGGTGAGGGTGCTACGGCTACGGCAACACTTTCTTACGCCGTCGGCAGCGTCTCGATCACGAGTGGAGGTACTGGTTATACTGTCGGCGACATGCTGACCCTGTCAGGTGGTGGGGGTACCGGTGCAACGGCGACTGTAACGGCAGTAGACACTACTGGTTCCATTACGGGCGTAAGTCTAGCCGGGGGCAGTGGTTACACATCGGCACCAACCACCGTCACCGGTGGCGCCGGCACCGGGGTTGCCCTTGCCGCAACGTTGGCGACGACCGGTTCTGTTGCTACAGTCACAGTAACCAACAGTGGAGGGTATGAGAGCGCTCCGACGGTTGACTTCATCGGTGGTGGGGGCACGGGTGCTGCCGCGACTGCAACATTGAGCACAACCAGCTCTCTTATAGTTACCCTAACCGCCGGGGGTGGAGCGTATACCTCTGCCCCGACAGTCACGATCAGCGGTGGTGGAGGCACGGGTGCAACGGCAATAGCGACGGTGGGCTCAGGCGGCTGTGGCGTGGCACACACTTGTTATCCGCCGGCTGTAAATTACACGCCGTTCTATTACCTGATCAACGGCGTCGCATTCCACAAGACCATCCCCACGGACTCGTTGTTCCAGGCTACGGCCGGTGTCAGTGGCACGCCTCCAGTTCCTGTCACGACCGGAATCACGGGCACCGTCTTGGTGCGCCTGGTGAATGCCGGCCTGCGCATGCACGTACCCTCGATCGTCAATTCATTAACACAAGGGTTCAGCGGAGCTGGTGCGGCCACTACGGTTTCCGGATTCACCTTGATCGCGGAAGACGGGAACGTCATTCCGGGCGTAGCTCCTGCCGGTGCGACAATTGTCCCCGCGGCTCCCCGTGTGCAGACCGATGTCTTGATGGTCCCGAGCAAGGTGTACGACCTGATGGTCAATGTGCCTCCCAGCGGCGCCACGGCGACCCCAGCGATTCCAATCTTCGCTCGCGATTTGGCCCTGTCGGGGAATTCAAGCGTGCGAGATGCGGGCATGCTGGCCTACATCAGCGTCAATAATGCCAGCGGCTCCCTCAACTCCGCGCTCCCGGTTGCGGGTAGTGGTGTGTTGGCCGCCGCGGCCGCGACAGCCAACCCAGATAGCTACGCCTCCGTCGTCGCATGTTCGACGGTACCATGTACTCCTTTCGTCGTGTCGGACCCGTCCAAGGGTGTGATCGCGAACGACGTCAACGTATATGGTGTCACGCTCGTGAGTCCGCCGACGAACGGCGCACTTACTTGTACATCCTTAGGGAACGGGCTATGTGCGAACGGCACCTTTACCTACACGCCCAACGTAGGTTTTACCTCTTCGACCAAAGATACCTTCGGGTATTGCGCCAACGGAGCGGCGCCAGGCACGGCTGGCCTCTGCACCACGGTGACGTTGGGCGCGTCGTTGCTTGCTGGAAACCCATCCGCAATCAGCCAATCGTACACGGCGAAGACGTCGACATACATCAAGATTCCTTCACCCGGCCTCCTGGTGGGCAACTCGGATCCGAACAATCTGCCCTTATCCCTGGCTGTCACCACCACGACCCCCCCGGCGGGTGTGACCTGGGATGCGGCTGGTGGGTTCATCGTGCTAAACCCGACGCCAAGTACCACAGCGCCTATAACGTTCACATTCAGCTACACAGTGCAGAACTCCCAGGGCCGCACTGCCACCGGAACCGCGAGCGTAACCTTCCCGGTCCCAAGCAATCTGCAGGTCAACGTACTGGATGCCCAGTTGTTTAACAACTGCAACGGGAATAGTACCTGCATCAGTGGATTGACGGCGATGAGCGACTATCGCTGGATCATTGAAGAAGACAAGACTTACTGGGTCGACCCGAACTGCACAACCAACGCCAGCATTACCACGGCGGGTTGCCCCAACGCTGTGGGCTCTGGGGGCACAATCCCCGTCTTTGGTGTGCAATTCCATACCAGCAACATGGATTTCGTTGCCCAGGGTTGCACCGGGCGGCTCTCGTGCGAGGGCGGCCAGACCATGTACGACGCCGCCACCGGAACTCACGTGAATGCGGTGTGCGACCTTGGCAACGGCGCCTGCCGGCCCGATCCGACGGGAAATGGATCTGCGCCTGTGCTGCCTAGCTCGGTCCAACTTGATCCCTCCAAGCGCTATTACATCTCCGTGCTGCCAGGTGATGCGGCCAACCCGTTTCCTGCGTATTTGGGCCAACCGGTATGCTCAACCACTGGTGGGAATTCAACTGTTGGGACATGCGGCCACACCATGAGCGGCGCTCCCGTCCCACCGGCCTGCAACATATTGGGTGGAACAAATGCATGTACCACAACTTCGGCCTTTACCCAGCCCGTCACAGTGCTTGTGCTGCCTACACCGCTTCCCACCGGTAAACTTTCGGTGATCGTGTTCGAAGACGACTTCCCGCTCAATGGCGAGCAGGATGGCGGGGGCGGAAACGGCACGGTTGCACCGATTGAGCCCGGCCTTGGCGGCTTCAACCTCGTCTTGTGGGACACCTATGGCGGACTCGGCGATGTGACTGGGCAGGATACCTACGACATGTTCAACATGCCCTTGTCGAATAGTCTGGCGGGGACCGTCGATCCTACCACGGGGTTCGACGCCTGCCCGGTTTCCGCCACCCCGCTTTCAGGTCCGGCCGGGGGAGGCCCAGCGCCTGCGAGCGGCATCACGGGCACGATCGTCACTTGCCCGAAGTATGAAGCCGACGGGAAGACTCTATCCCCGCTGGCTGGCCAAGCGGTCATTGCCAACCTCATGCCGGATAAATTCAGCGTCCAGGCCTACCCAGGGGCGGACCGTATTGCGCGCGGCGAAGAGTGGATCCAGACCAACACACTCGATGGGCAGCATCCCCACGATTCCTTCATCCGCATTGGCGAGCCTAGCTACTTCCAGGAGTACGGGCCGGCCGGGTATCACGTGGCCATCGGCTTTGCCAACCCCGCGATTATCAACGCTCGCGCCAAAGATGTTTGCGCTGGGGCCGGCAGCCCCGGTCTGGTCGGTCCGTGCACCAACACAATCGACGGACAAGTGAACATCCAGCGCCTGAGCCGGATACCGGATGAGAGACTCTATCCCAGCATGTCCCACGATGCCCTCGCTTGGACCCAGTGCTGGGTCAGCCTGGGTGACCCCGATGGCGAGGACTTCATATTCACCAAGTGCGACGCCAATGGGAACTTCAAGTTCTCTAACGTTCCTGGTGGCAACTGGAGAATCACCGTCGGCGACCAATGGAATGACCAGATCATTGATGGTCTGTCGACGCCGGCTAACGTGGGATGCGTCCCCGCAGCGGGCGCTACCACCTGCACAGGCGGACTTTCCGCCCTCCACCTGGGGAATGTCGGCATACAGCAGTGGCAGGCGAACGTCTACACCCGCGTCTTCATTGACGACAACAAGAATGGAATCAGGGACTCCGGCGAGATCGGGATTCCGCTCATCTATATGATGATCCACTACCGGGACGGACACAGCGCTAACGTTCTGTCGTCGGACTTCGACGGCGTCGCCAACTTCAACGAGACGTTCCCGCTATTCAACTGGTATACGGTGGAAGCGGATTCCACCCGATACAAGACGACGGGTATCCACACCGTTTACGACGCGGGAGGCCCTGCCGACGGCACAACCTTCTGCGGAAGTTCGGCCCGGCCATGCGGAGGTTCGACTGCCTACAATAACATGGCGAACACCTTCGAGGCGGTTCCTTTGCCGGCCGATTTGTCCGTGCCCGGCGCGGTCTATTGCGCCAAAGCGGATTGCTCGGCGGAGGCCACTTCGTTCGCAGCCGGTACGGCAATCCCCAGCCCGGGAACGGGCGCGACTGCTTCCACTGGCCGCATCGATCCACCGTGGGTTACCGCCGAGGGTTGGGCTGGGCTCACAGGCCAGAGCAACTGGATTGAATTCGGCAAAGCGCCGTATGCGGCCTGCCCGCCGGCCTGCGCGACCGTCACCTCTACTCCCGCGGGAGCCACTTCGCCCACGACCACCCAGGTGGCCGAGAACGGCGGCATCCATGGAATAGTCAACTATGCCTCGACGCGTCCTTTTGACGATGCATCGCAAATGATACAACAGCCCTGGGAGCCGAATGTTCCCCACGTCACCCTCAACCTCTACCAGGAAGGCTTTGCGGCGGATGGCGTAACGCCAACCTTGAGCTTGGTGGACACGACCCAAAGCAGCAGCTGGGATGACTGGGCGCAAGGATTCTATCCAAGCTCCACGGCTGGGTCAGGAACCGGCGCGGGAGAAAAGCCGTACATGAACTGCCCCGGCCAGGGCACGAATGACCCCAAGAGTCCGAACCAGGACCTCTTTTACTACACGCTGTTTGACCAGCCGAATTACCTTGACTATTACAACTCCATACACAACGGCACTCCGCTTCACCCGCTCCCGTATAACTCCCAGTTCAAGTGCTATGACTCGATGAAGATCAACAACCAGATCCAGCCGGCGCCTTACGACGGCGAATACTCGTTCCCGAGCGTCCTTGGCATTAACCCGACTACCGGAAAGCAGGTCACACCCGCAGGTTACATAGACCCAATCACCGGTTTGGCCCCGACGCTAACCGGGACCAATTGCACGATTTGCGTGGCGAATCCTGATTCGACTGACAATTATCGTTTTGGCACCCCCATGCTTCCCCCCGGCAAGTACGTGGTGCAAGTGATGATGCCGGCGGGTTATGAGATTTATAAGGAGGAAGACAAGAACCTGCTGATCGGCGACAACTTCATCGCGCCGGTCACACAGCAATTCGGTGGGCTGGGTGCGGACATCTTCATCATCCCCGACCAGGCCTCGGTGGCCTCCTTGTATGACGAGAGCGCCGCAGGCTATAACCCCAACAACTTCCAGGACTCCACAACGGCACTGGGGTTGTCGGACGAACTCTCAGGCGTCCCAGGTTTCCCCGGCTTTCAAGATCCCGTCTGGCCGTGCGTCGGCGAGATGCGCGTGGTGCCCGACTACCTGAGTCTCTTCCCGCTCAATCTGGAAGTGGCTCCATTTGCCGGAGCGACCCGCCCCCTGTGCGACCGCAAGGAGGTGACGCTGGCCAACCAGATGTCGGTGAGGGTAAAGTTCCCCATCTTCACCTCGACCCACATTGCCGCGAAATACACCGGCGTGATCACCGACGATATGACCTCGGAGTTCGATCCGTTTGCCCCGCAGTTCGGCGAGAAGTTTGCCCCGCCCAACATGCCGATTTCCACCAAGGACTATCTCGGAAACGAACTCTCTCGCGTGTATTCCGACCACTGGGGAGTCTATGATGGCTTGACTTTCTCGAGCTGGGCAGTGAACCCGCCCAACATCACCGGGTATTCACCGTCGATGCAGACGCAGTGCATGAACGACCCCGGCCCGATCCTGGACACCAGAACTGGCTCGCCGACCAACGGGCAGTTGATCACCGATCCTTTGTTCAACCCGGCGTACAGCGATTTCTGCTATGAACAACCCTACATGCCGGGCTTGACTGTCTATGGCGACACTCCCGTTGTGCCTACGCAAGCGTTCGTGGGCGCGGCATACAACAATCCCGATTGCAACTACCCTGACGCCACGCCGGGAATCAAGGAAGTGGACGGCGACGGTATTGGTCCCTGGGTTAGCAAGTCTGGTGTGACCCTCACTATTACGGCGCTTGGCGATCAGCAAGCGGGTAACAGCGCCTACGCAGGTCCTTCGGCCAACGTAGCTCCTTTCAATTTGAAAACCGTCACGCGCCACTATGGCTTTGGCGGTCAGTGTTTGAGTCCCACAGCCGGTAGCACGACTTGCAATACGTTGTCCTCCGTGACCATCGGCGGAAGGCCGGCCACCATCGACAGCTGGTCGGACACGCAGATTCTAGTAACCGTCCCGACCGGCGTGCCCGACTGCGCGGTACAGCAACAGGCGCAGTACGGGGGTTCGACCGCGCAGTGCGGCCAGCTGTTCATTACGGCTGGCAATGGCAAGCAGTCCATCGACACCGTGAGCGTTACCATCGGCGGCAAACGGCCCACTCACGTTAGCGCCACCGCCTCGGTCCAGAGCGCGATTGACGCTGCTGCTCCGGGCGACTTGCTCATGGTCGACCCGACTTGCATGACCGTTGCCACGACGGCGGCGCCTTCGGCAGTCGCCACGTGCAGCACTGCCGCGCTTAATACTGCGACGCCAACTCAAACCGCTTCGATGGGATCCCACAACGAGATCCTGATTATGTGGAAGCCTGTCCGGCTGCAGGGTGTTGGCGCGGCTACGTCCGTCATCAATGCCAATACCTTTCCGTCGGGCAAGCTGCTCGATCCCTGGCGCCGGCATGTCAACTGCCTGTTCGGCTTGACGCTGGCAGGTGTGCCGACCACGGCGAGCAGCGGGGCGGGCTCGTATGATTCAACCGGCGTCTACAGTTGCCCTGACACGGGTTGGAATTACTACAACGGCGGCCCCAATACTCCCCAGATTGACCGCTTGCCACTCGAGGCAACCGTGGGTTGGGACGCTACGCTGAACGGCAACCTGGCCGAACAGATGCAAGAGCCCTCGCTGATGGGCGCCTTTGAGGGAGCTGGAATTACGGTTCTGGGGAAGAGCCTCGAATTCCACGGAGCGAATCCCTGGGGCATCGAAGGATCGTTTCCGACGAGTACAACCCTGCTTACGGGAGTGGGTCCTGTTCCGACAGCCCTCCCTGTGGGCGATGACAACTCCTTGTGCCATACCGTGACTTACAGCAGCACGGGCGCCGCCACGGTCGCCAGCGACACCAACCCGTATCCGAGCAACTTCGCGTGTAACCCGTCGAGCATTGATGGGCTGACCGTGACCAATAGCTCACAGGGCGGTGGCGGGATATTCGCCCACGGCTGGGCGCATCACCTGCAAGTCGCCAACAACCGGATCTTCAACAACGTCGGAACGCTCACGGGCGGCATCAGCGTTGGCCAGGGCGAATTTCCACCCACGTACGTTCAGGGAGGTACCGACAACAGTGCTCCTGGTTCTTGCAGCGACGGCACGGGATTCGTAACTAATCAGCATCTGCCGTACTGCTTGCAGTTGCAGGTGAACGTACACAACAACTACATCACGGATAACTCCTCTCTCGGCGATGAGCTGTTCTCTGGCACTCTGTCGGGAGGCGGCGGCGCGACCTTCTGCACCGGCAACGACTACTACAAGTTCAACTTCAACTGGGTGTGCGGCAACGTCAGCTCTGGTGAGGGCGGAGGACTCGTGCACCTCGGGGAAATCCAAAACGGCGACATCGAGCACAACTCGATCGTTCTGAACCAGAGCAACAACCCAACCATCCCCACGAACGGTGGCGGTATTCAAATTATGGGCACGCCGGATACAGATCCGGTTTGCGGGACTCAAACCGACGTGGATTGCCCGCCGGGACTGAGCGACGGCATTGGCCACAACCTGATCATTAATGCCAACCTGATACAGGGCAACATGGCCGAGAGCGGCAGCGGCGGCGGCATCCGTCTGCAGCAGGTCAACGGGACGGATGTTTCAACCTTCCCCTCACAGCCGAACCTTTGGAACAATGTTTCCATCACCAACAACATGATCGTTAACAACGTTGCTGGCTGGGATGGCGGCGGAATATCGTTGCAGGACTCGTTGGGTGTGTCCATCATCAACAACACCATCGCGAGCAACGATGCCCTTGCCTCCTCGGGCGTGCTGACGCAAAGCATTGGTTTGCCGCAGGCCAGTGCTCCGGCGGGATCGGGAACTTGCGTCAGTGCCACTGGCACGACGGTATCGTGCCCGCAATCCGCCGGCGTGACCAGCACGCAGCACTCCCCGATATTTACCACCTCGCTCACGGGGATAACGATTACATGCCCAACTGGACAACCCAACTGCCAGGGATTTTCGAGCCCGTTGCTGCAAAACAACGTAATCTGGCAGAACCGCTCGTTCGAGATCGGGGTAGGCGGCCCGGGTACAGGGAACCTGAACCAGCAGAACCTCGTCTCGTTGTTCAACGCCTTCAGTGGGACAGCAGCGCCGGCGCAGACCGCTTCCGGCCAATGCAGCTCGGGCGTCAGCTATTGGGACCTCGGCGTCCGCGGCGACACGGCGGCGGGCAATCACGCCTCTGGGTTCACACTCAACCCGACGTATTCGGTACTGGACGACTCAGGATACGCCGCTTCTAACTTGACAACCAATCCCAGCATTGTCGGTCAGTATTGCAACGGTTCGCGCGTGCCGCCAGAGTGCACTGCGGCGAATGGGTGCGGAGGACCGAATGGATATGGCGTACCTCCGGGAATTGCCGACGCGCTGACCCCCAATCCGGTCTTTAGCCTCACTCCAGCCGCGACGGTGGACGAGGGCAACAACTGGATCAACGTCAGCTGGGGTCCGCTCGCGCTGAGCAACGATGCGGTGACAGGTGGAGCCTCTGGAAACTACGGTGGCGGACCTCTGTTTGCCAACTATGTCTTGGGAGCGGGCTCGACGGCCATCGACTATGTTCCGCTGAATTCCACTACTCTTCCCGCAACGACGCCGAATCTTTCCACGGACTTCTTCGGAAATCCGCGGCCCGATCCCTCCGTGCCCAACAAGTTTGATGTCGGCGCGGTGGAGTTCCAAGGCAGCGGTGTGGGGACGATTGCTTCCGTTGCCCCCAACACCGGGGCGCAGGGCACGGTCGTGCCTGTGACGATTACCGGCACCGGCTTAGCCCTTACGAGCGCGGTGAACGTGTCCGGTACTGGCGTTACCGTCAGCAACGTTGTTGATGTAAGTGCGACGACTGTAACGGCAACCTTCACCATCGCAGCGAACGCAACGTTAGGCGCCAGGAACGTGACCGTAACTACGCCGGCAGGCACCACGAATGCCGGTACGTTCACAGTCGTCGCTCCGCCAGCGCCGACGTTGACCTCGATCGCACCCAGCTCTGAGTTGCGCGGCACGTCAATCTCTGTGGTACTCACGGGCACGAACTTTGTGACCGGGTCCACGGTCGTTGCTACGCCCGCGGCAACCGGGTTCACGATCAGCGGTGTAGCCGTCACGAGTGCGACTGCCATCACCGCAACCTTCACAAGCACCACCGCCGCCGCAATCGGCTCGGTGAATATCGCGGTGGTCACGCCTGGCGGAGCCAGTAACACTCTGCCGTTCGCGATCACTGGTCCGGTGCTCACCTCTATCGCTCCGGCCTCGGCCAACCGCAGTACGACCGGCCTTGGGCTGACGCTGACCGGAACGGGCCTGACTGGAACCACCTCACTCAACTTCTCGGGCAACGGCATCTCCGTCAGTGGCTTGACGGTTGTCAGTGACACGTCGGTCACGGCTACCATCAATATCGCGGCGGGCGCCACAGCCGGGGCCAGGAATGTCACTGTCACAACACCGGCAGGAAACAGCAACGCCGTTACCTTCACGGTGACGGTACCGCCAGCCGGGCTATTCTCGATCGCCCCCATCACGGGCGCCCGAGGCACGGCCCAACCAGTAGTGCTGACCGGCATCAGCCTAACCGGCGCGACTGCAGTCAATGTGTCGGGCGGTGGCATCACTGTCAGCGCCCTCACAGTTGTGAGCGACACGCAGGTCAATGCAACGTTCACGATCTCGCCCACGGCCACACTGAGTGCGAGAAACGTAACCGTAACGACTGCGGCTGCCGGAACTACCACCCCCGTGACCTTCACGGTTGTGAATCCGGGAACGCCGATTCTCTCCTCGGTCGCGCCCGCCTCGGGCTTCCGACGCACGGCTGCTGCCACCAACCCCGTTGCAGTCGTCCTCACCGGCAGCAACTTCACGGCGGGATCGACAGTCAACGTAGCGGCGCCGGCAAACGGCCTCACCGTCACAGGAGTGATCCTAGTCAGTCCGACGCAAATAAATGCAACCTTTAACACCACAACCACCGCGGCCATCGGTCCGAGGAGCATCACGGTGACTACACCGGGAGGCACCAGCGGCACCGTGACTTACACGGTACTTGGACCGGTGCTTACGTCGATCGCTCCGACGTCGGCCCTTCGCGGACAGGGGGCTGCTGTTCCTGTCGCCCTGTTCGGTAGCGGTTTGAACGGAACCACGGCAGTGACCGTCGCGGGTGGCGGCATTACCGTCGGTCCGATCACGGTGGTCAGCGATAGCCAGATCACCACCACCTTCACGATCAGTGCAGGTGCTGCGGGCACGGCCAGAACCGTCTCCGTGACTGCGCCTGGCGGCGTCAGCAATACGGTCGCGTTCACAGTTACGATTCCGGCAACGCCGACGTTGGCCTCGGTCGCCCCACCCACGGGCGTTCGCAGCACGGCGGTCCCGGTCACGCTCACCGGCACGAACTTCATAACCGGCGAGACAACAGTGGCAGTCTCTGGCGGCGGCATCACCGTCAGCGGCGTCACCGTCACGAGTTCGACGACGTTGACAGCCACCTTCACCATCTCGGCCGGCGCCTCAACCACGGCGGCCCACAACGTGACCGTTACGGTTGCAGGCGCTGCCGCGGCCAGTAATGCGGTGCCGTTCACCGTGCAAGGACCTACGCTGACTGCGCTCAGTCCAAACTCGGCAACGCATCCAGCCACAGGTACAGCGGCTGTTGCAGTGACCATTACCGGCGCGAACCTGACGGGAGCTACAGGGCTGACGGGCCTTGGCGGCGGCGTAACGCTGGGTCTGGGCACCTTCACCGTGGTGAACTCGACCACGATTACCGCAACCCTCAACGTCGCGAGCACCGCGACGACTGGGATCAGAAACATTGGTGTAACGACCCCAATCGGAACCACCAACACCTTGCCGTTCACGGTAAACTAAAACCGGGATCCGGGGCCAGGTATCCAAAAACGGGTACCTGGCCTCTTCCTTTAACCGGATCTCTGTTGGATAAGAGAGGCTATGACTCATCAAAGAATTCAAATCTTCCCGAGTTCCGTGCTGCTGGCAGCTATCCTGGCCAGCAGCATTCTTGCTTTTCCTGCGAGGACGCAAACGCAGACCGCTACGGCGACTGCCACGCCCGCTCAAGCGGTCGCTGCCGCGCAGCCGAGTGCTCCGGCGGGCCGGCCAGCACCGGTTTGGCAAGGCTCTCAGGCGAATCGCTTCTCGCGCCGGGCGGAAATGTATTACGAGGGGGTTTGGGGCGTTGGCGAACTCCGCGTAAAGGCGGCAGAGTCGGGCCAGCTCATTCGATTTGACTATCGGGTGTTGGACCCGGCGAAAGCCGTAGCCCTTAACGATAAGAAGGCGGAGCCTGAGTTGTTCGACGCGCAGGCCAGGGTCAAGCTTGTGGTCCCTCAAATGGAGAAAGTCGGAAAACTGCGCCAGAGCAGCACGCCAAAGGCGGGCATGACTTACTGGATGGCCTTCTCGAACCCGACCCTGGTGGTGAAACGCGGCCACCGCGTGGATGTCGTCATCGGGTCATTCCGAGCGAACAACCTCTTGGTGGAATGAGGGGTGGTACCGCCGGCTTGGAAAATAAGGGGTTAACGGATTGAGTCTCGAGCGGTGTACTGTCCGGTCGGCCCTAGAATGTCACTCCGATTGCCTCTGCGCCGGCGCAAAGGCACGCCGTACCCCTGACCTATCATCAACGATTGTCGCTCCCCAGTGTGGCTCGAACGGTCTCTTGTCAGCAGGTAAAAGCTCGAGTGGCTGCCGCACTTGCCTGACTGGGTAGTTCCGGGGGACGGCGAACGTCGTGAACGTCGAAGGCTGTCTGCATGTCCTCAAAAGGAACCTCACCGGTGTACAACGCTGTCATCGCCGTGAGGCGTGACCCATCTGCTGACGCATGATCGCAGGATTTACTGCAGCGAGTTCCTCATCTCCGTCTGAAGGCGTGCAATCCTGCTTTCTAGATGTATCGCCACTTACTTAAATCGAAGGATAGTGAATTACAGTGTTGAGCCTTTACAGAATCCCGAGATGATCATTCTGCGATCTCCGAAGGAAGCACGCCCATTGCCCCGTACGACGCACATCAGGAGTTTGACCACGGTCGCTCGGCTAAGCGTTCGAAGAGAGCTTCGCGGCAGCCTGAGATCTTTTTTGGCAACGGTTGTAATGCCATTCCCCCAAACTTCGGACGTCTCAGACAATCCGGTTTGTCCGGGCGTCAATTGCAAGCGCGAGTTCTGACGGAGCGTCGTTCCGATTGGTACGACGACAACGGTAGAAGCACGTGGGTGATGGTTCTGCGCATTTGAAGAAACAACGATAACGTACCGCAAGCCTTTATCCGAAAGCTCGGTGGACCGTTTAATAACCCAAAATTCGCCCTGACCCGGTCTCGGAAGAACTGGTGCCCCGGAGGATGCCATCTATTGAGCGCCAGCCTTTGGCGCGGCCTCGCAAGTGTCCTCGGGCTCCTTACACTCGACGAGTGTGGCACTGCCCCCAGGTTCGATCTTCCAGAACAGAGGCGTCGGGCAGCGCGTCGTAAAAAGCGGAAATGTCTGTGTTCAATTGCCTTAGCTCCTGAGCACGGCGCGTGGTTTCAATCATCCGCTCTATGACCGTGCGCACGTGAGAGCGCTCTTGGGCGCTGATCGTTCTCACGTATTCCGCAGCATGTCTGAAGTAGGAACTCAAACGCAATTCGTCTTCAACCACCCCAAATGTTTTCTTCTCAGTTGTCGTCTTTTCTCTTCCATTTCCGATATCTCAAGTAGGACCAATAGTTCCAGTTTTACGCCGGCCCACGATTTCATGCGTCGAGCGTAGCGGTGAATTGCGGGGCGGGGCCCTCGAGGCAGCGTGCCCTTGCACAATCTAGTTCAAAGGAAGAAGGAGAAAGAAGTGAACAACTATTTCAGTAAGAAGTTCCTGGGCGGCCCGGCCGCTCGCATCATTCGCAAAGCAATGGCGGCGCTGGCAATGCTGGTTTTTTCCGGTGTTGCGTACGCCCGAGGGGAGGGCCAAGACAGGACGGAAGTAGTCAACTTCGGCTCGATTACGAGCCCGACCACACCGGAGGCGATTACGCCGCCGGCAGGAACCTCGGCCTTCCTGTTGGGTCTCGGAGTTGGCACGCAGGGCTATGTTTGCCTGCCCACAGCCACTGGCGCTTCCTGGACCGTAAACGGTGCCCGCCCCGAAGCCACACTATTCACGCATGTATTCGGGGAAGCGGTCGAGATCATCACCCACTTCCTCAGCCCCGTCGTGAATCCCAACGACGTCGGACCGAATCCGCCACGTTTCGGCGACGCCACATGGCAGAGTTCCTTCGACAGCAGCCGGGTGTGGGCACAAAAGCAAAAGTCGATTACCGCCGGATCCGACGCGAGCTGCCCGAATGCCGGTGCGATTGATTGCCTCCTTCTGCAGGTCATCGGCTCCGACGAGGGACCCGCCGGCGGCAGATCGCTAACCAAAACTACGTTTATCCAACGCCTTAACACCAACGGAGGATCTGCTCCTGCGACCGGCTGTTTGGTGACCGCCGACGTAGGCAAGCAAGTTCTCGTGCCGTATACCGCGGACTACTACTTCTTCCGGAACGACCGGTAATAAGGCGGTTGCCGTCACGGCGCAGGAGATCCGCGCATGCGGAGAGTCGGATCGCTGAAGTCCTCTTCGCGTGCGCGGCTCTTGCACGTGCTCGTCTATAGAGAGCCGATAAGAATCTCGAAGCACGACTATAGACGAGCCGTCCTACAAGGAGGAGCAGCAAAGCTGAGAGGCGATTTATGGAATTCAGGTCAGCGCTCATCTGCACCAAATGCCAGCAGCCCATCGTTTCAGGAGCAGGCTTCGGCTACGTCTGCTTCAAGATTCCAGGCAAGGAGAGCTACCTCTTCTTCCACCGCAGGACTCGGAGCGGTGACTGCTGGGAGGCGTACATCAAGGAGAGCCCACAAAAGTAGGAACGACCGAAAGGCTGGCGCAGGTTGGGAATTGGACCTACGTCTCTGAAGGTGTGATATGGCGAAACTGATAGCGATACAGACGGATTGCGACATGACCGAAGCGGAAGCCATCAGCCAGGCTAAGGATGGCGACGTGGCCGCTTTCGAAGAACTTTACCAGGCGCATTGCAAGCGCGTCTACAACTTGTGCTTGCGCATGATCAAGAATCCGGCTGAAGCCGAAGATTTAACACGTCAGGCATTCCTGCAGGCCTTTCGAAAGATCGGCACGTTCCGCGGTGACTCAGGCTTTTCAACTTGGCTGCACAGAGTGATCGTGAACATCGTCTTAATGCGTCTACGTCGCAGACGGCCGACTGAAATTGTAGGCGAAGACTTGGAGCGCCGCAGCTCCAATGACAATGGTTCACGTCGACACGGTTCTACCGACACTTCGATGCTTGGCGCAATCGAGCGTCTTAACTTGATGCGTGCGATCCGCCAGTTGCCCCGCGGTTACGAACAGTTTTTTTGCTGCACGACATCATTGGATACGAACTCAGGGAAGCTCGCGGGACTCTTGGGATGTTCGACCGGTTGTTCAAAATCGCAGCTTCACAAGGCCCGCAAACGACTGCGCGGTCTGCTCGAAGGAGATCAAGCGCGCGCGCAAGCCGGTATGGTCCCCGCATGGGAGTGAAGTCCGGACCAAATTAAACCGAAACGCCGCGCCGAGTGTTCTTCACGCGTTTAGCCCTGGATTGCGAATTCTCGGATTTAGATCTTGGTCCGATTCGGACCCAAGCGCACAGGCATTTTTTGCTCTTAGGAGGAGCAGGTACAGTGAAACACAGAAACGCTCTTTATTCTTTCGCGATTTTTCTTTCCGGATTTCTGCTTGCCGCTGGCCACCTAACCGCGCAAACAATAGGCTACCGGCAGACCAATCTGGCTTCGAGCCTTCCGAGCTTCGCCAACAATGTGACGCCAAGCTTGAGCAATCCCTGGGGCGTTGACTTTCTTTCCGGTCAGCCATTTTTCATTGCTAACAATCAGGATGGACGTGTCACCACTCTTGACGCCACAGGGCTTGGCGTCGCGCCCGGGAGTCTCACAGTCCCGAATGGCGCGAGGACCGGTTTCGAGCATCCAACAGGAATTGTTGCCGATCAGAACTCCTCGTTTGGGAACGCATCGCTGGTCAAACCCTTCATCTTGGTGACCGAGGAAGGAACAATTTTCACCTGGGGCCCCGACGCTCAAAGCAATCTGCCGCAGGAAGCAACACCGGTGCGCAAGAGAAGCAGCGCGGTTTACAAAGGCGCAACGATCCTGAACTCTTCGCTAACTGCACCGGCGCTGGCGGTCACGGATTTCCATGAAGGATTCATCGAGACCTTCCTCCCCGGATTCGCTTCCGTGGCCCTTGCGGGTTCCTTTACGGATCCGAACCTGCCCGCCGGTTACGCCCCTTTCGGGATTCAAGTGATTGGAGGACAGGTGTTTGTGACGTATGCGTTGCAGGATGCCGCCAAGCACGATCCGGTTTTTGGAGCGGGAAACGGCTTCGTCAGTATTTTCGATATGGATGGCAACTTTGTGAGGCGGTTCGCCACCGCCGGGGCTTTGAACGCCCCTTGGGGAATCACCCAGGCCAGCACCAACTTTGGCCCTTTCAGCAACGACATTCTGATTGGCAACGTCGGCGATGGAACGATCAACGCTTTTGATCCCACCAGCGGAAACTTCGTCGGGAAGTTGATCGACGGCGATGCCAACGACATAGTCGAGGTTGGTTTGCACGCGCTGGCTTTGCGGTCTGACGGAGTTGGGGACCCCAACACGCTCTATTTCACCTCGCAAGTCGATAACGAAAACGATGGGTTGTTCGCGAAAATCACCACCGGCTTCGTCTGCCGAACCCGAGTGTCTGCTCCGGATACTCAAGCCGACACAAGCGTCACGATTACAGCTACCGTGGTAGCCGGACCCGGCAACCCAGGAGCCCCAACCGGCACAGTCACATTCTTGGATGGCTCAAGCCTGCTGGGAACCAGTCCACTAATCAATGGAGTGGCGACTCTTAACGCGATTTTCACCGATGTCGGCGCGCATACCATCAACGCGCAGTTCAGCGGAGATGCCTTGTTCTTGTCGAGCAGCGATCGGATACCGTTGCAAGTCACCGCGCTCGCCACAGTGTTGACTCTCGCGGCGCCCGCCGACGCCGCCCCTGGCGCTTCCATAACATTGACCGCGACCATTAACTCAGCCGGAGGAATACCCACTGGGCAAGTTGCGTTTCTCGATGGGACCACTAGCTTAGGAACTTCTCCGTTGAATGGCGTTGGTGTTGCCATTTTGAGGATCAACACGCTCTCCACTGGTACGCATATTGTTACGGCGTCCTATGACGGAGACGGGAAATTTGGCGGCAGCACGTCTGCGGGGGCCACCATCAACATCGCCAACGCGGATTTTTCTCTGGGGGCAGCACCTTCCACCGCAACGGTGATCGCCGGCCAATCGACTCAATTCCTGTTGACGGTGACACCTGCGGGCGGGTTCGCGAACAATGTCACCTGGTCTTGTTCGCCAATTGCCGGCATCACTTGCACCTTTAACCCTGCGGTGGTCACTCCCGCCAACGGAACCGGGAACACCACGTTGACAGTGACCACCTCCGCCACCATTCCTCGTTACGGGCTGGTGATGCCGGACCTGATTGGTCCTCACGCGCTTCTCGTGGCCTTGGCCTTGTTCAGCCTTGCAATATTGCGTTGCGGGAAAGTGCGAAACGCTCGAGCTTCAATGCTAACCGCCACGGCATCGCTGGCCATTGTCGCGTTATTGGTCACGCTCGGGGGTTGCGGCGGATACGGCGGCGGTATGCGAACGAACCGAGGTACCGCTTTGATCATGGTCACCGCTCAATCTGGAAGTATTGCTCACACGACAACAGTCAGTGTCACAGTCCAGTAGGATGGAAGAACCTCGATGATCGAATCATTCCTGTACGGGACTTGGATTTGCGGCCAAGTCTTGTATCGATTTGGCGCTGTCCCGGTCCGAAGCGCTGGACCGTTAGTTGTGCTGTGTGGGTGTCGTCCCTTAATGGATGACAGTTCCTGCCATAGACGTCTGCAGTAAATGCGCAAATTCGGTTGCGGGCAGCGGTGGGCTGAAGAGGAAGCCTTGTCCTTCCGCGCAGCAGTGGGCCCTAAGGTAGGCCCTCTGTTGTTGCGTCTCTATGCCCTCGGCAATCACGATGTGCTTGAGACTCTTGCCCATGTTAATTATGGCGCTGACCATCGCGGATTCGTCGGGGTCGGAACTGATCTGATTGACAAAAGACTGATCAATTTTCAATGCATCGAAGGGAAACCGCCTGAGATAGCTCAGGCTGGAATAGCGGGTCCCGAAGTCATCCACGGCAAGGTGTACCCCCATGGCTTTGAGTTCTTGTAGTACGGCAGCCATGGATTCGGCATCCTCCATCAGGACGCTTTCGGTGAGCTCCAGTTCGAGGTAGCGCGATTCCAAGCCAGTTTCCGAAAGTATCGCCCGGACGCCTGCGACAAAACCATTATCGCTAAACTCCACGGCGGAAACGTTGACAGCCATGGGCAATGGCGGCAGCCCTGCTTCCTGCCAGGCGCGCGCTTGCCGGCATGCTTCGCGAAGCACCCAACGCCCGATCTGCACAATCACGCCGCAATCTTCGGCGATGGACACGAACTGGGAGGGCTGCAGGAGTCCTCGATCAGGCTGCTGCCAGCGAATCAACGCCTCCACTCCGGTGATCTCACCGGTATTGAGATTTACCTTCGGCTGATAGTGCAACAAGAATTCTTTCCGCTCAAGAGCGCACCGCAGGCTGCCTTCGAGAGTCTGCCGCTCGACGGCCTTCAGATTCATTTCCAGCTTGAAGAACTGGAAATTGTTACGTCCGCATTCCTTGGCGTGGTACATCGCCGTATCCGCATTCTTGATCAGCGTTTCCGCATCTTCTCCGTCCTCCGGGTACACACTGATACCGATGCTGCCAACGATGCGCAAGTCCTGTCCTCCGATGGAGTGGGGTTCGCTGAGCGAAAGCAGTATATGTGTTGCGCACTTGGCAGCGTCTTCCGGAGTAGCGATCTCCGAAAGCAGGATCGCGAATTCATCTCCGCCTTGGCGGCTGATGGTGTCGGATGCGCGCACGCAAGCCAACAATCGTTTTGCGACGGACTGAATAAGCTGGTCGCCGGTGGCGTGTCCCAGCGAATCGTTGATGTATTTGAAGCGGTCCAAGTCCAGAAAGATCACGGCAATCGTTTTCTTCTGGCGGCGTGCCAGAGCAATGGCCTGCGTAATCCGGTCGTTGAGGAGCAGGCGATTGGGGAGATTCGTGACCACGTCGTGCTGCGCGGCGTGAGTCATCTGCAGCGACATCGCCCGTGCCGCGCTCACGTCATGGAAAACGATCACCGCTCCGGTGACCAGTCCTGCCCGGTCGTGGATCGGGGCGGCGGAATCTTCGATGGCGGATTCAAATCCATCGCGCCGGATGAGCACGCAATTGACCGTCAGTCCCACGGTCCTATTCTGTTCGACGGCCATCTCCATGGGGTCTCGAGCGCTCTTGCGCGAGGTGCCGTCAATGATCCGGAAGACTTCGGCTAGAGGCTTGCCCGTGGCTTCTTCCCGACGCCAACCGGTCATGGTTTCCGCGACAAAATTGAGATAGGTGATGTTGCCGGAAACGTCGGTACACAGCACCGCGTCCCCAATCGAGTTGAGGGTCACCAGAGCGCGCTCTTTTTCGTCGTACAAGGCATCCTCGATGGCCTTGCGTTCGATCGCGTTGCGCAGTGCCCGGGTAAGCGAATAGCTGTCGAGGTGATTCAGCGGGAGATGGTCCTGCGCACCGTGCCCTACCGCTTCCATCGCGAGGGCTTCGGAGGCGTTTCCACCAAGGATCAGGATCGGGACTTCTGGTGCGGCGGCGAACACCTTGTCAAATGTCACGATACCCTGACTATCAGGCAGCGACAACTCGAGTAACACCGCGTCAATTCCTTTGCCGCTGAGGCGCTCGAGACCCTCGGAAAGTGTGCGAACCCATTCCACCTCGAACGAACCGCTGCCCGCCTCAGCCAGCGCAGCGCGAACTTCATTGGCAGGGGTCTGATCACTTTCAATCAGAAGTATTTTGTGAATCGATATAGTCTTGTTCATTGTACACATCAGCGAGTGTCAGGGTCAGTTCTCGCCGCGTTAAACACCGTCCAAACATCGTCGAAGCTACCTCATACAAAGAATATCTCCGGAGGTTATGTACTTCTGTTCACTATTAAACACTCCGCTTCATTTGCTCCTTAGCGACGGCTGGGCGAATGGCGTGAACAGTGTGTCAGTGCGATTGCGAAGTTCGATGCGAAGTGGGCCGGAGCCTTCATCACGCCAAGTTTCTTCACCGAACTAGTCTATGGAGGAGTCTGCGAACGACAGATCCTGTCTCATTGAATTGAGCCACCACCCGTTTGTGCACCGTGCGGTGTGCGACGAATCCCCCGCTGTACGGAAAATCGGTTTCTGGGTACAATTAAAAAACAAAGAGCGGGCGTCGTACAATGGCAGTATAGAAGCTTCCCAAGCTTCGGACGTGGGTTCGATTCCCATCGCCCGCTCCATAAGTCTCGATGATTCCGTTGCCTTTATGCGGCTGAGTCGCCGGAAATACCCCTAGAAATGGTCGATTTTGGACGCCAGATTGACGCCGCCGCCAATTGGACGCTGCTTGTCATCGATCTGTTAGCGATCATCTGAAATCCGTCTTTCTTTCGCGCTCCGGTGTCTAATCCTAAGACTAATGGCGGTCATAGATAACCGCATTACAATTGCGGCAGGTGCCCTTACCAAGTCGCGCCGGGGAAATGTTTAGGAAGAGGTCAGCATTGCTGCCGAGAATTCTAATCGGAATTTGCGAAATTCTTCCTCGCGTCGATGTGCGAGCAACTTACGACATGTACGATCGTCACTTCATTTTGTGGGCCATCATCGTCGGTCTCTTCGTGAAATTTGCCTATGTGCGTTATCTGATGCGGCTGTCTTGGAGCCGAGGTACCGTTGCGGACATTGCGATGAACTCAGCCTCCTCGCTCCTCAATCTCATTGCGTTTCCGGTGGCCTACTTGGTCTGGACATTACCCAGACTTGCTTTGGATCGAGTCTTTGGTACTGACAATACCGCCCCGGTGAACTGGGTTGCCTTGCTTCTGATCATCGCCATGATTAGCGCAGTTTCAGACGCGTTTGTCTTGCGCTTCCTATTTAAGCAGCGAATCGGGCAGAAAAGGTTCTGGCTCCTATATGTTGCAAACGTAGTCTGCGTAGGAGTAGCAGCCTGCGGAATGGGTATCTATGGTGTCGCGCATCCGCCAACGGCGTAATCCAGCATCCTCTTCAATATGTGAAGAACCGAGCGGTTTAGGCGCCTTCACGCGAGACAACTCCTTGTCAGTCCAGACCGGAGCCAGTGGGTTCGTTTCCGCCAGAGGATCCCGGAAATCCCACGGTGAATTATCGCGGCGAGAAGCGCTCGAACGAAACGCACGAGTCGAAAAGCGATCCAGAAGCGCAGATGGCGCGCAAAGGGGCAGGCAAGGAGGCCAAGTTGAGCTACAGCGGGGATCTGCTGGTGGAGAATCGCAACGGATTGATTGTGGACAGCCGGGTGTGGGAAGCCACGGGCACGGCGGAGCGCTATGCCGCGCTGGAAATGCTGCAGGAACTTCCTGGAAGCGGGCGCGTGACAGTGGGCGACGACAAGGGCTTCGACACGGCGGAATTCATGCGCGAGTGCCGGACCATTTGGGTGACGCCGCACATGGCGCAAAACCTTGGGCGCAGAGGCGGCAGCGCCATTGATAGTCGCACCACACGGCAAGAGGGCTATGCCATCAGCCAGAAGAAGAGAAGCGCATCGAGGAATGTTTTGGCTGGCTAAAGACCATTGCGCTGTTGCGCAAAGTGCGGCATCGCGGAACGCTGAAAGTTGATTGGGTCTTCACGTTTGCCTGCGCAGCCTACAATCTGGTGCGCATGCGGAACCTGATGCGCAGCGCAGTTCCGAGGTAGTCAGTCCGGGCGGTAGTGTCTCTGAGCGGCGCCGAAACGCCCCTTTCGGGCGCTCGCTAGCACGAAAAATCACGCCTCAGACGCTCGAAAAGCATCGAATGACTCAAGCCAACCTAGAAATTGCCGACTCAGCACGATTGTTCAGCAGCCTGCTAGATAACAGGGGGTGTGCGGGACTCCGCGTGGAGAGATTGGATTTTGCGTCCTCACATTGCCGGGGTGAACGGCGCAGAAAGACAGATCACCGAGTTGTTCACCTTGTGGTTCACTCAGCGAACCGCAGAAATAGTAAAGACAGTATATCGCGACCTGACTGCAGTCACGAGCTTCCGAGATAAGCGGTTTAGTAAGGGAAAAGAAACGTGGGTGTTTCTTAGGGTTGAGGTGGGCCGTCGACCAAAAATTGCTTCCAGCTGATGGCCAGCAAGCCGTGTCGGCTGGCTAGGGGCTCGTCGCCAGGCGCGGTGATGATCAGGGGCCGGAACTTCGGATTCCGCCTGCAGAACTCCAGAAGTCCTTTGAGATCGTATAGCTCAAAGCGGCCTGTCTTTATTTCGATGGCCCAGTCTCCCCAACTCCCCTCGAACACTCCATCGACTTCCAGCGGTTCTTCACGCCAGTAAGTCACCCGCTGCCCTTGGTTGATCGCGAACGCAAGGCACGCATTTTCCAGCCACAGAGCGAACCTCGCAGGCTCACGCTCTTGATCCGGAGGTCCGTCGGGATACATTGAGGATATGAGCGCATTGTTCAGTGACACAAGCTTGGGGGGGCAGCCCGGCGACGGTGCGCTAACTGCGGAAATCTTTCCAGAGGCGCTACCAGATAGGCGTCTTGAAGCAACGCCAGATAGTGAGCCACCGTTTCAAGGGCACCCTTGTCACGAAGTTGCCTTTGTAATTTTTGTAGGGAAACAATCTGCGCGGGGCATCCGGTTGCCGCTGCAAACACCTGTCTCAGCAGCCCGGGCCGTCGAACTGTACCTAACGCCAGAACATCGCGGCCGATCGCAGGGTCTATGATGGAGTCTTTGACGTAGGCAGCCCATCGTTTAGGATCATTCCGCAGCGCCATCGCACCAGGATAGGATCCGAACTGGACGATAAGAGAAGCCGCCTCATCTCGGGGAATCTGAAAAACATTCGCAAGCGACGAAGCCGACCAGTGGCTCAGAGTCAACCGTTCGAAGCGCCCCGCCAAACTCTCGCGCGATCCCGTCGTTACCCGCAGTGCGGATGAGCCCGTTGCGATGATGTGGACTGGAATGGTCCGTCGACGTAGGTGATCCCAATACCCTTTGAGTTGCTTTGCCCAGCCATCCAGATAATGAATCTCATCCAGCAGGAGAACCGTTGTCGCGCGGCGAGCGCGGGCTTCGGCGTCAGCCCAACGACGCTCCCAAAATCCGGGAAGCGCCGCGTCTGGTTCATCCCCAGCAGCGTAAACTGCGGCATCACCAAATTGGGCGGCGATTTCAAGGAGCAGGGTGGTCTTGCCAACCTGCCGAGGCCCCGTGAGAAGTTGGATTCGGCCTGGTGCGGGATCTTGGAGGCGTTTCAGGAGGAGGTCCCGACATGGTGCGTAGTCATTTGTGAGTTCAATCATCGTCGAATAATTATTCATATATATCTTATAAATATCAAGAGACTGACGGCAGCACATGTTGCGACGAGGAAAAAGGACACCGATCTTCTCCGTTTCTGACGTAGCAAAGAGATCACAGAATGGGTAGATAAGGACATGGTCTGGTCGCCCGAGCCTTTCGCAAGATCATCCTCGGACGATGCGGTAAGGAAACGCCCAACGAGGTTCATTCGGCGATCAGGCGATTCAGTTTCCATCTAGTTTCCAATTGAGGCCGTCGCCGGGAAGGCTAAGTGCCGCCAATTCAAACTCGTTCAGAGTTTTATTAAGAGCTTCCCAAGCTTCGGACGTGGGTTCGATTCCCATCGCGCGCTCCATAAGTCTCGATGATTCAATTGTCTTTATGCGGCAGAGTCGCTGAAAACAGCCCCCCCGAGTGATCGGTTTTGGTCGCCAAGGCTCCAATTGGACGCTAGGAAATTATCGTAGTTACGAGCGAAAACAGTCAGGCAAATGCGCTTTGCAAGTGAAAGCAGCATAAGGCTCCTACCGTCCTGTGGCAGCTCGATCGTGCGGGATGGGAATACTACTAGAACCAGAATTTCCTTTTTGATCTCGAAAACGGCACCATACCACACCCGCTCGCCCGTTCTCGGCGCCGTAAAAACGATTCTCAATGCGAGCAGTTTCCGGTACCAAAAGGCTAATTCCGAGTTTTGGAACCCTCCAGGGAGACGCGATAGATAGTTCAGCCCCCTACCCTCATCCATGCGCCGAATGCTCGTCACTGTGATCCCAGGTTCGTTCCGCGCCACTCGCGCTCCCGCAAGACTCTGCGCAATAACTTACCGACCCGCGACTTCGGCAGTTGCTCGACGAACTCCACGCGACGAATCTTTTTGTATGGTGCCACGTGAGCGGCCACGAAATCGAGCACTTCTTCGACAGTCATTGGATTCCGCATCACCAAGAAAGCTTTCGGCACTTCACCAGCTTCCTCATCTGGACTAGGGATCACTGCTGCGTCAGCGACCGCCGGATGACTGAGGAGGAAAGCTTCAAGTTCGGCCGGGGCGACTTGGTACGCCTTGTACTTGATCAGTTCCTTAAGGCGAACCGGGGTCATGGTCGAGGAAGATCCAGCAGCAACACATTGGAGCGCTCCTGCACTCGTTCGAGGACAACTTCGCGGCCATCTGGGGAGATGTCGAAGTCGTGAACGTCGAAGTCAGCAGCCATGTTGGTTAACTGCCGTTCGGCGCCTGTCTCCAGGTCGAAGAGCCAGAGGTTCTTATGTTGAATGTCTCCCCGTAGAAGCACGAGTGCACGTCCTCCAGCCAGGAAGCCCAGGTGTCGAGCTCCACGAGTCAGCGTCAGCGCTGGCATGGGATGCGTTGCGGCTTCGGCGGTCACCGCTTTTACCGTAAACATTGTGCCGATGTCGGGTCCCGAATAGACAACGAATCGACCATCTGGCGCCCACGTGGGATCGATCGCGTATTCCTTCACAAAGACCCTCAGCGGATGACCGTCGGCCGGTATCTGCAAGAGGTGTGTGACGCCGTGATCGTCCGCCGCCGAGGTTATCGATTGCCCGTCGGGCGCCCATGCGGGTGCGCCTTCGAGGTCGACCGCATCGGTCACAATCCGCGCGTTCGTGCCGTCGGCTTGCATCACGTACAAAAGCGTCTGCCCGTGTTGCCGGACAGAGAATGCGATATTCCGTCCATCGGGCGAGATTGCCGGGCCGCCAAAGATTCGCGCTCCTTGACCATTCCACAACTCCGTTCCAGTTCCATTGGCGAGCTTCCATACACTCTCGTTCGTGCTGGTCGCAGAAACATACAAAAGATAATTTGGACCGAGTCGTGGGGAGAACCCCGTGACGGTGGTAAGCGAGATTCGATCCGGCGCGGGCAGCTCCGTTGCTGAATCAGCGATTCGCAAACGCCAAAGTGTTCGCTTTGGACTTGCCGCCGTGACCACCAGACGCCTTCCATCAGCGCTGGCGGCCAGCGACGTGTACCGGTCCAGGCCAACTCCCAGCCGGTGGGCCTTGCGACGCTCGACGTCCATGCTATACAGCCACGGGCCCGATCCGTCGGGATCGCTTGCCAGGTAGAGCAGCGTATCTCGATCCAATAGTACCGGATGACTCACGCGTCCATTGTGCGACGTGATCCGATCTGGGCTCCCGCCCGTCGGTCGAATGCGCCAGATGTCCAACTTGTCTGGAAGTGAACCCTGCACAAAGTAAATAAACGTCCCGTCTGGCGACCACGACGGAAAGTGACTGTGCAATCCTGCGGGTGCAGTATAGATGGACCGACCCTCTGCTCGCCGGTTACCCTCGGAAACGAAGAGTGGGTCTCCCGGCCCTGGCGTGTGGTACGCGAGTCGCGTTCCGTCATGCGACCACTCGTACTCCGCAACCCCTTCAAGATAGGGACTCGGCTGTCCTCCGAGCGTTGGCACCCCCCAGATGCTGATATCGGCGTCCCTCGAAGCACCTTGCTTGCGAACCCAAAACGTAACCAGTGAGCCATCGGGAGAGAAACCGAGCGTGCGCACCGATGGATTCACCAATTCCCGCGCGCTTCCGCGCGTCAAGTTGTGGAACTGTCCCGACCCCACTTGCGTAACCCACACATCCATCGGTCCGTCCCGGTCAGACAGAAACGCCACGAAATGGCCGTCCCGTGACACGGTTGCGGCCTGCTCGGTTCCATCGAAGTCTGCGATTGTCTGGAATCGCGCATCAGCGATCGGGGTTCGCCAGAAGTACTCCGTCTTGTGAACCCACAGAATTGCCACAATCCCAAGCGCAGCTACCACCACGGAAAGCGCCAATAGCGACTTCCTTCCAGTGACAGAAGTCCAGAACGCGGGACGCGGAGGCGGCGCAGGGGAATTCGACAAGGAGGTATTGTTCCCGCTCTCTTGCGTTGCTCGAAGATTCCGGCTCCGCGCCCACGCGCCCAACTCCGCCCGCGAAGCGTATACGGAGCCCATCCGTTCATGCAGGTGCCGGTGAACGGGCATCCCTTCCCGCTTCTCCCAGCGCTGGACCGTCGTAACGTCGCGGTTCAGGTACGCACCGATTTCCTTCCACGAATCCAGTCGGTCTTCGAGTGGGCTGACGGGTGGAGGTGTGCCCTGGGATGGCTTGTCCATCGAGCTCCCTGATTCGTTCGCGGGTTGTCCAGACCCCGGGAAGCCGGATTGTATCCCGTCGATAAGTGACGGTAAAGCACGGCATTCGACTGCATGGCGTCCAAGAGCCCTAATTCTGTGCTTTACAGCTTGAACCTCCCCATCGAGGTGTCCGATTGTGTGCGGGCGTCTTCAGCCGGCGAACGCCGATGAGACCAAGGAGGTCGCTATGCGACAGAGATTTACATGGCTGGTGCTGTTCAGTGCCGCGATCGCGGTCACGGTTCTCAGCTATTCAGCACATGTCAGGGCTACGACGGCGAATGGATTCAAAGCTACGACAATCGCCACCGGCACCTTCGACGAATTTGAGGTCTTTAACCACTCCATTTTGCCGAACCCCGCAGGGGACGGTGACAACGACAGAGACGACAAAACGCTATGGTTTTCGATCCAAAAGACCAAAGGATCTTCAGACCTGTACGTGCAGAGCAATGTCTGGTCCGTAGGAGGAACTACCGGCTGGCACACGCACCCTGGCCACAGCCTCATTATTGTTACGGCTGGAACCATAACGGAGTATGATGCCGACTGCAATCGCCAAGTGTACACATTTGTTCCAGGACAACCGGCCCCGACACTCGTCGATCCCGGTCACGGTCACGTCCACATCATCCGGAACGAAGGCTTGGTTCCAGCATCAACCATTGCCGTCCAACTCGTTCCGTACGATCCGAATAAGGCGAATCGCAGGATTGACGTACCGACCGTCCCTCCAAACTGCCCCAACATCCAGTAAAGAATGTAGATCGACGCACGCCGTGAGTTGATCCCCGGACGCGCACAGGGCCTCTGCGCCCGGGGATCGCTGGCAGCATCCTAAGAGATCCGTACGAGCGCGTGCGCATACGGCTCCCACCTTGGATGAGTGGCGAGAAAGCGGACAATAATATAAGGAAGCAAAACGCGTGAGGCTGGAATCCATCGCGGGAAGATCCGGGTTACTCGATCCCACGGCATGGGTCGCTGACTGCGACGGCGTAGAATGAGGCCATCACAATCGCCCCAATCGTTGCCGGAAGACACTCAACCGGTCGATATTCCCCGGGACCGCATGGTAGTGGTAATAGCCGGTCGCAAACTTTTGCAGCCATGCACCGACGTCGGCAACCGACTCGTGCATGTGGCGGCGCAGTTCTGCCTTAATTGCATGCAGCTTCGCCACCACGGGTTTCTTCGCCGTTTTCCGCCAGACGATGAACGACCCATTGCTCCGGCGCTTCCCGCAGTAGTGCGTAAAGCCCAGGAACGTAAAGGTGTCCGGTTTTCCTTCACCACGCTTCTCCCGATCTTGGCCAGCGAACCGCCCAGACTCGATCAGTCGTGTTTTCTCCGGATATAGTTCCAGTCCGAACTTGGCCAACCGTTCCCGAAATGCTTCCAGCAATCGCTCGGCTTCCATTCGGTTTTCGAAACCTACCAACGCTGCTCCTCGAGGGTGGCGCTTCGCCAAAGGTGGCACAGCGCCAGCTCCGCCATTCAGACGCGAGAGTGACATGGGACATTCCCATCCCGCTCATCGTTGGTGCAATTGCCCTTGCGCTGCTAAGCGAGAAAAATGAGTCCAGGGTTCTGGTCTCGAGCTGTTCCCAAATCGCGAACCAACCATAGCTCCCCGACGAGAAGAGTTGAGGACTGGCAGATTCCCTGCGCAATTGCTGCGGTAAGGAGGCCAGAACTCCTGGCGATCTCGGTTCGTAGGTTATGTTCGACGGAACACGCTGTGTGTCGTAGGACACGAAGCGAAACAGATTCGGAATCCTGGAAATCCCTAACTTTCCCGCGGAAATACTGTGGCCGCCCATGTGCTATACGTATTCAAGGTCAAAGTTAGAACACATATTAATGCTTAAGTGTCTTGAGGGAATCAATGCGACAGTCACGGAAATTGTTGGTGCGGGCGATTGTTGGGAGTGGGCTCCTCTTTGGCCTGATAGTTTGTTTTGTCGGCTGGCGTGCTACGCGGGCGCTGCGACTCTCCACAGCGGAAGTTCATTCGGAACGAGAGATTCGCTTCGAGATACATCCATTTACTGCGGTTGCGGGTGCCAGCTTTGAGGTGGTCAGCGCGCCCGCAGTCTTTTTACAGGCCGCGCGTTTCGAGGATCATTTCTACATTGGAGGACCCGGTGGCCTTCTGGAATTCGATCTTAGGGGTACCCCCTCCCGGCAATTCATCCCCGGCCGAGAGTTGCCGCCGTCTCCACTCGTAGCTCTTGTTCCGGCCCTGCTGGCGGACAGCCAGGAACCGGAGTTAGTGGTAGCCACGGCGCAGGATGGTCTGCTGGCCTTCAATGGCCGTGGTTTCCGTCAGATTCGACCACAGGACTCCGAAGCTCGCGCAATAACCTCGATACTCCCAACGACAGCGGGACATGTTCTAATCGGAACAAAGAAGCTGGGTGTCCTGATTTACGACGGCAAGCATCTGGCGCCCTTGCACCCCTCGTTGAATAGTCTGTTTGTCACCGCGCTCGCGGGCACAGAATCCGATTTGTGGATCGGCACGCTCAACCAAGGCGTGTTCCACTGGCATGCCGGCGCGGTCGATTCTTTTGGTGAGGAGCAAGGCTTGCCAGACCGACAGGTACAGTGTCTTGCGACCTCCGGCGAAAAGACCTATGTGGGCACGGTGCTAGGCGTGGCCGTTTTCGATGACGGGCGTTTTTCACAAGTTCTCGCGCCGGGCGTACTTGCTACTTCTTTGCTGGCCACGAATGCGAGCCTGATCGTGGGGTCTGAGGATCAGGGCGTTCTGACCATCCCCTTTGGTAGCCCGCAGAGGGAGCCACATCTACCGCATTCGAACAAAACTGCAGAATTGGCCAAGATCCGTCAGCTTTTCGCGTCCGAAAACAACGTTTTTGTGCTTTCCAGTGATGCACTCTATCGCATGAGTGCACGCGGCCTGGGTTGGCAACAGGTATTGAGGCCCGGTACCGCCATTCTCAGCGATCGCAATATTTCGGCGCTGGCCGCGGACAGAAGTGGGCGCGTTTGGATTGGCTATTTCGACCGCGGCCTCGATCTTCTTGACGCTGATGCAGGACGCGCAACGCACGTGGAGAACGACCACGTTTTTTGCGTCAACCGTATCGTACCGGATGGCCCGACCGGAACCGTAGCGGTGGCCACGGCAAACGGTCTGGTCCGCTTCGATTCGAATGCTCGCCAGCAGCAGGTTCTGACGCGAGCCGATGGCCTTATCGCGGACCATGTCACCGATGTGGTCATTTACCACGATGGCTTGGTGGTGGGTACTCCGGCGGGCTTGACCTTTCTGGACGCGGCCGGCCCCCACAGCATGTACGCATTTCATGGACTGGTGAACAACCATGTTTACGCCCTTGGCGTTTCGGGCGATGAACTCATGGTCGGCACGCTGGGTGGACTGTCTGAAATCAACAGGGAAACCGTCCGGGTAAATTACACGGCAGGCGCGGGCTCCGGCCTAAAGCACAATTGGATCACAGCGATTGTTCGCGCTGGCGATGAATGGATCGTCGGAACTTACGGCGCGGGCATTCTCAGACTGGACCGCTCCGGGCGTTTTCACTCCTTCGAGCGAGCCACCGCGCCCTTCGTAGTCAATCCCAACGCCATGCTCGTGACGTCCGATCACGTTTTCGCCGGTTCGCTTGGAAACGGCCTCTACGTCTACGACCGCGAAGCGGGGCGCTGGACGGTTTTCACTCGTGGCCTGCCGTCGCTTAATGTGACTGCCTTGGCGGAAAGCAACGGCATTATCTACGCGGGCACGGACAACGGATTGGTCAGAATTCTGGAGCAGAAACTGCGTCCATGAAAAAAACACTCGAAGTGTTCGCGATCTTGTTCCTCATGCCTTGCCTTGTGCTTGCGGATGGAGGCGTGCTGATCCCGCGTGATAAGGCGCAACCTGATCCCAAGATCCTGTCTCTCGAAGAGATGGAGATCACCATTCGAATTGACAATGGCGATGCGCGAATTTTCGTGCGGCAGATTTTCGCTAATCACACCAGCCAGATCGAAGAAGGGAACTACGTCTTTCGGTTGCCGAGCCGCGCGACGGTCTCCGACTTCGCCGTTTGGGACGGGCCCGTGCGAATTCCCGCGGTGGTGCTGGAACGCAAACGTGCCGAGGAAATCTACAATCAATTGAAACAGCAGACCATCGATCCTGGGCTGCTGCAAATGGGAGAACGCGGCGCGGGGGAAGCGGCCCGCAGCGCGATCTTTAGCGCGCGCATCGTGCCGATCATGCCATTTGGTACCAAGCGGCTGGAATTCGAATACCACGAATCGATACCAGTGGAAAATCTAAAGTCGTACTTTGCGATTCCGCTGCGTCCAGATGCCTACCAGGCACAGGTGGCCCGGCATCTGTCCATCCATTATGAGTTGCACTCGGCGCACGCCATCACGAATTTTCAGGCGGCCGCCAAAAGCTTTCCCATGCAGATAGAGCAGAATTCACCGCATCTAGTGAAAGGACATTTCGAAGGTCAAAACGTAAACCTCACGGAAGACTTCGTTACCACGTTCGAACTGGACCGCGCCGGAAGCGACACGCTCGAAGTACTGGTGTTTCGAAACCCCGTGAGCGGGCAGCCATCGCCGACCGAGACGGCTCCCGTGCGCAGCACCAACGAACCCGGCTTTTTTGCCGTGCACGCTCTGCTTGGTGGCGGACAACAGACTTCATCGGCTGGAGGAAACGCCCCGCAAGACTCTGGCCCGCCGAAGACGATCGTGCTTCTCTTCGATACCTCTCTTTCCATGCAGTGGGAGAAACTGGAGCGCAGCTTCGAGGCTCTGGAAACGCTGCTTCGCACGCTGCGACCCTCGGACCGTTTCAATCTGATCTTGTTTAACCAGCAGACGCGACTGTTCGAGCCTGCGCCCGTACACGCGGATAATGCATCCATCGAGCGGGCTCTGGATTTCGTTCGTGGCAGCCGGCTGCGCGGCGGCACTGACGTGCAGCATGTGTTGGACGAAGGCTTGAAGCAATGCGCCGGTGGTGGAAACGGCAGCCATTATCTCGTCCTGCTCAGTGATGGTGGAGCCACACGCGGGCCCATCCAGAATGGCAAGATTGCGGCGTGGTACGAGACCGCCTGGCGAAAGCTGCCCGCGGCCGAGCGTCCGAAGACATACATCTTTGGCGTCGGCGACGACGCGAACCTGCCGCTCTTGCGTTTGCTATCCCGAGAAGACGGAGTACTCGAGAAAGTTCTTTCGACCGAACCGATGGAGTTCAAGCTCAATTCCTTCCTCTCCAAAATCGGCAGAAGCCCGGTGGGCCAGTTGCGGCTGGATATTGCGTCGGACGCGGGCATCGACGCCGTCTATCCTTTACAGGACTCCTCTTTTTCAGGCTCCCTGGCGGCCTGGGTGGGGCGCTACGAGAAGCCAAAGCAGGACGCGGGATTTGAAGTTCACGGCGTGCGGGAAGGCGCTCCCCTGGAGATTTCCGCAAAGGCCAGCCTGCCGCGTGAGTCCCTCGAGCACCCGCAGTTGCCTAGGCTGTGGGCGCGTGCACGCGTAGATGCGCTGCTCGAGAAGATTCAGCGCGAAGGTGAAGATCAAGCAACCATAGACGAAATCATTCGCCTCGCGCGGCAGTATAAATTTGTGACGCCTTACACATCGTTTCTCGCCGTTCCTCGCGCACTGTTGCGCCCCAGGGTGATTCGACCGGGCGACCCGGTGCTACGCGTCAAGACCGACGAATCCGTCGTCTCGGTGGCCGCGCTGTTTCCGTTCGGCCTGGTGCAGCAGCTTCGGTATCTCTCCGGCGAAGATATCTGGCAGACGCGATTCTTTGCGCCGAGCGACATGCAAGATGGCACCTACAACGTGCGCCTGATTCTGCGTGACAAGGCCGGGCACACATACCGCGAATCGAAGAGCTTCGTGATTGCCAGCAAGCCACCGGTCATTCACATCCGGCTGGACCAGAAACGTTACCGCCGGGGCCAGGTGGTGGATGTAAAGGCCACAGCTTCAGAGAGCACCAGGACACTGCTCGCGCGGCTGGAAGGAGTTGCTCCTGTCGGCCTGAAATGGAATGCACGCGCAGGGGCCAGCACCGGGCAACTGGTGATTCCGGAGCAGATGATCCCGGGCCTCTACAGGCTGACCGTGACCGGCGAAGACGTAGCGCACAACATCGGCTCGCAGGGGGTGGACCTTGAAATCGTTCCATGAGTATTCTCGCAAACCGCTGATTGCTCTTTTTGCGGCTGGGTTCACGATTTTTGCCGCGGGGTGGGTGGCCACAGCAAGCGGTGCTCTTCCTCTGTGGATTCGAAACATCGAAGGACGGACCGAACTCGAAGCCGCCTTTTTCCGTTTGATGGCGCTTCCGGGCGGCGAAGTGGCGTTTCGCAGGCCTCCCGGCGAGACACGCCCGGCTCTGGGAGATTTGCTGAAGAAGCAGCCCGGGAATGCTGAACTGTACGCGCTGCGCGCGCTCGAAGACGAACAGCAGCTGGATTTCACCGCTGCGGAAGCGGACTGGAAAAGTTCCGGGGAAAAATCCGCGGAGAAGTGCGCTGCCCAGCTTTCGCTCGCGGACTTTTATCATCGCAGGCTGCAGCCCCTTGACGAGATTAAGGCCCTTTCCGCCGTCGCGGGTGCTCCGCCGGATGCTTCGGAAAAACTTACGCCTGCCTCCGAGCAGCGCTCCTGGCGCGCGTTCGAACGCATTTTCGGAGTGATCCGCGCGCAGGGGCTGCCAGCGGAAGTTTCCGTGGCGCAGTACCGGAGTTGGCTGACGCGATACCCCAAAGAACCCTCCCTCTATCCACGTTTTCTGGAATACCTGATTTCCATCAACGATTTTTCCGCCGCGACCCAACTCATCGCGCAGTATCATGAAAAATTTCCCGCCGACGAGATTCTTCCTGTGAAGGCGCGGGCGCTCGTCGAATACCGGCGGGGATCGCTTCAGCACGGGCTTGCTGTCTATGAAAAATCTTTCCAGCCCCTTTGGGCGCCGGAGTTGATCAAGAGTTATTTCGATCTACTGACCGAGACCCACAGCCTGCGAAAGTTCCTGGATGAAGCCAAAGCAGCGCAGCAGGCAAATCCCGAGGACCTGAACGCGGCGGCGCGCATCTTCTATTACTACCAGCAGCAGGGCAAACTTGACGCGGCGCAGGAAACCATCGCCAAATTTCGTTTGCGCAAGGACACTTCCGGATCCGCTTGGAGCGCCGAGGAACTGTATGTCTCGGCGCGTCTGCTCGAGGAGATCCACGCGTACCCTGAGTCCGCGCGTTTCTACTTCGCGCTCTACAACAGCAAGGGGATGAACGACGCGCAGGAACGCGCACTCGGCGGGCTCGCGAGTCTTTTGCTCACAGCTCCGGAAACACCCATCCGATTCGGTGCCGGCGAACTCTCCATGTATCGCGACATCGCTACGATGGATCAGGGGCCGGGCTATCTGAACGGCATTCTGTCCCTGCTTTTGAATACCACCTCGCCGGCGAACGAATTCTCCGGAGAAGAGGACCGCGCCGTATCTTATTTCCACCGCTCGCGCGCGGCAGAGCTGGTCACGCTATTGGACACCAAGTTTCCCAATTCCCCCCGCCGTGCCGAACTTCATTCCGCAATCTTGGAGTTCTACGCCGCCTCCGGTGAAAGCCAGGCGGTGATCAGGGGCGGTAAGGAATTCCTCGCTAACTTTCCCAATGCGTCGCCGCGCACCGCAGTTGCCCTGCTGATGGCCGACGCCTATTCACGGATGGGGAAGCCGCAAGAGGAGTTTGCTATTTACGATTCCGTTTTGCAGGACTTGGCGTCGAAAGCGGACAGCATCCCGCTGGGATCGCGCGATTCGGAGGCAGAAACCCTTTCGCCCGCGGGAAACAGGGCGGAGCAGGGCGGAGAATCAGAAGGGGAAGATACACAGAATGGCGCCATGCCCCGCCAAGCAGCCGGACAGCAGAACTCAGCCTTCCAGGTCAATCGGGCGTCGGCGTCGGCCGAGACGGGCGCACGCTCCCCGGAATATGCGCGTGTACTGGAACGCTATCTCGCCCGGCTCGTCGAGCTAAAGGAGATTCCACAGGCGCTTGGCGTGCTTCGGCGCGAGTTGGACCACAACCCGGATGATCCCGGGCTATACGAGCGGCTAGCAGTTTTTCTGGACCAGAACCGTCTCGGCGTGGAGCAGGAGGAGATTTACCGGCGCGCCATGGCCCGCTTTCCGGACCGCTCCTGGTATCACAAATTGGCGCGTCTTTACTTGCACCAGAAGAAGACCGCCGAGTTTGAAAAACTGACGCAGGACGCCGTCCGGATCTTCCAGGGCAGCGAGCTGGAACACTATTTTCAGTCGCTCGTGGGCGGCAACGCCGAGATGTATCTCCGCTTGAACCTGTACGCGAATCGGCGATTCCCGCACAATCCGGTCTTTGTGCGCAATCTTCTTGCGGCTTATCAGCGGGTGGAAACCCGTGACGAAGCTGCCTGGGAAGCGGTCTTGCGCCAGCACTGGTTTGAGGAGCCGGATTTGCGGAATCGCTTCTTCGAATTTCTCACGCGAACCGGAAGGCTCGATGCCGAAATAAAGTCGCTCGAGCAGGAGGCTCCCGCGAAGGGAAAAGAGCATTGGAGCGAATTCGTCGAGCAAGATCCCGCGGCCGGCCAATACCTTGCGCAGGCCTATCTCTGGCGCTCCCATTTTGAAGAAAGCGCGCCGGTGCTCGAGTCCCTCGCCGAAGAGTACCCTGCCGATGTCGAGCTCGGGCAGACGGCTTCTTCTGTCTTTCGCTCGCTGGCGTATTTTGATCCGGCAGCAACCGGCACGGCTGTCAAGATTGAGGACCATCTCCTCGCCGCAAATCCTGGGAACACCCAGAATCTGGCCCGCACCGGAGACATTTATGCCGACCGCGAGCTCTTTGCCAAGGCCGCTCCCTATTGGGAGCGGATCCCGCGCGTGTCTCCCGGCGAAGCCGGCGGTTACCTCGAAGCCGCGACCATCTACTGGGATTATTTTGATTTTGACAATGCCATGCGGCTGCTTGCCGAAGGCCGCACTAAACTCTCGGACGACTCTCTCTATGCGTACGAGGCCGGAGCCATCGATGAAGGAAAGCGCGACTATCCCCGCGCCGTCGCGGAGTACGTGAAAGGCGCGCTGGCGGCGGGGGGAGAATCTCCGGCGGAGTCTCGGCTGCTGGCACTTGCCACGCGGCCGAAGTTCCGCGACCTTGTCGATCGCGAAACGCAGAAGCCTGCCGCTGCTTCCGGCGCTCCCCTATCGGCTGTTCTCTTGCGCGTGCGCGTCCTCGAAGCGCAGAACCGCAAGCCGGAGATCGTGACCCTTCTGGATTCCTTTGCGAGCGGCGCCACTACCATCGAGCAGGCTGCCGAGATCGAAAATCTCGCGCAGCAGAAATCACTGGAAGCCGTGAGGCAGCATGCCCTGGAAAAGCAGGCGGCCCTGGCTTCGGACCCCGTCACGCGCCTGCAGTTGCGCTACACGCTGGCCCGTCTGTACGAGAGCCGCAAGGATTTCGCCGCCGCGCAGAGAAATGTGGAGTCGCTCTACCACGATAATCCGAAGATACTCGGCGTGGTGCGTTCCACGGCGGACTTCTATTGGCGTATGAAGCTGTATCCTCAAGCGATTTCCGTGCTCCAGCAGGCTGCCAAGGACGCCTACCCTGAGCTTGGCAAGCAATTCGCTTTTGAGGCTGCGCGCAAATCGACCGAAGCGCGCCTCTTTCCGCAGGCGCGGGAGATGCTCGCCCAACTACTGAAGGATTCTCCCTACGACAACGAGTACCTCGCGGCGGTGGCGGATTCTTACGCTCAGTCAGGCGATCAGCAAGGCCTCAAACAGTTCTATCTCGAGAAGATCGCGCTGTTTCGTAATGCGGCGCTTTCCGCCGATGACCGCAAAGCGCGCATCGCCGCGCTTCGCCGCGGGTTGATTCCGGCCCTCACCCGGCTTGAGGACTACGCGGGAGCGATCGACCAGTACGTCGAGATCATCAACGTTTTCCCCGAGGACGAAAACGTGGTGACTGAAGCCGCCCTCTACGCGGTGCGCTACAAACGCCAGCAGCAGCTCGTGGATTATTACGCCAAGACCATTCAGCAGTCGCCGCGAGACTACCGCTGGTCCATGGTTCTGGCTCGCATAGAGACCAGTCTCGAAGATTTCCCAGGCGCCATCGAAACCTACGCGAAGGCCATTGCTATCCGTCCGGACCGTGGCGACCTGCGCATCGCCCGGGCGGGTCTTGCCGAACGCATGATGCGCTTCGATGAAGCCATCGGCGAGTACGACCGCGTCTACCAGCTGGCCTATAAAGACCCGAAGTGGATGGAAAAGATCGCGGAGATCCGCGCCAGGCAGGGAAAGCCGGAGGCCGCCGTGGCGGCGCTGAAAATCGCGCTGATCGATGGCCGCCCGGAAAAAGCAGAGAACTTCTTGGAAGCGGCACAGCGCTTGGAATCGTGGGGTTTGCTGACGGAAGCCCGCGGATTCGCCGAGCAGGGCGTCACCTCTCTAGGAGCCGAGTTGCTGGCTTCCACGGATAACCATGCAGGGGCCAAGCTCTACACGCGCATTCTGACACGGCTCCGCCAGCAGGAGAGCGCCTACGCAACTTTGCAGAACGCTTATTCCGGCGCGTCTTCGTCCTTGCCGGTGATCAAGGCAGAGATCGCCAAGGAGGGGATCTCTGCGGTCAAGGACAGCGAGTGGCGCCAGCGTCAGAAGGAAATCCGCATGGAAAATGCGCGCGCAGGGATGCACCTGGCCTTAGTGGAAATGGGCACCTCCGCGGCAGGCTATTTCACGCCGGAGGAGAAGGTGTCCTTTGCGCAGTTCGCCGAGAAGCTGCGTGGATCGATGGGGCAGGATTTGGTGGAGAGCTTCGCCATTCCCCTGGCTGAGAGTGCCGGCCTGGCGGAAAAGGAAGCTGCCTGGCGTTATGAATCTTTGATGACCGAGAGCAAGCCGCCTCAGCAATTGATCGCTGACATGAACACTTACGTCGATCTCGAGCGGCGACGGTTGACCCTGGCGGACCTCGGTCCACAATTGGAACGCTTCGCTCCCCGTCTGAATGGAGGCAATCGGTCCGTGGTTTTGATGGCCGCGGCTCAGGCCTATCGCGCTGTGGAGGACGAAGAAAACGAGCTGCGGGTGCTTGGTTCGGTGAGCCCCGATTATCTTAGTGGTGAGAATCAGAAGCAATGGTTCGCGCTGTTGTTGGCCCACAGGCCGGAGCAGCTCGTGCAGATTGCCGCTAGCTGGACTCCTTGGGGCCAACAAGCGGCTGACTTTGTTGTTGCCAATGGGGACGCGGCGCTCGTCCATGCCGTGGTCGCCGCTCGTGGCCGTGTGCGCCCGCCGGTCTGGTCCAAGTCCTACGACGCTCTAGCCGGCCTGTACTTCGCCGAGCCTCCGCCGGACACGAATAAAGTCTTCATCCGAGCGCTCGGGGACAACACGGTCGGCGAGCGGCTCGGCAAACCGGTGGACCGCAACGCACAGCTTGCCGGCGACATCTGGTTTTACTACGGCTCGCGCTACGGCGAGTATCTCGGGGTCACGAAACAAGCTACTGCCGAGGACTATCTCCCCGCAGTTCTCGAGCAGAGTCCCGCCACAGCGGCTGGATACCTTGCTCTCGCTGACTATTATTCAGAGAGCGGTGACACGCATTCGGCTATAAGCGACTACAAACACACACTTGAACTCACACCCGGCCATGCCGACGTTCTGGACCGCTTGGCCCTCGTGTATTTCAAGCAGGGCTCCCGCTCGGAAGCTCTGGCGCAGTGGAAACTGGCGCTCGCCACTCTCCAGCGCCAAATTGATACAGAGCGTGCGCCGGAGAGTTTTTGGACGGACTTTCGGCGCATTTGCGATCACCTCGAGACGCGCCGCCTATTCCCGCCGTTGAAGCCCGACGCCGACACACTTCTCCGCGTCTATCTCCACCGCAATGGAAACTACCGCTCCAATGCGCTGCTCCGCAGCGTCTATCTCGCCACCGCCGACCCCGCTTCGGCAACTCCGTGGCTTCTCGATCTGGCTTCGGCCGCTCCGGACCCCACCCAGGTCCTTGCGGATATTGCGGACGCGCCCTGGATTCCGCTCGGACAACGCGCGCCGATCTATCAGCGCATCCTCGGAGACAAGCAGGACGCTCTTTCCCGCGCCGAAGGGTTTCAGAAAGAAAACGCGCAGGAAGAACTGCGCTCGTGGCAAGTGCTCTGGGTGAAGTATCTCCTTCAAACCAAACAGTTCTCCCAAGCCTCCGATTACCTGGCCGCGCTCTCTGTGGAAACGCAACGCGCCCGCGCGGCCTCACTCGTTCCATTCGAACTGCAAGCTGCCGCGCAAATGGGAACGCTTGACGCGAAGATCGCCAGCTACCGCGCGAATTCTTCCTCAGCACCTTCGCCCGAAATTCTTCGTGTGGCAGCGCGACAACTCTTTGACGCCGGCGACAAACAGTCGGCTCGCAAGCTGATCGAATTTGTCTTTGCTCGCGAAATTGAGAATCACCAGCTGGTGGCCTCCAACTTTCTGGGGCTCGCCGAGATACGCATCGCGGCCGGCGACACCCCCGGGGGCCTTGAGCTCTTGCGTCGTTTGGTCGTTGTCGTAGGCAATCCTTACGAGAATCTCGATCCCGCCGCGGCGCTTCTCGAGAAAACCGGCCACAGCGCCGAAGCCGTCGAATTCCTCGACCAGTTGGTGAAGTCCGCTCCCTGGCAAGCTTCCTACCGATTACGACTCGCGAAGGCCCGGCTGGCCGCAAAGGATCGGAATTATTCTGTGGATGCTCTGGCGAAAATTGCTTCAAGCTCGGAGGCCGCGTACAACGTTCGTGTGGAAGCGGCCATCGCTCTTTCCGGCGCTCAGGCGGTTGCACATCTTGGGAGCGCAGAGCTCGAAATCCTGTCCGGCGGGCCACTCGCGATTTCTACCGTGGCAGCGGACCAGGACTTTTTCTATGACGCAAGGCTGAAGGTTGCCGAGAACGCCACCGATACGCACGCAAAACTGGAGCCTCTGAGCAAGGCTCTTGCCGATTCCCCGGCGCGTGGCGACGCTCGCATCCCGCTTTTCAAAGCGGCGGAGAGCCTGCATTCCGACGGACTGGCTCTTTTGGCCATCCAGCCATTGTTGCGCGAGCAATTGCTGCAACACATTTCGCGCGACGAAAGCAACGAGGAAGAAATTGTGAGCTCCGGCGATGCGGAAACGGATCCGAGCGACGAGGAAGCACCAAGCGAAACCTACGAGGCGGCTAAACTGTCGCCCGTGGAGCAAGCACAAATCTCGCTAGCCGTGGCCAACGCCCTGGTCCGGCTGCATCGATGGAACGAAGCCCTGCCTTACCTGCTGGTTGCCCAAAGGCTCGAAAAGGCTCCCGCGCGCCGCAAGGAAGTCCTCGGCAAACTCGCGGAGGTAAGAACCGTGCTCCGGCGCGAGCGGCTGAATCTCGCGCGGCAGCCGATTCTCCATCAGGAACTCGAACAGGACCGCGTCGTTCGCCCGCGTCTCGTCGCTCGAGCCGCTACGCCCGCCAAAGCAAGTGCCAGGGGAGGTGAAAAACCATGAAACGTGCCGCCATTCTCCTGCTTGTAAGTATCGCCTCCATCGGCGCGAGCTGGGCCGCATTCCAAGCGCTTGTTCCAGAGGGGCGTCCGCTTTCTCGCTACGTTCCAGCGGGCTCGTTGCTTTATCTCGAGGCTAAGGATTTTTCCGCGCTGCTCGCCGAGTGGAGCTCCTCGTCACAAAGGGCAGGCTGGGTGAAGAGCAAGAACTACGAAGTCTATTCCCGCTCACGCCTGTCCATGCGCCTCGAGGGCGCCGGGGAGCAGTTCGCCGCCGCGGCCGGTCTTCCTCAGGACGAGAATTTTCTGACGCAAGTAGCTGGCGCCCAAACTGCGCTCGCGCTTTACGACATCGGCAAACTGGAGTTTCTCTACATCACGAAGCTGCCTTCGGCCAGTGCCATGCAATCGGCGCTTTGGCAGACGCGCGCTAAATTCGAAACGCGCAACGCCGCTGGTCTCAACTTTTACGTTCGGCGCGATCCCGAATCCCAGCGTGAAGTGGCCTTTGCCGTCAACGGCGACTATCTGATTCTGGCAACGCGCGAGGATCTCCTCGCCGGCGCGCTCGAACTCATGGCGGGTAGCCAGGACCG
>Ga0210394_10000273_pt1 | contig 121826 bp, 99 predicted proteins | sample IncBWC12MmetaG_FD_160121 | JGI IMG/M metagenome (GOLD analysis project Ga0210394, IMG submission 160121) | Forest soil microbial communities from Barre Woods Harvard Forest LTER site, Petersham, Massachusetts, United States - Inc-BW-C-12-M | ecosystem: Environmental > Terrestrial > Soil >...
GCGGCAAGAAGACCTACCAGTGGATCACTATCATCGACAATTTTCTTACCGCGATGCAAACAATGGCCAAGGCAGCCGCCCAGCAGTCTCAGCCGACAGAACCCAATACGCTCCGACCCAGCAAGGCAAGCCAATTGAAGAGTGTGACGCCACAAAAGCGATAGCGCGATGGATACCGTGGACAATGGCGATTGGATGACCCCGGCGGAAGCGGCAGCCTACTTGAAGGTGAAGCCGCGCTCCCTTCTCTTGTGGGCTCGTCAGGGCAAGCTGGGAGCTTACGCGCTCTCCGGAACAAAGCGACGCGTTTGGAGATTCCGCCGTCAGGACCTTGACGCTACTCTGCTTTCGAAACCTGTAGTAAGCTCGGTGCCATCGTCATCTGTGCGCTCTGAGGACCGGAGGACTCAATGAAAGCGCACATTGTTCCATCGAATACACGCGGCACCTGGAAACTGAGATATTTGGAGAACGGTGTCCGCAGGGAAAAGCAGGTAGGCACGTTTCGGGATTGGCCCACAAAGGCCGATGCTGAGAAAGCCAATGCCCATCTGCTCGATCTGTACAACAAAAACGTGGTCGAAGTTCCAACCGTTGAAGCTTTGGTGGAGCGTTATCGGGTTGAGGCGATGCCGGAGCGGAAGTCAACGCGGAGGGGTTACGAGACGTGGATCAGGAACTACATCCTGCCCCGCTGGGGAACCTTGAAGCTCACAGACTTGAAGGCCGATCCGGTGGAGGTGTGGTTGAAAGAGCTACCCCTCGCATCGAAGACCAAGCGCAACATCAAAGGCATTCTTGCCATTCTGTGGACGTTCGGGATGAAGAAAGAGTTCGTCCCGTTGGGCCGCAACCCGATGGATCTCGTCACCATCAGGAAACAGAGGGGTGAGAAGAGACGCCTTCCGATGAAGGATCTAACAGTCGAGCAGTTTCAAGCTCTGCTGACGGCTCTGGAATCGAATCCCGAGTTGCAAACTATGGTGATCGTCACACTCAAATCCGGACTCCGCATTTCGGAAACACGCGGATTGCAATGGAAGGACATCGATTGGTTTGCAAAAACCGTGACCCTGGAGCGTGGAGTGGTGAAGCAGGACGTGGACGATGTGAAGACGGAGGACTCAGCCCGCACTATGCCTTTGGCTGACGATGTGATTATTGCCCTCACACAGTGGAAGCAGGTGTCAGAGTTTACGCGGCCAGAGGACTGGATCTTTGCCTCACCGTGGAAGCTCGGCCGTCAACCTGTGTCCTACTCCTGGATCTGGTACGGAGTGTCAATGGCCGGAAGAGCAGCGGGGATTGGGCACTTGAGTTCCCATGCATTCCGCAATGCCTTTCGCACCTGGCTCGACGCGAACGGCAACACACCGGGAGTGCAGCAGAAAATGATGAGGCACGCGGACATCCGCACAACGATGAACCACTACGGAACAGCGTTGAAGGCAGACATGCGGCGGGCGAGCAACAGCCTTCCGCAGGTTTCAGCGGGTTTCAAAGCAAGCTAAGTGCTTTAGAAAATGGGGTGGGAGACGGGAATCGAACCCGCAACCGTCGGAGCCACAGTCCGATGCTCTGCCAGTTGAGCTACTCCCACCGCGTGGAATGTTGATTATAGCAATTTTGTGGAGAACCCCGGACGGAGGCGACGCGGGGAGCTGTTCTAATCCTTGACCTGGGTTTCTTCGCGATCTTCGCGGGAACTTTGCGATCTTCGCGGTGAAAGCTCTTAACCGCGGGGTTCGCAAAGAAAATCTCTTGAATGAAGCTTACCCGCGGCCGACGCCGACGTATTCGAAGCCCATGGCGCGCAAGCGGACGGAGTCCAGCAGGTTCTTGGTATCGACGATCAAGGGACGCCGCAGCGTGTGTTTGATCCTGCCGAAGTCGAGGCCGCGGAACTCGGGCCAGCCCGTTCCCACAACCAACGCGTCAACACCCTCCGCTGCGGCATAGGGCGATTCGCAATAGTGAACGGTGCCGTTCAGTTCCATACGGGCGTCAGGGATCGCGACCGGGTCGTAAGCTCTTACGCGGGCGCCTTTGGCAAGCAAACTTTTCACCAGCCGCATCGACGAAGATCCGGCCACGGAATTAGTGTGAGGCTTAAAGGCCAGACCAAGTATCCCGACGTCTTTGTTCTGCACCGACTGCACGCAGTGGGCGATCTTGTCGAGCACTTGATCGGTGAGGCAGTGGTTCACTTCCCGCGCCGCGCTCAGCACTTTCAGCGACACCCCATTTTGCCGTGCCAGTTCGGCCAGCGAATCCATGTCCGATTCCGCGAACAGTCCGCCCATGCCGGCGCCGGGCTGCAGGCAGCGGGGCGCAATCCGCTTGTCCAAACCGAGGGCCAGCGACAGGCTGACCGCATCTGCCTTCACCAGTTCGCACAGGCTGGCAACTTCGTTGATGAACGAAATCTTGGTGGCGACAAATGCCGTCGCCGCTTCCCGCACCAGTTCCGCAGTCTCGTGATTGGTCACAATCACCGGAACCCCGCGCATCACCAAAGAATGAAAAATTTGCTTGAGTACCAGTACCGCCTCGTTCGACGAAGTCCCCAGGATAATGCGGTCGGGCCAGTTGAAATCCTCCACCGCGCAACCCGGGGTGAAGAACATGGGCTGCGAGACGATGGTCGCCCGGCAACCGGCTTCTTTAATGCGGCGCTCGATGGCGGAAGCCGCGCCCACTCCAACCGGCGTGACGATGGAAAGAATCGAAGGCTTGGAAGCCGCGCGGGCAATGCGCAGGGCCAGATCACTGAGATTGTGGGGCGCGTCCTCGGCCAGAAAGATCACCTGGGCTTTCCGAGCGAAGGATTCCACGTCTGTGGAATAAGCGAGCCGCCCGCACCGCACGTTGCGCTTGATCACTTCGGCCAGGTTCTTTTCGTGGAAAGGCACCGTGCCCTGGGCCATTTCCACCATGCGCGAGCTGTCTGGATGGCAGCACAGAACCGGGGTGCCAAAGTCGGCCAAACACGCGGAAACCACTGTTCCCAGATAGCCGGCTCCATAGACCCCGATTTGCATAGTTTCTCCGGCGGCCTAACTCGTGGGAAAAGGGGCCTGCCGCCACGCGAAAGCCCTGCTTCCTTATTACGCTCGCGTTCCCACCTTGGCAAAGCACGGAGGGGAACTGTACTTTGAGACCAACGGCGCGCCGGGCGCTGGAATTGGGACAATGCAGGGTGGGTGACCGATGGTACTCTAGCGCTTGACGAGCCTGCGTCCGAGCGGAACTCCGGCCAGATCCTTCCAGCGATTCTGTTCCTGTTCGCACACAAACGTGAGTTCGCGGATAGCAATGCGGCGGCTTCCCCGGTACTCCGCCCAGCGGTCGCGTGCGGTCAAGTACGCCTGCTCCGCCAGGGCTTCGCTACTCAGCTTGGCAATGGTGAGATGCGGCATGTAAGGCCATTCTTCGACGGCGCTGAGGGCTTCGGTGTTTAGCCGATCATGGAGATCACGCGTGCGCGTCGCACCCTGCTCCACGCGAATGAAGACGGTGGGCGTGACTGGGACAAACGTCTCCGCTTCTCCAAGGACAACCTCAAAAGGCTCGACCTGGCCGCAGACTTCTTCAAGGGTCTCCAGCGCGGCGATTTCGCTACCCCGCAGGTGACGCGGCGGAAGCAGCGTGAGATGGGCTGGCAGATGGGGCAAGTCCGGGTGCAGTTCCTGACGGAGGTTGGCAACGAATTCTCCGACTGCATCCCTGACGTAAGCCACCAGGGCATAACGGGGGTTGTGCATGACCAACGGGAATTATACCTCGCGAGACTCGCGGCGCCGGCAAAGCGCTCGGCTATAATCGAAGTGAACCTCCACGGAGTCGGGGCGTAGCGCAGCCTGGTAGCGCACCTGCCTTGGGCGCAGGGGGTCCGCGGTTCAAATCCGCGCGCCCCGACCAGATCTTCATTTCAGCCGAGAGACCTTCAGACCACTACCGCTGCTGAGCAGGCGGTAAAGCCATTTCCACTTGAAATTTGAGCCAGTCAACCTGCTGCAAGTCATTCCCAGCTTCATCTTTTCCCGACTTAACCACTTTTGAATCCAGAATGGTGAGCTTCCCCCTTCCCATCGCGGACGCGCCGAGCTTCGCAATAGCTTTTGGGGATGCTTTCTGCGAGACGTTCCCGGCAGTCGCGGCGCCTACAAATTCGAACTCCTGCCGGTAAGACTTGCAGGCGAGCACAAACTGAAATTCATGCGGCGACGCATGCACGGATTGTTCCTCGTTGCTGGTGTCGATGAACCGGGGATTACTGCCGAAAAAAGGCGGAGTGGCCACGGCGACGAAGTCGTCGTGGCCTTCGGTTGTGCACTGCGTAGCGGGAAAGATGCTGATCGTCCAGCCGTCGTCCAGTGGGTCCAGCAAAAAAAAGAGATCGCGGCCAATAGCTTTACGGAATTCCTGCCCGTGCGAAACCTCGCCGGAGAAGTGCAGTTCTCCCGGCTTCGCTGTCATTACCCTCGCTTGGGCTAGTTCCGGACGCCGCGAATCTGCTACGTTGTCCGCCTTGGCCTGATCCTCGGCAGCGAACGAGACTACCCCCAGTTTCTGGGTCGAATCCGGATGCTGAGGGCCTTCGTCTGCGGCAGCGGCGCAGGTACAAAGGATCACTAGCAGAGGGGCGAGTAATGTCTTCATCAAATCCTGGTCGCGTGGAACCGGAAAACGCTCTACGATCCTCCTGCTCAGAGTAGCAAGTAGGAGACTTCGATTTGTAACGAGGTTGTAAAAGGTAAGACGGCAGCCTAGATTGTGGACCAACCCCCGTCCAGGCTTCCGCCTGGACGGGATCAGGTGGCCCGCGGAGACTTAGCACATCACCCAGCTATTGCTTGTCGTAGACTGCGGTGCTGGACTGTTTCATGCCCATGGCATCCATTCCGCTAGCGGTGACGGTCCTGCTCTTCCCGTCGGCCGCGACGGCGATGCGGCCGCTGATGGTAACTTTGCCACCCTTCTTGGCGGCGAATTCCAGCGTGTGAGCGTTGACTTTCTTATAGGACCGCACGTCGGACGTGGCATCACCCGTGACCGGATAGTCTTTGCCGTCGAATTTGCCGGTCCATTCGGTGTGCATCGGCTTGCCAGAACCATCAACTCCGTCGATGGCGACTTTCACGCTGTCTCCGGCAGCCGTGTAAACGACAGTGTTATTCTTCGCAGCCCCGGCTGCGAGCTTGGACTTGGCCTCGTTCAGCTTCCAAGTGCCCATATTCACGTCGTCTGCGGCAAAACATACTACGGTGGCAGCAAATAGCGCTGCCAGACTTAACAAGATCGTCCTTGTTTTCATTGGAGCTCCTCTATGGACTTCTCAATGGATTTAGAAAGCCCCCAAGTATACGCCCGCCGGGGTTGGATGCGGGGCTTTACCTCAAGGCCGTCGGATGCTTGGGTTGGTAGAGGCCGACTTCGCCGCCGCCCGGCAGCTTCATCTTGGTCACGCTTCCCCATCTCTCTTCGTGGATGGGCCCGCACCCGACATTCCTCTTTTTCAGCGATTCCATCATGGCCTTGAGGTCGTCACACATGAAGAATAGTTCGTGCAGGTCGTTCTTTGCGGACGGATGAAACGCCACCTCCGTGCCCGGCATGGCGAAGATCAGCCATCCGTGGCCCGCGTCCACCGAGGGAAATTTGAGCACATTCTTGAAGAAGGCCCGGTCCGCTTCCGGGTCTTTGCTGTAGATGACAACGTGGGCGCCAGTGATCATACAGTCGCTCCAATCACTTCTCCGCCGGGTTCGCGGTCACCGGCACCAGTTGGCCGTCGCGGATGTAATACTCTCCTCCGCGCCAGCGAATGCTGCTGCGAACGAAGCTGAATATCCAGATGAAAAACGCCAGCGCATCCCACACCGGAATCAGCCATAGTTTCTTCCACAAGGCGCGATCGCCCAACCCGCGCACGCCGATCAGCCACGTCATGGCCAACCGCAGCCCGAGGTACGCGCCGAGATATCCCAAAGCGACTGTAGCTGTTGGCTGAATGGCAACTGCGGCCAGAGACCACGGCAGGCCCTGAGTAAACAGCAAACCCAGATGCCCCCACGGGCGCATGTGGCGCATCACCACTACCCAGCGCATGCGTTTGTGCAGCAGGTCGGGCATCGACCCGTAATCAGCCACGGTAAGAATGGTGTAAGGGAGAAGCTCGACTTCGTAACCCTGTTCCGCGATCAGCCGCCCGACCAGGAGGTCGTCGCCAGGCTGGTTCTCAATCGCCTTGTAACCCCCGAAACCTGCGAGGCGCGTGCGTGTAGTAGCGATGGTGGGGCCGAGCGCGAACTTCACTCCGTCCAACTGCCGCGCCACCAGAATGCCAGCGTAGAAGTCGGACACCATGCCGATAGTCTGCAAGCTCTCAGCCAGGGTTTTTTCTTCAGTGGGAACGTAGAAGCAAGTCACCGCCCCGACTTTGGGATCAGCCAATGGGGCGACGACGGTGCGCAGATAATCAGGCCGGGCGCGGACGTCGCTGTCGCTGATGACCACCACTTCGTTTCGCGCTTCGCTCACCAGCCGCGCCAGCTTGGCCACCTTGTCATTGGCGGCGTTGCCGGAAGTGCCAAACAGCACGGTGATCCGCCGCTCGGGAAAATCACGTGCAAGTTTTTCGAGAATCGGCACCGCCGGATCGTCTCTTTCGCCAACGCAGAAAAGCAATTCGTAATCGGGATAATCCTGGCGGCAGAAGCTGGCGAAATTCTCGTACGCGTCGGGATCGACGCCTCGAATCGGTTTCAAGTTGCTGACCGGCGGGGTGAACTCGCTTTTCGGCCCCGGGACGGAGCGACGACGAAAGAACCCCCAGGCGCTATACAGGGAGATCAGATAATAGATGAAGGGAAAAGTTGCGACCCCCAACATCGCATAAATGAAGAGTGAGACGGTCATCCCCTGCACAGCTTAGCCAGATGCGGAAGCGCTGTCAAAACGCCGGCTAGAAGCTGAGCACGCTGGCGGGATGGCGAAGCAAGTAGTACTCATTGATAGGGCGGTCATCCTGCAACGCGGGAGTGTGAGGGGACAACGCAATCATCTGTTCGGGCTTGGTCTCCCGGGATAGCAACAGCTGAAACTGTTTCTCCGCGGTCTTTGCCGGCCCCCACTCCAGCATGTCTGCGACTGCTGCCGGCGGCATGCGGTCGACCAGTTCCGCCGCGCTACGCACAGGAATTGGCTGATCGCTCGCCAGGAAGTGCCAGCCCTGTCGCCCGTTCCACTGAAAGATTCTGACGTAAGGGAAAGAATTCTGAAGAGCGCGGGCTACCGAGGCTTTCAACTGGTCGTCGTTGGCGTCGTTGACGCCATCCGGCAGAAATTGTTGCAAGATGCCGCCCGGCCGCAGCCGCTTTCTCGCCACGGCGTAGAAATCTTCCGAGTACAGCAGGCTGGAACCCGCGGCCTGCACCGGTGGCGGCGGGTCAATAATGATCACGTCATACTCGTCCGGTGAGCGCTCCAGAAACCGCCGCCCATCGTCGATGACCACACGCGCCCGTGGTGAGGCCAGAATCTTTCCGCCGTCTCGATGATAGTAGGCGAACAGCTTGGGCACGCTGGGCACAAGATCAACCGCGGTTGCAGGGATTCCCCACGACATCGCCGAGCGGAACGTCGTGCCCATGCCAAAGCAAATCACCAGTGCGCTGTGCGGCGGCTGGGCCAGCGACGCCAGACTGAGATGCGCCATCATCTTGGGAATTGGCACCATGGCGGTGATGTCGACGCCGTTGATTACCAGCTTCTTGCTCATGCCTTCGCCGGTGGCAATCACGGTTGCCGTACTGTCGCGCAACACTTCGTGCTGGGGATATCGAGTCGCGAAATCCTGGGTAAAAAACATGATTGTCATCGCCGCGATGGCAGCGCCGTAAGCTGCGGCCCGGGTCACCAGCCGGGACTTGGCCGCATAGGCGGCGCCAATCGCCATCGCCAGCCACGGCACAGTCAACAGCAGTGTGGACATTCGCTCTCCCAGGAACGGCAGCAGGAGGAACCCGCTCAGCAACGGTCCGACGATGCAGCCCAGTACGTTAATCCCATAAGCTCTGCCGGCGCGATCGGGGTCTCCGTCCGACCAGCGATCCACCAGCATTGGGGTCAGGAAGCCCATTACTCCAGCGAACGGCATGACGCCGAGGAACACACGCGTCGAGGAGTCCATCACCAGCCTGACGTCGGAGGTCACCAGTGAGAGCATTCCCAACGGCACCAGTGCGACCCACGCCAGCTCGATTTCGCCCCGGCCGCGAAGACTCCATTCGCGATAGATTCGTGAACCGAGAAAAGTCGCGACCAGATACGCCGCCAAAATGGTGGCAAACGCGTACACCACCGGGCCCACGTAAGGGGTGAATAAGCGGATCCAGATCACCTCCATCCCCATGGTGGTCAGCCCGGTAAGGAAAAGCAGGAGCAGCGGCGCTCTGCTCCTACTGAAGCTCGCAGAAGGCGCTATTACGCCCGCCGCAACGCTGCCATGAACGGTTGTTCCCCTTGCGAACGTCAGCGCAAACGCACTCACCCCTATCGCTGCATTCAGGCAGGCGCCAACCCGCAACGTCGCATGAAAACCTCCGAGTTCGATCAGCAAAGGCGCGAGGACGGCCCCGGCAATCGCTCCCACAACATTCGCCAAATAGAGAAAGCTAAAGGAACGGCGCGATTCGTGGCTCGACTCGGTGCGAATGGCAAACATCACAAACGGAATGGTCGCGCCCATGCAAGTGCACCACGGCACCAGTGTCAACGCCAGCCACGTACCAGAAGCCACATAATATCCAGCCGATGACACCGCCGCTTGCTCCGCCATTCTTTCCAGCAGGCGATGTCCGTATGAAAGCTGCAGAGGTACGGCCAGCGCGGAACAGCCGATCATCAACTCGGTCAATCCATACAGTTTCAGCGGGTGAATCTTGAGACGCTTCCCGTAGGATTGCACCAGACCGCCCGCAGCCCAGGCACCGAGTCCCAGCCCTCCCATGAACATCGAGAGTACGAGCGAGGTGAGGGCCGTGGTCACGCCAAACTGCGCCATGGCCAGCCGCAGCCAGACCAACTCATACACAATGCCGCACAACCCCGAAATAAAGAAAAAGGTAAAGTACCAGGCCATGGTGATCCTGCACTGATAGCTTAGGTTGGAACCCAGGTCTCGGCACGTGACCGAGGTAACGCGCCGCATCTCGCGACCCACGCGGCTTTCGGGAGAAGAACTGCTCTTGACGCTTTCGCCCGGCAAGAGGACAATTGGCCCTCGGTTGCGGTTTCCTCAGGGGACTTCAGCCAAGGCAGCCGTCGATCCTCGATTTAAGGGGTTCCCAATGCGAAGACCATTCGTGACTTCGATTCTGATTTTGTGCGCTGCGTTGACTCTGTCCGATGCCGCCCTCGCTGCTCCCGCCAATTGGCAACAGCTTGCTGAACTGACGCCCACCAACCGCGCAAAGAATGACTGGTTCGGCATCTCCATTGCCATGAGCGGCAATACGGTTGTGGTCGGCGACTTCGACGCCAACATCGAGCAATTCGGCACTGTGGACGTGTTTGTGAAACCGGCCAGCGGCTGGACGAATATGACGCAGACGGCCACGCTGACCTCGTCCGACAGTGGCGTTGGGTTCGGTACATCGGTTGCCATCAGCGGCGACATCATCGTGGTCGGGGCTGCCAACACTTCGAACTTTCACGGTCCAGCGGCGACTCCGGGCGCGGCTTATGTCTTCGTCAAGCCCGCTGGTGGCTGGAAGGACATGACGGAAACCGCCAAAATCACCGCATCGGATGGCTTGCCCGGAGACGCCTTCGGCAACAGCGTCAGCATCAGCGGAACGACCATCGCGGTAGGAGCATTCTTCGTCAACAATTTCTCCGGCCGGGTTTACGTTTTTACTTGTACCAGCGGCGCTTGTACTCAGGCCGCCGAACTTACGGCTTCCGATAGTAACGGCATTCTTGACTACCTGGGCTGCTCGGTCGCGATCAGCGGCAACACCGTAGTGGCAGGTTCCTACGGTCACAACAATTTTCAGGGATCAGCTTACGTTTACGTGGAACCCACGGGCGGCTGGACGGACATGACCGAGACCGCCGAACTGAGCACCTTGAACGGCAAAGCCAGTGACAACGTCGGATTCTCTGTTGCCATCGGCGGCGGCACTGTAGTGGCAGGGGCGCCCGGGGCGTTTACCGCCTATGGAGCGGCCTATGTTTATGTTGAGCCGCCAACTGGCTGGGCCAGCACAGGAAATTTCACCGCCGCTCTGGGAGCACCCGATGCGGCGCAGGGCGACAGCTTCAGCCAATCCGTGGGAATCAACGAAGCTGGCAAGGCAATCGTGGCGGGAGCGCCGGGAGCGAATATCGGCGTGAACCTCGAGCAAGGCGCAGGTTACGCCTATGTTCTTCCCGCTTCTGGATGGAAGAACACGCGGCACGCCTACGCCGAGGTGACCGCATCGGATGGCGCGTCTGCCGACCTCATGGGTGTGTCGGTCGCCGTCAGTGGAAAAACCATGGTCGCGGGCGCGCCTAAGAGCAGCTCTCCCGGCGCAGCGTACGTGTTCGGACAATGAGAAATTGACGGCGAAGGAACGCAGTCGCTCTACTGCGCTCTCAATGCCCTCATCGGCTCGATGGATGCCGCCCGGCGAGCCGGTACCACGGACGCGACAAGCGCCGCGAAGCTCAGCACCGCAGTGGTCAGTAGCAGAATACTCGGGTCATAGGGCTTCACTCCAAACAGTTGGGCCGCCATCGCGCGTCCGCCGAGGATGGTCACGGGAATTCCGATCAGCAGCCCGATTCCGACCTGCAGGAAGGCCCCGCGCAACACCAGTTTCAGTACGTTGATTCGGTCCGCTCCCAACGCCATACGAATGCCAATTTCACTAGTGCGGCGTTCGACCGAATACGCGGTCACACCATAAAGACCGATCGACGCCAACACCAGCGCCAAGAATCCAAATAGTGACGTCAGTTTTACGATCATTTCCTGCTGGCTGAAGTTCGCTTCCACCGTCTCCGCGAAACTGGTGAAATCGATGATCGCCAGGTCGGGATTGACCTGCGCTACTGCCTGTCGCACTTGCGGCTCCAGACCCTGGAGCTGGCCTACGGTTTCCACTTCTATCGAATCGAGATAATGGTTGGCGTCCTCGAATCGATTGTCCTGCGGCTGGTCATAGTTCATCCTCTGCGCTGCAGGCAGAAAGAACATGGGCGGCACCTTGCGCCTCGGGCCGCGGTACCGCGTGTCCTCCGTTACTCCCACGATCTCGAACTTTCCTGAGTACTTCGTATCCAGGTCGCCGAAGTGTTTCCCCAGCGCGCTTTCACCCTTGAAAAACTTGCTCTCGAAGGTACGATTCACCATCGCGACCGGACGTGTGGTTTGCGCGTCCTGTTCTGAGATCGCCCGCCCCTCCACGATCTTGGTGCCGATCAGGTCGAAGTATCCATCGCTAACCCGCACCCAAGAGGCCTCGTTCTCGTTGCTGTCGGGCGGAGGCGGGGCCTGGCCTTCGAGATAGACCGTCTCGCCCCAGTTGTTCCCTTCCATCGGCATGTAGAGCGAGTAGCTAACCTGCTTGACGCCGGGAACCGCGGCCAGACTTCCGCGGAGTTGCCGGTAGAGCGCCTCAAGCTGGTCCGGCTTGTAGCCTGCCATCTGCGGATCGACGTGCAAGAGGTAACGATTCGCGGTCTCGAACCCAAAATGCTGATTGTGCATGTTCCGCAGACTCTGCGTCAGCAAACCAGCGGCACACAACAACACCAGTGATAGCGCCGCCTGCAACACCACCAGCGATTTCTGTGTCCACGAACCGCCTTGTACCGTGGAACGGTTCGCGCCGCGCAAAGCCTCGGCAGGATCGGCATTCGCCGTCATCCAGGCCGGAGCAACGCCGAACAATACGCCCGTCAGCAGCGATACCAGAAAAGTAAAACCCAGAACCGGCAACGAAGGCGAGGCTTGGATCGGCACATAGCTCTTCTGAAATGCCAAGTGCAGAATCAGCCGGGTGCCTCCATAAGCCAGACCCACTCCGGCAACCGCGCCTAGCAGCGCCAGCAGCGTGCTCTCTGTCAGCACCTGCCGTACTTGCCGCGAACGCGGGGCACCCAAGGCGGCGCGGATCGAGGTTTGTTGCTTGCGGGTAGTCGCCCGCACCAGCATGAGGTTCGCCACGTTGGCGCAGGCAATCATCAGGACAAACGCCGAAATCCACATCAACAGGTGCAGGCCGTCCTGATATTCATCCCGCATCTCGCGCACCCCCGAACCGCCGGGAGCAAAGCGCAAAGTCTGCTTGGGAATCAGGCCGCGCTCTTCCGTCTTGAGTTCGGCTACCGGACTCGACAGCCACTGTTGCAACTCTAGTTTCATTTGCGCTTCAATGCGTTTCACATCCGCGCCGGGCTGAATCCTTCCCATCAGATCCAGGTAGTTCAAATGGGGCTGGTCCAAAAGTGCGGTCGAAGTGGTCAGCAAGGGTTCGGCCGTTAGCGGTATCCAGAATGCAGGCGGATTGGTCTCCAATCGGTCGCCGAAGAATCCCGGGGGCGCGATTCCCACCACGGTGAAGGATCGTCCGTTGAAAGCAAAAGCAGCGCCCACGATCGAGGGGTCTTGCCCGTACTTTTGGACCCAGGTGCGATAGTTCATTACGGCGACAGGGTCGGCGCCCTTGTGGTCATCCTGCGGAGAGAGCACGCGCCCGGCAAAAGCGCTGATACCGAACAGAGAGAAATAGTTTCCGGAGACGTATTCCCCAACCATGGACTCGGCCGGGTGGTAGCTTCCGGCGCGCCGCGCCGCAACCAGATTGTGGCCTGCCTGGAACGCGGCCAGTTCCGCAAAGCCCTGTGTGCCATCGCGAAACGTCTTGTATAGATCGTAGGAGAAAAGCGTCCAGTCTTGCTGCAAGCCGCCGGTGACGCAGCAGTCGTCCACGCCCCCGATGCGGTATAAGTCTCCCGGTTTAGCCACCGGCAACGACTTCAGCAACACCGCGTGCACCAGGGTGAAAATGGCCGTGGTAGCGCCGATTCCCAGCGCCAGGGTCAGTACTGCTGTAATGGTGAAACCTGAAGCCTGCGAAAACTGCCGCATCGCGTACCGAGCATCCTCCATGAGCTGCATCTCTTCTCTCCCGTAGGACGGAACGCTGGCAAAAGTATCGTCCTGATTAGGACGCTTGAGACGGGGAAACGTGAGCCGCATGGCAAACTGCGCCAGCTCAACCTCGAGCCTACGTGGACCTGGGTCTTTCAGGCGCCCGAATGAAGGCTATTGTGGGCTTGGTCGGCCTGCAACTCACGTAATTTGAACCGCTGCACTTTCCCCGTGGCAGTCTTGGGAAGCTCGGAGAGAAAACTTATCCAGCGCGGACGTTTGTAAGCGCCAATGCGCTGCGCCACCCAATCTTGCAGATCGGTCACGAGTGCATCATCAGCCCTGGCGTCAGACTTCAGCACTATATAGGCCGCAGGCTTGGTCAGGCCGTTCTCGCCTTGGCGCGCGACTACGGCAGCCTCGCGTACCGCTGGATGGGCAATCAGGGCACTCTCCACTTCGACAGGACTCAGCCACCGGCCATTGACTTTGAACATGTCGTCGGCGCGGCCTGCATACCAGAAGTAGCCTTCTTCATCTTGCAGGTATTTGTCTCCGGTACGAAACCACTGCCCTGGAAAAGTCTCTGAGGTCTTTTCCTGCTGATTCCAGTAACCGGCGCAGGTGGAGTCTCCCTTGATCAATAGACTTCCGATTTCCCCCTGCGGGGTCTCTTCGCCACGTTCGTCCACCAGCTTGGCCTCGTAACCGGGAATGACTTTGCCGCTCGACCCGGCCCGGGCTTCTCCCGGACGATTCGAGATCGCCATATGCAGGGTTTCGGTCGAGCCCCAAGCGTCAAGAATCTCCACTCCAAAGCGCTGTTTGAACCGCTCGAATAGAGGCGCAGGAAGAGCTTCGCCGGCTGAGATGGCGTGGCGCACACTGGAAAGGTCGAACTCGCTTCCCTGCTTGTGTGGATGAACCAGCAATGCCGCGTAATTTGAGGGCACGGAGAAAAACAGAGTCGGCCGGTAGCGCTCGATGTCCGCATAGATGCCGGCAGGAGTGGGCCGCTCGCGGGAGAGTATCGACGTAGCTCCGCAGGACAGCGGGAAATATCCGGTATTGCCCAGGCCATATGCGAAGAACAGTCGTGCCACGCTGTAACAGCGGTCGCGATCGTTCATTCGCAGTATGCCCTTGGCGTACAGCTCCGAGCACACCGCCATATCGCGGTGCCGATGGATGCAGCCTTTGGGCGGCCCGGTGCTGCCCGAAGAGTAGAGCCAGAAGGCGGCGTCATCTTTGCCGGTAGGTTGGGCTTCCAAGTCCGGGGATGCGCCGGTCAGAAGTTCGTGAAACGAGAGATGCGGTTGACACCTCTCACCTACCACCACAACCTCACGCAAGTAATTGAGATTTTCTCGGGAAATCATTCGCAGTTGGGGAAGCAGACCATCGCTGACCACCACCACCCGCGCCTGAGCATCATTGAGAACGTATTCGTACTCTGGCGCCTTTAGCTGGGTGTTGATAGGAACTGCCACGGCGCCGATCTTAATGGCTCCGAAGAAGCAATATAGGAATTCCGGCCCATCCAGCAGAATGAGCGCCACCCGTTCCCCCGGACTCACATCGAGTTGGCGCAAGACATTACCAAACCGGTTGATCCGCTCCAGCAGTTGCTGGTAACTGACGCGCTGGTCACCGCATTCCAGTGCGGTCTTGATGCCTCTTCCTTCGTGGACATTGCGATCCACAAAATGCGCAGCAGCGTTAAAGGCTGTGGGAAGGTCAATCAAGGGTCGCTACTCGCAACGGTGCGGGAGTATAGCACGGCATGTCCGACGCTGTGCTGTGACTCGGTAGTGTCTCGCCTACTTCGTCGGTACAGCTTTCTCGTCGGTCACCATAGGCACGGACAGGTTGTCGTGAACGGACTTCGGGAGCTTGTCGGCGTTGGCCACCAACAAACTCACCTGCCACATTTGTGTTTCCGACAATCTGGGCCGGAAGCCCGGCATGCCGGTTAGACGAATTCCATTCGCAACTTTCCAATAACTTTCTCCTGGCTCGTCGTCTGTGACACCTTTCCCCTCCAGCAGCTTCGGAGGACGAGGATACATACCGGCAGCGATCAGGGTCGGCTTCTGTTCTGGAAGTCCGTGACACACCGCACAATGTTCACGATAGATCTGTGCGCCAGCAGCGAGATTGGCATCGTCGGGCTGAAGCGGAACCGTCTTCGGCATCTCGCGGCCAACGGTTGCGTTCAAAGCCCAGTGCGCGAGCTTCTTTTCAAAAGGCATTGGGAATGCTGATGTGGCCACGGGCGCCTGGCCCGTAGCGAAGTAGAAGTAGACACCGACCACAATGGCTGCAGCCCCTAAAATCATTCCTAAGACAAGCATCAAGAACGCTCTCATCAGACACACTCTCCTTAGTTAAGAAACTAACATGGAATGGGAGGAAGGATTTCCTAGCTACCGGGAATCTGGATGACGGTTCAACCCACCGATTGCACCGTTTCAGCTTCGCTTAATCTGCGTTTCGGGACTATTGTTCATCTCCTCCGCTGAACCTGCGGGTTCAGTACCTTTGAGGGTCAACTCCTTCAAATATGCAGTTACAAGAGACAGAGTCGTGGCAATCGGCAACCCGCTAATCGCGGGGATTGGCCCGAGTTAAAATCACATTCATATTTTGGCTTGGAGGCTCAATGTTCACCACTGTGTATCGAAGACTTGACGCGCTAACGAGGATCGTGTTGCTGGGCACTCTTCTGGCTGTTCCAGGGTATGGACAGGGTCAGCCGCAAACCGCGACACTCTCACAAGTCAACGGACAGCTACTAACGCCGGCAGCGACCGCAGATACTGATTTCGGGCGAGCGCCCCTGGTCCTCACTCTGCAGGATGCTCTGACACGCGCCAAGGCGAATGATCCGCAGTTCCGGGCCGCTCTCACGGAACTGGGGGTGGCTCATCAGGACACAGTGCAAAGTCGCGCACAACTCCTGCCCAACGTCACCTACAACATGCAGTTTCTTTACACTCAGGGGAATGGTTCTCTTTCCGGACGCTACATTGCAAACAACGGACTCCACGAGTACATCGCGCAGGGGAACGTTCATCAGGCGCTTTCCCCGGGAATGTTGGCCGAATATCGACGGGTCGAGATGACTGAGGCTCTGGCGCGCGCGAAGTCGGAGATTGCAACCCGGGGGCTGGTCGTCACCGTCGTGCAGGCGTACTACGGATACGTCGTGGCACAACGCAAGTATGCGACTGCACAAAAGGCGGCCTCGGAAGCCGGCCGCTTTCTCGATATCAGCCATAAGCTGCAGAACGGCGGCGAGGTCGCGCGCTCTGATGTGATCAAGGCCCAGATTCAAAGCCAGCAGCAACAGCGCGAACTGCAGGATGCACTCTTAGAGATGAATAAGAGCCGTCTCGATCTTGCCGTGCTGCTGTTCCCGAATTTCGAAGAGAATTTTTCGGTTGTAGATGACTTACGGTCGCCTGATCCGCTGCCCAGTCTCGTCGAGGTACAAACTGCCGCAACCAGGAACAACCCGGAGCTTCGCGTCGCGCTCGCCTCCCTGCGGCAAACCGACCAGGAAAAAAGAGTAGCCTGGACAGCCATGCTGCCTTCGCTGGGCCTGGATTATTTCTATGGCATCGATGCCAATCAGTTCGCCGTGCGCGATCGAAGTGGGCTCAAGAACCTTGGCTATGCGGCCTCGGCCACCCTGCAACTGCCGATATGGAACTGGGGAGCCGGCTACAGCAAAGTGAAGCAGGCGGATTTGCGGCGGCAGCAGGCGCACGTGGAGTTGAGCTTCGCACAACGTCGCCTCCTCGCCGATTTACGGTCGTTCTATGATGAAAGCGAGACGGCACGCGCCCAACTGGAATCGCTAAGTCAAACTACGGAACTTGCGTCCGACAGTTTGCGTTTGACTACTTTGCGTTACCAGGCGGGCGAAGGCACTGTGCTCGAGGTCGTGGATGCCCAAAATACGCTGACGCTGGCCCGCAATGCGTATGATGATGGGCAGGTCCGTTTCCAGGTCGCTCTTGCGAACCTGCAAACCCTGACGGGGAGCTTCTAAGAGGAATGATCCAGGCCAGAAACGAATTCTTGCCTTACACCGCCAGCGTCGGGCCGGGCCAAAGTTGGGTGCGGCAACAACCCCGCGTCGGCGCTCGCTTCAGCTCCACGCGGCTTCGCCCAATTCTTTCATTGGCTTCAATCATCCCGGTTCTCGCGTGTGCGCTGGGCTGCTCGGCGGACAAGCAGCCGGAGCCTACCGTCAGCGTTCAGGTTGTTGCGGTGAAGAAGGCGACGATCGAGCAAATGGTAACGTCGGAGGCGATTCTGTACCCACTCGCGCAGTCAGCGATTGTTCCCAAGATCAGTGCGCCGATCAAAGCATTCTATGTCAATCGCGGCAGCAAAGTTCATGCGGGACAGCTGCTTGCCACATTGGAAAATAGCGACTTGGCCGCCGCCGCTCGAGACAACCAGGGAGCGTACGATCAGGCGCAGGCGAACTATGCGATTGCAACCGCGTCCACCTTGCCGGAGGACATCCAGAAAGCGCAAGGCGACGCGCAGGCGGCCAAGCTGGCTCTAGAGGCCGAGCAAAAACTCTACGACAGTCGGCAGGATCTGTATCAACAAGGCGCCCTGCCTCGCAAAGACCTCGATCAAGCCGCGGTCGCTCTCACTCAGGCAAAGAGTCAGTATGAAATTGCGCAGCACCACCTCGACGCTTTGATGGCTGGGGGTAAGCAGCAACAGCTCAAGTCTGCGGCTGGCCAGCTGGAATCGGCAAAAGGAAAGTACCTCGGCGCTGAGGCACAGCTTAACTACGCGGAAATCCGTAGCCCGATCGACGGCATTGTCACCGACCGTCCCCTGTATCCGGGAGAGCTGGCATCCGCCGGAACACCTCTGCTTACGGTTATGGATACCAGCTCTGTGGTTGCGCGGGCCCATATCCCGCAGGAGCAGGCAGCACTGTTGCAGCTCGGCGACACGGGCACGATTAGTGTTCCCGGCGGGGTGCCTGGCGAAGACGAGCCTATTGAAGGCAAGGTGACGGTGGTCAGCCCGGCGCTTGATCCGAACAGCACGACGGTCGAAGTCTGGGTGCAGGCAAAGAATCCGAAGGGACGCTTGCGTCCCGGAACCAGCGTGCAAATTTCCATGCTCGCGCGCTCAGTTCCGAACTCGATTGTCGTTCCACAATCTGCCGTCCTCACCACACCCGACGGGGGCGGCTATGTGATGCTTGCCGGTTCCGACAACAAGGCGCACCAGAAGACAGTAAAGACCGGAATCCGGCAGGACGATGAAGTGCAGATTCTCGACGGCCTTGTGGAAGGCGATCAAGTTATCGCATCCGGCTCCTATGGCCTGCCCGACAACACCAAGATTCGCATCGAGGCCGCCCAGAATTCCGACAAGCAGGAGTCCGATAAGACCGGCCAGGCCCCCGCCGGACAAGGGGCTGAAAAGGATGCCAAGTAGCGCGATGGCCGCAACCAACGGTGAACGCTCCTACTGGTTTTCTCGCCACTCGCGCTCCATTCTCGTCCTGATCATCACCTTCGCCATTCTTGGAATCTACGTCGCCTTCACCATCCCGGTGTCGGTTTTTCCCGACACCAATTTTCCCCGGATTCTGATCGCCGTCGACAACGGCGTAATGCCCATCGACCAGATGATGGTGACCGTGACGCGGCCCCTCGAAGAGGCTGTGAACAGTGTGCCTGGCCTGCACCAGGTACGTTCCATTACCAGCCGTGGATCGGCGGAAATTGACCTGTTCTTCGACTGGAACGTGGATATGTTCCAAACCCTGCAGTACGTAAATGCAGCACTATCCAACGCACAACGTGACCTGCCTCCGTCCGCGAAAGTGGAAGCTCATCGCATGACCTTCGCCAGCTTTCCCATTCTCGGCTACAGCCTCACATCCGACTCGGTTCCACAGACGCAGCTCTGGGAAATGGCCACCTACGAACTCAAGCCTCGCCTCAACCGTCTCGACGGAGTGGCCCGCGTCATTGTGCAAGGTGGCCAGGAGCCGGAGTTTCACATCGTCCCCGATCCCGCGAAGCTCTTGCAGGCGAGTGTCACGGTTACCGATCTACTGGAAGCGGTACGGCGTACTAATCTGATCGACTCTCCCGGTCTGCTTGAACGCAACCACCAGCTGTACCTCGCGCTGGTTAGTGGACAAGTGCGCGATCCGCAACAAATCGGAGCCGCCGTCATCAAGACAACCCCCGCGAGCGTGCCCGTGCGAGTGGGAGATGTCGCGAAAGTGGAGCCGGCGGTTCGCCCGCTTTATACGATTGTGACCGCCAACGGTAAGCCATCAGTTCTGCTGACCATCGACCGGCAGCCGGACAGCAACTCCGTGCAGGTGGCGGACGAGGTGCACGCGGAAGTCGAGAGGATTCGCAAATCCTTGCCGCCCGGAATCGAACTTCATCCTTATTACGACCAGTCCGACATCGTTAAGGAATCAATTGCAAGCGTTCGTGACGCCATCCTCATCGGGCTCATCCTGACTTCGATTATCCTCGTGATTTTTCTCCGTGACTGGGGCACGTCGGTGGTGGCTGGTCTGGTGATTCCGGTGACCATGACCGTGACATTTATAGCGCTCAAGTTGCTGGGAGAGAGTTTTAACCTGATGACGCTCGGCGGCCTGGCTGCGGCCGTCGGTTTGGTCATCGACGATGCCATTGTGGTGGTTGAAAACATAGTGTTGCATCGCGACGCAGGGCAAACGCGGGTGCAAGCCATCCACAGCGCCCTCCGTGAAATCACAGTTCCGCTCATCGGCTCGACCGTCACTCCCATTGTCGTTTTTCTGCCGCTGATTTCCATCACCGGCGTGACGGGTACGTTTTTCCGCGCTCTGGCGGTGACCATGTCGGTCTCGCTGCTGACTTCACTGGTGCTCGCGCTCAGTTGGACTCCGGCACTCAGCCAGTTCCTGATCAGGGGGTCTGCCAAAATGCCTTCCGATCAGGAAGCAACTCCCGACGAGGTTTCCTTTGAGCCCGACGCCGAGCCCATTCGTCACCTGATGGAAGTCGAGGAAGCATCACTGAGTGGCTTTTTTCGCACGGCAATCGCCTTTCACGAACGCTGGCTCCGGCGAGCTCTGAAGCGTCCCCGTTTGCTCGCCGCATTCAGTCTAGGTCTGATCGTGATTGCCTTCGCTTGCTATCAATTTTCGGGCTCCGACCTCCTGCCGGCCATGGACGAAGGTGGCTTTATTCTCGACTACATCATGCCCGCGGGCAGTTCTTTGGCCGAGACCAATCGTGTGGTTGGCCACCTGGAGCGGATCTTGCGCGATACTCCCGAGGTCGAGAACACCTCGCGGCGAACCGGCCTGCAACTGGGCCTGGCGGCGGTGACCGAGGCCAATACCGGCGACATCTCCGTGAAGCTAAAGCCGTCACGCAGCCGGGATATCGAAGAAGTAATCGCCGAAGTTCGCGAGAAAATAAGAACTGAAGAACCAGTCATCGACGTCGAATTCGTGCAGGTTCTTCAGGACATGATCAACGACCTGACGGGAGAGCCGCAGCCGGTTGAAATCAAGTTGTTTTCTCAAGATGCAACCGCGCTCGAGGGATGGGCGCCGAAAGTTGCGGACGCGATCTCCAAAGATAAAGGCGTGGTCGACGTCTTGAATGGAATCGACAACACCATCAGCGGACCTGCTGTGATGTTCCAGGTCGACCCCTCGATTGCGGCACGAGCCGGGTTCTCTCCCGAAGAGGTTGCCACCGACGCGGCCGCCATTCTTGAGGGCGAGCCGTCGACCACTCCCGTAGTTAGTCATGATCGCGCATACACCTTGCGCGTGCGCTTTCCGGCACGGAATCGAGCTTCACTGGATGCAATGCGCGATACACTCCTGGTGAGTTCGACAGGCAGAACGGCTACTCTCGGATCGCTGGCCACCCTGACCGAGATAACCGGCCAGACGGAGATCCGGCGCGAGAACCTGCTGCGCCAAGTGGTGGTCTCGGCGCGTCTGGAAGGCGTGGACCTGGGCACAGGTGTTGCCAGTGTCAAGAAAAGCGTGGAGCAGTTGGGTCTGCCTTCTTCGATTCGAGTGGTGTATGGTGGAACCTATCAGGTGCAGCAGAAATCATTCCGGGATCTCGTCCTGGTGCTGTTTCTGGCCGTTGTGCTGGTCTTCATCGTTCTGCTGTTTGAGTTTCGAACCTTTGCCGCTCCGCTTGCGATTCTTACCTCGGCGGTGCTGTCGACCTGCGGAGTATTTCTGGCCCTGTTCATCACCCGCACTACTTTCAACATTTCATCTTTTATGGGGATGATCATGGTGATTGGAATCGTGGCCAAGAACGGCATTCTGCTGCTCGATGCCGAGCAGAAATTCCGTGCCGCGGGACTCTCGCTTGAAGAAGCAATCATTCAAGCAGGCCGCCGCAGGCTGCGACCCATCGTCATGACTGCTCTTGCCGCGGTTGCGGGAATGCTGCCTCTGGCTTTTGCCATGGGTGCGGGCTCGCAGATGTTGAAGCCCCTGGCGATTGCCGTGATTGGAGGCGTGGTCCTTTCCATGATTCTGTCGCTGATCATCACCCCGGCGGTCCACCTGTTCGCGACCCGGCGGGCAGCGGGCGTTCCAGGCATAGCAGCTTCTGGAAATTTGCTTTAGGCGGGATGCGGACGCCCCACTCCGTTAGCCTCGGCACCTGAAGCAAAAACAAACCGGCTGAGTTAGCGGGCTTTCGCGATATATAACTGGTAGCGCTACCGGGAATCGAACCCGGGTTTGAAGATTGAGAATCTTCCGTCCTAACCCCTAGACGATAGCGCCATCCGGGCAGAACGTGATTATAACAAAGCAGGTCGCCAAGCCGCCCTCGCCGGCACGTTACGCGCGTCGCAAGGTGCCGGCGCTTATCGAATGCTGTTCGGCTTCGTCGTAGCGCTTGCACACGATGGGGCGCAAGAGCGAAAACAACAGCGCAAACAGGAATCCGATCAACAACAGCGGATACCAAATCCCGTACGGCTGCCGTTCATAAACGGCATAAAGGCCGATCACCAGGTTTACCAAGCCGACCCATTTCATGAACGTGAAGGCGCCCAAAATGAAGCTCCGGCCTTTACCCTTGGGAGCCAGCGCGGCGGTTACTGCCCCCAGAACAGCCCCTGACAAACCCAGCAATCCTCCGCCCAGGCCGCCATACCACGTGCCGAAGCGAATCGGGTCCAACCATGGTTCCATCATATGTGCCTCCCTTTAGCCTGCCTGAGCGTTATACGTAGGCTGGCGGGAAAAGGATTCCGGCCAAAAGGATTTTCGATTGACAAACCCCTGGCTGGGTGGGACAATTCTGTAGGCGAACAAAAAGAGAATATACACTCGCCTCTGGGCTAGTCCCGCCCTGGCGTTCCCTGAAATTTGAGGTTTTCTATGTCGTCGATTCCGCTTTTTCCCACGGAGGCGGTGCGTCGTCCCGTGGCTTCGGTTGTCTCGAACTCACCGGCTCGGGTTTTCGAGCGCCTGGCTGCGTTACCCAAGCTGGCAGAGGTCACTCCAGCTTCGCGGCTAACGGTGCGGCCTACGCCGGAGATGGTCTCGAGTGGAGTGCGCGAGATAGATGCTCTCACCGGCGGACTGCCGCGCGGCGGCCTGACCGAAGTTTGCGGACCAGTGTCTTCCGGACGCACCAGCTTGCTGCTGGCGGTGCTGGCGGCAGCCACCCAGCGCCAGGAAGCTTGCGCGCTGGTGGATGTAAGCGATGCCTTCGATCCCGTGACAGCCGCACTGGCAGCCGTGAATTTTGAAAGCATGCTATGGGTGCGATGCAAGACAAATCCACCACAGAGACACAGAGACACAGAGAAAACCAATCAGAAACATGAGGATCCCTATCGTTGTCGAATGGGACCTCCAGTTGAGCAGGCTCTGCGGGTCACCGATCTGCTTCTGCAAAGCGGCGGCTTCGGCCTGGTGATCATTGATCTGGGTGACGTGGCGCTGAAAGTTGCTCGCCGCATTCCGCTTACTTCCTGGTTCCGTTTTCAGCGGGCGATAGAGCACACGCCCACGGTGCTGTTCGTAGTCACGCAGGCACCCTGCGCACAGACCTGCGCTGCGCTGCTGTTGAAAGTGAAGGCAGCGAAAAAGCTTTCAGCCCTCAGCCCTCAGCTCTCAGTTTTAAAAACCCTGTCTCATGCAGAACTTCTGGATGGATTTCGTGTCGAGACTGAAATCCTGCGGTCGCGAATCCCACGCAAGCCGGCGCAATCTGCCACCGCCGCCTTTGTCACCAAAACCGTACGCGCCGGATGAAGGATTTCAATGACTCATAATTCAATTTCTTAATGAATCAATTCTTCTATGGCATTTGCTTGTATCTTCGTGCCGGATTTTCCCGTGGAGGCGCTCCTCCGCACTGAGCCCGGCTTGCGATCGCAGTCTCTCGCCGTGCTCGAGGGGAAACCTCCGTTGCAGAAAGTTTTCGCGGTAAACGAAAACGCTCGCTGCGCCGGCGTTACGCCGGGAATGACCAAGCTGCAAATCGAAGCCTGCAGCGGCCTGGCATTCCGCACTCGATCTGTACTTCAGGAAGCCGCCGCTCATGCTGCTCTGCTCGATTGTGCGCAGTCATTTTCGCCGCGGGTGGAAGATGCCGCACCCGACACCATCGTTCTCGATCTTCTTGGCATGGAGTTGCTGTTCGGTGCCCTTCCTGAAATCGCCCGCAACATCGCTCACCGTGCCTTGGACCTTGGACTCACCGCGAATGTCGCTGTAGCTGCCAATCCCGATACCGCCGTCATTGCAGCTTGCGGACTCCGTGGCGTAACCGTGATCCCGGAAGGAAAGGAGTCTGAACGCTTGGGAAATTTGCCGGTGGAACTCTTGGCCGCGGGAGTGCATGAATCCGAACAGCTTTTGGAAACACTGCATCGCTGGGGGATTCGTAATCTGCGCGATTTGGCCGCGCTGCCAGACGTAGCTTTGAGCGAGCGCACGGGACAGCGCGGAGTATATTTGCAGAAACTGGCCCGGGGTGAGACTGTACGCACCCTGGTTCCAGTTGACCCTCCGCTAGTGTTCGAGGAGGCCATCGAGCTGGAATATCCGCTAACTCTGCTGGAGCCTCTGGCGTTTTTGCTGAGTCAGTTATTGGATCGTCTGTGTTCCCGCCTGGCCGCGCGCGCCCTGGCAACCCAGGAATTACGGCTGGAACTCGAACTGGCCAGCGAATATCAAGAAGAAAGTGTGGGGACGGGCGACCCCGCCCGTCCAGTTCGAGCGCAAGCTCGGCAGCGCTTTCACCGCACCCTCCGTCTGCCCCTGCCCTTACTCGATTCCAAGACTTTCCTCAAACTGCTGCAACTCGATTTGAAGGCCCATCCGCCCGGCGCTCCCATCGTCAAAATTCATCTGGCGGCGGAACCGGTGCGGCCGCGGCCCGGGCAAAGCGGACTTTTTCTTCCACCATCGCCCGAACCAGAAAAGTTGGAGCTCACGCTGGCGCGAATCGCAGCCATCGTGGGAGAAGAGAAAGTCGGCTCCCTCGAAATCTTGGACACGCATCGCCCCCAGGGATTCCGCATGCAGCGTTTTACTGCCAACCATTCGTTTTCCTCCGTGTCGGAGCCTGCCCTGAGCGCAGCCGAAGGGTATCTCCGTGGTGAATTAACTGATGGTTCTGACGATCTGGTCACTGCGCTACGCATTTTCCGTCCCCCGGCCGCAGTCACAGTTACCCTGTGCGAGGGCAGGCCAACTTTTATTTCCTGCCCTAGGCAAAAAGAGACTCGTGGCGAAATCCTCTGGGCAGCCGGCCCCTGGCGTTCTTCGGGAGACTGGTGGGAGCAGGAAGGCTGGGCGCGCGATGAATGGGACATCGCGGTGCAGGAAGAGACCAGTATTGGGTTATATCGCCTGGTGCGAGATCTGCTGGACGGGCGCTGGTTGTTGGAAGGCACTTACGATTAAAGCAATCAGCACTCAGCATTCAGCACTCAGTGATTGGCTGAATGCTGAGTGCTGAAAGCTGTGCTGCAATGTACATCGAACTCCACTCCCGCTCTGCTTTTAGTTTTCTCGAAGGCGCTTCCCTGCCTGAAACTTTAATTGCCACCTGCGCCAACCTTAATATGCCGGCCATGGCGCTGCTCGACCGCGACGGCGTCTATGGCTCACCGCGTTTTCACATGGCTGCGAAGAAAACGGGACTGAAAGCGCATATTGGGGCGGATGTGACGGCGCAATCCCTGGGCCACGGATCTACACGGATTCACACGGATCAATTCCGCCTTCCACTTCTCGTCTCGTCCCGCGTTGGCTATCAGAACCTTTGCCGCTTGATCACCAAAATGAAACTGCGCGCGGCCAAGGGCGAAGGCACAGTCCATAAAGAAGAGCTGCAAGAACATGCGGAAGGACTGATCTGCCTCACCGGCGACCACCATGGCCCGCTGGCTCTCGCTCTGAAAAATGGTGGGATGGACGCCGCGCACAGTTGCATTGAGCATCTGACTGAAATCTTTGGTCGCACCAATGTTTACGTCGAACTCCAGCGCCATTTTCATCGTGAGCAGGAGGCCCGCAATCGCGCTGCAATAGAAATTGCCCACTCGCTCCGGCTTCCATTACTTGCGACCAATGACGTCTGCTATGCCACCGTTCACGAGCGCGAACTGTGCGACGTTTTCACCGCTCTCCGCCACCATCGAACCTTGGCCAGCGCGGGACGTCTGCTGGCTCGCAACTCCGAACGTCACTTGAAATCGCCACAGGAGATGCAGGCGCTTTTTGCTGATCTGCCTGAGGCCCTCGCCAACACCGTGGAACTGTCTTCCCGCCTCGAGTTCACTTTTAAAGATCTGGGATACGAATTCCCAAAATACCCTGTACCCGCAGGCGAGAGCATGTCGTCGTTCCTGGAAAAGCGCACCTGGGAGGGTTTTTACGAGCGTTACGGACGAGCCTCTGCCGACCTGCAAAACCGCGCCCGCCAGCAGATTGAGCGCGAATTGAAGCTGATCGAGAAGCTCGCTCTGGCCGGCTACTTCCTCATTGTCTGGGACCTGGTCCGCTACTGCCGGGACGAAAATATTCTGGTGCAAGGACGTGGTTCGGCCGCCAATAGTGCTGTCTGTTATTCGTTGGGAATTACTGCTGTTGACGCCGTCGGCATGGAGTTGCTGTTCGAGCGTTTTCTTTCTGAGGAGCGTGGCGAATGGCCTGACATCGATCTCGATCTTCCCAGCGGCGACCAGCGCGAGCGCGTCATTCAATATTTGTACAAACGCTATGGCGAGCGCGGCGCGGCTATGACTGCCAACGTCATTACTTATCGCAGCCGTATGGCTGGCCGCGAAATGGGCAAGGCGCTGGGTTTTGATCCCGAAACCCTCGAGAAAGTTTCGGCTGCCGTCTCCACCTGGGAATATCGCGACCAGCACGACACTCTGGATCACCGCTTTCGTGACGCCGGCCTGGACCTGAATCATCCCCGGCTGCGCAAGTATTTCGAATTGTGTGTTGCGGTGCAGGATTTGCCGCGTCATCTCGGCCAGCATTCCGGCGGCATGGTGATCTGCCAGGGTCAGCTTGATTCCGTGGTCCCGCTCGAACCGGCTTCCATGCCCGGCCGCGTGGTAGTGCAGTGGGACAAGGAAGACTGCGCCGATCTCGGCATCATCAAAGTTGACCTGCTCGGCTTGGGCATGATGGCGGTGCTGGAGGATTCTTTGCAGTTGATTCAGGATCATTATCGCGAGGAGGTGAACCTCGCTCATCTCCCAGCCGACGATCCTGTTGTTTACTCCACACTGCAGAAAGCTGACACCATCGGCATGTTCCAGATCGAGAGCCGGGCGCAGATGTCGTGCCTGCCACGCCTGCGTCCGCAGCGCTTTTACGACATTGTGGTGCAGGTCGCCATCATCCGTCCCGGCCCCATCGTCGGGCAGATGGTGAATCCTTATTTGCAGCGCCGCCAGGGACGCGAGGCCGTCACTTACCCGCATCCCTCGCTCGAACCCGTGCTTAAACGCACTCTCGGAGTACCGCTTTTCCAGGAACAGTTGCTGCGCATCGCCATGGTGGCCGCCAACTTCAGCGGAGGCGAAGCTGAAGAACTGCGCCGCGCCATGGGATTCAAGCGTTCCCAGGCGCGCATGAAGGAAATCGAAGCCAGGCTGCGGACGGGCATGACCGAGAACGGCATCTCGCAGGAAGCGCAGGAGCAGACTGTTCTTTCCATTTCTTCATTTGCACTTTACGGATTTCCCGAGTCGCACGCCGCGAGCTTCGCTCTGATTGCCTATGCCAGCGCTTATCTGAAGTGCCACTATCTGGCCGCCTTCACCGCAGCCTTGCTCAATAATCAGCCCATGGGTTTCTATCGTCCCGCCACGCTGGTGAAAGACGCGCAGCGCCACGGCTTGAAAGTCCTGCCGATTGATGTGATGAAGTCAGATTGGAGCTGTACACTGGAGCAATCAGCAATCAGCAATCAGCATTCAGCGGATTCGGTCGTTGGTCGTCGGTCGTTGGTCGTTGGCAAAACCGGTCAGACGCCATCCCTCCGCCTCGGCCTGCGCTACGCCCGCGGATTACGGGAAGAAGCCGGGCAAGCCCTGGTTCGCCAGCGAGGCCTCGCGCCGTTCACTTCCATCCGCGATTTCATTCATCGTGTGCCCGAACTGCGCAAAGATGAACTGAATACGCTGGCTGAAATCGGCGCACTAAATTCGGTTTCTAGTTTCCAGTTTCCAGTTTCCAGCGAAGATCGAAAACAGGTTCCTCACTTCGCTCGGAATGACAAGACTGTTGAGAGTACGTCTAACCACTGGAAACTAGAAACTGGAAACTGGAAACTGCACCGAAGAGATGCTCTCTGGCAAGTCGAACGCGCTATCCGCCATTCCGGCCCGTTGCTTGACAGCCTTCCCGAGCCCGACGGGAAATCCCCGCTGCGTCCCATGAATGCCGAAGAGCGTTTGGTAGCCGACTTCCGCGGCACCGGCATGACCGTGGGCCCGCATCCCATGGCATATCACCGCACAAGGATGACGGCCATGGGAATACAGCAAGCCAGCGACCTCAAGCAACTTCCCAGCGGACGTTACCTGCGCATCGGAGGATGCGTCATCGCCCGCCAGCGTCCCGGCACTGCGAAAGGATTCGTTTTCTTGAGTCTGGAAGATGAAACCGGAGTAGCCAACGCCATTGTCAATCCCGATTTATTTCAACAAAACCGTCTTTTGCTGAGTTCCGAACAATTTCTGATGGTGGAGGGAATCCTGCAAAATCAGGATAACGTGATTTCGGTGAAGGCCCAGCGCGTATCGCCACTCAACATCACTCGCGCTCAAACCTCGTCGCATGATTTCTATTGATCAATGATCGATGATCGAATGATCGAAAATCAACTATGTTTCAGTGGGGTTAATTTCTTTCCAGTTTGTACACATCCACCGCGAACTGATTTATCATTGATCCATACTCGTCATACATTTTTGTGAGCCAACCTTAGCCGTGGGCCGCTGTGTTTTCGGGTAATTCATACATAATCATTGTCTCTGTAAAGGAGTTTACAAATGCCAAGAGCAAAAACGCCACGCGCCACCACACCATCCAACAAACAAGTTCTGACCATGCCGGAAGCGACCTCGACGTCGCAGCCTCGGAAGGCTTCTCCGGCAAATCCCCAAAATGTCGATCTCGAAGTCCAGGTCCGTCAGCGCGCCTACGAGTTGTACCAGGAGCGCGGATGCACTCCCGGTCGCGAGAACGAAGACTGGCTACAGGCCGAGCGCGAAGTGATGGCTCGGCAGAACCACAAGCAGAGCGCATAGTCCAGGAGTATCATCGGGTCGGCCTTTCTTTCAGAATATGCAAAACACTGTAGCTTCTGGGTGATCCCAGTTGCCCCGGTGGGCTGTTTCTGAAAAAATGTCGCAGGCCCTCTTATGCCCCTAATCGGCAGCTTCGCCCTTCTGCTGGCACTGGCTCTAACCGCCTACTCCTTTCTGGCAGGAATACTGGCGCTGGTGCGCGAGGGGCCCAGTTCCGCCCGTCTGAGCGAAACCGCTCGCCGCGCTGGAATTGCCTCCTTTGCCATCGTTTTCCTGGCGGCGGCGGTGCTGGTCACCGCCGCCTTCCAGGATAACTTTTCCATCGCCTACATTTTTCATCACAGCAATCGCGACCTGCCTGCTCCTTACAAGTTCGCTGTGCTGTGGTCGGGGCAGGAAGGGTCGTTGCTGTTTTGGTCGCTCTTGCTTTCTGCCTATGGGCTGGTGTTGCGGCTGCGCTACAAAACCGACCCGCGTCTCTTCGCCCACGCCTCCGTCGTCATCGCCGCAGTGCAGGTCTTCTTCTTGTTGCTGCTGAATTTTGCCGCGCATCCTTTCGCCATCATGCAGGGTTCGCTCCCGGCCGACGGCAGTGGCCTCAACCCGCTGTTGCAGTATCCCGAGATGGTGATTCATCCGCCCATGCTCTATCTCGGCTACGTCGGTTTCACTGTGCCTTTCGCGTTCGCGCTGGCCGCCCTGATCATGCGCTACCCCGGCGAAAAGTGGATTCACATCACCCGCCGCTGGACCATGGTGACATGGGGTCTGCTGACCTGCGGCATTTTTCTCGTAATGCATTGGGCGTACTCCGTCCTCGGATGGGGCGGATATTGGGGATGGGATCCGGTCGAGAATGCGTCTTTCCTGCCCTGGCTGACTGGCACCGCCTTCCTGCATTCCGTGATGATGCAGGAAAAGCGCGGCATGCTGAAGACCTGGAACATGTGGCTTATCTTCTCCACCTTTATGCTCTCGATCTTCGGAACCTTTCTCACCCGCAGTGGCGTGGTTAGCTCGGTGCACGCCTTTGCGCAGTCGTCGATCGGAGACTGGTTCGTGGCGTTCCTGGGCGTCATCTTCGTAACCTGCATCTTCTTTTACTGGAAGAACCGTTCGCACCTGCTCAGCGAGCACAGACTAGAATCACTGGTCTCGCGCGAATCCAGTTTCCTGTTCAACAATCTTCTTTTGCTGGTCGCCTGCTTCACCGTGTTGTGGGGAACCTTGTTCCCGGTTCTCTCGGAGTGGGTCCAGGGGACCAGAGTCACCGTCGGCCCGCCGTTTTTCAATCGTGTCAATATCCCCGTGGCCTTGCTGCTCTTACTGTTGACTGCGGTCGGCCCATTGTTGGCCTGGCGCAGGACTTCCGCCGAGAGTCTGAAGCGAAACTTCAGATTCCCCGCGCTGGGTGCGCTGGTAGTCGCAGCGGTCTTGGTGGCGTTCGGCATGCGTCCGTGGAAGGACGTTTCCTACTTCTATTCGCTTATGACTATCGCGCTGGCGGTGATGGTGGCTCTGACCGTAATCTCAGAGTTCGTGCGTGGCGGACGCGTCATCTCCGGTCACACCGGCCAGAACCTGCTGGCTTCGATGGTGCAGTTGACCCGCCGCAACACCCGCCGCTACGGCGGCTACATCGTCCACTTTGGTGTGATTGTGGTTGTGATCGGATTTGCAGGTTCCGCTTTTAACCAAGACAAAGAACAGGAAATGGGCTTTGGCGATAAGCTGACTATCGGCTCCTACACTCTGGTCTGCCAGTCTTACACTCAGGACGACAATCCCAATTACGGCAGCGAGTGGGCGGTGATGAACGTTTTCAAGGGCGGGAAGCAGATTGCCACGCTTAATCCCGAACGTCGCTTCTACAAAGCCAGCCAGCAGACGTCGACCATGCCTTCCATCCGTTCGAGTGTGAGCAACGATCTCTATGTTGTTTACGAGGGTCAGAATCCGGACACCGGGCGGCCGATCATCAGGGCGCACTTGAACCCACTGGTGATGTGGATCTGGGTAGGTGTGTGGATCATGATCGTCGGCACCGTTGTTGCCATGATCCCAAATACCGCGCCGGTCAGAGTGATGGCTCCAGCTCGCGTCCAGCCAGCCCCGGCAGGAGCGGGGGATTGATGACTGCAGCCAGCAAGCGAGCCTTCCGGATAGTTCTTCTAGGCATTGCCATTCCCATGCTGATGGGAGCGGGCGATCAAGCCGCTCGGTTTAATGATCTCGGCCATCGCATGATGTGTGTCTGCGGCTGCAATCAGATTCTGCTGGAATGCAATCACGTAGGCTGTACCTATTCTGACAGAATGCGCGCGGAACTGGTGGCCGCCGTCGATCGCGGCGACAACGACGATCTCACCCTGCAATCGTTCGTGCAAAAGTACGGCCCGCCAGTACTCGCCGCGCCCACCAAGAGCGGATTCGACCGCGTCGCCTGGGTCGCGCCTTACCTGGCGCTGGTCTTGGGGTTGGGGCTGGTCACGTTCATCATTCGTGGGTGGAATTCGCGGCCACTGGTTCTGCCCGCCAACGCCCCGGCACCCGTGCATGGTGCGGAACTTGACCGCTTCCGCGCGCAAGCCCGTAAGGAGACTGAAACATGACCGTCGCCCTCATGGCTTGCATGTTTATCGCGACTGCGACGCTGGTATACGTTTTCTACCTTCCTGGAACGCTATATCTGGGTCCGCGCAAGACTCGTTTGTCTTTCTTGCGGGAGCGCAGGGAAACGGTTTACGAGAATCTCCGGGACCTGAGTTTCGAATTCAAGGCGGGCAAGTTCCCCGACGCCGACTATCAGGCAATGAAAACATCTCTCGAGGAAGAGGCGGCCGCAGTGCTGTCGGAAATCGCACACCTGGAAGAAGTCGCAAGGAATTCAGCAGCAGGCAATAAAAAAGGAGCCAGAGTTTGAGATCTCCGGCAATTGTCATTCTCATCATTCTCGCACTCCTCCCTCTACTTGCCTCTGCCCAAACCATCACCGGCACGGTCACCAACACCACCACCAACAAGCCTGCGGCTGGCGATGACGTGGTACTCCTCAGCCTGATGAACGGAATGCAGGAGGCCGGACGCACTCAGGCCGATGCCAAAGGCAACTTCATTCTCAAGCTCGACGCCAGCGGACCACATCTCATTCGGGTGATTCATCAGGGAGTGACCTACCACCGCATGGCTCCTCCGGGAACCACGTCAGTGGAAGTGCAGGTTTTCGATGTTGCGAAGAAGGTAGCCGGCATCCAGGTCACCGCCGATGTAATGCGCTTTCAGGCACAGGGGAATGAACTGGGAGGCGTCCGCTTGTTTGCGGTCAACAACGCCTCGAACCCTCCGCGCACCCAGATGAACGATCAGAATTTTGAGTTCTACCTGCCCGAGGGAGCGCAAATCGATCAGTCCATGGCTGAGACTGCCGGAGGCCAGCCGATCAACTCCGCCCCGGTCCCGCAGAAAGAGAAAGATCGCTACGCTTTCATTTTTCCATTGCGTCCGGGCGAGACGCAGTTCCAAGTGGCTTTCCACTTGCCATATAACGGCCAGATCAATATCAACCCGCGAGCGATCTATGGCTCCCAGCACTTTGTGGTCATGCTGCCCAAGAGTATGCAATTCATGCCTGGGCAGGGCGCCGCGTTCGTCGCGATGAATGATCCACGGCAGCCAGACGCCATCGTTCAAGTGGCTTCGAACACCACCGTCGGCCAGCCGCTTGACTTCAGCGTCTCTGGCACCGGGACCCTGACCGATTCTGGAGATGATAATGCGGGTGCTCCGAGTCCCGTAGGCGGCGCGACAACTGGTCGTGATTCTCGCCCCGGCGGCGGCCTCGGGCCACCAATTGACGCGCCCGATCCTCTGGAAAAATATCGCTGGTATATCCTCGGTGGCTTTGGGTTGGTGCTCGCGGCTGGCGCGATTTTCGTGTTAGGACGTTCCAAGGCCAGTGTGCCGCAGTTCGCCGCCTCTGATGTCGAAGTTATCGACGTGCCAGTGGCGACCAAGCCCGCTACCACCAACCGTTCCACCCTTCTGCTCGACGCCCTCAAGGAAGAATTGTTTCAGCTCGAGGTAGAGCACAAGCAGGGCAAAATCTCGCAATCGGATTATGAAAAGGCCAAAGCGGCGCTCGACCAGACGCTGGAACGGGCGTTGAAGCGCGGAGGAAGGGCAGCCTCGCCCGTCGCGTAATTCAAGTGGTGGAGGACGCGTCCCCACCCGCCAGCAGGCGGCTCGGAGGGCGTACGGTTTAGCCCAGAACACGCCAACCTAGATTGCGAACCGAATCCCAAAGGGAACAATTTGGGCCCTGTCACCGGAACCAGCCGCGGCCACGCCCCATGCCCCGGCCCTGAATCCCCAGGCTTCAGATACCATCTAACCTACCGAGAGAATCTATGGGCAATACCTTCAAAACCGCGTTTCTGCTGACACTGTTGACCCTGTTGTTGATGTTCATTGGCCGCGCCTTTGGCGGTCAGAACGGCATGTTCCTGGCGCTGGGCTTGGCCGCCGTCATGAACTTTATCTCATATTTCTATTCGGACAAGATCGCGCTGGCCATGTATCGCGCGCAACCGGTAACTCGTGAACAACTGCCGCGCGCTTACGAAGTGGTCGAGCGCCTGACGCAGAAGATTGGCATCCCCATGCCGAAACTCTATGTCATCCCGAACGAGTCGCCGAATGCATTCGCTACCGGACGAAATCCCAGCCACGCATCGGTGGCGATGACGCAGGGAATTCTCGATCTGCTTAATGATGAAGAACTCGAAGGTGTGCTGGCCCACGAACTGGGGCACGTGAATAATCGCGACATTCTGATCAGTTCCGTGGCTGCCACCGTCGCCGGCGCCATCACCATGCTGGCCAGCATGGGACGTTGGGCCATGATTTTCGGGGGATGGGGCGGTAGCGACCGCGACGACCGCCGCGGCGGAGGCATCGGGGCGCTGCTCATGCTGATCCTTGCGCCTATTGCGGCCTCGTTGATTCAGCTTGCCGTGTCGCGCTCGCGCGAATACCAGGCGGACGCAACCGGCGCGCATTTCACAGGAAATCCCTATGCCTTGGCGAGTGCGCTGTCCAAGCTCGACGCCTACTCCCGCCGCATCCCCATGCAAGGTTCACCCTCGACTGCCCATCTTTTCATCGTGCAGCCGTTGCTGGGGATGAGTTTCGGCAACCTGTTCTCAACCCATCCGCCCATCGCCAAACGCATTGAACGATTGACGGGAAGGCCGGCGGAGTTTACGCAATAAGAGCTTTCAGCCGTCAGCACTCAGCATTCAGCCATCGCAGGATCGTGAAGTCTGCCCAAGCCTGGAATGGCTGAGTGCTGACGGCTGAGTGCTGAACGCTCCATAACCTCCGTAACCGCTCGCCCCATCGCCCCCATAGTAAAATCGCTTTAATGTCGCCTGAAACTGCCAGTGCTGTTTCTCATCGCGCCGCTCAACTGGAACAAGCGCTCCGCAAAGTGATTCGCGGTAAGGATGATGTCGTCCGCCTGGCGGTGGTTTGCCTGCTCGCCCGCGGGCATTTGCTGATCGAAGGCGTACCTGGCGTCGGCAAGACGACTCTGGGGCAGGCGCTCGCCCGAGCTCTCGATTGCACTTTTCAAAGGGTACAGTTCACCAGCGACATGCTGCCTTCCGACGTCCTAGGAATCTCCATCTTCTCCGCCGCCGAACAGGAGTTTGAGTTCAAACGCGGCCCGGTCTTCACCAATGTGCTGCTGGCGGACGAGATCAACCGCACTACGCCCAAGACGCAATCCGCGCTGCTCGAAGCCATGAACGAGGGGCAAGTGACCGTGGACGCGCACTCCTATCCCCTGCCACAACCGTTTCTGGTGATCGCCACTCAGAATCCGGTCGAACATCACGGCACATACCCGTTGCCTGAGTCGCAGCTGGACCGCTTCTTGATGCGGGTGCGTATGGGATATCCCGACAGCGGGGCCGAGCGCGAGATTCTGCGCTCCGATGCCGGAGCCGCCAAGTTGGAAGCGCTGCGGCCGGTGCTCACCGGCGCGGAGTTGTTGGAAATGCAGGATGCAGTGACTCGCATTCGCGTGGATGAATCGCTGGTCAGCTACGCCCTTGCCATTGTTCAGAAGACGCGGCAGAACGAACAGTTCTCTTTGGGAGTGTCTCCGCGTGGATCCCAAATGCTATATCGCGCTGCCCAAGCCACCGCATTTCTCGATGGCCGGACCTTCTGCACTCCTGAAGACTTTAAGCCACTGGTGGTGCCGGTATTTGCTCACCGGGTCGTGGTCAACGGTCTCTACGCTTCAACTCTGAAGAAATCCGAACAGGCGGAGCAGGTGATCCAGGACATTGTGGACAGTGCACCAGTGCCGATGTAAGCTAGCTCTCGATTCTCAGTTGTCAGTTCTCAACTCACCCCCGATAATGTCCGCATGTCCTTTCTTCGATTCCTGATGTTGTTGTCTTTGGTCGTTTGGATCGGCGGGCTTGTCTTCTTTGCCTTCGCAGTTGCGCCCTCTGCATTTGCCGTATTGCCAACCCGGCACATTGCCGGCAACCTTGTCGGCCGCACTCTGGGAATCCTGCACTGGATGGGCATCTTTTCTGGACTGGTGTTCCTGGCGAGTTCCCTTCTTCATAACCAGCTGACTCGTGGCACGCCGCACGCATTCGCTGCCCGCAATGTTTTGATCGTCCTGATGCTTGCCCTCACGCTGGTTTCGCAGTTCGGAATCATTCCTCGCATGGACACATTGCGTGCCAGTATCGGCGAGATTGACTCGGTTCCCCCTGACAATCCCGCCCGTGCGCAATTTGATGCGCTGCACGAATGGTCCACACGAGTTGAAGGCGGAGTATTGTTGCTGGGCTTGGTGGCGGTCTATCTCACGGCTTCTAGCTTCTAGCTTTTGGCTTTGCCGATCAAGGGCTTCTTCATCTATTCTGATCCAGACCTCTTAAATCCATAAAGGCTAGCAGCTAGAAGCTAATCCCATGAAAACTGGCATTATCGGCCTACCCCAGGTGGGCAAGACATCTTTGTTTCGAATTTTGACCAAGGCAAATCTTTCGGAGCAGGCCTACTCTAATCCTCGCGAAGCGCACTTAGGCGTAGCCAAGGTCCCCGACGACCGCCTCGACCGGCTGGCGGCACTCTACAATCCCACGAAACTGACGCATGCATCCGTCGAATATGTGGACGTCGGCGCCATTGGACAGGACGCGCTCAAGGAAACCGCCTACCTTACCCATTTGCGCTCGGTAGATGCTCTGGCGCACGTGCTTCGGGCCTTCGACGATCCCTCCATCCCGCACGTGGGGCAGGTTGATCCTTTGCGCGATATCAAGAACGTCGAATTTGATCTTATGGTCAGCGATTTGGGGCAGATTGAAAAACGCCTGGAACGGCTGGAGAAAGACCTCAAGAAAATGCGCACGCCGGAATTGGAAAAAGAAAATGACTTGCTCAAACGTGCGAAGACCCATATCGAGTCGGAGCGCCCCCTGCGCGAAATGGAAATGACCCCCGAGGACAAGAAGCGACTGCGCGGCTTCATGTTCCTCAGCGAGAAGCCGATTCTGTATGTCTTGAATATCGGGGAGAGCACAACTCTCGGAGCCGATCTCGAAAACGCGGCTGGGAAATACAAGCTGACAGAAGTCGCTTCGCATCTCAACGCGGGCGCCGCGGCCATTTGCGGCAAGGTGGAAGCTGAACTGGCGGAGATGAGCGACGCCGACGCGGCCGAGTTTCTCTCCAGCTACGGCCTCAAAGAGAGCGGCCTGGTTCGCCTGATTCGCACCACCTATGCGCTGCTGGGCCTGATTTCCTTTTTCACCGCGGGCGAGGACGAATGCCGGGCCTGGACCATTCCCGTCCGTAGCCGCGCCGTGGAAGCCGCCGGAGCCATTCACTCCGATCTGGAGAAACACTTCATCCGCGCTGAAACCATTCGCTGGGACCAACTGCTCGACGCCGGATCGGAAGCCGAAGCCCGCGCCCGCGGCACGTTGCGCCTCGAAGGCAAAGACTACATCGTGCAGGATGGCGATGTGATGCATATCCGGCATAGTGGTTGACAACCAGTTCTCGGTTCTCAGATGTCAGTTCTCAGTGTTCACATGTCACAGCTTTCCTGATGGCAAACCTCCATAATTTGTTAGGAGGCCCTTATGGGACAGTCTTACCGTGATCTGATTGCTTGGCAGAAAGCCATGGATTTCGTAATGGACGTGTACGCCGCTACGAAGCTCTTCCCTCGTGATGAGACGTAAGGGTTGGCGAGTCAGCTGAGAAGAGCTGCTGTGCTCATTCCGACCAATATCGCGGAAGGTCAAGCACGCTACTCGGCCCAGGAATTCCACTTCTTCTTGACCCGCGCCAGAGGCTCGTTGGTCGAGGTCGAAACTCAATTGATAATCGCGCAAAACCTGAGATATTTCAGCCCGGAGTATCGCAAGAAACTACTGGATAACGCCAGCGAACTCGGCCGCATTCTGAACGGGTTAATCGGCTCCATCAAGAAGGCCGCCTAACTGAGAATCGGGAACTGGGAACCGGGAACTGGTATTATCACTCCTCGCGAATGCACCCTATTGTTCTCAGCCTTTTGCTAGGCCTAACCGCCGCTGCCGCCAATGTTTTCGGTGGCGCGATCATCGTGCAGAAGCACTGGGAGCGCTCTTATCTCAGATACTTCGTCGCGCTGGGTGCGGGATTCATGCTGGCAACCGCCATCGTGGAAGTCTTTCCCGCCAGCCTGGAACTGCGCGGCAAAGACGCTGCCTACCTGGTGCTCGTGGGCTATCTCATCGTTCACTTCTTCGAGCACACAGTCACTCCCCACTTCCACTTCGGCGAAGAGACCCACAAAGATCAATTCGTCCACACTCACAAGGGGTACTCAGTCCTGATTGGGCTTACCATTCACACCTTCTTCGACGGCATCGCCATTACTTCCGGCTTCCTGGTTTCCAACTGGCTGGGCTGGATCATCTTCTTTGCGATTTTTCTGCACAAGATTCCTGAGGGCTTCACGATCACCTCCGTCATGCTGGCCAGTGGCCGCAGCCGGGGCGTGGCATGGGGCGCATCGGTTCTTTTGGGGGCGGCCACCTTCGCCGGCGTATTGACCATGGCAGTGTTCCGGCGCGAGGTGAGCTTTGGACTGCCGCTTTCGGCGGGCGTGACGATCTATGTGGCGGCGTCCGACCTGATCCCTGAGGTCAATCGCGAACCCGGAATCAAGATGGCCCTGGTGGTTTTTCTCGGGGTGGGATGTATGTTTCTGTTGGATCGCTTATTCCACGTTCACTAGCCGCGCCTAGTCTACGACATGTTTCGCAGTGTAGCCTTCGCGGGCGTTGATCTCGTACTTCACATCCTTGCCCTTCTGATCGCGAACTTTGAGCGGGCCGCCGTCCGCCGCCATCACTTCGACTTTCAGTTTGCGGTAGCTGCCGTCGAGTCTGGGATTGGTCGGGTGATAGGCGAGGCTGTACTGGTTGCGAATGTCTCCGGCAATGTCGTGGAAGATTCCAGGGTACTCAGCTTCGAAGCGTGGCTGGTAGAATCGCCCCCCGGTCATCTTGGCGAATGTCTTCATTTCATTGTCAGCCTGCAGGTAGTCCATCCGGTCTATCGGGATGCCTCCTGCCCGCGTGTAACCGGTGCAGTGATTGACCTCGCATAGTTCCCTTATCGTCCAACCTGTGCTGACGGTAAAGATAGTGACGTCTTTCGTGGTTTTGATCTTCTTCGAAATCTGGTCTAGGTTGAGCTTGCTGAAGCTGTCGAATCCGCTGCCGATCAGGATGACGTACTTGTGCCCCTCGACCCGGTCGATCCGGTCCAAAGTATCGTACAAAGCATCAAACACGTTGGTCTCGGCGAACCCTGGGATGCGGAGCGTATTCAAGGCCCCGAGGACCGCACCTTTGTCCTGCGTGAAGTCCACCAGGATTTGCGGCTTTATATCGTACGAGGTCACTGCCACCCAATCATCTTTTTTCAACGACTGAGCAAAACTGTACGAGGCTCGCAGAGTCTCAATGGTGATGGCAGTGCCATAGTAGCCAAGGTCCGCGAACTCGACCAGCAACACGGCAGTAATGGGCGCGTCCGATATGCTGAAGTTGCTGATGGTTTGCTGCACTCCATCTTCGTAAACCTTGAAGTTTTCTTTCTTAAGGCTGGAAATAAACTGCCCGTCTTTGGTCGTGACCATCACCGGCACATCCACCAGAGGCACGCTCACCTGGATTGAGTAGTCGCCAATGCCTTCAATCTTCTTCGGCTTGGTGGGGGGTGGAGGCGGCGGTTCTTCTTTCTTCTTGGGAATCGCGTAGGGGCCGACGTCACCCTGCGGGCCGCCCGACTCGGGCGGTGCTGGGCTTTGCTGTCCACTGCTGGAACCCGGCTGATCTTGCGCCGGCATCCAAAGCGCAGCCGCACCTACTGTTCCCACTAACAAAACTGCCCACAAGCCGTAGGCAAACAGGCTCCGAAGAGTCCGAACCAAAGATCTAAGAATGCAGGAAAACATTGAAATCCCCTAAAAATCCTATGCTAGTATAGACGCAGAGCTTCGCGATTGGGATGTTTTGCTAGGCTCCAATTCCTCTCCCATCAGGCAAACTCTACAAAAGGCGCGAAGTGTAAATAATTGTTCCGGGGCCGGTTGGCGGCCCTCCGGAGAAATTTGTGATGAGATCAGCAGTTCTCGCTGCGGCCGCGTTTTGTCTTCTGTTGTCCCTATCCAGTGCCCAATCCAGCAAACCGGTAGAAACGCTTTCCGTCACCCAGATTCACGCCGGAATGCGCGGCGTGGCCTACACGGTTTTTCAGGGCACCAAACCCGAGGCCATGGAGGTTGAAGTTCTTGGCGTTCTGAAGAATGCCGATGGGCCCAAGGGCGATGTGATTCTGGTGCGACTGGGCGGCGCCAAAGCGGAATACAACGGCGTAGTCGCGGGTATGAGCGGTAGCCCAGTATACTTTGAGGGAAAACTGGCCGGGGCCGTGGCCTTCCGCATTGGAGAATTCTCCAAGGAACCGATTGCCGGCGTGACTCCCATCGCAGAAATGCTCGAGATCAGCGCCTTGGACCGGACTCCCGCAGCGATTCCTGTGGATAGCAAGATTGCCACACTTCCTGCTCGCAAAGTTGCCAGCCCGGGTGCAAACCATCAGTCCATCCAGGATTTTGCCAATTACCTCCAGCCGATTGAGACGCCTCTGGTCTTTGATGGATTCTCGGAAGATACGGTTCAGCGCTTCGCTTCCCAATTTGCCTCAGCGGGCATCGTTCCGGTCATGGGCGCGGGCTCGGTCAGCAATGCCAAACAGCCCGAAGCCATCGAACCGGGCTCTGCGGTCAGCGCCATCCTGGTCCGGGGCGATATGGATATTGCCGCTACCTGTACGGTCACCTTTATGGATGCCGAGCATTTGCTGGCTTGCGGTCATCCCCTCATGCAGTTCGGCATGGTGGACCTGCCGATGACCAAGGCCCAGGTGCTGGCCACGGTTCCGTCGCAACTAAATGCGTTCAAGATCGTCAATGCAACCGAGACCATCGGGGCTTTTGTGCAGGACCGCCATAACGGAATCCTGGGTGAATTCGGCAAAACCGCAGCCATGATCCCGGTCACCTTGACCATCCACGGCGGTTCCAGCCCTAAGCAGTTTCACTACGAGGTGTTGAACAACGCGCGCCTGAGTCCGGTGGCCATGATGGCAACAGTGTTCAACGCGCTGCATGGCGTGAACGAATATGGCGAAGAAACCACCTATCGCATGAGCGGGCGCATTAACGTGGATGGCTATCCCGACGTTGCCTTGCAGGACATGTTTGCCGCGCTTGACAGTGGACAGCCCGGCGCCATGCTGGCAGCCATGTCACTGGGCGAGCATTTCAGCCGCATCTACGATAATCCTTATAGCGTGCCGGCGGTTCGGGGTGTGCAGCTCGATTTTGAAATGGTTCACGACCGTCGCTGGGCCCGTTTGGACAATGCCCGCACCGACGTCACCGAAGCCCGGCCGGGCGATGACATTGTCATTGAAGCCATGCTGCGGCCCTACCGCGGCGAAAGCGTCGTACAACAGATTCACGTTCGGATTCCGCCTTCGACCTCCAAGGGCCCGCTGCGCATCCTGGTCAGTGATGGCGATACCCTTGACCGTTTCCGGCACGGCGGACCCCCGTTCTTGCGCAAACTGGATCTGGCATCGACCATCGCCTATCTGAATAAGGAGCACGTGAACAACCGGGTGTACGTCTCCCTGCTCGAGGCCGATCCCGAAGCCATGATTGCCGACAAAGTAATGCCGTCGCTGCCACTCTCCATCATGAATGTGATGGAAGGCATGCGCGGCACTCAGGACATGGTGGTTTCGAACGAGTCGTCAGTCAATGAAGCTGCCACTCCGGCGCTTGACTACGTAGTGGCGGGAGCGCAGCTGCTGACCGTCAATATCAAGTAGCGCATCGTCGCTCATCCTCTGCGTACTCCGGGTTGTTCTCCGCGACCTCTGCGATTTAGGGCATGGCGTTTCCCTTAGTCTCACTCAACCTTAAAACGCAGAGACCGCAGAGAACAGCCGCAGAGTACGCAGAGACGCCGACTAAAACCTTACCCCCGCCCTAACCACGTGCATTCCAGCCCACTTTTCCGATAAAGTACTCGTTCCCATGCTTGACCTGAATTTTGTTCGCGAAAACCTGACTTTGGTCGAGGAGAAACTGCGCGCACGCGGTCTGGACCCGGCCACCTCGCTGAAGGATTTTCGTCAGGTCGATGCCCAGCGCCGCCAGGCCATCACCAGCGCTGAGACCATGAAGGCGCATCGCAACCAGAGATCCGAAGAAATTGCGCAGTTGAAGAAGACCGGACAGGATGCCTCCGCATTGATCGCAGAGACCAAAGACCTGCGCGAAGAAATTCAGGGACTCGAGAAGGCCGCCGAAGAATACGACACCCGGCTGCGCGACATTCTCACCCGGCTGCCCAACCTGCCGCACCTCAGCGTACCCACCGGAAAGAGCGCTGACGACAATGTGGAAGTAAGCCGCTGGGGCACGCCACCGAAATTCGACTTTGCCCCCAAACCGCATTGGGAATTGGGGGAGCAGTTGGGCGTGCTCGACCTGGAGCGCGCGGTCAAACTGACCGGGGCGCGTTTTGCCGTCTACTGGGACCTGGGCGCACGCATGGAGCGCGCGCTGGCCAACTTCATGCTCGACTTACACACCCGGCAGCATGGCTACACCGAGGTGTTACCCCCGTATCTGGTGAACTCAGATTCACTTTACGGAACCGGACAGCTGCCCAAGTTCGCTGCCGATCTGTTCCGAGTTCCTCACGGAGAGAACGATCTCTGGCTGATTCCCACGGCTGAGGTTCCAGTCACGAATCTTTATCGCAACGAAGTCCTCGATGCCGCGCGATTGCCGATTTGCCTCACCGCCTACACGCCTTGCTTCCGCAGTGAGGCCGGATCCTACGGCAAGGATGTGCGCGGCATCATCCGGCAACACCAGTTTCAGAAAGTGGAGTTGGTAAAGTTCTCCCGTCCGGAGACTTCTTACGAGGAATTGGAAAAGCTGACCGCCAACGCAGAAACAATCCTGCAAAAGCTGGGTTTGCACTATCGCAAAGTTCTGCTTTCGACCGGCGACATGGGACCTTCTTCTGCAAAGACCTACGACCTTGAAGTTTGGCTGCCGGGACAGCAGTTGTTCCGCGAGATTTCTTCCTGTTCCAACTTCGAGGCCTTTCAGGCTCGCCGGGCCAACATCCGCTTCCGGCCCGAGGGCAAGAACAAGAGCGAGTTCGTTCATACTCTCAACGGCAGTGCTTTGGCCATCGGACGCACCTGGCTGGCAGTCCTCGAAAACTATCAGCAGGCCGATGGTACAGTGTTGATTCCAGAGGTATTACGTCCGTACATGAATGCAGACCGGCTAGCACCAAAGAAGTTTTAGCAACAAAAGCAACTTGCAGCGCGTGATCGTGATCTACATTGCCAAGCTTGGGAGAAGAACATAGACTTGGACGGGGCTGAATTGAACACCACCATATTGGCAACACCTGCGGCGCCAGTGCGAGGAATCTGGAGCACAATTCGCAGCTATGTTCTCTGGTCCCACGAACGGGGCACGGTTCAATATGATGTGATGGTCACCCTCATCCTACTTTTTGTCTTTTTCTCACCCCGGCTGATCAACTTCAAAGACAAACCGGTGGAACACAACCCGCGGGCCGCAGGAGTTGTGGTAACCCCGGACGGGCAAAACGGATTCATCTATCAGATTGACGCCGCGGGTATCCAGGGCACGGACGACGACGCCATTCGTGCCGAACTGCTCAGCATTATTGAGCCGGTTTCCGGTGAGGTCAGCATCTCCAAATATGAGGTTGTCCGTGATCGCTCGGGGCACATCCTGTCCTACAGAGTCTGGATACAGCGCTAGGCAAAACGGTTTTCGAAGGTTGCACCGGCCAGCCCTACTGTGCCTGCTGTTCCTTCTTTACACCTGTGCCGCGTGGGCACAAAAGACTCCGCTGCAGCAGGTGCTGGAACAAATGGATCGCACCGCTGCCAACTTCCACACCACGCAAGCGAATTTCGTTTGGACTCAATACACCAAGATTGTGGATGACACGGACATTCAAAAAGGAACGGTGTTTTTTCGACGCTCCGGCAACCAGGTCGAAATGGCAGCGGATATCGCCGATCCTCAACCGTCCAAGTATGTTCTCTTTACCGATAGCAAGATTCAGGTCTACCAGACCAAAATCGATCAGGTGACTGAATACAACGCAGGCAAGGATCGTGCGGCCTTTGAGAGTTTTCTGGTGTTAGGCTTCGGCGGGAGCGGTCAAGACATGCTCAAGTCTTTCGACGTGACCTACAGTGGAACCGAGAAGGTTGATGGCATAGACACTGCCAAGCTCAGTCTCGTCCCCAAGGCTGAAAAGATCCGCAACACTTTCGATCACATCTGGTTGTGGATCGACCCGGCGCGGGGCGTATCGCTGCGCCAGCAATTGTTCGCGCCCGGCGGCGATTACCGTCTGGCCACCTATTCTGACATCCGGCTCAACGAGAAGATTCCCGAAAGCACTTTCAAACTAAAGACCACGGGCAAAACTAAGTTCTTGTCCCCCAAGGGTTAAACTGCACTATGGCGACGCTCGAATGGCGAAAGATAAGGGCTGAAAAAGTCGGCATCGGGCGTTATACTGCATTCACGCCCCAAGGCAAAGACCAGCAAGAAGCCGCGAGGCGTTCTACTTTCATGGCTAAAGTATTTACGATTCCAGTACCACCCAAATTGGGACCCAGCCGACGACGGGAGCGAAGCTCCGACCCTCGCTACGTGGATGGCCAGCGTTTGCTGGTCGAGGCCATGAAGTATCTGACCCAGGCCGATCCCGTGACCAACCGCGCCGCGATTGCGTTGCTGTCCGAACACGTGCGCACGCGCTTCCGCATGACCGACTCACCGCTGGGCTAACCCCCCGCGGCCCAAACATCGTCATCCTCAAAAGACAAACTTCAGCGCAAGTTGGATAATGCGTGGGTCACGCGCCTGCGTGATCTGGCCGAAATTCGCATCGAAACCGTTGTGGTCGGGGTTAAAGAACTGGGCATGATTGAATGCGTTGAAGAATTCAGACCGGAATTCGATGGTTTTGCTTTCAGTTAGCCTGAAAATACGCCCAAAAGTCAGATCGAAATTGTTTCGCCCCGGTCCGCGCAGTATGTTCCTGCCGGAATTTCCAAAGCTGAAGTTGGGAACGTTCACGCAGTCGAAAGCGTTGGGGTTGAAATAGAAATTCCCGCCGGTGACAGCTCCACCCAGGCAGTTGGCCGTTGAAGGGTCAAAGCTATGCAACGACCGGGGAGCAAAATACTGGATGGGCCCGATTATATCGGCGCGGTCGAGAAAGATGTTTTCGTTGCTGGAATTGTTATTGGAGAAAATGGTGAATGGGGTCCCGGTTTGAAAACTGGCGATTCCGCTGGTCTCCCAGCCTTCCAGCACTTTGCGCACGAATCCATTCTGGATTCCACGGGCCATGGGTAGCTTCCAGATCCCGCTGATTACGAGCCGTTGCCGGATATCAAAGTTGGCCGACCCACGATCGAACCCATGGTTAAACGGATCGCTGTAAACCGAGCTGTTGTAGCGGAACCCCGATTGATCGTCGATGGTATGTGCGAAGGTGTACGCTCCGCGAATATTGAAGCCATGGCTGAAGCGTTTGTCCACCGTGAATTGCAACTGGTTGCTGCTCGAGGTGCCGCTGCTCAGATCGGTGAATAACTGCAAAGCTCCCGTAGGGGTGCCGTTCGGGTCCGCGGGGTTCGGGCAGGCGGCCAGCGGACGCGCACAATCGGGGTTGGTGAAACCGAAGTTCGCCAGTTGCTGCTGCATGATGCTCTGCACCGGAGCGTTCACATCTGTTGTGGCAACGGCTTTGCGCGAAAAAGTGCCCACATAGTCGGCTTCGATCATCGTGTCGGATGTGACCTGATACTGCAGTCCGTAGTTCACGTTCTCCGAATAAGGAGTCCGGAAATGGGGGTCGACAACGTAGGCAAACTGGATCTTCGTTGGTACACCGAAGGTAGACCCAACTTTGCCGCCAGTCGGATAAGGATTCGGTTGACCAAACGGAGTGAATGGATTGGCAATGGCGTCGGAAGCAATACCGGTATATTGCGCCGGGAGAATTTGGGTAACCTGGCCGAATGGGGCCTCACCGCCGAACTGCAGGTTCAGGGCGCCGTCTTCAATATCGTAAAAGATGCCAAAACCGCCGCGCATCACCAGCCTGCCCTTGCCCAGCATGTCCCAGGCGAAGCCGAAGCGGGGGGCAAAGTTGTTGCGGTCGGCATACGTCAACCCTGAATTAGGTGTCCCTGGGTCTCCGGGGTAGAGAATGCCTTTGGGCGCGGCGGGAAATACCTTGGATTGCTGGCCCGGAAAGAAGCCCAGGATCTCGTTGTGTGGATCTTCCAGCGGCGAATTGTACTCGTAGCGCAATCCGTAACTCAGCGTCAATCGCGGCAGGATCTTCCACGAATCCTGGCCAAAGAAGTGCCAGTCAGTAGTGCGAATGCCGTACACAGCTCGGGAGAATTGCGAGTACTCGTCGAAGAACCCGCCCACGAAATCAGCCAGCGGGTTGCCGGTGAAATTCTGATTGTTCCCGAAATCAAAGAGGCCGTTGTTATCGAAATCAAACGCAAAGTTGTTTCGAACTCTGCGGATGTCGGCGCCAAATTTGATGTTGTGGTGGCCACGGGTCATGGAAACGCTATCCTGCCAGTGAAACGTTGCATTGTGGATCTTGGTCGGACCTTCGGGGTTAGGCCCGAGGTTGAAGCTGGGGGTGGTAATGACTGGCGGCGCAGTGCCGGCGGGATCATCAGGGTTTACATTGGTGAAGCCAAGGGCCGACGGAGACGTGGTGTCATGCGGTACAAACTGAAGCACCGCGCTGCGGTTGGCAGCGAAAATAAACTCATTTACCAGGTTCGAGTTGAAAGTGTGGACCCAGGTAATAGAACCCAGCTGCGTACGGGTGGAGGTGGTGAAACCTGAACCCACTGGGACGTTACCGCCGGTAGTGCCGCCATTGGTGACCAAGAAGGGGAAATTCTGACCCTGATCATCGATAATGTAGGAAGCGTTGATGGAATCCTTCTGGCCCATGCGGTGATCGATGCGGACGATACCCTGGTCGTCGCGCTCGACTGCGACCGGCGACGATACAAAATTGTTGTTCGGCAGGTTGGGCAGCGGCAGGTACTTGGCAATATAGTTCGCAATCACCGGGTTCACGGGAATTTTGTTATTAACATACGGTGCTTGCAAGGTAATCTGGGTTCCATCCGCGCAGGTGAATAGTGTCCCTGTTGTCGGGTTGAAGAGTTGCCCAGCTTCGAAACTTGGATCACCGGCCATAGGAGTGGGACAGGGAGAAACCTTGAGCGCACCTGGATTCAGCAATTCGCTGAAGTCACCCTTGCGTTCGTTAGGGCTCAACACTTGCAGGCGCGGAGCTACCTCACCTTCGTGCCTGCGCACTCCCTGATAAGAGAGAAAGAAGAAAGTCTGATCCTTCTTGATCGGCCCGCCCAGGGTGCCGCCGAAGGTGTTGCGCTTGAAGGGCGTGACGGCTGGCAGGAAGTAGTTTCGTGCGTTCATCGCGTCGTTGCGGAAGAACTCAAACACATCTCCGTGAAGACTGTTCGTGCCTGACTTAATGACCTGATTGACGATCCCGCCGGTAGTGCGTCCGTACTCGGCTTCGTAGTTATTGGTGAGGATCTTGAATTCTCCCAGCGCATCGGGGTTGGGATTGACCACCGCATTGTTGCCCAGGAAATCGTTGTTGTCGGCGCCATTTACCAGAAAGGTTAGAGACTCGGAACGCTGTCCACTGACGGAAAAAGGGTTGCCACTGCCATCGTCCTCGTCAGGGGGAAACACCCCCGCCTGCAGCAGGCCGAGCTGGAAGGCATCGCGCTCCACCAGGGGCAGATCCAAAATCCTGCGCTCGGTCTCCACGTTCCCCAGGGTCGCGCTGACAGTGTCCACCTGGGTCACATCCGCCGTGACTTCCACCACCTGACTCGCCGCCCCCACTTGCAGCGCAACATCCAGGCGCGCATTCTGATTGACGTTGAGAACAATTCCCTCACGAACATACTTGCGAAAGCCGGTTTGCTCCACCGTCACTCGATAAGTGCCAATCGGCAGCAGGGTGAACTGGTAGGTTCCATCACCCAGGGTCAGGCTACTGCGCGACGCGTTCGTGCCTGTGTTGGTCACAGTCACGCTTGCCTTCGACACTACCGCTCCAGTCGAGTCTTTGACCGCGCCGGACAGAGTGGCAGTCACCTCCGCCGCCTGCACGGAAAACGTGCTCATCAGCAGAACGAGGGCAACGGACGCGAGTTGAAATATGTGAGTGCGAGGGCATGAGAAGGCAAGCAAGTCAGGCTTCATAGACGGTTCTCGCTGCTGGAACTTACCCGGTTGGATTGGCATTGTATACACAATGCCAGAATGGGGAGCACTTAATTTTCCTGAAGTCATGACCGCGAGTCAGCTAGATGCGTCGGCTTCCGGAACAAGGCAGCCGCCAACACGATCACCACCGGATAGCATTCCATTGTGTAGCGCGGTTCGGGATTCTCCAGCGTGGCCAGGAATAACGATCGCAGGACCACGAACGTAAGCAGCAACCCGAGCGCGGGTGAGAAACGCCCGCGTGCCAGACCGAGCAACCCAGCGCCGATGTAGGCAAGATTGATAATCCCCATCACGATTCCCAGAATCACCCACTTCGGCTGTTCGTCGAATTCCCACCAGCGGGTGCTGCAACCTGTCATTTCCGTCCGCGGACGCAGCCACATATCGACGACGCGGAGCGCCGGCAACCAGACGTAGTAGCGCCAGCGGGAACGCTGAATACGCTGCGCCGCCAGTCCGGCGAATCGCGCATCCAGATCGGGCGTGACGTGCAGAGACTTGTTGTAATCCGCCAGTAGTTGCTGGGTCTGATCGAGCTGATCATCAGAATCGAACGCGCGATTCGGGAGATTGTCCACATCGATGGGGCTCCCGGGAACCGCCCAATAGACTTCTTCCACCGAGGCGTAGTTGGCCATCCATGTCTTTACCCAGCGGTTGAATCCTCGGGGCACAAGGTCGTCGGATTCATTTGCGTAGCGGGGAGCAAGTGGCTGAAACTCGTGAAATGTTCGTAGATTGCGCACCGTCCACGGAATGAGGGGAACGAACGCGGCTACCGCGACAATCACGCCTGCTCTGATGACGGTCGAATATGCCAGAGGATGTGCACCCTTTTTCAGCCGCGCCCGAAACAAGTCCACGAGGGCTATAGCCAGACAAAGCTCTATCGCCGCCAAAAGCAGCCCGCCATCGGGACGCAACAAGATGGCGCCGCCGATGGCCAGCCCGCATCCCAACCATGCTCGGTTCCTTCCCTCGCCGGCGAGTCCGACCACGGCGAGATCCAATGCCAGCACCGTGAAGAATATTTCCCAAGTTTCCGTCAGCGCCGCCGCGGCGTAGGTAGCAAGAAATGGACAGAGCGCAGCTAGCAGAAAAGCAGCTCTCGCTGCGCGGGAAGAAAACACTCGGCGAGTGACGTCGGCGATCAGAAAGCAGGTGCCGATATCCACGAACACCTGCACGATCAGCGCGGCCCGGTAATGCTCCATGCCGAAGATCGTGAAAACAACGGCGAGAAATCCAGGGTATCCGGGAAGACGGATGTAGGTGGGTGAGACTTCGTTGATTCCGCTCAGCCCGAAGACCCCGTGCTGCAACCAGTTCTTGGCAATATCTCCATAAACCAACGAATCGGACACGACCGCGGGAAAGCGGAAAACGAAAAAGAGACGAAGCGCAAGTGCGGCGAGTGTCGCAGCGACAAAGAAGCGGAAGTGTTGGCGCACCAGTTCGCGCACAGAGGCAATATAGCAGTTCTCAGCTTTCGGCTCTCGACCGTTGGCTAACCGCGCTACCTCGCCAACCCCGGCAGACCAGGGCGGGTTCGGTTTGACCCTGCTTTCCTTGCAGCTTAGGATGTACTCAACCCCAACTCATGCCCCAACCAGTCTTCTACGATCCCAAGAAAGCGCGTTGGAAACGCTTGCGGCGCGCATTTGACGCCCTTGCCATCTGCGTCATGTTGCTGGTGATTTTCTTTATCTACAACGCCTTGCACGGCGAACCTTTGCCCAAGCTCTTGTGGAAAACGGAAGCCAAGCCGTATCACGCACTGCGCGAAGCGGAAAACAAGAAAGCCCGGGAGCGGCGCAAGCTGGCCGCCGCCAAGCGTGGGCACGGCAAGAACAAGAGCACGCCCTTCAAACTCGACTCCCAAGAAGGCGTCCGCGCCGCCTTTTATGTCGCCTGGGACGCTGCCAGCTTCTCGTCCTTGCGCGAATATGCGCACCAGATTGACCTGCTCTACCCCGAGTGGCTGCACGTACTGACTCCCGATGGCCGGGTGCAAGCCATCGATGAGGATAATGGCAAGTTCTTCCCGGTCGTCGAAGGTTCCTCAGTCCATACCGTGGACAATAAAGTGATGCCTTTCCTCAAAACTGAGGACACGGGAATGGAAGTGTTTCCCATGGTGAACAATTCCGACGGCACCAATTGGGTTGACATCAGCACGTTTCTCAACGATCCCGAGGCCCGTGCGCACTTTCGCGAACAGATCATGGCGTTTCTTGCTACCGACAAGTACCACGGTCTGATGGTGGACTTCGAGGAGTTCCCGAAAAAGGGTCAGTCCGGCTACAACGCTCTGCTCGGTGAACTCTCGGGCGCGCTCCACGCCAAAGGCCTGAAGCTGTATGTAAGCGTGCAACCGCATAACCAGGATTTCAACTACCCGGCGATTGCCGCAGCCGCTGACGGTGTCGTGGTGATGGACTATGACGAGCACTACCCCGGCGGTCCGCCCGGCCCCATCGCCTCTCAGGACTGGTTCGTCAAGAACCTGCAAGTGGCCAAACGATTCATCCCCTCTGACAAGTTCATCTGCGCCATTGGCAACTACGGTTACGACTGGCCGCAGCGCGACCGTCATGGCAAGTTGCCAGCTGGAATGAAAGATACGAACTCCTCGGTGCAAGACGCCTGGTTGACGGCGCGGGACTCCGAAGAGGATGTGGATTTCGACGGGGACAGTATGAATCCTCATGTCGGATATATGGACGAACACAATATCCGCCACGACGTCTGGTTTCTCGACGCCGTGACGTCGTTGAATGAAATGCGGGCGGCGCAGGCGCTCGGAATCCAGACCTTCGCCCTCTGGCGTTTGGGTTCCGAAGACCGCTCTCTGTGGAAAATCCTGGACGTGCCGGGCGAGGCCGATTCGGTGGACAAGTTGAAAGATGTCCCTCCCGGTGACGACGTGGACATGGAGGGCATCGGCGAGATTTTCCGTATCGAAGCCGAACCGTCCAACGGGAAGCGTGCCCTTATCGTGGACCCGGCATCTGGACTCATCACCGACGAGAATTTCGATCCTTTGCCTGAGCCCTACCGCGTAGCTCGCTACGGCTACAACCCGCACCAGGTCGCGATTACCTTCGACGATGGCCCTGACCCGAATTGGACGCCGAGGATTCTCGATGTCCTCAAGCGCGAGAAGGCGCCTGGAGTTTTCTTCTTGATTGGCCTGCAAGCCGACAACTTCGGCGCCATCGCATCCCGCATTTATCGCGAAGGCCATGAAATCGGAAATCACACCTTCACTCATCCCGACATCAGCAATATCTCTCGCCGGTTTAACGAACTGGAAATCAATCTCACGGAGCAGTTGTTTGCCAGCCGTCTGGGGATCCATACCATCCTCTTTCGTCCGCCCTACTCCATCGATCAGGAACCCGACACCACCGACCAGGTGCGGCCATTGAAGATCGCCCAGGACATGGGATACATCATCGTGGGCGACAAAATCGATCCCAACGACTGGCTTCGCCCCAGCGCCACCGAAATCGCGGACCGCGTGATTGAGCACTTGCCTCCCTGCGCTCCGAGCGATCGCTTCTGCGGAAGCATCATCCTGTTGCACGACGGAGGGGGAGATCGCAGTCAGACCGCTGCTGCGCTGCCGAGAATCATCGAGGGCATTCGCGCCAAGGGATTGGAGATCGTTCCCCTTTACACTCTCCTCGGGAAGACGAAGGCCGACGTCATGCCGCCGGTTCCGACCAATGAACGCTGGTCTGCACGACTGGACCGAGTTGCGTTTGGGTTGTGGGACTTTGGCAGCAATGGCATTGTCTGGATCTTCTTCGTCGGCGATTTGTTGATGACCGGGCGCTTTCTCTTTATCGGCGCCTTTGCCATCTTCGATCGCTTGCGCACCTCGCGCCGCGCGGTAGCGGAGTTTGGAACACCCGCGGTCGCAATCCTTATCCCCGCCTACAACGAGGAGAAGGTCATCGAGCGGACCGTGCGGGCCGCGCTGGCGTCGGATTACCCCAATCTGCGTGTGATCGTCATCGACGATGGATCTCGTGACCGCACCCTGGAGATCGCCCGCAGAGCTTTTGAGCGTGAAGAGGCCTCAGGCCGCGTGCTCATCCTGACCATGCCGAACTCCGGCAAGGCCGAGGCTCTCAACTTCGGACTCGAACACCTGCGCGACGAAGAAATATTTGTCGGCATCGACGCTGACACAGTCATCGCCTCCAACGCCATCTCACGCTTGGTGCCGCACTTCTCGAATCCGAAGGTCGCTGCTGTCGCCGGCAATGCCAAGGTCGGAAACCGCGTGAATCTGTGGACCCGTTGGCAGGCACTGGAGTACATCACCAGCCAGAATTTTGAGCGGCGCGCATTAAACGTCTTGGGCGCGGTGAGCGTTGTGCCCGGGGCCATCGGAGCGTGGCGAATTTCCGCGGTGCGCGAAGCCGGCGGCTACCACACCGATACCGTGGCGGAGGACGCCGATCTCACCATGGACCTGCTGCGTCGGGGTTATCGCGTGGAATATGAGGATCTGGCGCTCGCCTACACAGAGGCGCCGCGCAACGCCAACGGGCTCATGCGCCAGCGTTTTCGCTGGTCATTCGGTATTCTGCAGTCGGTCTGGAAGCATCGCGCCGCTTTCGCGCGCAAGGGTGTGCTGGGCTGGGTGGCGCTGCCCAATATCGTGATTTTCCAGATCCTACTGCCGCTAGTTTCGCCGTTCATTGACCTCATGTTCGCGGTGGGCGCAATCTGGTACTTCGTCCAGAAACACTTTCACCCCGATTCCACCGATCCTGCGAGCTTTCAGCGGCTGGTCGTGTTTTTCGCTGCCTTCCTGATCATCGATTTCTTGACCTCCGCCCTCGCCTTCGCCCTGGAGCGCCGCCAGCCGGAAGCCAAAGAGGACGCCTGGTTGCTGAGCCAGGTGTGGCTGCAAAGGTTCGCGTATCGACAGCTGTTCTCTGTGGTTTTGCTCAAGACCCTTAAGCGCGCCATCGAAGGCCAGCGCTTCGCCTGGGACAAACTGGAACGCACCGCGGCCATGAGCTTTGGCACGGCGAAAAAGCGCGAGTCCGTCAAGGTCCCCTAGGATCCATATTCCGTGAATGCGCTTACTGCATTTGGACTCTTCGCCGTGACAGCCATGGTAGTGTGCTACGCGTGCGAGAAGCGCAGCCGCTGGTTCGTCCTGGGGTTTGCCGCGTCCTGCGTGCTGGGATCGATTTATGGGTTTCTGCAGGGGGCATGGCCGTTCGGCTTAGTCGAGGCTGTCTGGTCCGTGATCGCGTTCCGCAGATGGTGGACTAACCAAAGTGACTGACTCTCTCCGCGACCTCTGCGGCATTTCTCCGCGACCTCTGCGATTCAAGGGTTTTGGGTAGCGGGGCAGTTCGAAACTGACCCCACTACCGGCTTTTGGGTGGTGTCTCAGTTTTCAAATTGAGAAGCCAGGACCGGATCTGCACTCCATGCACTACAATTACGCGAGGCCGCCAAGGCAAACATGGTAACGCCAACGATAGAACAGGGCTAAGCGATCACGTCTTGTCGCTTGAGGAAATCGTGCTCCTAGCAAACTGAGGAAATGCCATAAAGAGCGTGCTACAGTTCATTGCTTTCTTCCTTCTGCTGTTTCTTGCCCTTCGTTACTTACCGAGACATCACGCAACGGTTCCCACCATCCCCGCAGCCTTGATGGCATTCGCTGGCGCGGCTTACTTGGTGTGGAGGCATAACAAATCAAACTGACCCACCGCTAGCTTTGGGAACTGTTCGGCCCGACATAGTCGCCGGTGCTACAATTTAGGTTCTTAACCTATTCGAAGGCATCTATATTTCTTGAGGTTCAGCTATGGCTACCCTTGAAGCTCCCGTCCAACCAAGAATTCGTCTGCATGAAACCCTGTTCGCCGGCGAGCCGCTCACCGATTTCAGCAAGGAAGACAATGCCCGGAAAATGCGTGCTGCCATCGAGAAGGTTCGCGGCCAGTTGGGCCGTGAATACGACCTCATCATAGGCGGCAAGCGGATCAAGACCGCCGACAAAATCAAATCTCTCAATCCAGCCAAGCCGTCACAGGTGGTCGGTATCCATCAAAAAGCCGGCAAAGAGCACGTTGAACCGGCGATGCAGGCCGCGCTCAAGGCCTTCGAACATTGGAAATACGTCCCGATCGAAGAGCGTGCCAGCTTGCTGTTTCGTGTCGCCGACATGCTGCGGGAGCGCAAGTTCGAGTTCGGCGCATGGATGGTATTCGAAGTCAGCAAGAACTGGGCCGAGGCCGACGCCGACGTCGCCGAGACCATCGATTTCTGTGAATATTATGCGAGAGAGGCTTTACGCCTTTCCAAAGTAAAGACCGACATTCAACTTCCCGGTGAGCACGATTCCCTGCACTACATTCCACTGGGTGTGGGCGCGGTAATTCCGCCGTGGAACTTCCCCTGCGCGATCATGGCCGGGATGACGGCTGCTTCCGTGGTCGCCGGAAACGCTGTCATTCTGAAGCCGTCGAGCGATTCGCCGACCATCGCGGCAAAGTTCGTGGAACTTCTGGAAGAAGCCGGCGTTCCCGAAGGCGTAGTGAACTTCTGCCCCGGATCGGGCGCCACTTTTGGCAACGCGGTGGTGGGACATCCCAAGACTCGCTACATCGCTTTCACCGGATCGCGCGAGGTTGGCCTCGACATCAATAAGCGCGCCGCCGACGTCGTCCCCGGCCAGGTTTGGATCAAGCGCACCATCCTCGAAATGGGCGGGAAAGATGCCATTATCGTGGACGCAGACGGTGATTTCGATGCTGCGGTCGAGGGCGTAGCTCAAGCCGCATTCGGTTTCCAGGGTCAAAAGTGCTCAGCCTGTTCACGTGCGATCATTGACGAACGTATCTATGACAAGTTCCTCGACGCTCTGAAAGCCCGGGTAGAGAAAATCACTGTCGGCGATCCCACGGAAAACCCGAACATGGGCGCGGTGATCAACGAAGGCTCGATGAAGTCGATCCTGGACTACATCGAATACGGCAAGAAAGATGGACGTCTCATCACCGGCGGCGAACGCGTAGCGGGCGAGGGCTACTTCATTCGACCAACAGTCATTGCCGATGTCAAACCCAAGTCGAAACTTGAGCAGGAAGAGATCTTCGGGCCCGTGCTGGCAGTGATCAAGTCGAAGAACTACGACCACGCACTGGAAATCGCCAACGACACCGAATTCGGCCTGACTGGCGCGGTCTACACCAAGTCGAAGGAAAAGATCGAGCGCGCCAAACGCGAGTTCCATGTCGGCAACCTCTACATCAATCGCAAATGCACCGGCGCGATGGTCGGCGCTCATCCCTTCGGCGGCTTCAACATGTCAGGGACAGATTCCAAAGCCGGCGGCCCGGATTACCTGTACCTGTTCACCCAGGGCAAATCGATAGCCGAAAAGAATATTTAGTTTGGTGAACCACAGAGGCCACAGAGTTTCACGGGATTGACTCTGTGCATCTCTGTGTCCCCTGTGGTTGGCCTTTTTCCGAAGCAAACTAGAAAAGCCGCCCTCAGGCGGCATTTTTCATCAACCCAAGACTTCCTACGACGGCATCGCCTGCCCCGCAGGCTGCGGTGCAGCCGAAGCCGTAGCTGCCGCCGCCTCGTTCAAGATGCGGTGGTGAATCGTGAACAGCGCCAACTCCAAACGATCAGAGACACCGATCTTGTCATACACATTGCGCAGGTAATTCTTGATCACCTGCTCGGTCGTGCCGAGTTGAGAAGCGATTTCCTTGTTCTTGTATCCCTGCACGATGAGCGCAACGATGCGCAGTTCCTTGGCCGTCAGGCGGTCGCGCACTCGCAGACCGACCATATCGTTCTCGGTCAACTCACTGGGGACAGCAATGTCCTGTATCCAGGTTTCGCCGCGGGCCACTTTGCGCACGCAGTCCACCAGCGCCGGGCTGGTCACATTGCGATAGACCACCCCGTGGGCTCCGTTGCTCATGTAGCGCTGCGCGCTCTCTCCTGTGTCGGCGAGCACCACCACGCGCGTCTTCACTTTGTTGGAGGCCTGTAGCACGGCGTTGAAGTCGCCGTGGAATCCGCCCGCGACTACGAGCACTGCGGCGCGGAACTTGTCCAACGCCATGAACATCTGTTCCGAGGTTTGCGCCTGGGCCACAATGCGCATCTCGTCTTCCACCGCCAGAACTTTGGCGATCCCTGCGCGAAAAATTGCCTGGTTATCGGCCAGTATTAGTTTAAGCATCGCGTCAGTCCTCGAATCTTCATTGCGCCGGCGGTTTGGCCGGGCCGCGTCATTTTAGCCATGCCGAATGAAATCGTAAGAATCAATCACACAGGCCACACCTCGCGGATCGGTGCCTTTGCCGGACTCAGGTTCGTCCGTCCGCACCACCCGCCCCCGGCACTGGACCAATACATTCTCTTTGGCCCCGGTCACTTCCGGCGGCAGAGCAATTTCAAATTCGACGTTGGATCCAACTTCCAAGGAAGCATCCGCGCGGATGTAGACCCCCGCCGCGCTCAAGTTTCCCGTGACCCCGCTGTGTTGCCCGCCCTCTTCGGCTTTATGAATCTTGATGGGCAATTCCAGAGGGAAGCGTTTTCCCGTCCGTGCTTCGGACACAAGACCTCCTCGTTCCTGGCCGTTCCTGCCTGCAAAAGCCAGCTCCATGCGGCATCTCTCCTGCTGGAGTCCAGAATCTTCCTAACTGGCCTTATATCACGGATGACACTCCCCGTGAAAGCCTGGTAACTCCTGTGACAACGGTAGCAACTAGGTTCCCCCAGCAACAGGCACCGGGGGAGCATTGTCTTCATCGCCATTTCCTGCGTTCCCGGTGTGGCGATCACCTTTCATTTACACTGATCTGGCTGCGAGTCCAAGTTAGGAGTGACCTCCCATGTGCGCCGCAATTGCCCACAAACTGCATTCCACTTTTCTTGCCTTGCTTCTTTCTTCCATTGCCGTATCTGGCACCGCCCAACTGGTTTCGGCCCAGGCACCACCGGCGAAGCCGAAGACCAAGCCAGATGCCAACCTCGTCAAAGTGACACCTTCCCCCACCCAGGCGCCGCAGGCACTACAGCAATTCAACTCGGCCTTGGAAGCTCTGGTTGCCCGGGTTTCTCCCGCAGTGGTTCAGATCCAGGTCACCGGTTTTGGCACGCTCGAAGGGAGCAGCCGCAACGAGACCGCTCTGGTCGCCCGCCAGCACGCAATTGGTTCGGGAGTCATCGTGGACCCCGACGGTTACATCATCACCAACGCGCACGTGGTGCAGGGAGCGAAACGCATTCGTGTGGTCATTCCCATGCCTTCTCCGGACGCGCCTGAGATTGAACCGGTGGGCCGGGAGCACGTTCTCGATGCCAAGCTGATTGGCATTCACCAGGATACGGATCTTGCTCTGCTCAAGATTGATGCCCACCGCCTGCCTACTCTTGAACTGGGTAACGCCCGCCCAGTGCGCCAAGGCCAGTTGGTCGTCGCCATCGGCAGTCCGGAAGGTCTGCAGAATTCGGTCACCATGGGAGTCGTGAGTTCAGTCGGCCGGCAGCCTGATCCCGATCGGCCCATGGTGTACATCCAAACGGATGCACCCATCAATCCAGGAAACAGCGGCGGCCCTTTGGTTGACATAGATGGCTATGTGCTGGGCATCAACACGATGATTCTGTCGCAAGGCGGAGGTAGCGAGGGCTTGGGGTTTGCCATTCCTGCTCGCGCGGTCCACTTTGTCTACCAGAGTCTGCGCAAGTACGGACATGTGCACCGGGTCGAAATCGAGGCCGCGGCGCAAAACATTACTCCCAGCCTGGCCGAGGGCCTGGGGCTTCCCCAGAGTTATGGCGTGATTATTTCTGATGTCATGCCGGGTGGGCCTGCGGAGGCAGCCGGGCTGAAGGTTGGCGACATCGTCCTTAGTGCCGACGACCGCCGCATTGACACTCTCCCCGGCTTGACCGCCGCCATGTATTTGCATCCTCTGGATCAGGTAATGAAACTGGTTATCCTGCGTGGCAGGGTAAGAAAGACCCTCGAGGTTCCCGTGGTACACAGGGACTCGATGGACAAACTCATGGATGCCATCGATCCAGACACCAACCTGGTGCGCCGCCTCGGGATTCTGGCAGTCGATCTGACCCCGGAGTTACGATCCGTGGTGGGTGAATTGCGTATTTCCTCGGGAGTTGTTGTGGTCGCCCGGGCCGCCGATCTTCTAGATCCGGACACTGGCCTCAAATCTGGGGACGTGATTCACAGCGTGAACAACACGCCGATCGATTCTGTCATTGCGCTGCGGGCGGCTCTGCGAGATATCAAATCCGGCGCCCCGGTAGTGCTGCAGTTGGAGCGTAGTGGTGGATTGCAGTGGTTGGCCTTCGAAATGGAATAAGGGTCCTAATCTAATCCAAATTCTCCGCTCGCCTTGCGGAATGGCAGGCTCTTCTGTGATCCTCAGTGCCTCTTTGGTTGCGGTGTTCTACAGGCACAAGCGGCTTAAAACGCGCCTCCACCGCCACCGCCAAAACCGCCGCCCGAGAAGCCCCCGCCACCGCCGAAACCACCTCCGCCAAAGCCCGAACCGGTCGAACTGGCGCGCGGCGCCGACACGAAGACCTCCTGCATGTTGTTCGACATGCTGCCCATCGAATTCGTGAAGAAGATGGGATTGAACCCCGCCCCGTAATACCCACCCGGACCGGCATACCAACTCGGCGGGTTGATCACGATGCTCGCGAACGCTTGTGCCCACTGATGCTCCACTCCCAGCGCCATGGCGTAGGGCAGAAATCTTTCGAAAGTGTTGGGAGGCATGCGCTTCAGCCGGTCCGCATCCACGCGATTCATGAATTCCTGGAATCCAAGAACGGCAACCCGGGTGCGGCCGCCTTTCACCGTCTTGGCGGTCATCTGCCGGGCAAACAGCCACCAGATGAGCGCCGACAACAACCCACCACCGATCAACAGGCCGATGGAACTGAACACGTCCTTGTGCCACAGAAATTGCAGCATCAGGAAAGGCGCAACGATAAACAGAATCCCCACAAAACTGTAGCCGTTCGCCGAATCCGGATCGACCAGGTACATACCCTTGTTCTTCAGCGCCGCCATCACATCCTGCTTGATAACTGGAATCGCCGTGTAGAAGCGATTCTTCAGGCTGGAAAGGCGGGTTTCGTTCCCCTCGCCAAAAACGTTGGTCAGCATGACGCGCTCATGGGGAACAAGATCGGTCCATTCGGCCATCGGCTTCAGTAAATGAAAAACGTAGTCCTTGTGGTGAAAGACGAGGCCTTTGTCGTCAACTTCTTCGATTTTCACGAATCCCCGCACAGCCAAGTCAACCAATGTACAGGTAATGTCGCGCGGGTGGACGGCGTCCTCGAGCAGCGTGCCCGCCTCCGCCGGGGACATGTCGGGCGGAGGCTCGTACATGGGAGCGACCGAAACGCCAGGATCGGGATCGCGGCCTATGTACCACCATAAGGTAAACATCACCGCCAGAGTCCAGAAGGGCAAAAACACAATCGGATTGCTGCCCAGGAACCAGAGCCAACGCGTGAATGCGCTGGGCTCTTGGAGATTCCCCTTGGGGATGTAGATATCGACGGTCAACCCTCCACGCATGGGCAGCGGATTGTTCGTCTCGAATGAAACTTCGGAGCCCTTGACGGCAGCGGTCGCGCCGCGCTCCGCCGAGCCGTATACGCCGGTGAAGGCTTGCGCCCGCAGCGATCCGGCAGCCGAACCCGGAAAGCTGACTGCGGCCGTCGCATGGTCAATCGGCACCGGCCAATCGTTCCCGGTCACGTTCCAATAGAATTCGTCGTGATCTTCGAAAAAGCGAGTGCCATTGCGCACCGTGTACGCGATCTCAACCGTACGGGTCGTGTCCACGGCCCCGGGAATGTAGATTTTCAGGTCGCGAAGTCCATTCGACGTGGAGGATTCATATTTCAGCTTGCCACCGTCACCGTCGGTTACGCCGGTGACGCTCAGGAACAAAGTGTAGTTTGTGCCTCGCGGTCCGGGATATTCGATAGGGATAAACCGGTGAATGCCATGCCACTCGCCATCAAACGTCAAGGTGATGCGCTCGCGGACAGTCGCTGAGCCATCCTCAGCAACAGAAATCGTGTCGTTGTAGTCGGAAACCCGCCAGCTTCGGGCGAATAGCGGTGAAGAGATTAGCAGGAACCAAATGACAGCCAGGTAAAGATGCGGATTGCTGCGTCTCAGAGGCGTTGCCAGCAACGTATCCTCGGAACATACTCTCTGACGAGTCATGCCTTAGAACTTTACCGCGACCGGCTCGCGGTCGCCCTCAGCCGCTTCAAAGAATTGCCGTGCCTGGAAGCCGAACATCCCCGCCAGAATGTTTGTGGGGAACGACTGGATCTTGGTATTCAGGTCACGTACCACCGCGTTGTAATAGCGGCGGGCATTCTGAATGGTATCTTCCGTTTGGCTCAGTGATCCCTGCAATTGGGTGAACTGCTCCGAGGCTTTCAACTCGGGATAGTTCTCTGCCACAGCGAACAGGCTCTTCAACGCACTAGTAAGCTGATTTTCCGCGGCTGCTTTATCGGCTGGACCAGTGGCCTGCATCGCCATGGAGCGAAACTTGGCGATGTTTTCGAACGTGCCTTTTTCGTGGGCAGCATACCCCTTGACCGTTTCCACCAGATTCGGGATCAGGTCATGGCGACGTTTGAGCTGCACATCGATGTCGGACCAAGCCGAGTCGCAACGCACCCTCAACTGGACCAAGGTGTTGTACATCCCCACCAGTACGAAGGCAATGACTACCAGAACTCCAAGGATGATCCAGCCCGCCATATAGGCTTCCTTTCGCTCGCAAGTGGAATCAAAGCGACGGTACCATAGGGGACGGGGAGTTGCAATTTTCGGCGAGTGGCACAAGCAGGTAGAATCAGTCATTGGTCCGGCCTGCGTCGTAAGATCGCTGTGTGGCTTTATGGACGTGTCAAAACACTCACGCCTTTTGGGTTTGTGCCTTTTACTGCTGTCTTCGGTTTTCACCGTAATCGCTCAGGCACAAACTTGTCTGACCCACAGCGACATGGACGAACCCATTCGCTCGGCGCTGGAAAGCACGGCTAAGCGATATTTCAACCTGGCGGCGCGAGGCGATACTGCCGCGCTGAAGCAGAACGCGACCGCCAGTCTGGCGGCGAATTTTTCCAGCGTCGAGTCCGCTGTCAAGGACAGCCAGGCGAGTTTTTCCGGGGCGCAGGCCCAGCCGCGCCCTCCATTCCTGTTGAAGATCGAAGGTGATAAGCCGCTCGAACGGGCTGAGTTTCTTTGTGGAGTCTTCGGAAAAAACGGACAAACCGCCAACAGCGCCGCGTTTGTGATTCCAAACCTGGCACCGAGCACCTACGGACTGGTTACGCTGGAAATCGCCGGCGGCCCGACGGCACAAACGGTTTCGTTTGTTCTGCAGCAGCAGGGGGCGGACTGGAAGATCGGCGGCTTTTACGTGCACGCTTCCGAAGCGGCGGGACATGACGCCGATTGGTTTGCCGACAAAGCGAGGAGCTTCAAAACCAAAGGCCAGAATCGCGATGCCTGGCTCTACTATCTGGAAGCGCGGGAACTCGCAGTGCCGGTGCCGTTCATGTACACCCAGATTACCGACAAGCTTTACGACGAGTCTCAAGCCGTCAAACCGGCCGACCTCCCGCTGGACGGAAATACTGTTGACCTTCCGTCCGCGGGTAAAACCTACAAGCTCACCACCCTTTCTCCGGCCGGTGTTGGTCAGGACATCGATGTAGTCGTGAAGTATCAGGCGAGCGACGTTTCACACACCGCCGAAGCCTTCAAGGACAATATGGCGGTGATCCACGCGCTAGTGACGAAGTATCCCGAACTGCGCGACGCTTTCGGTGGAGTGGTCGCCCGCGCCGTGGAACCGTCGGGACAGGATTACGGTTCCATGTTGCCCATGAAGGAAATCAAGTGACGGCGTTTTGCGGGCGTGAGCGAAGGGGGAGCCCGCAGCCGTCATCCTGAGCGAGGCGAAGGATCCCTTTCCCTCGTCAAATTTCGGTCTTCAATATTGGAATCTGATCAGCCAGCGTGCACTGCTTGGGATCTTTGTCTTCCCGCAACCCCATAAACACCGGTGCGCGCAATTTCATACCACCCTCTACGGTTTCGTGTGTCCACTCCGTGAACTTGATTTCCGCAACCCGCTGGGGCTTTACCCAATGCGCATTTGCAGCCTCCACGGTCCCATAAAAGGGCGAGCGCTTCGTCTCCAAAGGCTTGAGTATCTGCCAGATGCCTTTCAGTGTGGCCTGGGTGAAACCAGTCCCCGCCTGACCTACATGAATCAACTGACCGTGTTCGTTGTACAGACCCAGCACGACCGATCCAAAGTACTCCCGGCTGCCCTCGGGATCGGTGTAGCCCCCAATCACACAATCGACCGTTTGCGTAATCTTGATCTTCAGCCAATCTCTGCTGCGGCGTTCTTCGTAGAGACTACCGCGCCGCTTGGCGAGAATGCCCTCCAGCCCTTGTTGCTTGGCGGCTTCAAACAGTGCAATGCCGCGTTCGGGGAAGTGCTCGGAATGGCGAACAAATTCATTGGCGCCGACGATCCGAACCAGGGCCTGCTTCCGCTCCTCGAGCGCAACCCGCCGCACGTCGTATCCGTCGGCATAGAGTAGATCGAAGATGTAATACACCACCGGCACATCCAGACGAGCGGCCGCCCGCCGGCCACCGCTGCGAATTCCGGTACGTTGTTGCATTAGACTGAACGAAGCGCGGCCTTGCTCGTCGAGGGCTGCGATCTCGCCGTCAAGGATCGCGTTCTTGGCCTTCACCAATTTCGGAAGATCATGTAGGTCGGAGTATTGGCCAGTAAGATCGTTCTGATTGCGGGAAACCAGCCGGACCTTCCCGTTTTCAATGAACGCCACCGCTCGATATCCATCCCACTTGATCTCAAAAAACCATTCGGGATCGTCGAAAGGCTTTTCCACCGGCGTGGCCAGCATCGGCGTGATCGCAGCTGGCATGGGCCGCTTCACCGCGCCAGGCAAAGACTTAGCCACAGGGAGCACAGAGATCACAGGGGAGGGCGAAGGCCTTCTCTTCGTCTTTCCTCTGTGCTCCTCTGTGCCCCCTGTGGTGAGCGGTTTTGTTTTTTTCTTATCCAACTTGGCCAGCGTCTCCGCCAGCCACGGAGCTGTTACTTTTCCCCGAGACGCCGGACGGCTGCTCTTCCACTCGGCGGAGTCTTTGTCGCCTGCGATCTGTGCGATCGTCTTGTGGCTGAGTACTGATGTGTCATAGGCCTCGATGTCATAACCCTCGACCGCTTCATCGTCCTTCTTCTTGATCAACAGCCATTCCGTTCCCTTGCTTCCCGGACGCCGCCCTTTGATGTGAATCAGCGCAAAGTCGCCCTTCAAACGTTGGCCGTGCAACCGGAACTTGAAATCACCCTTCTGCAACATCTCCCGGGCTTCGGCCGCGGTTCCAGGAACGAATTTTCCCTTCACTGGTTGCGGTGAAAGCGGCTCCCATGTCCCCACATCCCACACGATGACCGCTCCCGCGCCGTAGTTACCTTCTGGAATTGTGCCTTCAAAATCAAAATAAGAAACTGGATGGTCTTCCACCTGCATCGCCAGGCGCTTATCGGCGGGATCAAGCGACGGCCCTTTGGGCACCGCCCATGATTTCAGCACCCCGTCCATTTCCAAGCGAAAGTCGTAGTGCAACCGAGTAGCATCGTGCTTCTGCACCACAAAACGATGCCCGGATTTCTTTTCAACCTTCGGCGGCGGCTCCGGAGTATCCTCGAAGCGGCGCTTGCGTTTGTATTCTTCTAAGGCCATCGGCCCATTCTAACCAGAAGACGTGATTTAGGCATTGCGGACACCAAACCGACGCTGGAATGGCTGAAGGCTGAGTGCTAAATGCTAAGTGCTGGGGCACAGCCTCTGCATTAAGATCACCCAGTCACCTATGAGGCGTGAATATCCTGATCAGCCGCTGATCGGCGTCGGCGCAATTATCATCGAGGCTGACCGCATCGTGCTGGTCAAACGCGGCCATCCGCCGCTTGCGGGTGAGTGGTCGATCCCGGGAGGCGTGCTGGAGGTAGGCGAAACCCTGCGGGAGACCGCCGTCCGCGAAGCCCGCGAAGAAACTGGACTGAAGGTAGAACCGGGAGAACTGCTGGGCGTCTTCGACCGCGTGCTACGGGATGACGCGGGCCGTACCCAATACCACTATGTGCTGATCGACTTCCTCTGCCGCCGTATCGCAGGGCAGCCTCAACCGGCAGGCGACGCCGCCGAAGCCCGCTGGTTCACAAAAGAGGAAGCCGCCAAGCTCCCCCTACCAAAAGACACCGCTGAGGTAATCCGCCTAGGATTCGAGAAGACCAAGCCCTGATTTCCTCTGTGTTCTCTGTGACCTCCGTGGTAAAGGTTTTCTCCGCGTCTCCGTGGTGAGTGCGCCCAAAAACAGAACGGCCCGCGCATCGCTGCACGGGCCGCCCGGTGGACTGTTTGGGATTGACCAAGAGGTGGTCACTCTACGTGGCCTCTACGGCAACTCCGGGTTCTGCAATCGAACTCCCGGCGCGACCTAACGCCGGAATCCAATCCTACTCACCGGTTAGTGTGCGGGCTGTAGTCCCCGGCGACCGAGCGCTCAGGAACCCCGCTTAGAGCAACCAGCTCTAAGTCTCAGCCACCTCACCTGGTCTTTGACTCCCACTACAGTTGCTACAATCTGAACTTGTCATTCGACCACCTCCTTTCAGGTGTAATCGCAGATTAACCCAAATGCCGCGCCGGATCAAATGGCACGGAGGTGTCGGAAGAGATGCGCCCTCAGACTTGACAATCTCCTTCATAGACAGCCACTTACAGCTATCATCGACCTCCCAAGCCAAGATCTCCATCCCACTTCCGCCAGCCTTTAGTCTCCCATCCCTTCGTCATCTCGCCCTGTGCGACACACGCATCTAAACTAAGTATTCCCCCGAAAACCCTGGCCGAACCGTGTAACTGACGGAAAAATCAGCCCTTCCAGCGATATGCCTGGGGCTGTGGCAGGCCAATGTGGGCGAGCGCCCGGTTGACGAACTCGTGAGCCATGACATCCAAGCTGGCCGGGCGATTGTAGAAGGCGGGAATCAGCGGGAAGACCGTGGCCCCGGCATCGGCGGCTCGGTACATGTTGCGGATATGGATTTTGTTGAGCGGCGTCTCGCGCACGCACAGCACCAAAGGACGCTTCTCTTTGAGGCACACATCGGCGGCACGTTCGATCAGGTGGGAAGCAATGCCGTTGGCAATCCGCGCCAGCGTGCCCATGCTGCAAGGGATGACGACCATCGCATCCGCGGGATACGAACCACTGGCCACGTTGGCGCCGATGTCGGCGTTCGACTGCTGTTGAATTTTACGGGCAGTCTTGCCGATGATTTGCTTAACCAGATCGCTGCGGCCGCGCAAGCCAAGTTCTTCGGCCATAACACGCAACGAGCTGTCGGAGGCGATGAAATTTACGGCTTGGATGCGCTTGTCGCGCTCCACCGCGAGCAGGAAATGCCGGAGGAATAAAGCCCCACTGGCTCCGGTTGTAGCAACAGTCAGGTTTTGCGGCGGATGGTTGGGCAAGCAGGCTCCTAAGAGGCAGACAAATCCTGAGCATAGGGAGCCCCGAAGCGAGAGTCAAGCGATGCGGAAAATCGTCGTGGGTCGTACGTCGTCGGTCGTTGGCTTTTCACGGGGTCGGCATGAGCTTTTCTTGCTAGCGCTTGGCCAACGACCAACGACGAACGACCAACGACCGGAGCCCGACGACCAACGACTGTAACCATGGCGACTGCCAACACTCTCGGCGATCGGCGTAACGCAGTACAGCGGCACGCGCTGGCCGGGGTGCAACGCGAGGTACGGGCGACTGACTCGAGCGGCCGCCGAAAATACCTCCGCGCCTTCAGCCAGGCTTTTCGTTCTTACGATTCTGTTATCGATTCCCAGCAACTCGCCGAAGCCGTTGGCTCCGCCGACATCGTGCTTGTCGGCGACTATCACGCCCTTCCAACCGCTCAGCGCTTCGCCGCCTCTCTGCTGGAGCAGCGCGCCCATCCCGGAGACCGCCCCATCGTGCTCGGGGTCGAGACCATCTTCGCCCGCCATCAACATGTGCTCGAGGAATGGTGGCGGCGTGAGATCGACGAGAACGAATTCCGCGAACGCATCCGCTTTGACGCCGACTGGGGATACGAATGGAGCCCGTTCTACGAGCTACTGGTCACGGCCCGAGAGCACGGCGATGCCATCTACGGCCTGGACTGCATGCCGCGCGAGGACCTACGAAAGATCGGAGCGCGCGACCGTCATGCCGTCGACAAAATCGCCGAGATTCGTGACCGCCACCCTCAAGCCGTGATCTTTGTGCTGTTCGGCGAATCCCACTTCGCGCCCTCCCACCTTCCCCGCCGCCTGCGCGAGCGCTTGCCCAGTGAGCACGTGCTCACCGTCCTGCAGAATGTGGATGCACTCTACTGGCGGGCGACCTCAGAACGCCAGGACCACGTGGAAACCGTCCGTGTAAACGACACCGTGGTCTGCGTGTTCAACTCCACTCCGCTCGAAAAATACGAAAGCTACCGGCTCTATCTCTCGCGCTGCCAGGGCGAAGCCGGACAGCCGGACCTCGTCCCCACTATCTACAACTTCATTGACAGCTTGCTTTCGTTTCTCGACATCAACCGTTACGCCTCGCACAACCGCACCCAGCCCAAGTTCCTTGTGGATCTGCTGCCTGAGGTCTACTGCGGATCCTCCGACGGGCGTTTGCGGCAGTTATTGGAGCGAGCCACGTACGAACCTAAGAAGATCGAAAACATGCTGCAAAAGGTCGAGGCGCGAGGCTGCGTGTATTTACCGTCGATCAACGCCTTCTACGTACGCGAGTTCAAAATGCTTCACGCTGCCGAAGAGGCCACCCGCTTTTTGCATCACGCTTGCCGTGGACTGCCCTTGCGCCGGAATGGCCGGCCGGCGGCCGCGACCGAGCTATCCGACCGCTTCTACGCTCGTGCCATCGAACACACTTTGGCGTACTTTGGATCCCGTGTGCTGTATCCGGCACGCCCCGACGAGCCTGCCTCCGAGGATTGGACACCCTCCCCCAAGACTTGCAAGAAACTGTTGCATGACGCCATCCGCGCGGAACGGGCGGAGTTCGATGCCCTTGCGCAAGAGCTCGGATATGGGTTGGGCAGCCAGCTGTACAACGCCTATCTCCGGGGATCGGTGAGCCGCACCGTGCTGCGGCACTGGTTCCTCTCACACATCGAAGAGCCTGGGAAAGCGGCGAAGACCTTCGCAGAGGTGTTGCACAAGGTCTGCTCCACGCGCAAAAAGCCCTGCGGCTCAGCACGATGAGCATTCAGCACTCAGCATTTAGCACTAGGTATTCAGCAATCAGCAAGTCGGACTGGGAAGTCCTACAAAACCGTTATCAGCATCGGATGCTAATCTATCTGTCTTGGCTGAATGCTGACGGCTGAGTGCTGAGTGCTTTCTTGACCCCCGATTCCATTCTCAAACTCTTCCAGCAAGTACGCCGCGGGAAACTCTCCCCCGACGAAGCCGTAGCCCGGCTGCGGCATTTGCCATTTGAAGACCTGGGATTCGCTAAGCTCGATCACCATCGCTCGCTGCGCACCGGAATGCCTGAAGTGGTCTTCGGCCAAGGCAAGACGCCGTCGCAGATGGCGCAGATCTTTGCCCGGCTCGCCCAACATGGAGGCAACATCCTGGCCACACGCGCCAGCAGAGAGCAGTTCGCAGCCGTAAAAAAGAAAGTACGCAAAGCGGAGTATCGCGAACTGGCGCGGGCGATCGTCCTGCAGCGCGATCCCAAGAAGTACGGCAAAGGCACCATTGCTGTCGTTTCCGCCGGCACCAGCGACATCCCCGTGGCCGAAGAAGCTGTGGCCACCGCCGAAGTCATGGGCAACGACGTTGAGCATCTCTACGACGTTGGGGTGGCAGGAATCCATCGCCTGCTGGCCAATCGCGAAACCTTGACCCGCGCCCGAGTGATCATCGTTTGCGCCGGCATGGAAGGCGCGCTGCCCAGCGTCGTCGGCGGACTGGTCGGCGTCCCGGTCATTGCCGTGCCCACCAGCGTGGGCTATGGCGCGGCTTTCAAAGGCGTGGCGGCCCTGCTCGGTATGATGAACTCCTGCGCCTCCAACGTCAGCGTAGTGAATATCGATAACGGATTCGGAGCGGGATATGTGGCAGCACTGATAAACCGTCTATGACTTGAAACCTAGGTCTTGACCGTGTGTGAGGACCACGGTACAGTTCAGTCCCGGAGGATTTGGCTTTGTGAACTCCAACATCAAGAACTTCGTCTTCTGGGCCGTCGTCCTGATCTCAGCTTTTCTTTTGTGGCAAGTTGTGAAAGCTGGCCAGAACGAGCAGAAGATACCCGAGATCAGCTACTCCGATTTCTTGTCGCAGATCGAAGCTGGAAATGTGGTCAGGGTCACCATTTCCGGAAATCTGGTGAACGGTCACTACCGCGACGGTGGTTCTTTTCGGGTAACGACGTCGGCGAGTCAAGAGGCGATGGTTGAGAAGCTGCGTGAGAAGAATGTGGAAGTCTGGTTTAAGAACGGCGCCAACACCGGCTGGTCAGGGTACCTGCAAAACCTCGCACCGCTCGTCTTGCTGGCCGCATTGTGGTTTTTCATGATCCGCCAAATGAAAAAGGGAGCGAAGCCGCCCCAACCTAACAGCAACTATCCGAGCTGACAAAAAGGCGCGGCCCGCGCCGCGCCTCTCCCCTCCGACCCACCGCCACTTATGACTTGCCCGCCACTAGCAGGTTGTTCTGCACGCTGAAGGCTCCAAACACCTGGTTGGCGCGCAGTCCGGCTACCTGCTTGTCCATCTTCGTGCCCACAACCCCATCGAGGGTCACATGTCCGTTGTCCACCAGTATGCGAATCGGCCGCGCCGGATCAATCGCGTAGTGGTTTAGCACCGGATCGCGATAGATTGCCCGCAGGATCCTCACCCGGATCTGATCGTCGAAAATCGACGTCGGGGATACTTTGACGTCGTTCACCACATCCTTCACGCCTGGCATGCGGTCGGCCAGCGCCTGGGCGGAGTCACGCGCAACTTCGAGGCGAGCTTCGCCGGTCAAAATTACTGTGCCGTTCTCAACCTCAGCCGTGATGTAGTTGAAAGCAACGTCATAGCCCACGCGGTCGTAGTACAGTTTGCGGTCCAATTGCGCGGCGAGTTCAGCGTCGGCGACGCTCTTACCCTCAACCGCAATCAGGTTGCGCACACCCTGGACCTCGGAGGTCTTACGCACCTTCTTCGCTGCATCCAGCTTTTGCTGGTAGAGATCCACGCTGCCGGTCAGGGTGATGATTCCGTCTTGCACTGTAGACTGAACGTTGCGGAACTCGTTTTTCCCAGCCAGTTCCGCTTGAACCTTGGTTTGAATTGACTGATCATACCGGCTCGCGCCGGTAGTCTCTGCCATCAGGCCAGCGGTCAAAACACTCGCTGCCAGAAATAAGCCGATAGTTCGAAATATTGCCTTCATGTCCTTCTCCTCCCTCATACCTGTAAACCCCACGGTTGCGAAATAGTTTCATCTAACCGTTTAGTTAATTGATTAGATGAACTCCGGCAGCCGCCGATTGTAAACATTTGTGAATTTCGTCAAGATTCTTGCTATAACTTGAGTTCAATTACGCGGGATGCTCTGAGGAGGCACGAATGAGCAACGGCACGGACCTGCTGCGATCCTGGGGAATTACGCTGCTACGCGTTACCATCGGCGCGGTGTTTGTCGCGCACGGCGGCCAGAAATTCTTCCAGGGATTCCAGAATGTGGCGGAATTCTTGAACGGCCTGGGCATTCCTCAACCCACTGCCGCCGCCATTCTGCTGACCGCGGTGGAATTCTTCGGAGGGCTGGCCATGATCCTCGGCATATTGACACGCTATGTTGCCATAGCGCTGGCCTTCGACATGGCCGTTGCCATCGTCATGTTTCATTGGAGGAACGGATTCTTTATGCCCAATGGGATTGAATTTCCCATGGTGCTGCTGGTGGCCAATTTGACTCTTATACTTTCGGGCGGGGGCGAAGCAGAACTCTACCGCTTCTGAGCCACGAGGGCCGAGCTCAACGCGCTACGGATTTGGTCCGCCGCGGCTTGGGGCTCGTCGGCCGTGCGTCGAATACCCGCGCAAAAATCTTATCCACGTTCTTGAGTTGACGCTTCAGATCGAAGGCGCGCTCGATTTGTGCTCGCGGCACCCGGCTGGTGATGGCCTTGTCTTTGAGTACCAGATCCCGAAAATTCAGGTCTTCCTTCCAGGCACGCATGGCATGAGCTTGCACCATGCGATAGGCATCCTCTCGTGACACTCCATGTTCCACCAGGTCCAGCAAGAGCTGGCCACTGAACACCAGGCCTCCGGTACTTTCGAGGTTGGCCAACATGCGCTCAGGATAGACGAACATGGTATCGATGAGATTGGCGGTCTTCTGCAGCATGTAGTCCACGAGAGTGGTGGAATCGGGAAGGATGACGCGCTCGACCGATGAATGGGAAATGTCGCGCTCGTGCCACAGAGCGATGTTCTCGAATCCGGCCTGGGCGTTGGCACGCACCACACGCGCCAACCCGCTGATTTGCTCGAAGGTCACAGGGTTGCGCTTGTGCGGCATGGCCGAGGAACCCTTTTGCTTCTCGCTGAAGAATTCTTCCGCCTCACGCACTTCGGTGCGTTGCAGGTGCCGGATCTCGGTGGCCATCATGTCAAGAGTTGACGCGATGACTGCCAGCGTCGCCAGATAGTGCGCGTGACGGTCCCGCTGGATCACCTGAGACGTAATCTCCGCTGCCTTCAATCCCAGCCGGGCGCAGATCTTGTCTTCGAGCTCCGGAGTCAGGTGAGCCATAGTCCCAACCGCTCCGGAAAGCTTGCCCACTCGCATCTCCTCGGCAGCGCGCGCAAAGCGCTCGATGTTGCGCTGGGTCTCGGAATACCAGTTGGCCAGCTTGAAGCCGAAGGTAATCGGTTCGGCGTGGACGCCGTGGGTACGCCCGACCATCGGCGTGTCTTTGAACTCCCACGCCCGGCGCTTCAGTACTTCGGACAGCCGTTCGAGATCAGCCGCAATCACGTCTGACGCCTGGCGGATGAGCAGCGCTTGCGCCGTATCCACAACGTCGTTAGAAGTCAAACCGTAGTGGAACCAGCGGGCATGCGGGCCCACGATTTCCGCCACGGCTGTGGTGAACGCGATGACGTCGTGCCGCACTTCGGCCTCAATCTCGTGAATGCGCTGTACGCTGAAATCAGCGCGCTCGCGGATAGCCTTCGCCGCGTCCTTGGGCACAATGCCCGCCTCAGCCAGGGTTTCAGTCGCCGCCACTTCGACGGCTAGCCACGCGCGAAAGCGGTTTTCATCGTTCCAAATACGACCCATTTCTGGGCGGGTATAGCGTGGGATCACGAAATCACCTTTTCCTTCAAAACCGGCCGGGCCAGCACACCCAGCCTTCATGGTTCAACAATCGGGACTCTGGATTCTAAACGGTCAGCGACTTCCGTTGCCAGCCCGTCCACAATGTATCGTGGTACGATATATTATGTCTACATCACTGGTCCCATTCGACTACGAATCGCTGGCCGAGGTGCGCCATCAGATCCGCCGCTTTCTGCACTTCAGTGAGCGGGCAGCACGAGTGGCCGGCCTGGAGCCTCACCAGCACCAGCTAATGCTTGCTTTAAAAGGCCTGCCGCAAGGGGTGCGTCCTCGGGTGCGCGAATTGGCGGAGCGCTTGCAGATTCAACACCACAGCACAGTAGAACTGGTGAACCGCCTGGCGGCGGGGGGCTATGTCAATCGCGAGCGCGGCGGTCAAGACCACCGCGAGGTCCTGCTCTCGCTGACTCCAAAAGGCGAGAAGGTCCTCAAGGAACTCTCCCTGCACCATCGTGCCGAACTCCGCATGCAAGGGCCCATTTTGATTGCCGCTTTAAGACGCGCAATCGAACCGCGGAAACGCAACCATAGCGTCGAACGAAAGGCTGCTGCACGAACCCACCGGAGGAAGAGTTGAAAGAACCGCTTCGTAACCATTCCGCCCCCGCCACCTTCACAGCTACTGGTGCCCAGGTCGGAGACGTCAGACTCGCCGAGCCGGCACAGTTTCGCATGCTTCTCATTTCTTTCCTGGCCGGCGGAGTTGGCCTGTTGGCGGGCGTCATCGCCTATGCGCTGTACAAGCTGATCGGCCTCTTTACCAATATCGTCTTCTATCATCGCTTTGCCGCTGAATTCATCAGCCCGCGACATAACCAACTTGGCGGGTGGGTAATCCTGGTTCCGGCGATCGGTGGCATTATCGTCGGTTTCATGGCGAAATATGGAACTCCTAAAATCAAGGGACACGGGATTCCTGAAGCCATGGAAGCCGTGCTGTTCAATCGCAGCCGTATCCAACCTCGCGTCGCCATCCTGAAACCAATTTCCGCGGCCATCGCCATCGGCACCGGCGGACCCTTTGGAGCGGAAGGCCCAATCATTCAGACGGGTGGCGCCATCGGCTCCCTGGTGGGCCAGGTGCTTCACGCCACCGCGTCGGAGCGCAAGGTATTGCTGGCGTGCGGCGCGGCCGCGGGCATGTCGGCCACATTCAACACCCCGATTGCAGGTGTGATTCTGGCCATCGAACTTCTGTTGTTTGAATTCAAGTCGCGATCATTTATCCCCCTGGTCATCGCCAGCACTCTAGCCACCGCAGTTCACATGCAACTGCTGGGTGCAGGGCCGATGTTCAAAGTGGCTGCCATGGACTTCAACATTCCCCGCGCCCTGCTTTTCTATCTTTTACTCGGGGTCATCTGCGGACTGGCCGCAGTCGGCTTCAGCAAACTGCTCTATTGGACTGAAGACCAGTTCGAAAAACTGCCCATCGACGAACTCTGGTGGCCGGCGATTGGCGCGCTGGGCTTGGGGATCATCGGCTATTTCGTGCCCCGCGTGTTGGGTGTTGGCTATGACACCATCGGCGACATTCTGAATGCCAGTCTGGCCTGGAAACTGCTGCTTGTAGTCATGCTCGCCAAGCCGGTGGCCCTGGTGATTTCGCTGGGATCAGGCACCTCCGGCGGCCTGCTCGCTCCCATGTTCATGTCGAGCGCGGCCATGGGCGGGGTTTTCGCCATGGCCATCAACCGAATCTTCCCTGCGGCGAATCTATCCCCAGGAGCCTTTGCCCTGGTCGCCATGGGGGCGGTTTTCGGATCGGCCTCGCGGGCCACATTCACATTCATCATCTTTGCCTTTGAAATTACCCGGGATTACAACTCCGTCCTGCCGCTGATGCTGGTCAGCGTAATTGCCGACGGAATTGCCATGCTGCTGATGCCGCGGGCTTCCATCATGACCGAGAAGCTGGCGCGACGCGGCCTATACATTCATCAGGAGTACGAGACCGACGTATTGCAGCAAGTCACGGTGGCCGAAACCATGGACAAAGATATTCCCGCGTTGCCCGCAAGTATGAAGATCAGCGAATTGTCCGATCGCATCAGCCGGCATGATGTCGAGGTCAGCCGCCATCAGGGCATGTTCGTCATGGATTCGACCGGCCAGCTCGCAGGACTGATTACACGAGGTGACGTAATGCGTGCCCTGGCCATCGACCCTTGCGGAAACACGGGCGTGCTCGACGCCGCCAGCCGCGACCTCATCATCACCTATCCCGATGAGTCATTGCACGAAGCTGCCGCGAAGATGCTGCGCAACAACATCGGCCGCTTGCCCGTAGTCGATCGCGACCAGCCGCAGCGCGTGGTCGGTTATCTGGGCAGATCCGGCATCATGGCAGCGCGCCTGTGCCGCTTGGACGAAGAGCATGTGCGGGAGCCGGGCTGGGTGGGATCGTGGAAGCCGGCCAAGTAGTTAACTAGGGTCTTTCGGATGGAACCACCCGTTCCAGTGACGAATGCTTCCCACCATGGTCAGCAAGAAGGGCACACCCATTACGGCTTGTATGGACACCAGCAAGCCGGCAATCAATCGGCCTGCGGGTTCCTTGAATCTGTGGAGTGTATCCATGCGGAGACTTACTTCTTCTGCGCCGCCGCAATCAGCGGCTTCAGGGCTCGCACTGAAACTCCCAGAGTGCCTCCGGAAAATCCGTCGAGATAGGCGGCGTTCACGCCGATCACTTCGCCTCGAGAATTGAACACCGGGCCGCCACTACCGCCGTGGGCCGTAGGCGCGTCGTAGATCAGCTTGTCGCCCACAACGTCTCCCAAGTGTCCGCAGGTGGCCGACGGACGAATCAACGAGAGTGCCGCCAGTTCGTTGGCGGCGCCGATGTCATCGCGCCGGAAAGCCAGCCTTTCATAAACCGCAGGCGGCGACTTGGCCACCATGCCCAGCACGCCCATGGGATAACCCACGACCGAAACCAGTTCCCCCGGATTCGGAACTGCATCTGCCAGCGGCAACGGCCGCAGTTGATGCACCATCTGGGAATCGTCAATGCGTAACACTGCCAGATCGCCCTGCGCGGACAGCACTGCGGGTGTGATGTTTACCGGCGCCGGTTGCCCAGGGAAGAAGGCCAGCAATTTCTCAAGATGCGGAGTCGCACCCCGGCGCAGAAGCGTCGCAGAATCCGGGTCCTCGTACCAGGGCTCAGCCACGTGCCGATTGGTGGCCAGAAGCCCATCCGCCACCACGAAGCCGCTTCCCGAAATGCGCGCCCGAAATGTCGGCGCCTGCCCCGCAAAGCCGACCTGATATACCCCGAAGATGTAGCAAATGGAATTGCGATAGCGGTTCAGGACCAGAGCGGGCATGGCCTGCTCCTGTTTCAGCAGTTGAACCTCGCGCGCAAGGCCGCGTACTTGCTGTTGCAGCTCTTGTGTAGCGTCTGCGGGATAGTAGCGAGCTACCAGGCCCACGGAAGCCAGCAGAAACACGCCCAGAGCGCCCTGCAGCGTACGTTGCCAGGCGGTGCACACTGGCTCTTCCTGGCTTTGTCGCTGGTTTTCTGCCATGAGTCTTCCATGCTCTCGCGGCGTGGGAAGGTTTCCTAGGGTACGGAAGGCGATGACCGTGCGGGGGCCTGTATGTCATTGCAGAGACGTGGCTTACTGCGCCTCTTTGACGTCCGCTGGGCTAAAGCTTGACCCCCAGGCGTTTGGCCATCTCGTCGTAGAGAAAGCCCTCGCCCGGACGGTAGGGCTGGATCCATTCACCGTCGATGACGAATTGGGGGATCGCCCGCAGCCCGGTGTGTTTGACTACCTCCTCGGCGGCGCCGGGAGTGGTTTCAATGTCGATATCCTTGAACGGAATATTGTGTTCATGCAGAAAGCGCTTGGCTACGCGGCAGTCTGGACACCAAAAGGCGGAATACACAGTCAATTCCATGGCTTCATCTAGATGCAAACCGGCGACCGTTGGTCGCAGCCGCGCGTTCGCAGCCTGACGTTACCAAGGTCATTGGATTTTCGCTACTCCAAGCCCGGGACCGGGAAACTTCGCGAAAACCGCCGGATCGTGCCCAGGAACAATGAACCCCGGACGCGCAGCGATCTGTTTCATACGATCTTGCGCCCGTAGATTCGACGCGGCATCGACCGTGGCCGCGATCGGCACGTGCCGTTCTAGATTCTCATACAAGTACATGTTGTCGCTGGCCAGCACCACGGTGCCGGCATTGGTTTGCACACCCACGTATTGCGATTCGTGAGTATGTTTGCCGCCGGTGTAGCAGATTACCCCGGGAATAATTTCCTGGGCATCCCCGTTCACCAGACCCACCCGCCCCTGCGTGTTCAGTTTCACCAGCGTGAGCACGTCTTCTTCATCAATGCCGCCGTGCGTGTCCTTCGACTGCCATGCTTCTCCGGCGTAGTATTCCAACTCATCTTTCTGGATCCATATGCGGGCATTGGGAAACAGATCCATGCCGTCGGCATGGTCCCAATGCATGTGGGAAATCACGACATCGGTGACGTCTTCAGGTTTCAATCCAACTCGCCTAATCGCTTCCGAAGGCTTGGTGAAGTCCTTCACCTGCCAATCTTTGAAAAAGCGCTCGTGATAAAACCCGGAGTCGACCAGGATATTGTGGCCATTGCCCCGCACCAGCCAGATCATCATGGCGATATCGAGCTTGCGCGACGGCTCCGCGCCTGCCACCAAATCCGATACTGGAAAGTCCGGAAGCGTAGCGTAACGGATGGCGTAAATCTCGTAGTTGGGTTTCGATTGCCCAACGGCAGGGAGCGCCGCAGCAAGAAGCAACACGAAGTGAGCGATTTTCATAGTCGACTGGTCAACTGAGAACTGACATCTGAGAACCAAAACCGGTTTTCAAACCCGTTCCAATTCCTTTATCGTACGCTCGTTCACCACATTGCCGGTGTTCAGTGTGCCCGCAGGCTCAAACAACAGGAACCAGCATTCTTCATCAGCCACCGGCCGGTGTTCCACGCCACGCGGCACCACGATGAACTCGCCTTCTTCAATCCACTCATGCCGGTCGCGAAACTCCATGCGAAAGCGCCCCTTCACCACCAGAAACATCTCATCTTCGTTCTCGTGATGATGAAAGACGAACTCGCCCTTCACCTTGTCCAGCTTGACGTGCTGCCCGTTAAGTTCGGCGGCGATGTAGGGTTTCCAGTATTCGTTAATCTGGGAGAATTTCTGTGCGATGTTGACTTTGTTCATGCCCACTACGATGAGCTCTTAGTCGCAACGGTCGCAGGAAAATGCAGAAATTCCAGGAACTGGGCAGGTCTTGCCCGCGCCAACCAGACTTGCCCAGCCAGTTTTCGCTGCTCCCGCTCTGGCTTTCACAACGCCTGTCAGTTAACACCCTCAGCGCCAAGCTCTTGACTCCCCTCAAACCATTCTGCCAGGCGGGTGGCACCAAGGTTGCGAGGGGGTTCACGGAACCCGCAAGATTCGCGTTCGGCCGCAGCCGGCCAAGACTAGGAGCATGAAGCCATGTCCATCGCAGGCATTCTCAGCAGCAGCCTGTTCAGCTTGAACAGTCAGGCGGTAACCGGCCCACAACAGCAGTTCCAGAAGGAGTTCCAACAACTCGGCCAGGATTTGCAGTCCGGTAACCTGTCGGCCGCACAGTCGGACTTTGCGACGTTGCAGCAGAACTCGCCGTCATCGAGCCTCATAGCATCCACATCCACCAGCAACCCCATCGCCCAAGCCTTCGGCCAGCTGGGCAAGGATCTGCAATCGGGAAATCTTTCGGCAGCACAGCAGGACTTTTCGAACATCCAGCAAGACGTGCAAAGCCAGGGCATACCAGCACACCACCATCATCATCACCATGGTGGGGGAGGCGGGGGTTCGTCCAGCAGCCAAGGCACTCTCGCCCAGGAATTCGCCCAGTTGGGACAGGACCTCCAGGCCGGAAACGTATCCGCCGCCCAACAGGCGTACAGCACCGTGCAGCAGTCATTCGCGGCGGCCACGCTCTCAAGCGTCGCCTGACAGAAAAATAAGCCACGGATCGCACGGATACACACGGAAAAGCCAAACCAATCCGTGCTTATCCGTTCAATCCGTGGCCGATTTGTCTTCCCTCAGTACGATGGAGCTGTTGATCCCGCCGCAGTTCTTCGCGGGATCATAAGTCGCCGAGCCTTCGCGCTTACCCTGGGTGCCGTGGAAATACAAAATGCCGTCTTTCACCTTCTGTGGCAGACCTTTGATTAATGTTTTGCCGTCCACATTGGTCGCAGCCTCAAGATCAAGGTGCTTAACCCCGGCAAATCCGTAGCGCATTTTGACCCGAATTCTCGCGTCGTAAACTGGCGCCCCCTTTTCGTCGGTCACGGTAAAAGCCACCGAACATGGGCCGGCCTCTCCGTCCATCACCGGGACTTGGTGCGGGTCAGGAGTTTGCTGGGCTCGGGCGCTCATGACATTACCTGCGACCACAAACATCACTGCCAAGACAGCGACCGATTTGACGAAGCCGACTGCGTTGTCACTCATAAACTCTCCCCAACTGAAACTATAGACCCAACCCTCGAGGTTCAAGAAGTAGAAGTAATCCGTGAAAATCCGTGGCTCGCTTTTTGGCAAAACAAAAGCCGCCAGCATGAAGCTGACGGCTGAAAGCTGATAGCTATTTAGCTGTTCTCGTACAACAAAACCCCCTCAGCCTTCTCCGAGTCCACCGGGCGGTAATACAGCTTGTTGTCTTCGAGGAAAACCTCGATGAATGCCGGCCGGGTGGTAATCGTGCCCTGGATCAAAGCCTCCGACAATGGGTCTTCAATGTACTTCTGCAAGGCCCTGCGCAGCGGCCGCGCGCCGTAGCTGCGGTCGCCCAGCGTCTGGTTGAGGATCCACTTCTTGGCCTCGTCGGTCACCGTCACCGTGATCGCCTTCTGCGCCAGGTTCTGGTTCAGCAAATTCACCATGAGCTCCAGAATCTGAATCAGGTCTTGCTCGCCCAGTGCGCTGAACAGGATGATTTCATCCAGCCGGTTCAGAAACTCAGGGTTGAAGGTGCGTTTGACTTCGTTCTTCACCAGGTCTTCGACCTTTTCCGAGACCATATCTTCCTTGCTCGACTGGAAGCCCAAGCCTTCGCGGCGCTGCAAATGCCGCGCTCCGATGTTCGAAGTCATGATGATGATGACGTTCTTGAAGTCGACCGTGTTGCCCAGACCATCCGTGAGCTGGCCGTCTTCAAACACTTGCAACAGGATGTTGAAGACATCCGGGTGCGCTTTCTCGATTTCGTCGAGCAGCACCACGGAATATGGCGCGCGCTTTACCCGCTCGGTAAGCTGCCCACCTTCTTCGTAGCCCACGTATCCCGGAGGCGAGCCGATCAGCTTCGAGACCGAGTGTTTCTCCATGAATTCCGACATATCGAAGCGCACTAGCGACTTCTCGCTGCCAAACATGAAATGGGCGAGTGTGCGTGCCACTTCCGTCTTGCCAACTCCTGTAGGTCCAAGGAATAGGAACGAACCAATGGGCCGGTTCGGGCTCTTGAGTCCCGCCCGCGAACGCCGGATAGCCCGCGCCAGCGCAACGATGGCCTTGTCCTGCGAGATGATGCGCTTGTGCAATTCTTCTTCAATGCGCAACAGTTTCGCCGACTCTTCTTCTTTAATCGAAGTGACCGGAACGCCGGTCCAGCGCGATACCACGTCCTCGATGTCCTCCCGACCGACAACGCCGGTGGAGGATTCATCGAGGTGGTATTTTTCGCGAAGGGCGCGCAGGTTCTCGCGCTCCTTGCGTTCTTCGTCCGAGTAGAAGCGCGCCTTCTCGAACTCGTGGTTCGCGATGGCGTTCTCCATACGGTGGACAATGAACTTGATGCGCTTCTGGACTTCGGTCAGTTCTTCCGGCAGCGAGGTCTGGCGCAGCTTCACGCGCGCACCGGCTTCGTCGACCAAATCAATTGCCTTGTCCGGCAGGAAGCGGTCCGGAATGTAGCGGTTGGAATGCGACACCGCAAAGTTGATGGCTTCGTCGGTGTAAGTGACCGCATGGAATTTTTCATAGCGGTCTTTGATTCCAAACAGAATCTTGGTAGCGTTGACCTCATCGGGCGGTGGAACTTTTACTGCCTGGAAACGCCGCTCCAGTGACCGGTCTTTCTCGATCGACTTGCGATACTCGCCCGGAGTGGTCGCGCCAATGCACTGAATCTCCCCCCGCGACAGCGCCGGCTTCAGGATGTTGGCGGCATCGAGCGAACCTTCCGCCGAACCCGCGCCCACCAGCGTGTGCAATTCATCGATGAAGATGATGGAATTCTGCGACTCCATCAGCTCTTTCATGATGGTCTTGAGCCGCTCTTCGAACTGGCCGCGATACTTCGTGCCAGCTACGATCAAGGAAAGGTCGAGCGCGAGAATGCGCTTGTCCGCCAGAAACGACGGAACTTCGCCATCGGCAATTCGCTGCGCCAAACCTTCGACGATAGCGGTCTTGCCCACTCCCGGCTCGCCGATCAGCACCGGATTATTCTTGGTGCGACGGCACAGAATCTGCACTACGCGTTCCAGTTCGCTTTCCCGCCCGACCAGCGGATCCAGTTGCGTATCCATGGCCGCCTGGGTCAGATCGCGCGAGAACTCGCTCAGTAAAGAAGATTCCCGCTGGCGCTGTGGTTGGGCTTTTTCCTGGCTGGTGCGGGCTAGTTCTTCGCGGATGGTCGAGAGCCGCAATCCGCGCTCGTGCAAGATCTCAGCGGCAAAGCACTTTTCTTCTCTCAGCAGACCCAAAAGCAAATGCTCGGTCCCAATATGCTTGTGCGAAAGCCGCTCCGCCTCTTCAGCGGCATAGGCGAGCACCCGCTTACATTCATTGCTCAGCGGCAAATCCACCGAGGTCGAGACCTTCTCCCGAATGGTGGTGTGCCCCTCAATCTGCTTGCGAATGGATTCCACCGAGGCATGGGAACGCAGAAAGCGGTTGGTCAGAGCTTTGTCTTCGCGCAGCAGCCCCAGCAGCAGGTGTTCCGTCTCAATATAAGGAGACCCAAACTGGCTGGCTTCATAGCGCGCAAAGAAGATGACGCGTCTGGCCTTCTCCGTATAACGTTCAAACATATCGCCCTACCCCCCGACTTCTCACCGAGACCACCTCACTCAACTCCGTGGCCTCAGCCCTCCAAAAATCCATAGCCTTGTTAACGTTGCAATCAGCGGGCCACGCCCTTACTGAAGAATATCGTAACTTTCGTCCTTCTATTTGAGTTACCAAAGACATCCTGTCTCGGTTCCTGCACCGCAATTCGTTGCAGCTTGACGTATTCCCGATTGCGGTTTCTCTTACCTAACCATTCCGTCACGTCGCTCCACAAATGTCAATTGCCACATGGTGCTATACCCGTAGCTCTTTCGGTGCCACTTCCTCGACCTGCCCATCCTTGAGCCGCAAAACCCGCTGGCATCGCCGGGCAAATGCAAGGTTGTGGGTGGCAATGAGGGAAGTTAACTGACACTCGCGATGCAATCTCGCAATCAACTCAAAAACCGAGTCCGCGGTGTGCCCATCCAAATCTCCGGTCGGCTCATCCGCCAGCAGCAACTTGGGCTGAGTGATCAGCGACCTAGCCAATGCCACTCGCTGCTGTTCGCCGCCGGAAAGCTCGCCCGCACGATGGTCTGCACGTTGCTCCAATCCAACTTCCCGAAGCCAGCGAATAGCGTCCTTTTGTGCATCCTGCCAGGGACAATCCCGCAGCAAAAGCGGCATCGCCACATTCTCCAACGCCGTAAACTCCGGCAACAAATAATGGAACTGCCAGACAAAACCGATTTCGCGATTGCGAAATTCGGCAGCTGCCGCTTCAGACAAGGTATTCAAGCGCAAGTTCGCGCAGTATACGTCACCCGCGGAAGCCCTATCAAGAGCGCCCAGGATGTGCAACAAGGTACTCTTCCCCGCTCCCGACTCGCCCACAATCGCCAGCATCTCGCCCTTCGCCACCTGGAACGACAGATTTTCAAAGAGCGCGACTTCCGACTTGCCAGATCGAAAAACCTTCTGGAGGCCTTCAACCCTGAGCATGGCCACACCCATTAGATGCACCCACGGCTCGGTTCGTCACATCAGCCCCGGCGTCCCGCTTTTCGAGACTTTCTTCCATCGGCACTCTTCCATTTAAACACGAGCCGAGGGCCGTTTTTGTCGCCAGGTTGATCAATTGTGCCCCCGCCCGAAACCGGATTCCACCATTCATAAGTAAGGCACGTGACCGGAGTCACTTGGATTTACTTTGGCTTTGGGGTTCGGGCTGCCAGTATTTGGGGTTGGGGCTGCCTATAAAAGACCGGCGGTCATTCATAGCGTAAGGCTTCCGCGGGCAGGATCCGCGCCGCTGACCACGAGGGGTAAATGGTAGCAACCAAGGAGATTGCAATCGCGATGGCAGCCACCAGGACGCCATCCAGAGCGCGTGGCGCAAACGGCACGTAATCAATCGAGTAAACCTCCGGCGCCAGCGCCAGCAGATGGTAGTGGCCCCCCGCCCAGGAGAGCGCGTAACCAATCACCAGCCCGATGGCAGTACCGATCACCCCGATCAGCACTCCCTGCGAAACAAATATGCGACGCACCTGCGATTTGCGCGTGCCCATCGACATGAGCACTGCGATGTCTCGGGTTTTCTCCATCACCATCATGGTCAGCGAAATCAGAATGTTCAGCGCCGCCACGAACACGATCAGGCCTATCGTAATGAAGGTGACCAACCGCTCCAAACGTAGCGCCCGAAAGATGGCCTTGTTCTGCTCCATCCAGTTGGTCGCCATGAAACCTTTGCCCGCAGCCTGTTCGATTCCCTTGGCAATCTGGCCTGCCTGGTAGATGTCGTCCACCTTAAATTCGAGGACGGAAATCTCGTCGCCCAAACCGAAAAGCTGCTGCGCGTCGCTGAGCCGCGCGAACGCCCAGGAGAAATCGTAGTCGTAGAAACCTGAACTGAAGATTCCCGCTACGCGAAAGCGCGAGTACTTGGGTACGATTCCGAACGGCGTCAGTTCTCCTTGTGGGCTGGTAACCAACACGATCGAGCCAACTGCCGCACCCAGATCGTCCGCCATTTCCTTGCCGAGAATGATCGGCGGCATCGCAGCCACCCGCAGCTGTACGCCCGCGAGCGAGTCGGGAGACTGATCCACTTGTGTGGGGCGGACACTCTTGTCCGCCGCCGTTGCTTTTGAATTTGTTTGCGCAGGTGTGGCCGCCCCGCCCGTGCCCGCTTCATCCAGCGCCGCAGCCGATCCCATCTTTATGGTATTCAGCAGATCGCTGACCTTCCTCTCGTCCCCAGGAATCAACCCCTTCAACACCGCCCCGCGTGCTCGTGGTCCGCGCGAGATCAAGACCTGCTCATAGATAGCTGGCGCCGCCGCCACCACGTGCGGCTGCTTCGCCAGCCGCTCCATCAGCGGCCGCCAATCCTTGATTCCGTCGCTCTCAACCCGCAGCAAATTGATATGCGAAGTCGAGCCTAGCAAGCGGTCCTGCAAGTCCTGACGAAATCCGTTGTTGATCGCCAACGCAACCACCAAAGAGGCTACTCCAGCCGCCACACCAGCAATTGAAATGCCGGTGATGACGCCGATAAACGCCTGCCGGCGCTTGGCACGCAGATAACGCGAGGCGATGAAAAGCTCGAAGCGCATAGTCGCTGCTACGGATTATACGGCGCGTGGTGTGGTCGGTCGTATCCTCATAGACGCAGAGCCAGGGACACTCGCAACGCCCATTCTTTGCGATAAGCTGATACCGATGTTCGATCGAGCGCAAACGCGATGGCACGTGTTCGCTGGCCGACTGCTGGGGAAGATGGGCTGTTATCATTGCGCATCGAGGCAGTTCAAGTCGGCCTTAGCAATCTTTCCCCGGCACTTGGTCGCGCAGTGCCTCCTAGGATGGTCTCTCGAGAGGCTGCAGCGGCATACTGAAGCTCTGTCTGCGTTCGATCAAGCATTGCAGATTGCCCCTGATAGTCCCTTTGCCCATCTTTACAAGGGGCGTTCATGGGCATGCTTGGGGAAGTATCAAGATGCCGCGGACTCTCTGAACCGAGCATTTCGTATCCAACCGAAATTCGCAAGTAATCCTCGCTATCTTGAAACTCTGGCCCAGTGTTATTGGCATCTTAACCAGATCGAAAAGGCACTTGAGGTCTACTCCACCGCCGAGAGGCTTGACTCGAAAGGTGGTGAGTTTGTCTATCGCGTAGGGTTGGCACTAACCAAGCTGGAACGGTACAGTGACGCCGAGCAGCCCCTCAGGCGGGCAATCTCACTCAACCCAAGCAACGCTAATGCCCGTTACAATCTCGGCGTCACTCTTTACAATTTGAAGCGGTACCAGGAAAGCATTGAGATGTACCGAACCGTTGTTTCGCTAAGCCCAGGCCGCGCCGACGCCCATATCGCAATTGGAATAGTGAACAAAGACCAGGGATGCTTCCCAGAGGCGGAAGCTGAGTTTAAGGAAGCGCTCCGCGTCGAACCGGAGAACTCCGAACCATACCTGCAACTGTCAGTGCTCTACGCCGACAACGGGGAGTGGCAAAAAGCTCTCGACGCTAGCCGACGACTTGTGGAGCTACGGCCAAACGCCGAAGTCAGCTATTTGGCAATGGCGGGCGCGTGCCAAGAGTTGAAGCTGTACAAAGAACAGATCGAAGCCTGCAATCAGGCGCTGCGCATCAACCCTGATTCCCTCCCGTCTCTCGAAGGCTTGGCGTGGGCACTGTACCACACGGAAAAGTACGACGACGCGGTCAGCGTGCTAACTCGGGCAGTCAAAATGAGTCCTAGCGTGCCCTACTTCCATGCGTGGTTGGCTCATGCCTACGCCGAACTAGGGAATCTGCAAGAAGCCGCGCGGGAGCAGGCCGTCCTGCAGAAGCTCGACCACCAACTCGCGGCGGATGTGGAGAAGACCATTCAGGAGAAAATGGGTACCGACGATATTTCCAGGCCCACCTGAGGATTCACGCAGCCAAGTCCGCAATGGCGTGATCCTCGCGCTGAAATTGAATCCCTTTAGTCATTTGGATCAGAACAACGGAAGAGGATAAAGTTAAGTTATTCATGCCCCTCCAGCTCAAGGTCGGCCTCGTTATCCTTCTAATGTTCGCTTTGAGTTGGACGGCTCTGTGCCAGGAACAGCCGCCTCAGCAACCACCCGTTCGGCCCGGAACCATCAGCGGAACCGTGGTCGATCAAAGTGGCGCCGTCATCGTCGGAGCCCGAGTAAAGCTCAATCAGCAAGGCCAATCTCAAAGTCAGGAAATCCTAACCGGCGATGATGGTCAATTCTCATTTGCCAACATTGCTCCCGGACCTTTCCAGCTCACGATTACTTCGCTTCGCTTCACGACCCATATATCCTCCGGCACCCTGCATTCGGGCGAGACCTACCTCGTCCCGCAGATCGCGTTGGCCGTCGCTGCCGATGTCGAGGTGCAGGTCGGAGTCTCTCCCGTTGAAGTGGCGGAAGAGCAGCTCAAAGTTGAAGAGAAGCAGCGTGTGCTCGGCGTTATTCCGAACTTCTATGTCAGCTACGTCCCCAATGCCGCCCCTCTCAACGCCAGGCAAAAATTCAGGCTTGCCTGGAAGGCGACTATCGATCCCGTCACTTTCCTGGTGAATGGGGCCTTCGCAGGAATCGAACAGGCGGACAATCATTTCCGCGGATATGGACAGGGCGCGGAAGGTTATGCCAAGCGCTTCGGCGCCGGCTATGGCGACACGGTCACGAGCACGTTCATTGGAGGCGCCATCCTGCCCGTGCTCCTGAAACAAGATCCGCGCTATTTCTACAAGGGAACCGGTAGCGCGCCCTCGCGCATTCGTTATGCGATCGCCAATTCAGTGATTTGCAAGGGTGACAACGGACGCTGGCAGCCAAATTACTCTAACATCCTGGGAAACCTGGCTTCTGGCGGCATTTCGAACCTGTACTATCCGGACGAAGATCGCAATGGCGCAGCTTTAACTTTCGAAAACGCGGGTCTCGGGATCGCCGCCAACGCCGTCGCCAATATCTTTCAGGAATTTGTCGTTCGCAAGTTCATGCGGAAAGATTCCAACCACGACCCCGCTAAGCCCTGACGCTCACAACCAGAGAATCTTCCGTTGACACTACCCTCCCCGCCTACGACAATCGCTCATGCGCAATCTTTGCTGTTTCTTCCTGCTCCTGTCCTGCGTGGTTCCCGGATTAGCCCAGCCCAACTCCTACCTCTTCGTCTGGGCGGGCGACGATGCCAAAAAGGACAGCGACTTCCTCGCCGTGCTCGACGCCGACCCCAAATCTCCTCATTACGGTCAGGCCGTCGCTTCAGTCGCCGTGCCTGGCCCCAGCGGCACGCCGCATCACACCGAATTGCAAATGCCCGAGGACGGCTTTCTTCTGGCCAATGCATTTGAGAGTGGCCGCACCACGCTCTTCGATTTGCGGGACCCGCTGCACCCGACGGTCGTTACGTCATTCGGTGATCTCGACGGCTACATGCACCCCCATACCTATATCCGCCTGGCGAACAACCATGTGCTCGCCACATTTCAATATCATGGCGGACACGAACCCAAGTCCGACGGCGGCGGCCTCGTCGAATTCGATGAACGTGGACATTTTATTCGTAGCAGCAGCGCCATCGACCCCACCGTGAAGGGCGAACTCATTCGTCCCTACAGCCTCGTAGCTCTTCCTGCGCTCGATCGCATTGTCAGCACCAATACTGCGATGCATGACCAGGACGGAGATTCCCGCACCGTACAAGTCTGGCGGCTCTCTGATTTGAGAATGCTAACTACGCTGGTGCTCCAACCCGGGCCACGCGGGTCGGAACAGAAGTACCCCGGTGAACCGCTGCCCCTCGGCGATGGTAAGACCGTGCTTATCCACACCTTCACCTGCGGTCTGTATGCGTTGGATGCCGTCGACACTGCTCACCCCACCGTCCGACACTTGAAAACCTTTGACGGAGAAATCTGCGGCGTACCCTTGCGCACCGGCCACTATTGGGTAGCGACATTGACTACCGTCCACGCCCTCGCGGCCTATGACATCTCCGACCTGGCCAACATTCGCGAAGTGTCACGAATCACTTTCGATGACAAGCAAAAGCCGCACTGGATTTCCGCCGACGCGGACAATCGCCGCATCGTTATGAACTCGGGGGAACATGGAGACCACCGTCTGTTCATGGTGAACTTCGATCCCCAGACCGGCGCCCTCACCCTCGACGAACATTTCCGCGATGCGGGCAGTGATAAAGTGGGCGTCAGCATGGATGGCAAGTCCTGGCCGCACGGATTCAAGGGCGACGCCTACGAGCACGGGACGGTGTTTTCGCGTCCTGCGGCGACCGTTCAGAAAGCCGCGATGCAGAAGTAAACACACGGCGCAAGTTCAAGGAAGGCGAACTCTTCCGCGAAATCTAGCCGCGCCGCGGGGCACGCTTCTTCTTCGCCTTTGTATTCTTTTCAACTCTGAGTTGCCATGCTGTCCGCAGAGCGCCGGTCAGCACGTCTTCGGTGGCTTTCGCCAGGCGAATGTGGGTCATTCCCATCCTTCCCCATCCACCTGGAATTGGCAGAAAAACTTCTGGCAGTTCCCCGACGAAGTCCGCCTGCTGCTCCAGGGTGAGCATCAAATTACCGTAGCCCTGCTCTTGCGAGGCGAGTGTGGCGAAGATCCTGCCCCGCACACGGAAGTCAGCCGCTCCCATGTGCGAGCTTTCCTCCGCCCCTTCGAAGCTCAGCGCAATGCGGCGGAAATCGGCGGCATTCATCGCGAATCTAGGGGCATTGCACCATCTTCTGCGCGGCACACCCGGCCGGGTTGGTGAGCAACAAAGTGTTCACGCCCTGTCCCGGAGCCGAATACATCGCGCGCTTCCCTTGAATTGGCAGAGTGTGATCGACCGAGTTGACTTGCAAGGTCAGCGAATTGCCGTCGTTGCGCAGGTCTTTGAGCGTGATGTCAACATTGAGATTGCCATTCACGCATTTGGCCGACGCACCCTGCAACTCGGAGCACTGAATCGGCAAATAGCCCAGTGAACAATCGGTGTTCACGTTCTGCAAGTAAATATCGTTGTTGCCGGTGCGATCGTCCTGCCATACCACCGCCGAAAGGCCCGAGGGACCGATCGCCGCCGCCAGCCGCGACTTCCCCGAAACCGCAGTCGATACCGGAAAGATCGCGCAGGTCTGATTGCCCGACCCATCCAGCCGGACTGAATTCATCGTGTCCTGGTCAAAGTTCGGTTCGTCCACCCAAAATACCTGCGCCCCCGTGCCAGTCTGTACGGTCTGCACAAACAGCTGCTGGTCCGTTCCCAGAGGCACAATCGTCAGCCCGTCTGATCCCCACTGCTGCGCTCCCGTGCTGTTGAACTTTTGCCCGTAGACACCGTTTAGCACCTGATTGGAATCCTCCTCCGTCCAAAACAGAAAAGTCTCACTGCTCGCCGCGCGATAGGCGACCGAAGGTGAGACGTGGACGTTGTTGGTGTTGTTCGATCCGACCGAGCCATTGTGCGGAAATGCCTCGCTCCCATTGGCCAGAATGTGCTGCGCGTAGACTTGCAGCGAGGGCGAGTTGCTATACCAGGCAAAAACCGCCCCACCGCTGCCGTCAGTAATAAAGTATGGAAACTCGCCAAACTGTAGCGAGCCGCCGTCAAAGATACTCAACGGCGCACTTCCCCACAGCGACGTTCCAGAAGCGGAAAGTTTGGTCGCCAGCAGCGTCGATGGCCCGGTGAATCCCGTGCTGCGTACCCAGGAGACGATCACCGATCCCTTGTCGGCCGCATGCAGATCTGCCAGCAAATAGTTTGCCTGCGGGTCGCTGAGCACCACTCCACTTCCCCAGAGGGGATTGCCACTAGGATCGAGCCTCTGCAGCACCAGGTTGCTGTTGCTGCTCCACGCCACCACCACATCACCATCCGTGGTGCCCGCAATCTTCGGATTGTTGTTGGAAGAGGTCTGGTCGTTGGTGAGCTGTACGCCCAGCGGTCCCCACACCATTTTTCCCTTCGGACTGATCTTGGCCGCAGTCACTTGTGTGTTCGCACCCTCGCGGTCATCGAGAAACGCAACCAACTCATTGTCCGCGGTGTCTACGCTGAGGCCGTAATCCTCGGTCGAGCTCAGGTCCACATCCGCGATCCGTATACCGTTCTGCGGCGCCAACTGCACTCCGCCGGGATCGAGCGCCTGCACGCGCACGTCGTAGCCGTCCGTCTCGTTGTCAAACCAGCTGAGATACCAGAAGCCATTCGACAGCGGCAGCAGCTTGGGCTGCACTTGATCACCGGTGCGGTTTGCCAGCACCAGATTGGTCACGGGATTCGACGGCCACTGTGCCCACGCCGTCGAAGTCAGAGCGATGCCAGCCATAAGAACGATGCAGCAACGAACGGTCCAGCTTTTCATGAAAGTCTCCTTGGTGAAGCATCGCCCTGGGGTTACTCAGTGAAGGATTGCCCGGCAAACGAGCGCGCCCGAATTATACCCCGTTCGGCGGGTTAAATCCGGCGTCTGTGGCTGAAGTTGGAAGATTGGGCCTACGTGGCTCGGGATAGTACTTCTACGCCCTCTGCTTAAACTTATCCAACAGCATGAACAACGGCACCGCCACAACCGCATTCGCCAGCGCCGAGCCCAGCTCGTGAGGCCAGCTCCATTGCAGAGTCAGTCCGACTAATCCGCGAGCCACGGCAAAATAGACAACTTCATGCACGACATAAAAGAAGAGCGTGACCAGGAACCGTGAGCCGGCGTTCTCCACGTCGAGCTTCACGCCCAGCGATGAGGCGCCGTGCCCCACCACGGTCATGGCAATCCCGTAAATTCCGATGGGCTGGTGGGTGAGTGAATCCTGGATTAGGCCGATTGCTGCGCCGGTAAGCATTCCGGAAACCTGGCTGCGCCGTGCCACCGCAAAGAAGATCACCACCAGCAGCGGCAGATCGAAGATGGAAAAGAAGTGCAGCCGCAACGGAATGAATGCCTGTAGAAAGAGTGCGACCAGCGGAATCAGGATGGCCGCCGCAGCGTTGAAGCGGTAAACCTCAACTTGCTCTCTCGATGTGTAGGTAATGGGCACGCTAGTGAGGAGCATCCTGTGACGCAGGAGGTTGGGTTGCCGGCGGTTCCGGCTGAGGCTGTGCCGCCGGAGCAGTGGCTGGAGGGTTGCCCGCCGCACCCACGGCGGCATCCGGAGCTTTCCCCTTAGCGGACACCGGTCTTTGCGCGACCCCGGGAGCGAGAGTGCTTTGTTTCGGCGCCGCGGTATTCACAACCTTGGCTGCATTCTGCCCTGCTGACTTTGTGACTTGAGCCTGGGTTGAGGCTCCGGTCGCAGGTTTAGCGGCGGTGGTTGCGGGGACAGTGGTCACGGCTCCCGCAGCCGCAGGCTGCTTGCTCGGATCAACGACAGGTTTCGGTGGAACCTTCGGCAGACGTTCGGCGAGAATGTCTGCTGCTCGCAGCGGCGCACTGTCCGATACGGCCGGTTCCCTTTCCTCCTGCTGCGTAATCACCAGAACTTCTTCCAGGCGGCTGAGATCGGCTGCGGGTTTCACGCGAATGTTGAGAAAAAGTTCGGAGCCAGGTGAAATCTTGGTGACGGTTCCCACCGGCAGTCCTTTGGGGAAAATCTGGTCGCCGCCGCTGGTCAGCACCCGGTCTCCGGGCTGGACCGGCTCGTCAGACATGACTTTCTCCAGCACGATCTCCCCCGCCGGGGTGCCGCGCAATACGCCCTGTAGACGCGACTTTTCGAGAATCGCGCCTACGCCGCTGGTCTGGTCGTTGACCAGCAGCACCTGCGAGGTGCTCTGGAACACGCGCAAGGTCTTGCCCACCACGCCATCGCCCGTGACAACGGCCATGTCCTGCTTCAGCCCGGAGTTCGCGCCTTTGTCGATGTAAACCGAACGCGATTGCTCGCTGCCGCTCGATCCGATCACCTGCGCGGCTACCGTCTTGGCGATGAACTGCTCTTTGAAACCCAGCAGCGCCTGGAGGCGACGCGCCTGGTTCGCATCTTCACTCAGACGCACCCTTTCGATTTCCATTTGCTGGATCTGCTGCTTGAGGTCCCTATTCTCCTGGCGCACCCCCCGCAGGTAAAAATAGTTATGCCAGAGATTGCTGCTGCCGTGCTGTACCCACACAATGCCTTTTTCGAAAGGAGTGACCGCATTGACCGCCCAAACCCGAATCAGCCGGCTGGATTCGTTTTCGGAGGAGCGTTTGACCTGGATGGCGAGGCCCAACACCTGAAGAAACAGAATTCCTACCAGGATGGTGAGGTTGCGATAGCGGCCAAGGACCGATTCCATGGGAACAGTTTCGAGTTCGGGTTTCTAGTTTCCGGTTTCTAGTTTCTGGAAAACCGTAGACTTCGCTATGAGTGTATCGCAGACCAGAGGAGCAACTGGAAACCAGAAACTGGAAACTGTTTTTGCCTACTCGATCGAAATCTTCCGGAGCAGCTTGAAGTCGCTCAGCATCTTGCCCGTACCCAGCACCACGCTGCACAGAGGATCGTCGGCAATGGAGACCGGCAGGCCGGTTTCTTCGCGGATGCGCTTGTCCAGATTCTTGAGCAGCGCTCCGCCTCCGGTGAGCACGATGCCGCGATCACTGATGTCGGCGGAAAGTTCTGGCGGGGTGCGCTCGAGGGCTACGCGAATCGCGTTCATGATGGTCGAAACACACTCGCTCAGGGCTTCGCGAATTTCGCTGTCATCCACGGTGATGGTCTTGGGCACGCCTTCGATCAGGTTGCGGCCCTTGATTTCCATGGTCAGCGGTTTGTCGAGCGGGTACGCGGAACCGATTTCCATCTTGATCTGCTCAGCGGTGCGCTCGCCGACCAGGAGGTTATATTTCCGCTTGAGGTAGTTCATGATGGCCTCGTCCATTTGATTGCCGGCCATGCGCACGGAACGCGAGTAGACGATGCCGCTGAGAGAAATGACGGCGATGTCAGTAGTGCCACCGCCGATGTCAACCACCATGTTGCCGCTGGGTTCGGTGATGGGCAGACCCGCGCCGATGGCAGCGACCATGGCTTGCTCGACGAGATGCACTTCGCTGGCCTTGGCGCGATAAGCGGAGTCCATGACGGCGCGCTTTTCAACTTGCGTGATTTCCGAAGGCACGCCGATCACAATCCGGGGATGCACCAGCATCTTGCGGTTGTGTGCCTTCTGGATGAAATAGTTCAGCATCTTCTCGGTGACTTTGAAGTCGGCGATGACGCCGTCTTTCATGGGCTTGATGGCGACGATATTTCCTGGCGTGCGGCCCAGCATTTCCTTGGCTTCCTTGCCCACCGCTTCCACTTCGCCGGTGTTCTTGTTGATGGCGACGATGGAGGGCTCATTGACCACGATGCCTTTGCCGCGCGCGTACACCAGCGTGTTGGCAGTGCCGAGGTCGATGGCAAGATCGCTGGAGAAAATGCTGAACAGCGACCGCAGGTTATGAATATGCGATGAACCGGAATGAAAGCCGTTGCCTGACATAAGCGCGACTGTTTTCTCTCTCTGTTTAGGTCTTTACTGATTTAGATCTACTGACGATTAGGTCTCTCCCAAGTTTGCACAGCGACCTTCGTTACTGGGGGTTCTTCCTTATTCTATGGGAGATTGCCCGTTCTGTGCCCAACACGAAAGTTCTTGCCCTCAGGGGGCCCATGTCCCAAGGAAGCAAAAATCTACTGAATCACCACTTTCTTCTGCAAGGTGTTCACGCCGCCCTTGGCGTTCTGCGCCGTCACCGTGATAGCACTCTCTCCCGCCGGCAGGGGTGGCGTAAAGTAATGGAAACCCCCATCCGTGCCTACCACCGGCACCTCATGGCCGTTGACCATCACCCGCGCGCCGACTTCCGTCTTGCCCGTCATCTCGATGACATGGCCGTGCTGAATGAACGGATCAATGTCCAGAGTGATGACTTCCGTGTCCTGCCCTTTGGGAATGATAGTAAACCGGTTCTTCTCACTCTCAACCGATTCTTTTCCGGCCGCATCGTGAGACAGCACCAGCCAGTAGTAAGCCCCTTGCCCGAGCCCTGAAACCATCACGTCGGCGGTCTTCACCGTGCGATCCACAATGGTCGAGGAAAAATAGGGGTTCTTGGAGATTCGCAGCCGGTAGCCCTTGGCGTTGGCCATAGGCGTCCACGAGAACTCAATCGGCTTCGGATCCTGGGACACAAAAAGCGGCATCATGTTCGCGGGCGAAATCGGCGTCGGCGGACCAATATCCTTCCCCTTTTCCATGTGGGCAGACTGGTCATGAAAATTGACCTTCTCCCAATCCGCCAGGCGCACGGTTTCGCCATTGCGTTCGATTTCTCCCGTGCCTTTCTTCACCAGAATTTCGTGTTGATCGGCCTTGGGGTCGTTGTGCACCATGGCGGCGCTCTCCGGCGCCAGGGACGCGGTTGCGCCCGCCACAATCACTTGCGACTTCGAGCCTTGCACATAGGTTGCAGTGGCCAGGTCCACGGTGCCGGTGCTCACCGCTACGGCCACGCTGGTCTGCTGCTGATCGTTGGTCGAGTTCTCTTCGATCACAATCAGCGAATCCTGTTTCACCGTGTAGTTGGTGCCATCGTTGAAGACAATCTTCGCCATGCCTTCGGAACTGGTCTGGACAACGTCACCTTTGTCGAGCGGCACACTGTAGTCGGCTTTGACCCAACTGCTGGCATTCGATTTCTTGACTCGTACCGTGCCATCAAGGGCGGTGAAGTGTGCCTGCTGCGAGTTCACGAAGCCGGCCTTCGCAGGTCCAGCCCCGGCCACTGCTTCCAGAGCCCGCATGCCCAGACCGTTGGCTGCCTTGAGTCCGCTCTCAGTGAACTGCGGAAAGGTCAGACGCAGACCCAGGAAAAACACCACCAGCCCCAGTAATACCAGCAGCGCCACGCTGCGGTAGGTGACTGTCTTCCACGCGATGTGGATTCCCGGCTTGCGGTTCGGAGACACCAAGGCCACGGTTCAACCCACTCAAATCACAAGAATAACGGAGTAGTTTTGAGACTACCACAGGGACAACGCAGCTAGAACAAGGAATGAAATCGGGAGGTTACCTTGGTGCATGGACGGGGCCACTAGTCAGTCCGTGGACCGCTTGCCGCGGTGTGCACCGAGCGGGTCGAGGGCTTGGCGGTCCCGTCGAAGTAGCTGTGGGACTTGGTCCAAGCTCTGGAAGCAAGCGGTGCCTCGCACCGCCCAGGACAATTATTCTCTTGACACAGCCTTCGCTCTTAATCCAGGGGCCCCGCCCAACGATTTTTTGGAGTCTGTGTGCTCCTTTCCACGCCGGACAGGTCTGTTCACAGGATGCTATGCGATACTCAGGAGGGTGCGCCCGACATGTTGTATCGACTCCAGAGACACGCGTTGCCAATCAAGGCGCATTTTCGAACCTCTCTTGTTCTTGCCTACGCAGTTCCCGCGCCAGTGCTACGACCACTCCTTCCCGCAGGGCTGACTTTGGATACGTACGGCAACTTTGGTTTTTTGGCCATTGCCTTGGTTGAGACGCAACATCTTCGACCTTCCTTCGTCCCGGCTCGACTGGGGATGAATTTTTTTCTTTCTGGATATCGGATTTTCACGCGATATCAAACCACAGCTGGGCGGACTTTGCGGGGTTTACGAATACTCAGAAGCGACACAAACCGCTCCTCAATGCAGATGTTTGGAAATCTCCTCACCCACTACCATTACGAGCGCTCCCAATTCCGAGTGCGCTCGACTGAGCAGAGGTACGAAGTCGAGGTAACCACGCCGGACGGTCGAGCGGATCTTCACGTTGAGGCGGACCTGTCCACTCAAACCGTTGCCCTTCCTGCCGGATCACCGTTTGCCGACCTTAAAGAAGCGCGCAAATTCGCGGGGCCTCTCCCATTCACTTTCGACTATGAAAAACAGACTCACTCCATAATCCGGGTCGAGGGGGTGCGGCAGCGATGGGACCCGCGACCGGTATCGGTCATCGTCCACCAAAACAGGTTCCTCGAACAAGATCCATTTCGCGGTGCGGGAGCAATTCTGGCGAATGCGTTCTATCTTGAGGATGTACCGTATTCATGGCGGCCAGGAATTCGTGAGAGACTTCAGTGACTGTCACCCGTGGCAAATACGCCGGAGTCCTTAGCATTCTCCGATACAACTGGCACTTCTATGCGGTGAGTCTCTGCGCGCTGGCCGGCATTGGTGCGCTGCTATGGTTCCGGCTCCTACCGCGAGCGGGGGAAGCGGTCCTGATCGGCGCGGCCACTCTTACGGCGTTCTGGACTCTGAGCTCCCTGATTGTATCTTATTACGTTTACGACTACAGGGGGGTAACACGCTGGAACTGGATTCCGCGAATACTGTCGTTTCCACCGCAGCAGTGGCTCAACATCCACGCAGGGTTGGACGAATCGACGCTCATTCTGACGCAGTTCTTTCCGAATACTCGCTATATGGTCCTCGATATCTATGACCCTCAAGAGATGACGGAACCTTCCATCGCACGGGCGAGGCGGCTGCACCTATCCCCTGAGCCTGCGGTCGCGGGCAAACTGGATGCACTGCCGTTACCAGATCGCGACTGCGATACCTTGTTTCTGCTCTTTGCCGCACACGAAATCCGTGACTCTGCTCGGCGCACGGTATTTTTCCTGGAGTCCGCGCGTGTCTTGGCTAACTCGGGACAGTTGCTTCTGGTAGAGCACATACGCGATTGGAAGAATTTCGTCGCCTTCGGGCCTGGGTTTCTGCACTTTCATTCCAGAAACGAGTGGCTTCGGCTCGCCCATGACGCGGGCCTGGCGGTTGAGCGTGAAGACCGCGTCACCCCGTTTGTCCGCTGGTTCCTGATGACTAAGGCTAGCGCATGAAGCTGAACCTAGTGGAAAAGCTGCTTGTCAACAATCCAGCGCGGGCGCTCGTGCAACGTCTCTACGAGGGGCCGCTACTGCGGAAGTTGGGTGGCCGGCTTGACGGTGCGCGCGTACTCGATGTCGGATGCGGTCGGGGCGTTGGAGTGCAAATACTGCTAGAGCAGTTCGGCGCAGCTCAAGTCTACGGCCTCGACCTCGACCCTCAGCAAGTTCGCCGCGCGCAACAGCGATTCGCAGGCAAATCTGAGGGTCGCGTTGTTTTTGCAGTCGGGAGTGTCGATAAACTTCCGTTTCCGGACGAATACTTCGATGCTGTTTTCGACTTCGGAATGCTGCATCATGTTGTGGACTGGCAAGCCGGTGTGGCCGAAATTCAGCGTGTCCTTAAGCCCTCGGGGCTCTTCTTTTTTGAAGAAGTAACCCGCGCCGCTCTGAATCGGTGGATCTATCGCACTTTTCTCGATCATCCCGCAGAGAACAGATTTAGCGAAGCGGAGTTCATGGCTGAGTTGCCCGTTCACGGGATCGAGCCACTCGGCGGACTCCGTCGCATCCTGTCAAACGATATCTTCATTGGGATCGCGAAGCGCACCTAACTTTGAAACCAGCCCCTAGCCACAACTAAATGTCAGAACCGTCTCACCTGTGGACAACTGGTGTGAGACAGCCACTCCTGTTACAAAATCAGAACTCAATAGTGCTAAGCCTTACTCCACCTCGAAATCCGCCGAACTGGGCTTGGTCGAATTGCCCGCCGAATCGAGGCCCGTGACTTCGACCCGGTACGATCCTGCAGGCAGCGAGCCGACCGGCAGCTTCATCCCCAGCGGGACAAGAGGATTTCCTGCACTGATGGCGGATGCGGTGTTGGTGAAACCAGCGTCAATCTTCTGCGCCCCGCTTTTGCGGTCCACTACTTTCAACTCCAGCCCGACCTTCGGAGGATTCGGGCCCGCCAGAAGCGGCTCGTACACCTCGACATAAATAGCCGCAGTGTCAGTGGTCTTGAACCGGTTGGAGGCGGATGGGGTAATTTGCATTCCCTGCGCTACGAGCGGACGCTTGTCTTCCAGCAGCTCGGCATCCAGACCGGAGCCCATGTCAGAGATACGATGTAGTTGATTGCTGAGCGCAAGCGCGCTCAAGCTGAATTGTTTATTGGTATAGGGACCGATCGTGAGCGGCGTCTGCAGCTTGCCGAAACTTTCGCTTCCCGAGCTGAAGGCCACTTTCAGGTTGTACTGGCCGGACGCCATCTCGAATTGATTTTCGTAGTGGAAGGGATGCGACTGAAACTCCTGCAATTCCTTCTTGTCCTCGAAATCCAGGTCCACGGTGTCGCTGAAACGCGCCGCAATGCTGGCATCCGGACTATAGGCGATCCCGAGCACGTTGAGTGACGAGTGTTGCTTGCCTTTTACTTTTTCAAACTTCAGCGCACTGGTCGGAATTTCGATGACCAGGTCGACCCGGGCCGTGTTGTTCGATGTATAGAAAAACGGCGTTTGCATGGTTGCAGTAACGTTCCCGGCTGTCGCTCCGCTCACCCGGCTCTCCAGATCCTTTTCCACGGAACTCCCAGCCAGCGAGTCCTGTGGCTTGACTCTGCAATAGCCGCTGCGAGAGCGCACCACCGTACCGCTGCGTTCCACCTTCACCTTTAGTGTGTGGCAGCTTCCCTCAGCCGCATTGGAGGGGGTGTAGCCCAGGACATAATATTGCGATTGATCTTTTGCGATCTTCTGCAAACCTGCAAGCAGGTCGTTGGTGTTAAGAATGACGAACCCTCCCGTCCCATCGGCGATCTGATACAGCACTTGTTGATTGGTGGTAGCGCTCGGAGGGAACTGCGGAACGATATCGCGAGGCTGATAGTTCTGGTTGTAGAAATTTGACTGGGATGCTCCGCTGTTTGGGCTCGTTCCGCCGGAAGTGCCGCGAGTTCCGCCGCCCGTACTGCCTCCATGACCACCCGCTCCACCACCCACACCACCTCCATGACCACCCGCTCCGCCGCCCGCACCGCCACCCGCTCCGCCACCCGTTCCACCGCCTCCATGGCCACCACCCGCACCGCCTCCGCCACCAGCTCCACCGCCTCCCCCGCCATGTTGGACCAGCAACAGCCTGGCCTGTGGAGCTGCGCTCGCGTCAAAAGTCGTGAAAACCAAGTGGCCCGAATTCGGCCCACTCCCCAGCTTCGTTCCCCAGCCACGAGGCACTCGTAGCTCACCCAACGCCGGCCCCTCCAGGCCGCGAACGTCGATGGGATACACAGCGACATTGGATTTGTTACAGGCGTCAATGGCGGCGGTCAATTCCGACTGTAGTTCGAAATTCATGCTGAAGCCTGAAGTCAGCATCACCAGGGTCTTGCGTCCCGGGACGCTCATCAGATTCTTCGCCAGGCTACGCAACGCCAGTAACACACTGCGGGCGCCGAAATCGGCTTCGGAGTTACCGAACGAGGGAAGGTTTGGCGTCGTCAGAGATGCAATCTCCACCGGAGGTGCAGCATAATTCGGCGAAACTGCGGAACCTTTGACCGTGGCCACGACTTTCTTCAACCGCTCCACATCTGCTGTGAAATTCTGGGAAACATGCACCGTGCCACCGAAATCGATCACCGCGATCAGGCGGTTCGGACCGGCGTTGGCATCGATGAACTGCGCCGCCGCCTGCCGCGCCCTGCCCTGATCCGCGGCGTCCATGGTGGAGTTGTCAAAGAACAGCACCAGATATTGCTTTTGCGCTCGGGTCGGCGAGGCGGCATCGTCCTCGAAGTAGAAGCTCTTGATCAGTTGCTCTTTATTGTCTTCCCAGACCCTGAAATCCTTCATGGTGAGGTCGCGAACGTAGTTGCCCTGCTTGTCGGTGACCACCGCGTCCACCGGAACCTCTCGCGTTTCCACCTTGATGGTGGGAACATTCGGGGCCGCGGCGTCGGCGGTTTGCTGCTGGGACCGGGCAACGCCTGCTGAAAACGACACAGTGACAGCCGCCACGAAAATTGCGCAGGATCTCAACCCGTTAAATCGCATACTCGACCTCTCTTTAGTGTTACGAAATCCGCACCGCTTACGGAATCTCCACTGCGCCGCTTTGCGCCGACATCTGCCGGTCTTCGGCGTCGCGCACCACCAGCCGGACCAGATAGCCTCCCGGCTTTACGTCAAAACTCGTCCGCATCGTGATCCCCGATCCCAGTTTGTGTTCCAGGGTGTCATCCTTCAAACGCATTTCGAGAATCTTCTTACTGCCCTGAAGGTAGTCCCCATTGCGGTTGAACAGCGCCGAGACAACCGTCAGATCATCGCGGTTACGTCCATCTACTTTGCGGAAATGAAGCCCTTTCACGTCCACGTGAGCGACGACCGTAAGCTTGGCATTTTCTTCGCCGGATTTGAAAAACTGGGTGTGCAGCTCGATCGGGATGTCATGCAATTCGTCGTGGGAGAAAAGCGCTTCTTCGATCTCCTGTTTGTCCTGCTCGGCGGGATCGAGAATGTGCTTGGGAGCGTAGTATCCACGGCGCGCCTGAATGCTGAACTGCTCGGGATCCCTGAGTGTGAGCTTCAGTTTATGGTAGTGGCCATCCAATTTGAGGTTCTGCGGCGAGAATCCGATCACATAAGAATACTCGGGAGCGGAAGCAACCCGGCGAAAGCCTTCGTCTAGGTCGTTGTTGTTGTGGAAATAGATGCCGCCGGTCGCCTCGGCAAGTTCTCCCAACACCAACTGGTTCGACGTGTCACTCGAGGTTGCGTACATGAATTCCTGTTGCAGCAATAAAGGATTGGCGTTGCCCTGCCGGCTGATGTCGTCCACGGCGTCCAGGGTGTAGAGCCCGCGCGCATCCAGTGCGCTGATCGTAACGTTGCTACGCACAGCTTTTTCGATGATGTCGCTTACCTTGTCTTCCAACGTCGGCGTTATGAACCCGGGCGAGACCAGTACGAGAGTACGTTGCCCGGGTGTGACCGAGATCCTTCTCACTGTATCCTTCAAAGCTTCCAGTACCAATCGGCTTTCAGCGTCTCCCAGACTATAGGCCTGCTGGGCTGCCGACGCCGCTTGTTGTCTCGCGGCTTGCGATGCAGCAATATCAGATCCCACCTGCTGACTTGACACATTCAATCCGGTGCAATTAACCGCATCCTGCGCCGCCACGTTCAGTGCCTGGTCATCATGCAGGTTTATGATCTGGTCCGCCATGTAATAAGTCATGTAGGGACACTGCGCCACTCCAAGATTCAGAATGGGCCGCGGCTGTATGCGCATCAAAGCCTCATGCAGCTTGGCGCGATCGTCGGTGAAATCGAGATTACCCTGCCCCGAGGTCGCAAACACGGCTGCACGGTCGGTAGGCCGCAAGGCCGCCAGGTGGCGCTCGGCTGCGGCTCGCGCCGGCAGCAAATCCTTGGATTGCAGATGCACATCGTCAAACAGGTAGATGACAAAGCGATCCGGCACTTGCGGCGGTGGGACTACCGTGGCAGTTTGGCCCGGCTGAGGAGTGGTGGATTCCTCTATCTTCGCCGGCGTAATGGATTGCTCCACGACGAAATGTTTGATCACTTGGGGCTTGCCGTTGTCGTAAAGCTGGAAGTCGTCTTTTCCCAAAATGCCAATGGCCCGGCCATGACTATCGCGAACTACCGCGCGCATCAAGACCAACCTGACACTCACTTTGAAGGCGGCCGGAGCATCATGGGAACTCATTTCGGATGAGTTCTTATCCGTAGCGGTCGGGGAAGCGGTCGGCGGAGCAGATTGCTGAGGTCTCGAAGATTCAGGTGCCGGACTGGCGCCGGACTGGGCGAACGCTACACAAAGACATACCAGGCAAACCGCAGCCGTCTTGCCCACGATCGAGCCTGCGCCGATTCTGCAATTCGTTCGGCTGGTCACTGCATAAGCCCCCAGGCGAGCCTTACCTAGCGCAGGAGACGGTAGAAGCATACTCCATTTTCGCGGAATTCGCCGAGAATAATGGATGGCCACCCGTTTCGAGGGCGCCCGTGCAGGACGTCCTCCCCTTGCTCCTGTTCACGTGCGGCCTGTAGCATAGTAATGATCATCAATTTTCCCAGGCAATCTTCTTTCCGCACTCCTAGGAGGCTTTTATGGCGACTGACGTTCTGACCGGCCCCACCATTCTGGGCACGGCCACCCGTACCAAGGCTTACAAGAACTTGATTGATGGCGAATGGGTCGAAAGCTCAACTGGCGAGACCTTCGAAAACCGTAATCCCGCCGACACCCGTGACGTGGTCGGCATATTTCAGAAGTCCGGCCCCGCTGACGTGGAAGCCGCCGTTGAAGCTGCCAAGCATGCCTTTAAGAAGTGGCGCCTGGTACCCGCTCCCCGCCGGGCTGAGATCGTCTATCGCGCCGCCGAAATCCTGCAGGGCAGTAAAGAGGAATTTGCCCGCGACATGACCCGCGAGATGGGCAAAGTGCTGGACGAAACTCGCGGCGACGTGCAGGAAGCGGTCGACACCGCCTACTACATGGCCGGCGAAGGACGCCGCATGTTCGGTCCGACCACACCTTCGGAGTTGCCCAACAAGTTTGCCATGGCGATCCGCCAACCGCTCGGCGTCTGCGGTTTGATTACGCCCTGGAATTTCCCCATGGCGATTCCGTCCTGGAAGCTGTTGCCGGCAATCGTCTGCGGCAACACTTGCGTCATCAAGCCGGCACAGGACACCCCGCTCTCCACCTTTAATTTAGTTCGCACACTGGTTGATGCCGGACTGCCCAAGGGCGTCATCAACATCGTGACCGGATTTGGCCCCGAAGTCGGCGGTCCGCTTTCCGAGCATCCCGACGTCAAGGCAGTGTCGCTGACCGGATCGAGCGCGGTAGGACGGATCGTGGGTCAGACCGCCGCCAAGCGCTTCAAACATTGTTCGCTCGAACTCGGTGGCAAGAACCCGATGATCGTGCTCGACGACGCCAACCTCGATCTCGCCATTGAAGGGGGATTGTGGGGAGGATTCGGAACCACCGGCCAGCGCTGCACCGCGACCAGTCGAATCATTGTTCAGAAAGGCGTCTACGGCGAGTTCATCGAGCGTTACGTCGAGCGTGCCAGGGCCCTGAAAGTCGGCAACGGAATGGATGAAGAAACCCAGATGGGTCCCGCCGTTAACGAAAACCAACTCGCGACCGATCTCAGGTATGTGGACATCGGCAAGGCCGAAGGCGCGCGCCTGAAGTGCGGCGGTAATCGCCTTACAAGCGGTGACTACGCCCACGGCTTTTTCATGGAACCAACTGTTTTCGCCGATGTTGATCCCAAGATGCGCATCGCTCAGGAAGAAATCTTCGGGCCGGTGGTGTCGATCATCCCCTGCGAAGATCTCGAAGACGCCATCGAGATCGCCAACAACATCGAGTACGGCCTCTCGTCCTCGCTATACACCAAAGACGTCAACAAAGCTTTCAGCGCGATGCGTGACCTGGAAGCCGGAATTACCTACATCAACGCCCCGACGATTGGAGCGGAAGTGCATCTTCCGTTTGGCGGAGTGAAGTCCACGGGCAACGGCCATCGCGAAGGCGGCGTCGGCGCCATCGACTTCTTCAGCCAATGGAAGGCGGTTTACGTCGATTACTCAGACACGCTGCAGAGGGCTCAGATCGATAGGGGTGAGTAAGGGCTTTTGACCACAGAGGACACGGAGGAACACGGGGTAAAAGCTTTTCCTGTGTGGCTCCTCTGTGACCCCCGTGGTGAAGATTTTGATTTTCTCGGGCCCTCTGCTTCCTCGCGGTCGAGGTAGAAACTACAAAACCGCAGAGGATTCGGAACTCAGAGCTGGTTCTCTCTGACACTCTGCTGTCCCTGCGGTTACCTGTCGCCGCTGAAAAAGCACAACCCGCATGCCTTCTGCCGGTCTATTCCTGGCAGTCGCGACGCAATGAACTACCAAGACAGAGCCTAGTCGCCGCTGCCGGATTTCTTGTCATTACTATGTAACGAAGTCGTAAATTGTTTGATACATACGCGGCCGCGGAAACAATGGGGAGCCTTCCCAGGCTTGATTTCTGTGCGTTCTTGGCATCGTCTGCGGTATTCTTTTGTTTTGGGAGTAACGCCCATGCCCATCACTCAAACTCGTGAAATTGCCGCTGCCAGCCGCCTGGAAAACGTCCGCTACGCTATCCGCGACCTGGCCTGCATTGCCGACGAGGTCATCAAGCAGGGACACAAAGTCCTCCCGCTCAACGTCGGCGATCCCAACGTTTTTGGTTTTGAAACTCCCGCCCACCTGGTCGAGGCCGTGTACAAAGCGATGCGCGAAAACAAGAACGGATACGCGCCTTCGCAGGGAATCAAGGAGGCGCTGGATGCGATTCGTGGCGAGGCCGCGCGCAAGGGAATTTCCAATGTGCAGGACGTTTTCGTCACCACCGGCGTGAGCGAGACTGTCGATCTTTGCCTGACCGCGCTGCTCAATCCCGGCGAAGACCTGCTGACGCCGTGTCCCGATTATCCGATGTATTCGGCGGTGCTGGCCAAGCTGGGCATTCCGCTGAACGCGTATTACTTGAGCGAAGAAGACGCCTGGCAGCCTGACTTGGCAGATCTCAAAAAGAAGATCTCGCCGCGCACTCGCGGCATTGTGCTGATCAATCCGAACAATCCCACCGGCTCGGTCTGCACGCGAAAAATGTTGGAAGAGGTCGCTGAGCTGGCGCGGCGGCACAACCTGGTCGTCTTTGCCGATGAAATTTATGACAAGTTGATCCTCGACGACGATGAGCACATCGCTTTTGCCGCTGTCGCTCCCGATGTCCCGACGGTGACTTTCGGCGGGCTATCGAAAAACTATCTTGCTCCCGGCTGGCGCATCGGATGGGGCATTGTGAGCGGCGACGCGGCCGCGGTCAAGCCTTACTGTGAAGGCATTCATCGGCTGCTGCGGGCGCGGCTGTGCGCCAATCATCCCGAGCAATATGCTATTAAGCCGGCGCTCGAAGGTCCGCAGGACCATTTGCCCATCGTCTGCCAGAAGCTGCGCAGCCGCCGCGATCTCACGGTGAAAACCTGCAACTCGATTCCGCGGATGAGTTGCGTTTCACCGCGCGGCGCATTCTATGCCTATCCGCGAATCGACATTCCTGAAGGCGACGAGGTTTTCGTCAAAGAGCTGATCCTGCAAAAACACGTGATGGTCGTCCACGGCTCCGGCTTCGGCCAGAAACCCAGCACTAAACATTTCCGCATCGTGTTTTTGCCGGATGAAAAGACGCTGGCGAAAGCTTACGCAGCAATCGCGGAATTGATGAAGGAAAGATATTCGTAGATGTGGCGTGGGCGCCCTCGCCCGCGCAGAACCGCAGCGGTTTCAAAATGGACGTTCCATATGGAACGTTTTGTAATATTTTTGTATTCCCAAAATGGGAATGGACGGCCTTTTATGCCTACGAAAGTAGACTTGACGAATTACGAAAAAGAGGGTGTTTTTGAGTCACAGCTCGCCGCGAAAAGCTTTGTCGAGGATGGACGGCAGGAGGGCGTCGAGGTCGGCGGAAGTCTCTGCTTGCAGGGCTTTCAGGGTCTCGGTCTTGGCTTGCACGTCGTCTAGGCGGGCGACGATGCGGCGTTGATCGGGAATGGGAGGAACTGGAACCGCGATTGACTTTATCCGTCCTACGCTCAACGTGCGAAGGCCGCTCGTCGTTCGGCTCTGGGCCTGAACAGCATCCTGGCCGGCAGGGCTGTTGAGAAAACAGTTCAGGAACTCCGGCAGGATCTTTTGCTGAACGGGGCGAATGCGAATCACATGGTTCTGGTGAACGCAATCCTGAATCTCGCCACGGAAGAGGGCGGTTCGCCCGATCTGATCCGGGCTTCCGTTGCCCTCGATGATCAGCACGTCGCCCGGAATCAGACGCCAGCGTTCTAGTTCCGCAGCGCCAACCTCAAACAAGCGAGGATTGCCCGTCAAGACCTGGTTCCTTTGCACGTGCGCCACCGTAAGATAGCGAACAGGGTTCGCACCGGGCGCTCGGTGAGGCCCCTTCTGAATGCCCCCTCGCACCTCGGAGATTGCTTCGATTGTCAGCCGTTCCCTAAACTTGCCGAAGAGCTTGCTGGCTTCCGCGCCCGGCAGCGCAGATGCTTCCTCTGCCACCTGCTGGCGGAGAATGCGGGCCCCTTGGATTTGGGTTGCCATCGACTCAATCCGTGCCACGATACGCCGCTGCTCTTCCAAGGTCGGGAGTGAAATCTCCGCCGTGAGGAACTTCTCTTCCTGAAGGCGCACGCGGTTTGTGGTGCCTTCGCTCGCCCGCTGGCACATTTCGACAAACGCTGGAGTCTTGCATAGCCAGCCGAGATATGCAGGTACCAGCCGGTCAGCCTTGGTGTCGAACAAAGGGAAATCGCTGCTGACGACCGCGCCGTCCAGTTCGGCGGGCACGATCCCGATTGCTCCGTTCCGGGCGTCGATACGCGAAAGGATGAACTGGTCACAGGATGCAACCATCTGATGAGATGCGGCCACGTCTGCCCCGTTCACAGTGCCACGCAGCACCACACCCTTGCCCCAGAGTTTGACGGTGATTTGACTGTACTGTGCGTCGGGCTGTAGTTCGATAGTCTTGTCGCTTCGGTGCAAGACTTCGCCAAGCTGCACGAGTGGCCAGCCCGTGCTCATGCTCTCTGGCTCGCAAGAAGTGCCTTTATACCGCCCACGATATCTGCTATCTGCCGCTCCTTGGTGAGAATGCTGTCTACCAATTTGTCAGGCGGCAAATGCGTAATGTCTTCCTTCGCACGCGGATTCTTGCGGTCGAGGTTGCAGTTAGTGGCGAGAAGTTCGGTGACCGGGACTTTCCAGGCGCGTTCGTTTTCTTCACGCTTTTTCCACCAAGCCAAACAATCGGCGAACTCTTCGAACTGGATGGGAGCGGTCTTGGTGTAGTTCTTGCGACGTTCTGGCAGCGGGTGCTCGTAGTACCAAACATGCTTAGTTGGGCTGGTGCGATCGAAGAAGAGCAAGTTCGTCCGAATGCCGGTGTATGGAGCGAATACCCCGTTCGGCAGTCGAACAATTGTGTGCAGGTTGAATTCTTCGAGCAATTCCTTCTTGATGCGGGCGGCGATGCCGTCGCCGAAGAGAACGCCGTTGGGTACGACCATGCCGCAGCGTCCGCCTTTCGAGCCGCCGACGGGCCTCCTGAGCTTGCGCATGATGAGCTGCAAGAAAAGTAGTGCGGTCTCCGCCGTCTGTCTATCCTCGGGAAAGTTGGCAAGAATTCCGCGCTCTTCCTCGCCACCAAAGGGCGGGTTGGTTGTTATTACATCCACGCGGTCCTTGTCGCCAATCTGTCCGATCGGGAAACGGAGCGCATTTTCAGGATCGATCTCCGGATATTCGACGCCATGCAGCAGGAGATTCATCTGACAGAGTAGATATGGCAGAGGCTTGGGCTCGATGCCGAAAAGCGTTCCTTGCTGGAGTCGCGAGAAATCTTCTGCCTTCTTACATTGCTTTTTCAAGTGCTCGAAGGCCTCTACCAGGAATCCGCCGGTGCCTGCCGCCGGGTCGAGGACGGTTTCACCAAGAATAGGATTAACAGCTGTGACGATGAACTTCACCAGCGGGCGCGGCGTGTAGAACTCGCCCGAATCACCGGCAGCGTCGCGCATTTCCTTCAGCATGCTCTCGTACAGGTGTCCCAGGGTATGGATTTCGTCGCGGGAGGTGAAATGAATTTCGTTTACTTTGTTGACAACATCCCGGGGGAGGTAGCCTTGAATCATGCGGTTGACGGTGCCCTCGAAAACCTGCGCGATGATGTCCCGCCGGTCGCCGTTGGTGCTTTGCAGGGAGCGCAGGTAGGCGAATAGACCTTTGCCCTTCTTGGCGTCGGGCCGAACAGCTTCATCCTGGTTGATGAAGTTGATGAGTTCTGGCCCGGTCATGCCCTGAGGGTTTGCTGCCCAGTCACGCCAGCGATAGGGCGGGTCGATGGCTTGGCGGAACTTTTTCCCGGCGAGTTTGGCTTCCTGTTCGCGGACCTGTTCCATGTCATCGAGGAATTTCAGGAACATGATCCAGGTGAGCATGGGCAGGCGGTCGAGGTCTCCGCTGAGGCCTTTGTCCTTGCGCATAATGTCGCGAGAGGATTTGACGATGCTGCCGAGCTGTTGGGCGGTTGATTTGGGGACTTCGATTTTGGTTTTCCGCGGAGGCATGGACTAAGAAGCATACAGGAGTGACTGCATTTCGTTCACGGCAGCGCGCATCTTTTCTGCGCCGCCAAAGAAGGCTGCGATCTCCGGCACCGTACCGCGTTCGGAGATAGGCGGTATTTTCAAGATTTCAGGAATCTGGAATTGCGCCGTGCTGTATTCGATGTACTTGTCGAGCATCTCGTTGAGCACGGCGCGGGCCTCAGGGCCGTACTGATCGAAAAAGTCTCTTTTGTTCTTTCGCAGGTTCTCAGCCCTCTCACGTCGCGTGCTCAACGGCGCATTGAAAGCAACATGGCACAAAAGATCGAACGGGTCAGCGTCGGGCTGGTTTGCCGTCTTGGCAAGTTCTTCGAACTCGATGCCACGCTCCTTTAGCGACTCGACAATTCCTGCCCGCTCGTCGGCTTTGCTCCACTTCGAGCGCAATGCGGCGGCGGAAGGATACATGTTGCGCACCTTTTCTGCTGTGTAGTCGGTGAACTTAACCACCCGGAGCTGTTTGCCGTCCTCATCAAGCTCCTGGACAAGATGGGCAACAATCTCGACGAACGCGTGATCGACATAATACTTCCGCCTCCTCTGCGCGTGGTCGCCTTCCTGGTCCAGCCATTCATCCAGCGGCCCGACCTGTTCTTCTTCGGCCTTTGGCTGCTCTACCGGGACTTCTTTTTCAGCCACGGTCTGTCCAGCTTCGTTCATCTCTTCTTCGGTGATCAAGGCTGGCTCACCGTCAAAGTCCGGGTCGGCGAAGAGCCGCGTCGCACCGGTGTAGTCGATGATGTTGAAGTAGAGCTTGTCGTAGTCGTCTCGGACGCGGGTGCCACGCCCGATGATCTGCTTGAAGTCAGTCATCGAGTTGATGACTCGGGCCAGAACCACATTGCGGCAGGTCTGAATATCGACGCCCGTCGTCAGCATCTGGGACGTGGTCACCAAGGCGGGGACTAGCTTCTCCACGTCCATGAAGCGGTCGAGGTAGCCGCGACCGATGGATTTCTCATCTGACACCACGCGAGCGACGTAATCAGGATGGTCTTTGGAGATATCAGTGTTGCAGTTGTTGAGCGCCTTACGCATGTCTTCAGCATGTTCCTGGTCGACGCAAAAGATGATGGTCTTGGCGAAGCGGTCGTTGGTCTTTTTGAGGAAGTCGCTGACATTTCTGGCGATAGCTTCAGTCCGGGCCTTCAGCGCGACCAGGCGCTCAAAGTCCTTGGTGCCGTACTCTTCGTCGGGAATTTCCCTTCCATAACGGTCTAACTCGCCCTTGGTGGGCCGCCATCCCGCTGCATCAACGGTGGAGACGATGCGGTGCACACGATACGGCGCAAGGAAGCCATCGTCGATGCCCTGCTTCAAGCTGTAGGTGTAGAGCGGATTACCGAAGTAGGCGTAGGTATCGCGGTTGTCCTCGCGGAGCGGAGTGGCGGTCATGCCGAGTTGGAAGGCTGGGTGGAAATAGTCTAATATTTCCCGCCAGCTGCTGTCGCGCCTGGCACTCCCGCGATGACATTCGTCCACGATGATCAGGTCGAAGAAGTTCTGGGGGAATTCGCGGTAGAGTCCGGGCCGGTGTTCGTCCTGCGCGATCGCTTGGTAGGTGGCGAAGTACATTTCGCGGCTCTTGATGGCCTCGCCTTCAATTTTCCAACGAGCGTCTCCGAAGGGCGCAAAGGTTTGGTCCTTGGGAACGTCGAGCAAAACGTTGCGGTCAGCGAGGTAAAGAATACGTGGCCGGCGAGGTTCTCCAGTGGTATTCCATTTGGAACTCCAGAGCTTGTAACAGATCTGGAAAGCGATTACCGTCTTGCCGGTTCCGGTTGCGAGGGTAAGAAGAACGCGACGCTTGTCCTGGAGGATTGCCTGCACGGCGCGGTTAATCGCAATTTCCTGGTAGTAACGCGGTGACTTTCCAGAGATAGGGTAGTACGGCGTGAGTACTCGCTCTGCGGTTTTCTGGTCAATTCCCTCGTTTGTGCAAAGCCGGTTCCACAGATCGTCTGCGGAAGGAAAGTTGTCTAGATCGTTGTCGCGTCCAGTGAGGAAGTCGTGCTCGACGATACCTTGGCCGTTAGTGGTGTAGGCGAACTTAAGGCCCAGAATCTGGGCGTACTCCTTGGCCTGCTGGAGGCCGTCGCCTGGATTGGCGTAGACGGTTTTGGCTTCTACAACTGCAATCGGGAAGTCGCGGCGGTAACGGAGGAGATAGTCGAGACGTTTCTGTGGTCGCCGCTTCCCCTTGCCGCTTGTGACTACGATGCGCCCATCCGTAAAACTCTTCTGTTCGCTGATTTGTTCGTCGGTCCAACCGGCTTCGTAAAGTTTCGGCAGAACGTATCGACGGCAGGTATCAGCTTCGGAGAGAAAAGCCATCTTTCACCACTTACAGCTAAGCGAGAGATGATACCAGACGCCGGAAACACAAAAGCCCCGGTAACCATCCGGAGCCGATAGTGGACGCCGTCTGCAACTTCGAGAGACAGAATCAAAGGCGGCGGACAAGAGTGTCCGCCCCACACGCGTTGATAGAGGTCCTAACTAGTCGGCGGACATGGTTGCGGGGTTCACTACCGGTGGGCGGCGGCGTTCGGGGACGTGCGGACGTTCGCGTTGTTCCATCCAGCGGCGAATTTCGGGCAGGGCGGCTCGAGTCACGATCTCTCCCGCGCGGATTAACTCGGCGCTGTGCTCGAAGGCGTCGTACTTGTAGCCATTCACGTCGGGCTCAATGGTCAGGTCGGCAGCTTCTTTCCACTGCGTGCTGTTCATCTCCTGGGCGATGGCGAAGCATTGGCCGATGACGTCAAACAAATGTCTGGGGCCGTCGCCGCCGATCCATCTGCCCTTCAAATGCACGGCCAGCACGCGTTCGGCTCCCATCTGCCGCAAAGGAATGGTGGGAACGGTGTAGGAGAGCATGCCGTCGATGAGCATGCGTCCGCGAATCTTTACCGGCAGGAACATGCCGGGATAGGCGCAACTGGCGCGGACCGGATCGACCAGCGGGCCGGAATGGAAAACTACTCCTTCGCCGGTGGAGAAATCTGTGGCAGTGACGGCCAGCGGGATGCGCAATTCTTCGAATGTCTTGACCTTCAGGACGCTGTTGAGGAAGCCGATCATGCGCTGGTTGCTGGCGAATCCGTAGCGGGAGAGGGTCCAGCGCGCAAAGTGTTTGAAGCGGACATGGGCGGCGAGTTGTTCCAGCTCGGCGATGGAGAGTCCGCTACAGTAGGCGGCGCCGATGAGTGCACCCACGCTGGTGCCCGCGATGAAGCGGATGGGAATGTTCTCTTCTTCGAGAACCTTGAGGACGCCGACGTGCGCCAGGCCGCGAGCGAACCCGCCGCCCAGGGCCAGACCGATGCCGACGTTTTCATGACTGGGCGCAGGGCGCTGGGAATGGCCGGAGAGTTCGCGGCCGAACGCCTGTACGGATCGGATTATCTTGCCTAAGCTTTTCACGGATGACCTCATGCCCAGCCGTGCCCGACCTAGTATCCCAAACTTCTGTCTAGCAAATTAGATGCCAGGAGGCATAGACCGGTTACCGCTCGAAGTGGCGCGAGTCACCCTGCTGGAGGTTACCGGGGAAGCGTTCCGGCGGCGTGACTAACCTCCTTTGTTCCTGTTAACTTGGCGCATGGAGCGGGAGATCTCGGCGGGCGGGGTGGTGGTGCGGCACTCGGCAGATGGCTGGGATCTGGCGGTGATTGAGCCTCAGAGAGAACCCGCTGTGGCGACGGGTAAGGGGAAAAGATGGCAAAAATTGTTACTCGCGTTGCCCAAGGGATTGGTGGATGCGGGCGAGAAGGCGGAGCAGACTGCGATCCGTGAAGTGGCGGAGGAGACCGGGCTGATGGCCGGCGTGGTGGTTAAGCTCGGCGATATCAAGTATGTATACGTGCGTTCGTGGGGAGATCAGCAGCGAGTGTTCAAGATTGTCAGTTTTTATCTGTTGCGCTATGAATCGGGAACCATCGACCGAATTGCCGATGACATGCGGATTGAGGTGAAGCGGGCTTTGTGGATTCCGCTGGCGGAGGCGGAACGCAAGCTGGCCTACAAAGGTGAAAAGGACATGGTGCGGCGCGCACAGGAATATTTGTCGGAGCATGCGGAACTTTGAAACGTTCACCTCGCCGGGACTGGCGGAGAACAGCGAGCGCGGATAAACTGCCTTATCGGAATCTTGAAATCTTCTTTGATGTTGGTGTGCTTGGCGGTTAACAGCGGAGCTATGTCCTCATGAAAATGATCCACAAGGTTGCAGTTCTGGGCGCCGGGACCATGGGCGCGCGCATCGCCGCCCACTTTGCCAACGCTGGCGTGCCTAGCTATCTGCTCGACATTGTTCCGCCAGGTGCGCAGGGACCGGCCCGCAGCCAGATCGCCGCCGTCGGATTGGACGCCGCGAAGAAGTCGAAGCCTGCGGCTTTCATGGAGGCTGGCTTGGCGCGGCTGGTGACAGTCGGCAATTTCGAGGATGACTTGAAGAGGCTGGCTGAGGTCGACTGGATCATCGAGGCTGTGGTCGAGAATCTCGAGATCAAGCGCGGGCTGTTGAAGAAAGTTGAAGCCATTCGAAAGCCGGGGACGATCATCACCACCAACACCAGCGGGTTGCCGGTGGGCAAAATTGCGGAGGGATTTTCTGACGACTTTCGCCGGGCATGGTTCGGCACTCATTTTTTCAATCCCCCGCGCTACATGCGGCTGCTGGAGCTGATTCCTACTCCCGAAGCCGATCGCGCCGCCATCGACGCCATTGCCCACTTCTGCGATACGCGCCTGGGTAAAGGTGTTGTGTTCGCCAAAGACACGCCGAATTTCATCGGCAATCGCATTGGGATATTTTCCGTGCTGAACGTGATGAAACTGATGCAGGAGATGGATCTCACGATAGAAGAAGTGGATGCGATTACAGGCCAGGCGGTCGGCTGGCCGAAGTCGGCAACCTTTCGCACTATTGACATGGTCGGGCTCGACATTCTGGGGCATGTAGTCGCGAACATGACCCAGAACGTTCACGACGAACGCAGCGACTTGAAAGTTCCTGACTTCGTCCGCCAGATGCTTGAGCGCAAGCTGCTGGGCGACAAGACCAAAGGCGGCTTTTACAAGAAGGGTAAAGACGACGAGCGCCTGGCGATCGATTGGAAGACCCTCGAATACCATCCCCGGCAGAAGCCGAAGTTCCCTGCCCTCGATATGGCCAAGAACGTCGAGCAGACGGGTCCGCGGGTGAAAATGCTGCTCGGGCTCGACGGCAGCGCCCCGCAGAAAAATGACAAAGCTGGCGCGTTTCTGTGGTCGGCGCTGTCCGATCTGTGGACGTATTCCGCTAACCGCGTACCGGAGATTTCCGATTCCATTGTCGAGATCGATCGCGCCATGCGGCTCGGCTTCAACTGGGAACTTGGTCCGTTTGAGCTATGGGACGCGGCTGGCGTCGAAGCCACCGTCGTCCGCATGAAGAAGGAGAACCGCCCAGTCGCTTCCAACGTCGAAAAACTGCTGGCTTTGGGCAGGAAGGCTTGGTACGCGGATGATGCCGCGGCGACTTCGGGACGGACGTGCTTCGATCTCGCAAGCGGAAGCTACAAGCCGGTTCAGGTTTCGGCCGGCGTTTGGTCGGTTGAGGTCGCCAAGAAATCGAAAGGAGTCGTGAAGAAGAATTCTGGGGCTTCGCTGGTCGACCTTGGCGATGGCGTGGGCTGCATCGAGTTTCATTCCAAGATGAATTCGCTGGGCGCGGACATTATTTCGCTTATCAGCCAGACACTGAAGCCCGGCGGCCCGGGCGATGCTTTCGACGCCTTTGTCATGACCAATGACGCCACCAATTTTTCCGTTGGCGCAAACTTAATGCTGCTGCTGATGTCGATCCAGGAAGAGGAATGGGACGACATCGACCTCATCATTCGCCAATTCCAGGGCATGACCCAGGCCATCAAGTTCTCGCCCAAGCCGGTCGTAGTGGCGCCGTTCGGATTGTGTCTGGGCGGTGGAACCGAAATCTCGATGCATGCGCCCACGCTGCAACCGCACGCCGAGCTTTACATCGGATTAGTCGAAGTGGGCGTCGGGTTGCTCCCCGGTGGCGGTGGCTGCAAAGAGATGTTGCTGCGCGCAGTCGACAGCGCGGCTTCGATTCGCCCAGGAGGCCGCGGTGAATCGGTTGAGCTGATGGAGGCGATGAAGAAAGCTTTCGCGACGATCGCCACTGCCAAGGTCGCCACTTCGGCACACGAGGCCCGTGCCTTGGGATTCTTGCGCGACTCCGACCGCATCAGCATGAATCGTGAGCGCGTCCTCACGGACGCCAAGGAGCGGGCACTGGAGTTGGTGCGAGCGGGATACGAGCCACCGCAACCGCGCACCGACATCCCCGCCCCCGGCGAAAACATTCTTGCGGCCTTAAGACTGGGCGTCCACATCATGCGCCAGGGCGATTACATCACCGAATACGAAGTGAAGCTGGCAACCAAGATTGCAGAAGTGCTGTGTGGCGGCAACGTCTCGCCGGGCACGCCGGTGAGCGAGCAGTACATCCTCGACCTGGAGCGCGAAGGCTTCAAATCCCTGTGCGGAGAAAAGAAGACCCAGGAGCGGATCCAGTACACGTTGAAGACGGGGAAGACGCTGAGGAATTGAGTACCTAATTCTCAAAATACGATGAAGGTACGGGACACTTTCAAGCGTTTGGAAAACGATGGCTGGCGGCTGGTCCGCACCAAGGGCAGCCACAGGCAATTTCATCATCCCTCCAAGCCGGGCACGGTTACCGTCGCGGGACACCCGTCACTGGACATTCCTCCGGGAACATTGAACAATATCCTCAAGCAGGCTGGTTTGAAATGAAATATCTGGTCATCTACGAGAAATCTGAGACTGGCTGGGGCGCCTACGCCCCCGACCTTCCGGGTCTCGGCATCGCCGCTGAGACTTTGGATGAAGCCAAAGAACTGATTCGCGAGGCAATCGACTTTCACATCGAGGGCATGCGCGAACACGGCGACAAGGTTCCCGTTCCCTGCGCGACCACTGAGTACATCACGGTATGACGCCGAGCGATGACCAGTCCAGCGGGTGCAAGAGAGCAGCCGCGAACAGAGCGGATGAACTCAAAATGAGCGGGCCGGGTGGGTTGCTTGAACAATACTGCGAGATGGCAGACGATGCTCCCCATGAGGCATGGCGGAACAGTGGAGCGAAGCGCTGATTGGCGATTCGTCCGCGAAGCAATGAAGTCTGCCGACTGGCCTTCGAAGCGTCTGTGCCCCCGAAACTCAGATCAAGTCTTAGACAAGAATGGTTCCGCAGGGCTCCCTGCTACAATTTCCTCATGCGAAGACTTCTGCTTCTTGCCCTCATCCTTGTAACCGCGCTCGCAACCGCTCAAACCAAAGACTCTCCCCCGCAAGTCCCGGACGCGATTCAGGTTCCCGCAGGCGCGGAAGTTGTTCTGCTCGCTCACGCCGCGGGATCGCAGGTCTATACCTGCCAGGCCGGCGCGGACGGCAAGTTCAGTTGGACTCTCAAGGCGCCCGAGGCTGAGCTTCGCGATCGTAACGATCAGGTCATCGGCGAGCACACCGCCGGACCCACCTGGAAGTTGAAAGGTGGCAGCGCTGTCACCGGCAAGGCGGCGGCACGCGCCGATTCCCCCGATAGCAATTCCATCCCATGGCTGCTTGTCAACGTGGTCAGTCACTCGGGAAAGGGTCTGCTCGACAGCGTGACGACCATTCAGCGAGTGAACACTCACGGCGGCAAGGCGCCCGCTGAGGGCTGCGACGCGTCTCACCGCGACGCCGAGACGAAGAGCAGTTACACGGCAGACTATTACTTTTACGCGCCTGTCCACTGAATTCAGCGTCAGATTTCGCGTGTGAAGCGGAGTCGTACCGGCGGGCATCAAATAGTTGACCGCAGAAGTATATATAGGGAGTTCCTATGCGCGAAGTTGTGATCGCTTCTTCAGTTCGTACGCCGGTTGGACGCGCCTTCAAGGGCACACTACGCGCCACGCGTCCCGATGAACTGGCTGCGGTTGCAATCAAAGGCGCGCTGGAGCGAGTGCCGCAATTCGATGTGAAAGAGATCGAGGACGTCATCCTGGGCTGCGCCATGCCTGAGGCCGAGCAGGGGATGAACGTGGCCCGAATTGCCTCGCTCCGTGCCGGGCTGCCGGTCGAAGTTTCGGCGCTGACTATCAACCGCTTCTGTTCTTCCGGGTTGCAGGCCATTGCATTGGCCGCTGAGCGCATTGGAAGCGGTGGCGCCGAAGTGATGGTCGCTGGCGGGACAGAATCAATGTCCATGATCCCCATGGGCGGTCACAAGATTTCGCCCAACCCGTGGCTGGTGGACCATTACCCAGATGCCTATCTCTCAATGGGGCTCACTGCGGAGCGACTGGCGCAGCGGTTCAGCATCACGCGCGAGCAAGCCGACGAGTTCTCCTATCACAGCCACCAGAAGGCGCTGGCGGCGATTCAAGCCGGAAAGTTTACCGACGAAACGATTTCCGTGCCGGTGAGCTTTACGACTCCGAACGGCTCGAAGCCCAAACGGCAGGAAATTACTTTCAAAGTGGATGAAGGCCCGCGCGCCGATACATCGCTCGAAGCGCTGCTCGCGCTCAAGCCTGCGTTCCACGCCAAAGGCACGGTGACCGCCGGCAATTCCTCGCAGATGTCGGATGGCGCAGCTGCAGCAGTGGTCATGTCCGCCGAGCGCGCCAAGGCTCTGGGCATCAAGCCGCTGGCACGATACGTCTCCTTTGCGACCGCGGGATATAAGCCGGAAGAAATGGGACTTGGCCCGGTATTCGCGATCCCCAAGGCGCTGAAACTGGCAGGACTCAAGCTCTCGGATATCGACGTGATCGAACTGAACGAAGCTTTCGCGGCGCAGTCGCTGGCCGTGATCAAAGAAGCCGGGCTCGATCCCGCACGCGTGAATGTTAACGGTGGCGCGATTGCGTTGGGACATCCGCTCGGCTGTACGGGGGCCAAGCTAACGGCGACGGTCATTCGCGAACTCCAGCGCCGCAAAGGCCGCTACGGCATGGTGACCATGTGCGTGGGCGGCGGTATGGGCGCGGCGGGGATTTTCGAAAACCTTTCGTAATCCCCAAGCGCCCAAGACAGTAAGGAGCGCACGAAAGGCCAGTCACTTCAATTCACCACAGAGACACCGAGGCACGGAGATTTATTGCCTTTGTACCTATAGAATTAAGAAGTTCTCTGCGTCTCTGTGTCTCTGTGGTGTGATTTTTGTCTTGAAAGGGATCAGGTAATGGCCACAACTTCTACGGCTCCGGTCATCAAAGTCTCCGGCGGCAGTTTTCTGCTTGAAGAGCGGCGGCCGGACGAAGTCTTCACCCCGGAAGACTTTACCGAGCAGCATCAACTGATCGGTCAGACGGCGGAGGAGTTTGCCGTCAATGAAATCCTTCCCAACGCTGAGAAGATCGAGCACAAGGACTTTTCCGTTACCCGCGATCTGCTCAAGAAAGCCGGCGAACTCGGCCTCAGCTCCGCCGAGATCCCTGAAGCCTACGGTGGCTTGGAAATGGATAAAGTTACGGCCGCCGTCATCGCCGACCACATCGCAAAGTACGCGGGCTTCGCCACCACCTGGGGCGGACACACCGGCATCGGCACACTGCCCATCGTCTACTTCGGGACCGAAGCGCAGAAAAAGAAATATCTGCCACGGCTGGGAGCAGGTGAAATCGTAGGTGCCTACGCGCTGTCGGAGGCGTCGTCAGGATCGGATGCGCTGAATTGCCGCGCCCGCGCAGAACTCTCGAAAGACGGCAAGTTCTACACCCTGAACGGCGAGAAAATGTGGATCACGAACGCCGGCTTCGCGGATCTGTTTACGGTTTTTGCCAAAGTCGATGGCGAAAAATTTACCGCATTCCTCGTAGAGAAGACTTTTCCCGGTTTCTCCGTCGGAGCGGAAGAGCACAAGATGGGCATTCGCGGATCGTCCACTTGCCCCATCATTCTGAACGATTGCAGAGTTCCACCCGAAAACGTGCTCGGAGAAATCGGCAAAGGGCACGTGATCGCTTTCAACATTTTGAACGTTGGCCGCTTCAAACTGGGTGCGATGTGCGTGGGCGGAGCACGCATATCGATCGCGAACGCCATTGGCTACGCCAAGCAGCGTAAAGCGTTCGGCAAAGTCATTGCCGACTTCGGCCTGGTGCGCGAAAAGCTGGCTAACATGGCAACGCTGCTCTACGTAGGAGAATCGCTGGTTTATCGCACTGTAGGCATGATGGACGTCGCGCTCAATGAGGTCGATAAGTCCGGCGCCGACGCGATGAAAGAAACCCGCAAAGCCATCGAGGAATATGCGGTCGAGTGCTCGATCATCAAAGTTTGGGGATCGGAGATGATCGACTACGTGGTCGACGAGACGGTGCAGATTTATGGTGGTTATGGTTTTGTCGAAGAGTATCCGGCCGAGCGCGCCTATCGCGATGCACGTATCAATCGCATCTTCGAAGGCACCAACGAAATCAACCGCCTGATTATCACAGGCTTTCTGCTGAAACGAGCGATGAGTGGCCAGTTGCCACTGATGCCGGCGATCAAGAAGTTGATGGACGAAGTGCTTTCGGGTCCTTCGATAGGAGAAGACCTCGAAGGCCCGCTTGCCGAAGAACGCAAGCTGGTGGCGAGTGCCAAGAAGCTCGGACTATTCGCCTCCGGTGCCGCCACGCAAAAGTACATGCAGGCCATCCAGGACCAGCAGGAAGTCATGGGCGCCATCGCAGATATGGTAATTGAAACCTACGCGATGGAGTCGGCGGTGCTGCGGGCACGTAAAATTGTGGAAAAGAATGGCGAAGCCGCGGCTGCCCTGCCAGTCGCAATGACCCGCGTATATCTGTCGCAGGCGATGGAGAAGATCGAAGCCGCAGCCAAGAAAGTGATCGCCGCCGTAGCCGAGGGCGACATGTTGCGTACGCAGCTTGCAATTCTGCGCCGCCTGGCGAAGCACGAGCCTTTTAATACGATTGAGTTACGCCAGCAGATCGCGCAGAAGATGATTGAGCGAGGGAAGTATTCGTTGGCATAAATCCGAAGCTTAACCACAGAGGGCACAGAGGAACACAGAGGCAAAAAGAACCCCTGTGCAACTCTGTGCCCTCTGCGGTTAGGACTTGTTCTTGATCTCCTCCATCACACTCTGGATCAGCTCTTTCGCATCAGTCAGGTTCTTCATGACCATCTGGATGTCCATGACCGGCTTGCCCGGCCAGCGGGTGCTTTGGCAATAAACGCCGTGCTGGCCGACCAACGCCATGGCGTCCGTGATCATGTCCATGGTGACGGCGAGGCGACCGCGAGGCACTCCCATCATGGTTTCGTAGTGCTCCAATTCTTCGTGCTTCTCGTCGAATACCGGCATGGGGGAGATTGTACCTTCATCTGACCTAGGCGCAGTTTGCTATCCGCCGGCCGCCTCCGATAGTCTAAGACCCTGCCCTCAATATCCAGGTAGTGGAGCTAGCTCGGTATCCCGCTGGCTGAATGCTGAGTGCTAGCCGTTGAATGCTCAAAGGAGATCCTCATGTTCAAGCAAGTTGCCATTGTCACCCTGTTCATCCTCGCCATCACCAGCTGCGCCAGGGCCCAGAAAGCCAGCCCGGCGGCGCAGGCGCAGTGCAAATTCTCTGACGGCAAAACCATCACCGTTGACTACTCCAGCCCGCGCATGAAAGGTCGCAAGATCTTCGGCGATCTCGTGCCTTACGGCGAAGTCTGGCGCACCGGAGCCAATGACGCTACCACGTTCGTCACGACGGCGAACGTCAACGTCGCTGGCAAGAGCGTTCCGGCGGGAAGCTATACCATTTTCACCGTCCCGAATCAGGGCAGTTGGAAGTTGATTATCAACAAGAAGACCGGTGAATGGGGCATTCCCTACAAGTATGAAGCCGATGAGCTCGGCCGGGTGGACATGAAGGTTTCGCAGACGCCGTCGGCGGTCGAAAACTTCACCATTGCGTTCGATCAGGGTTGCACGCTAACCGTAAGCTGGGAGAACACGCAGGCGTCGGTGCAAATCACCGAGGGTAAATAGTCGAAGGCAATGCTATTTGGCCATTAGACTTTCTGCCGTCTTCTGAAGTTCGTCGAAGTTCTCCGAGAGCCGCCGAGCCTGGTCCATGGCGGCTCTTGCTGCGTCGGCTTGCCCGTTTTGCTGCAAGGCGCGGGCCAGCAGGAAATATGCCAGGTCCCATTGTTGAATCGCCAAGACCTGGGCGTAGTCCTTGACGGCCTCGGCGTAGTTGCCCGTTTTCTGCTGCGTAAGGCCGAGGCCCAGCCATGCCCGCAAGGTCCGAGGCCGCAGGTTCACCGCTGCGCGGAAGCTGGCTTTAGCATGTTCAGAATCCCCAAGATCACGCAAGGCGTAACCCATGTCGCTGAACGCCGTCGCCCGCAGCCTTGGGTCACGTGTCATGGTCAATACCGTGGCGTATTGATCAACAGCCTCCTGCGGATGGCCTTGCCGTTGCGCGTACGCCGCGAGATTCAAGTGGCTCATGGGATCGTCCGGATTGAGCGTAGCCGCCGAGCGGAAGTGCGGCATGGCTGCTTCCTCTTTGCCCTCGGTCAGCAACGCTCCTCCCAGGTTGTCTTCGGCAATGAAACTACCCGGGGTCACCGCGACTGCATGCGACCACAGGGTTACGTTGTTGCGCCAATAGCTGATTTGGCGAAAGGTCGCTGCCGACAGCACTGCGAGCGCAATGCAGCCAATCGCGACAAGAGCAATTCTCGAAACACTCTTGTCGCCGGCTAAGTCTGCCAATCCCCAGCAGGCCAGGATGAACAGTCCCACGAACGGGAGATACGCATAGCGATCCGCCATCGCTTGACTGCCTACCTGCACCAGACCAATCATCGGAACCAGCGTGCCCAGGAACCAGAACCATCCAACCACAAGGTAGCGTCGCTTCTCTCTTGCAATGCAGACCAGAATTGTTACGGTCAGCAAAACTAACGCTGCCGCAATCGCTTGCCACTTGAGCACGCCTTCAGGATACGGATATTGTGGGGACAAAGCCGACGGCCACAGGGCTTTCCCCAGACATCGCACATAGGAAATCGCCGCATTCTCCATCCGCATGGAAAGCGGATACTGCACCATGCTGCCGATTGCCTGGCCCGCTCGCTGCGCTTTCACGGTGACCACCGCGCTGGCGGCGGAGAGCGCCAGCAGCGGCATTTTCTCCAGAGCCAACTTCGCAAAGCTCTGTGCCCGTTGCAGCGGCCAGTAGTCCCAGAGCAAAAGCAGAAACGGAAAGGTTATTACCATCGGCTTTGCCATCAAGCCACAAGCAAATAGCGCCGCCACCGCAGCATAACGGCCGATTGAAGGACGGCGTGAGTACCATCCATATGCTCCGAGCGCCAGCAGGAAGAACATCATGCTGAGGACAGTCTTTCGCTCGGCCACCCAGGCTACCGACTCCACATTGATGGGATGAAGCGCAAACAGCGCAGCCACCATCCAACTCGCGCCGGTTGAACCCGTCGCTCGCCACAGCACCCAGAAGAGCAGAACTGCGTTCAGCGCATGCAGCAACACGTTGACGTAGTGGTGGCCGGCGGGATTCTGTCCGAACAATTGGCAATCGAGAGCGTGCGAGAGCCAGGTCAGCGGATGCCAGTTGGCCTCATCGAAGCTGGTGAAGGCCCATTTCACGGTCTCCCAATGCAGCCCCGCACGAACGTGGGTATTGTCGGTAACGTAGCGGTCGTCGTCGAAATTGACGAAGGGATGATGGCTGACTGGGTTGTAGAGCGCGAGGGTTGCGACGACTAGAACCAGACCGAGAACGAAGTTACGCTTCTCGGGGGAAGAGAAAAGAGTGTCGCTCGGTGGGCTGACGCGCATTGTCGCCGGAGATGCCAACAGTTGAATTTAACCACAGAGGGCACAGGGGACACAGGGAGATAGGGAAACCAAGGTAATTGCTGCTGGCTCGAGCTACGGGGAATTACTTCCGAGTTGCCGACAATGCGCCTAGAGCGTGTAGAGTGAAAACCGAGGTTTCGAGGCGCGCGGATGATAAAGAAACAATGGGTCGTGGCTCTCGTCCTGTTCCTGCTGATTCTCTTGGAATTGAAGCTGGGGGGAATGTTGTTCCGCCTGATTAATCCCGAAAGTGCGGCAGGGCATCCGAACTACGTGCAGAACTACCACCGGCTCAGTGTGCTGAAGCACATGGCTCTCTGGGGATCTGAGGCGGGTGTGTTCGTCTTGTGGCTGCTGGTGTGCCTGCTGGTGATCCGCTCCAAAAAGCGCTCCCCGCTATGGCTGTTTATGGCGGCATTGGGACCCTTCGGCTTCGCCGTCCTGGCCGGGCTGAACGACCGCGCCCCCGCGGAGACAGACTCGTACGCTCGGTTCGTGCGCAACCTGAATTGGTTTGTGCGCGCCGGCTACGAACTCTGCATCTTCGTGCTGGCATGCGTTCTCGCCTACCAGGGCATGGTATTCAAGCGCAACCTGATGATTCGGCATCAGGCCGCCGTCACAGGGATGTCGGTCGCGCAGATCATCGATCAGCAGAACGCTTCGTCTGGAATGTGGGCGTTTGCCGAGGGCAATGAAGAGATGTACCTGGTGATTCTTTTCTACCTGCTTTGGCCCATCGTCTTTAACATCGTGGGTCGTGCGGCGGCGCCGATGGCATCGCCCAGGGCAAAAGCCCGGGCGTAGCAAGTTGAAATTCCTATTTGGAGCCGATCGCTGATGGTAGGCGGATGACGGGCGTTTACATTCATTGAAACCTGGCTAACCCCGTTTCCGGTTCAATGACTGTAATGATTCCATAACAATGTCGGCTCCCAGGCCCGAGTAAACTTTGGAGGCGCAAACCAACCAAAGGGCTCGGAGGAAAGGAGCCGAACATGCTGATTATAGGGTGTGACTATCATCCGGGCTTC